>Ga0335085_10000441_pt1 | contig 119235 bp, 84 predicted proteins | sample Lox_Sample_45_FD_206712 | JGI IMG/M metagenome (GOLD analysis project Ga0335085, IMG submission 206712) | Soil microbial communities from Loxahatchee National Wildlife Refuge, Florida, United States - Lox_Sample_4.5 | ecosystem: Environmental > Terrestrial > Soil > Wetlands | place: USA...
GAAGCATGTGCTGGGCATCGCGGAAGGGGCGAGCGAGCACAGCCAGGTGGTGAAGGGACTGCTGGAAAACCTGGTGGAGCGAGGCTTGAAGACTGACGGCAAGTACCTGTTTGTGATCGATGGTTCCAAGGCACTGCGCTCGGCGATTGAGGCGGTGTTTGGCCCCGAGAATCCGGTGCAACGTTGCCGGAACCACATCGCGGGCCGAGACCCGCGTTTACCAGAGGGGTGGAACGTCCCCTCCCGGGCAAGTCCCTATGAGCCCGGTAGCCTGGGGTCAGGCGCCACGGGGTGACCGGTGGCGCCGAAGCAGACCCGACACGTAGCCTCAGTACCCAGTCCGGAGGCACGGGCAAACGTTCAGGCCGTACCGAAAGGGAAGGTGTTATGGCGCCGTCATGGCATCTCGAACGGGCATAACTGGGAGAGTTCGGGACTAGGGTGGTCGAGCCGCCTGTGTTTCGGCGAAGACTTCAACGGCGGTGGATGCATAGGGAAGGGAAGCCGTCGTCGCCCTCGGCGTTTTGAGCCAGGGCATGAACGGAAGGAAGCGCGAGGGAACGGTCGAGATCCAGCGCGGTCGGCGGAGACTCCGCCGCCGTAAGCGGGCTTATAAGGCGCAAGCCGAAATGGTCCGCGAGGCCGCGCTGGAAGTCGGAGGAGGCCATAGGTAGCGCAGAGGGCGTGGACAGCAAAACCCGCCGGAGCGAAGGGCCTCTACTCGAGCCATGCTTTTGAAGAAGGAGGGACTGCGTGACTGCCCCCAAGGCTCAATGCACGCCGCTAGAAAAGGTCCGTGTACTTCAGAGGAAGCTATACCGAGCGGCCAAGGCTCAGCCGCAACGTACGTTCGGAGTGTTGTTCGACAAGGTCTGCCGACTGGAGGTGTTGTGTGCGGCATGGGCTCAAGTACGGCGCAACCGCGGTGCGGCGGGCGTCGACGGCGAAACCATTGAAGCCATCGAGGCCAAGGGAGCCCTGGGGTTTCTTCTGGAACTCCGGGAAGAACTGATCACGCAGCGATACCGGCCTCAACCGGTGCGCCGAGTGTTCATCCCGAAACCGGATGGGCGGCAGCGGCCGTTGGGCATCCCAGGCGTGAAGGATCGAGTCGCCCAGGCAGCGGTGAGGATTGTGATCGAGCCGTTGTTTGAAGCGAGCTTTCGTCCCGGCTCCTACGGCTTTCGGCCGAAACGGGGCGCGAAGCAGGCGATCTACGACATTCGCAAATGGGTGACCTACGGCTACGACCAGGTCATCGACTTGGATCTCAAAAGCTACTTCGACACGATCGGCCACGAACTGCTGATCCGGTTGGTCGAACGGCGGGTGCGCGATCCACGCGTGCTGCGGCTGATTCGGCAGTGGCTGAAAGCCGGAGTGATGCACGAAGGGGTCCTGGAGGCGACTATGGTCGGCTCTCCGCAAGGGGCGGTGGTCTCGCCGCTGTTGTCCAATATCTACCTGCATCCCTTAGATCTGCACTGGGAGCGGGAGGTGAAGGCGACCAAGATGGTTCGCTATGCCGACGATCTGGTGGTGTTGTGCCGATGGAAGCCCCCGGAGACCTATATGCCGAAGCTGAGGCAGTTCCTGGCGCGGCTGCGGGTGACCGTCAATGAAGACAAGACTCGCATCGTCCGGGCGCAGGATGGCTTCGACTTTCTGGGGGTGCACTTTCGGAAACAGCCCACGCGTCGCGATCCCCGGCGGAGCTTCTGCTGCTGCTGGCCTTCGCGGCGGTCGATGCAGCGGATCAGGGACAAAGTGAAGGCGGTCATTGACCGCAACACTCGTCCCACGCTGAAGGAGAAGCTGGAGCAGCTCAATCCGGTTTTACGAGGCTGGTCCGCTTACTTCAACTGGCTCAATTCCGCTCAGCATTTTCGAAAGGTCGATCAATACGTCACGTTCAAGCTTCGACGATGGTTGCAGGCCAAGCATCAGCGCCGACGGCGGGCGTTTCGGGAAACGCCTCTGGCCTACTGGAGAGAGGGCGGTCTGTATTCGACACAGGGTCGTGTGGCGCACCTGAGCTGAATGCCACCGGGGGACAGGCTCCCGGAGAGCCGTATGAGGGAAAACTTCACGTACGGTTCGATGAGGGGGTGCTGGAGACGGGACCAGGGAACGGAATGAGGCACCGGCGCCTCGGCGAAAGCCGCCGGAAACCGCGACTCCCCGTACCTATAGTTGCCGCGCCAGCGCCCTACTCTGCAGCTGGAGAACGTGAGCAGTTATTTGCCGGAGGAGCTGAAAGGGCAGGTGAAAACCGTGATGCGAGCGGCTTTCCGGCTGCCGGTGAAAGAAGGCATGGCGCGGCTGGAAAAGCAAGCCGAATGGCTGGAGCGGGAGTATCCCAGCGCCGCCGCCAGTCTGCGCGAAGGACTGGCGGAGATGTTCACGGTGACGCGACTGGGTCTGTCGCCCAGTTTGGCGCGCTGCCTGGTTTCGACCAATGTGATCGAGAGCCCGCACCGCGGCGTGCGGTTGCGCACGCGCAAAGTGTGCCGCTGGCGCGACGGCAAAATGGTCTTGCGCTGGGCGGCCGCAGCCCTGCTGATGACGGAGAAAAACTTCCGGCGAATCATGGGCCACAAGGATCTGTGGATGCTCAAAGCAGCGTTGGGAAGAAAGCAAGAACCCTCGAAGGAGAAAGTGGCGGCATAATATGGTCAGGCCTGTCGCTCAACCTCTAACGAACCTGGGGACACCCTCCGGGAACGTTGACGGTCGCTTCTGGTGTGAAACATAAGGGAGATAGCTCTCTTCCATGAAGCGCGCCAGGCTTAACGCGCCCTCCGGGCTAAGTTGGTTGCTGTTGACCTCCGCGAGCACTTTCCGACACGAGTGGCATGACAGCTCGTTTCGTGCGGAATTCGTGGCAGATAGGGGCGATGCTGCGCGCCATCTGCACCCGCTTGATCGAGCCATCCTCCTGTAAAGCGTAGTCATAGTAGCGAACGTACCACCGGTTCTTCTTTCGATACACGTACCCTTTCTGGTGACGGGTTGGCACTTAAGCCTCCTTTCAGTGCCCGCCACCGTTCCGTCCCTGTTTGGAAACCCTATGTCGCGCCCACCATTCTACAAGTTCCGGGCTGCCCCACTCAAACCGGACGTAGCGGCCGAATTTGACATGCGGGAGCGGATCCTCGCTGCGCACTCGGACTCGATCGCGAACCCATGATTCGGGCAACGGAGCCTCTTGGCGAGCTCTGCCGAGTCAATGATCTCGATGGACGAGTGACGCATGGGACCAGGCGTGAACGCATTTTCAGAACTGGGTTGGATCATTCTTTCACCTCGCGTAAATCCTCCAAGTGGCACAACTGCCTGCGAAGGCCAACGCGACTGCGGGCTCCAATTCCGAGTCCCGGATCGACTGGTACTTCAGGCAGCATGTGCTCAGGATGGCTTGACGAGCCGATGGGAAGACGGCCTTGGCCGAGAAACGGCAGCTCGCAAATTTTCCGCTCTTCAGCAGACTGCCCACCAGGGCGCGGAGAGAACGTCTGAAGTGATCCACTCGACCTGAGTCCCCGTGTGAAGCAACAGGCCTGCCCGAGATTGCTTGCCGTACTCGGAGCGGAATGAGCGGAGCTTGGCAGCGTCGGCCAGCCGCGGTCGTGCCGTCGCCTTGATTTCGATCGGTAGAAGCTTTCCTGCTGTCTCGATCACGAAATCGACCTCCTCGCCCGTCGTCGTACGCCAATAGAGGATCTCGGCCTGCGCTGTTCGGGCGTCGCGCCAACACAACAGGTCCTGGAGCACGATATTCTCGAGGTGCGCACCGGCCGGCTCGGCGAGGCCGGCCAGATGCATGGCGATGCCGACATCGCCCCAGTAGAGCTTGGGCGTCTTGATCAGACGCTTCGTGCGGTTGGCGGCGTAGGCTGGCACGCGCACCAATAAGAAGGAGACCTCGAGCAGATTCAAATAGCGGTGTACCGTGGGCTGCGGCAGCGCGACGTCTCGGGCAAGCTCGGTCTGATTCACGAGTTGGCCGAGGCGCAAACAGGCGGCACGCATGAGGCGCCGGAAATCGGGAAGCGCCGATATCGAGGAAAGCGCCTGAAGGTCCCGCTCGAGGTAGGTCCGAATATAGCCCTCGAACCAAATCGCGCGCTCGTCTCCCGTCTTCATTTGTACCGCGGGAGTCGGAAATCCGCCGCGGCGAGCCAGTGCCCGCCAGTCCTCGGCGTGAGTTAGCTCGCGGCGTAGCACATCGGTCCATGTGCTCTCGTCGTTGGCCAATAGCTCCTCCCAAAGGCCGCAGCGCCCCGTTCCTTGCTGTTCGCGACGGGTCATTGGCCACAGCGTCAGATAGCTGGCCCGGCCAGCGAGGGATTCGGACACTTGGCGCATCAGCAGCAGGTTTGCTGAGCCAGTCAGCAGGAACTGTCCGGGGCGGCGCTTGCGGTCGATCGCTCGTTTCACGGCAGAGAGCAGGCGTGGTTGCTTTTGGACTTCGTCGATGGTGACTGGCGTCGTGCCAGCAAGCAGTGCCTCCGGATCTCGCTCCGCCAGTTCGGCAACCTCGAAATCGTCGAGCGAATGAAAGCGGCGCTCTCCGGGAGTGAGTAACTGAACGAGCGTGCTCTTGCCGGCCTGCCGTGCTCCGGTGACGACGACAGCCGGCATGACTCGAAGACGCTCCGTGAGCGAGCTCTGGATGTAACGGGGAAGCATATGGCCATTCATATCGTGAATGATAATCATTCACGTCGTGAATAATCAATCTGAAGTTGGACGTCATACCGCCTCCTGTCGGATAGGCTGGAAGATCTCTCCACAGCGGTCGCACATGAACGAACGCTCCCAGCGCCGAACGCGGTTGGGGCGGACCTGGTGGTTGTACCACCAGACGGAGGCCAGAACGAAGAGCGCGACGCCGGGTAGGGCGTGAGCATATTGCGGGAAGAGGGCCACAGAGCGGACTGCGGAGAGCTCGTGGAGCCAAACCAAGTACCCGAAGAGCCAGTACATGATGCCAAGACCCAGTCCCCAGCAGAGAATGAGGTGCCGATAGCGGAGCCTCGGTGGAGATCCGGCCATTTTCGACAGGCGCGTCTGGAACGTTCCCCGGCCACGTGACCTGAAGCTGAAGGCTCCGGGTCCTTCCCCGAAGTCGAACCCGCGACCGCGCGAAGTGGTTCTAGCTTCAGAAACGCCGTTCAGATAAAGGCCAAGAACCGGCAGCGGAGGTAAGGTAGTGCTTGACGTGGTCGGCGTCATAATGCGGCGGAATCGTTTCATGGAGCGCAGCAGGAGCGATCGCCGCAAGCTGCGCCGTGGCGCGTTCGAGCGACCCACCGGGATTCAGCCGTCCTATCATCGCGAGCCACCAGTCTTGGCGGGCATCCGGGTTCGTTATCCGGCTGTACTCGCCATAGACGGTGGCATCCGCGCAGACCGGAACAGCGAGGTCGAACTGATCGCCGGCCGAGACGCCGTAAAACCCGGGCGGCGTGACGCCGACGATGGGGAACGGGTGACCATCGAGCGTGAGCGTCTTCCCGATGGCCGAAGCGTCGCCGCCGTATCGCCTCTGCCAGAAGGCATAGCTCAGGTCCACGCCGCCGGCGCAGCCCGGCTGGTCGTCACTCGGCGAAATCAGCCGGCCCACAAATGGTTTCACGTCTAGGACGGAGAAGAAGTCGCCGCTCACCCAGATGTCGTGCGCAATGTCCATTTCGCCGCCGGTAGCCAGATTTGTTTGGTCACCACTCCACACGGCGACGGACGAAAACGCCTGCTGGTGCCGCCGAACCTGCTGCCAGAGGGGATAAGTGAACTCGGCATACGGGCCGTTGAAGTTCCCGCTCACCCAGAGATCTCTCTTCAGATGGACGATGGCCAGGCTGTGAGGATCTTTCACGGGCAGAGTTCGAAGCCGGACCGCGTCGACGAGCTGGAAAATGGCGGCGTTCGCGCCGATGCCCAAGGCCCAACGTAAGGAGCGCGACCGCTGCGAAGCCGGGGGGACTTCGCAAGCGTGCGCAACCCATATCGAATGTCCTGAAGAAACGTCTCGATCCAATTCCAACTCCACATGTCGCGACTCTCCTCTCTCAACACAAGCTGGTTACCGAAACGCCGCAGCACGGCGTAGCGTGCCTCTTCGGGCGAAAGGCCACGCTCAAGCTGTTCCTGCTCGCGCAGGTCCTGATGCAGGCGCATCTCTTGTTCGAGATCGGCGTCGAATCGCCCGCGCTGCACCAACGTCAAGATCCGCCGGCCGAATCGAGTTAACGAACCTATCGCATCGATCATTTGAATTCCCCTGCCGCTCCGCGCTCGTCACTCGCTGTCACTGTTCTCAAGCCGTCTGAATTGCCCGCGTGATCGCTCCGACCACGCGGTTGAATTCGGACACTTCCACTTCCAACTGTTGGCGGCCGAGCGGAGTCAGCCGGTAGTAGCGCGCCCGGCGATTACCCGCCGTCACGCCCCACTTGGCTTTGACCCAGCCCTTGATCAGCATCCGTTGCAACGCGGGGTAGAGCGAACCTTCCTCCACTTGCAGAACCTCCTCGGATACCTGCTCAATCCAGTGGGCGATCTCAAAACCGTGCAGTTCGCCGCTCCGGGCCAGAGCTTTCAGGATCAACAGGTAAAGCGTGCCGGGCGGGATCTCGTTGCGACGCATTCCAAGGGCTCCTTAGCCTAAGCCTAGTTAGACTATGCCAATCGCTAACGGTTAGGCGCTGGCCCGATTCTTTTCAATGTCTTTTTGGGCGTGTGTCTTTGACATGCCATTATGCGTGGGGCGAATGACGTTCTCCTCAGTGTTCCAGTACTGATAGGTCCAGCCAAGCGCATCGGGCGCGGTGAAGACATCATCTACAAGCTCGAAGCGCTGCCCGCCGCCAATGGCTTTTCAAACTTGCGCGAGAGGAGTTCGACCTCGCTCTGGCTGCTGCTGGGCCTTTCCGGGCTGGTTCTTTTGATTGCCTGCGCCAATCTCGCTAACTTGATGCTGGCGCGGGCGAGCACGCCCGGGCCCGAAATCGCCGTGCGGCTGGCCTTGGGCGCCTCGCGCGGGCGGCTCATCCGGCAATTGCTTTCGGAGGGCGCATTACTCGCCTTTGCCGGCGCGGTGTGCGGAGGCGTGCTGGCCGCCATTCTCAGCCAATCTCTCGTCGCGTTCATCAGCACGCCCAATAACCCCGTTTTTCTGGATATGCCCACAGACTGGCGCGTCCTCGGATTCGTGGCCGCCATGGCTACCCTGACGACTATTCTCTTTGGCCTGGCACCTGCCTTGCGTGCGGGAAACGCGTCTCCCGGCTCGGTGCTGAAAACCGCGGGGCGCGCAATGACTTCCGGGCGCGAGCGTTTCCGGCTGCAGCGCGTGCTCGTGGCGGCACAAGTGGCCCTTTCGCTGGTGCTGCTCGCCGGAGCGTTGCTCTTCGCCCGCAGCCTCTTCAATCTGATGACGCGTCCCATCGGATTTCAGCAGGACGGGGTGCTCGTCGCGAACGTCGCCTTTCAGCGCTTAAATTTGCCGGAGGCGCGCCGGACCCCATTCGTTGAAGAATTGCTCGATCGCATCCGCGCTGTGCCCGGCGTAGCCGCAGCCGCGGCTTCGAACCGTTCTCCGGTGAATGGAAACTCGTCGAACACCGGTGTCCTCGCCGAAAACGATATCACCGGGGGCATATCCTGGATGGATAACGTCAGCCCCGGGTATTTCCAAGCTGTGGAAATAGCCCTTCTTGCCGGACGGGATTTCAACCGGAGCGACTCGGCCAACTCACCCAGAGTCGTCATCGTCAATCGGGCGTTTGTGAAGCAGTTCCTCTCGCGGTCGAAAAATGCCATTGGCCAGCAGTTTCGCCTGGATGCGCCCCCGGGAATGCCGAAGCCGTACTATAGCGTCGTCGGAGTTGTCGGGAACTCGGTTTGCAACGACCTGCACGAGCCGTTTGTGCCCATCGTGTATTTTCCGCGCGCCCAGGACGAACACCCGAATGTCTACGTCACTCTTGTGATTCGCTCGCGGGTAGGCACGTCGAGCCTGGCCAACGGCGTCAAGAACGCGATCGCCGGTGTGAACCCGGAAGTCGACGTCCAGTTTGTAGTGCTGCGAACGCAGCTTCGCGACTCCCTGGTTCAGGATGAATTGATGGCGACGCTTTGCGGATTCTTCGGCGGGCTCGCCGTGCTGCTGGCCGCGATTGGACTCTACGGCGTAATTTCGTACGGTGGCACAGCGCACTAACGAAATCGGAATCCGCATGGCGCTAGGCGCGCGGCGCTCCGGAATTGTCGGGCTGATCCTCCGCGAAGTCGCCGTGCTGATCGGGATCGGGATAGCGATTGGCGTGGCCTTGGCGCTCTGCGGTGGCAGAGCCGCCAGCTCGCTGCTTTACGGCCTCAAAGCAAACGACCCGTTCACCCTTGCCCTGGCCGTCATTCTGCTCGCGGCCATTGGCCTTGGGGCGATTTTCATGCCGGCGCGCCGCGCCTCGCGCCTCGACCCGATGGCTGCTCTGAGATACGAATGAGGTTCGGGGGCTGAACGATTGAGAGATTAGGGTTCGGATTCGACGATAACCATGATTGGCAGATCGGCTGTGCGACGATTGCCGTCCCCTGCCTTCAAGCCTTACGTCGCGAGGACCTACGCGGTTAAGGACCTTGGCGCGGCGAGCCCGATGCCCGGGCGACGCCGTGGGGCGAGCATCTTTTGGACGGGGCGTGGTGCCGAAGACCGGTCAGCAACACTCTGCCCAGAATCTCGCGCGCCGAGCCGCCAGCCCAAACCCGCTGCCGGGCGTGATACACGTCATATACAATCGAGGGGTATGAGGGAACTCGGGTAACGCACTGGTTTGACAATCCGGTAATGCGGGTCGATTCTGTGGAAAGCCGCTCGATTAGTGCGGCAGAGATAGAGGCCAAGATGGGCTATAAGCCAGAGATACACAACGAGAGATCCACGCAAGGGTTGTGAAGCTCGCGGGCCGGGTTCTCCGCGAGAAGGGACCCGAAAAAGTCGCCGTGGCCGGACTAATGCATTCAGTCGGTCTGACACATGGCGGCTTCTACGCCCATTTCAAATCCAGGGAAGTGCTGCTCGTGGAAGCGCTCGAAGGCGTTTTCGACGAGGCGCAGCAGGGCATACAAGCGCATGGGCGATGCCTTACCGCCGCGCCGCGTGCTCGTGAACTTTATCGACGCCTATGTGTCGGCCGCGCATCGGGACAGGGCAGCGCGAGGCCCGCGAAGAGCAGGAGCAGTGTGAGCTGGTACCGCTGCGGCGCGACCGCCGTCGACTTGAGATCACTGAGGGGCCTGAGCGTGGGTATGGGCGCATCTGCCGCCAACCGCCAGACGGCAGCCCGCAACGGCGCCGCAAGTGACGTCACTGGCAGCGTACTGCGCACAACCAGCGAGACGGAATACGGAACTTGCTCCCAATAAGGCTGGTAGACCACGCTGGGCGGCGCAGTGGTTAGCGACCCGTCCCGCGCATCCTCGGTCACTCCGACCACCACGGGTGTGGTCTGGTCATTGAATCGAATCTTTCGCCCTACCACATCGCGAGCTGGGACGCCGGGCCACAGCAGTTGGGCGGTAGCGTGTGAGATCACCACCGCTTCCGCCATCGCCGCCTCCGCGGCATCGTTCTTCGGCGGCCAGTCCGCGGGGCGGTCGCTCTCGGCCAGGTCGCGCCCGGCCACCAAGGAAATCCCCATGGCCGCGAAATAGCCCGGACTCACGAAGCGCACGTTCACGCCCGGCTCATGCCCGGCAGGATAGGTTTGGCCGGGAACACCGGTGTGATCAATCCAGGTCTCGCCTTGGAGCGGGAGATGCGAAGTGAAGGCGGCAGCGTTGACGCCCGCGAGTTCCTGCACGGCGGCCGGAAGCTAGCGCAGAATCTGGTCGCGCTGCGCATCCGAATACGTATTGAGGACGACCTCGGCCGCCATCGCGTGGCCGGCGCGGAAGCCGGTGGGCAAGGTGAGCAGGCGATAGAAGCTGACACCGAGCAGGCCGGCCGCAGAAAGCAGAAGCACTGAGAGTGCCGCCTGCAGCACAATCAACGCCTGGCGCGAACGCAAGCTGCCGCGATCGGCGGTGGTGGCAGACCCGCCGGTCTTGAGATAGGCTTGCGGATCGGAACCCCGCAACCGCAGGGCCGGCACCACGCCGCTGATCAGTCCTGCGAACACCGCCAGCAGCACTCCTAACCCCAGCACCCGCCAGCCAAGGTGAACTTCATCCAGGCGCGGAATGCCCGCCGGCGCAGCCGCAACCAAGGCTTTCAGGCTGGCCGCGGCGCAGCCGATGCCGAGCACACCTCCGATCCAACGCCGGGGCAACGCTCTCGCCCAGCACCTGACGCACCAGCCGCCCCGGCGAAGCCCCGAGCGCAGCCCGGATCGCCCACTCGCGCCGCTGGTCTGCGATGCGCGTCGTCCACAGCCCGCCGAGGTTCACGCAGACGATCAACAGCACGGCACCCACACCCGCCAGAAGCAGCCACAGCTCCCGCCGCGCGGAGGACACGGCGTAGTCCCGCACCGTGCTGAGCTGGGCATATAGTGACAACTTTTCCGGTGCGGTGCGGGCGAGGTCCGCCTGGATCACGTCGAGCTGCGCCAGCGCCTCCTTCTGCGTGACGCCTGGACGCAGCCGGCCAAGCACCGAGTAGTTGAAATTGGAAAACACCGCCTTCAGGTTGCCTCCATCACCGGGACCGAAGTGTGAGAACAACGCTCAGGCTGTCAGCATCGGGAACGGTGACGACGCTCCACGCGCGTCCATCAGAGTGTTCGACGAGTGTACGATGCGCCAACTCGTCCCATCAAAATGAAGAACCATCGGCTTGAGAAGGCTGCGGCAGTCAAAGGAGAAGCCGCCGGCCCAAACGCTGGTCGGGTTCAGCTCTGCCACGGCGTTTACCACGTTGCCCGTATTCTCACCTCGGCAGGCCGGCGTGGAGCCAGGATTGGGGCTTGGCACCACCGTCCAATGCGCGCCGTCCCAATGCTCGGTCGGGGTCCGGGCTCCGTTGAGCTGATTCTCGTTTTGAAAGCCCACCGCCCACGCCTCACACCGCAGCAACGGCATTAGGCGTATTGCCGCCGGTGTTGGGGCTTGGGCTCGGGATGATTTTGAAGATCGGGTTCTGAGCACTGGCCTGGCTCGCCGCGCCTGATAGCAGGAGACCCGCCATCAGCCTGATCCATGCGGCACGCCCGAATGTGACCCCGTCGAATACATCAAATCTCCCACAATTCACCTCACAGTTAAGTCAGCCCTCCGGCTGCTTCAGTTTTGAGACGCAGAGAGCTGATTTTGAATTGTCACTTTGTCGCAAAAGTCTGTAGCTCAGAGCGTCACCACTGTGTTGTCCCAGACAAGAAGTGGATCGTCTACCGCCGCACACGAGAAGAGTCCAACCCTCCTGCCGCGTTTGCGACGAAGGGTCGCCCGCTCCCGCAGCGCTTCACGATTGCTCGACGATCTCGACCTTGTACCTCTGAAAAATCGCCAAAAACTCTACCTTCTCCTTGAGTGCGACGCCGTATTTCTCCAACGCAGCAGAAGCGTGTTGCAAGGTGGCCTCCCACTCTGGCTCGGTGATGCCGAGGCCGGCGTGCGAGGTCTTCATATCGCGTCCGGCGTAAGCACACGGACCTCCGGCGAGGGAGCAGACTTGCTCGACAATCAACTGACGGGTGCGCTGGCGGGAGTGCAGACTTCGGCCCCCGCCGAACCGCACGAGCGTGGTATCGCTCCCAAAGCGACTGAGGAACTCGTCGATGACAGCAGCGATCACGTCGTATCCTCCCAGGCGCCGGTAAAGCGTTTCCGTGGGACTACTGAGCGCTGTCATGCATCTCCCCTTTCTCTCCAGTTGAGTGCCATTGCGGCGAGTGCTGCCCTGCGGCTTGATGATCACGAAGGATAGCGCCAATCTCTTCCAGAGTGAACGAGCTCAGCCGCACGATCTTGGCTTGCGACCTCAGGGCAGGAGGCAGAATAGAACGAGCCTCTTCCTTGCTGTTAACTTCAGTAATGATCCAGGCTTTGTGCTCGCCGTCCCTGCACCCCCAGTCCGCATGCGTCAGGAAATGGGACCCAGTCTTGAGAAATATTTCTATCACCCGAGCACAGGCAACAAGTTCGGCCTCGTGCGGAACCTCAATCAGAAATCTCGCCATGCTAGGAAACCTCCTTTGTGATGCATCATCTGCGGCCTGCAAGTCACGTTGGACTCCGAGGATCTAAGCGATAGGCCTCTTCCTTGTCAGCTCAATCGGGATAGAAGTTGCTGAGCGTGATCGTTCAGGAGCAGACACCGCCGATATAGTGCGGGCGCCGAAGAGACCTGTCGGCTTCATCGGCTTATTGACCGGAGCCCCCGGGAACGAAAGCGTACTTTCACTGCTTGGGCGTTATGTTGCCGGCAGATGACTGAACCGCAATCTTGCCATCCCGCACGACGAACGTGTCTGTGCCCAGCTCGTACACGTTGTCGGCCGTCTCTGTCGTCCACAGGACGGTCTAAATCACCAGTACAAAACAGCCGGTCACTACGAGGGCGACGGCCCAAATGAGATCCAGATTCAGCCAAGCTTTCCGAAGAAGAGCCAGTCCCAGCTTTTCATACACCACCCAGGCAACAGATGCCGTCACTAACAGGTATCCCAGAGTATGAACGAAAACAGCCGCCAAATTGGCCGTCGAGCCGCCCATGGCGCCGAGACAAGCGTGGTGCATCGAGACGGTTGAACCCGAACCGAAATTTTCCCCGTGCATTCCGAATAGAACCGGTAACACCATAAGGCCGGACCCGTGCGCCGAGGCCATCAAGAAAGACCAGATGGCGAGGTCACCAAAGCCAACCTGCATTCCTCCATAGCGAGGATGGCGGTGGCGCAGCAAGTGGTAGCAACCGAAGGCGAAGAGCATGACCGCGGCTCCGATTTTCAGGCTACGCATGGGGAGCACGGTTTGAGCCAGACCGGCCAGAGCCACCACCACGCCGATCGACACCGCGTGACCCACAGAAATAGGTAGGAGAGCTCGCCAGACTGCCCTGGAGCTTTTCTCCTGCATGCCCAGGGCAACGGCGAACAGCCAGCCCATTCCGGGATTGATTCCGTGATAGGCCCCGAGCGCAAACAGTACCGCCCAGGGCCAGGACATTGTTTCGCTCATGACGGGTAGCAGTAGGAGTCAGAGGAAGCATCGCCGCCTTCCAGGCGTACCTGGTGGGGGCGAAGCTCGTCGAACTCCAGGAAAAAGTTCTTGTCAAACTCCATTCCGCCCTCCGGCCCTGCGTCAAGCTTCACCATCCAGCCCCTGATTCCGTCGGGATAGAACTGTTCGTCCCAGGAGGAGTAGATGGAGTTCGTGACGTAGATGCGCCGGCCGTCGCGGCTGATCTCAACCATCTGCGGTGCGCCATTGAGCGGTTGTTCCGGCTTCTTCGGATGCGTGGCGCGCCGCACGATGCCGCCCAGGTGTACAGAAGCGGTCTTCTTGGGATGGAATGGATCGCTCACATCGTACCGGATGAATTCGCCCGTTCCCCAGCAGGAGACGTACAGAGAGCGATCGTCCAGGGAAAGGTCGATGTCGGTGACAAAGGGTGGAACAGCTTTGAACCCTTTAAGGAGGGGAGGCAACAGCTCGGGATCGGCCGGCTCCGCCGGGATTTCGATCACCTTGCGGACCGACCAATTACCGTTCTCGCCTTCCCCACGGTGCCAGAGCCAGATGGAAGCGGAGAGATCCTTCAACGACACCAAGACTCCCGCAAAGCCGTAGGCGCGAGAAGGATCATGAGCCGGGCGCAGTTCCAGTATCATCTGGTTCTCCGACCCCAGATCAAGGGTTTGCTGATGGCGACGTCGACGCAAGTCCCAGAAATGGATGGAGTGGCCGTAACCGGCTTTCAGGAGAATCTCCGGGATCACGCCATTCTCCACCATTTTTGGGGTTCCCCACTCGCTCGTAACCATGGTGTCGCACCCCAAGTGCCACCAAAAGTCGTATGCCAGGTATTGGGGGCCGCGGTCCAACTCCCATTGCCCGAGTACTTCGAAGGTTTCGGGATCCAGCATAAAAATGCCTCCCGGACCGTCGCCGTCGGGGGAGCCCAGCGCATTGATGTAGATTCCATCGGGGCCGCAGTGAACGGTGTGGGCGCGTGAATAATGGGTCCGCCTGGCTACCGTTTCGGGTTCGATCACTTTTACGATCTGGGGACGGCGTGGGTCCGGTCTGGTGTCGATGATGTGGATCCGCGATGAGCGGAGTCCGGGGACGATCAGATAACGGCGTTCCATGTGGGCGTGGGGCGCGTAGGGGGAAAGGCAGGAACTGCAAGCGTTCCAGCCAAAATGGTGCAGCTCATCGCCGGCATTCGGCATCTCGACTTGGCCAACCACCTGGCCGTAAGTTTTGGACGTTGGGTCAACGTCCACTACCGCAATGGCGTCCGGGTTTCCAGCCAGTTTCGGGTTGAGCAGCGCCAGATACGCCAGCCTCTCTGACGGCGCCTCCATGGCCATCTTGGGTGATGGATAGAAAGTGGAGTCGGGTCGTAGTAGTGTCATATCCTTTTCCCCTTGTAAAGAATCGGGGTCACGCGCTATGCAACGAATGGCGCGGTCCCTGAGAATTGGTCCCCGCGCGGCGTGCCGTTCAGTATTACGCCGGGCGAATGTTCTGGTTCACGCGGAAGAAGTTTGTGGGATCGTACTTCTTCTTGATCTCGGCCAAGCGGTCGTAGTTATCCCGAAATGACGCCTTCACGCGCTGCTGACCCTCTTCCATCATGAAGTTCACGTAGGCACCGCCCGCCGAGTACGGATGGAGCGCATCGAAGTAGTCCTTGCACCATTTCGTGATTACATCCTTGTTGTCCTGATCGGGATCCACACCTACGATGACTTCCGCCCAATTCGCGTCCCGGTAGCTGAACGCTGTCTCGTTCTTTCCCACGCGACGTGCCGCACCGTCGATGGGATAGAGGTGCGTCGTGGAGAGCATGGTCGGGAGTCTTGCACCGTGCTCGGCATGCAGCGCGATAGCCTCGTCACTCATCTCTTTGACGAAGTCGGCTCGCCAGTACCACTGCAGGCCGGGTGGGTAGAGCGCGTCAAACAGGCTCTGGACGACCGGGAAGGGCATCTCCCCCACATGGTCCAGCGCGGGCGTGCCGACGGAGCGCATCGGTTTGGTGGCCGCTTCCGCTTTATCGGCCGGGCCGGTACAACACCACACCACTCCGCACACTTTCTTCAGATGCAGATTCTCGGGAAACATCGGGGCGGGCGGAATGGTGAGAAAGGCGAAGAAGCCGTTAACGTTCTCGGGGGCGTTGAGAATGAACTCGCGATAGGCCTGCATCACCTCGGTGGTCTGCTCAAGTGGCCAGAACGTCGGCCCTGCATAGACGATCGTCACTGGGTGAAGGCGGAACAGAAACGAAGTAACCACGCCGAAGTTGCCCCCGCCGCCGCGCACCGCCCAAAAAAGATCGGCGTTCTCCTTTTCGCTGGCGGTGACGAAGCTGCCGTCAGCGAGCACGACGTCCACCGAAAGCACGTTATCAATGGTCAGTCCGCATCCGCGGGTCAGGTGGCCGATTCCCCCGCCCAGGGTGAGGCCGGCCACTCCAGTGCTCGAAATAAAGCCGCTGGGGGTGGCCATGCCAAAGGCGTGCGTCGCGTGATCCACCTCCGCCCATACGCACCCCCCTTCCACGCGCACGGTGCACACCGAGGCATCCACGCGGATCCCCTTCATCCGCGACAAGTCGATGACCAGACCGTCGTCGCAAACCCCGAGGCCGGCCCCGTTGTGGCCGCCCCCGCGTACCGCTGTCAGCATGTCGTTTTCGCGTCCAAACCGGACCGCGGCCATGACGTCGGCCACGTCCACAGGGCGCGCGATGAGCTTGGGACGCTTGTCGATCATCGCGTTGTAGACTTGGCGCGCCGAGTCGTAGACGGCGTCCGTGGGTTGAAACAGCTCACCGCGAAACACACTTCGCAACTGATCGATCTTTTGCTCTGGCATAACGTCGTCCCATTCCGAAGTTGTTTGGCAATCAGCGCTCACGCTCCGTGTGGAGCGCATTGCAACCCTAATTCTCCCAAGGATACCCAGCCTGCCGTGAAATAGATGGAGTACTCGCGGCGACCCTTGAGAACGCTCGGCCGATGCTCTCCCCTTTTACTGTCGCGCCTCGTAAATCTCTGCCAAGAGATCCTCTGCTCAATGGAGATATCGAAATCGGCGGGCGAAAGACGACAACCTGAGGAAAAAAAGATTGAATGAGCCTCAATTGGCGAGGGACGAAGGCGCTGCTCGGAGGGTAAGGTCCACATTCCGCAGTAGGCGTTTCATTTCGAATTTGCTTCTATAGTTGGTCTCGTCACCGATCTGGCGAAGGATAAAGGAAGTGCTTTTTCCTACCACATCGGAAAATCGAGGGCTATACTTATCAGCGGTCGAAGGGCTGAGACGGTCGAACCGGGGTAATCAGCCTAAAGGCTATACGCTCTCGCGAAAAAGGGTTTCTGAACCTTTGGGGGTCCTCTTTGGATACCACCATTTCGTCGCTCATTGGCGCAGCCGAGCGAGGTGACAGTTCCGCCGCAGAGGCGCTGTTTAGTGCCCTGTATTCCGAGCTGCACCGGCTGGCCAAGCGTGAACTGGCGCGACAAGGCGCTCCCCTGAGCCTCAGCGCTACAACGCTCCTCCACGAGGCATACCTTGACATCGCAGCGCGAAGCGGCCCGTCATTCCCCGACCAAGCGCGCTTCATGGGATATGCGGCGCACGTGATGCGGGGGCTGATTATTGATCATGCTCGAAGCCGCAAGGCGATCAAACGCGGTGGTGAATTCGAGATTACGTCGCTCGAACACGATGATGTGCAGAATGCGGCCGACGCAAACGAACTCTCGGCGATCAGCGATGCCCTGGATCAACTGTCGAAAATCGAGCCTGAACTCGCGGAGTTGGTCGACTTGAAGTTTTTCTGTGGGTTTTCTTTCTCTGAAATCGCCGCGCTACAGAGGTTGTCGGAACGTAGTGTGCAGAGAAAGTGGGAGAAGGCGCGCATCTATCTCCACCGCAGCATTCGTGCGGACCTTCCACTCTGAGGAACCGATGTCCACGCTCAGTCCCGACTCCTGGCAGGAGGCAAGCCCGTACCTGGATCGGGCGCTCGATATGCCGGAGGAAGAGCGCATGGTCTGGTTGGTATCGCTCCGCGAGGAGAATCCAGCCCTGGCCACTCTTCTGCAGACACTCCTCGATGAGCACCGCGCCTTGGAACAAGAACGTTTCCTGGAACAGCCCCCTGTCCCCTTACCTGGGCAGCCGGCGCTCGCGGGCCAAACGATCGGAGCGTACACTCTGGTGTTGCCGATCGGTCACGGCGGAATGGGCAGCGTCTGGCTCGCCCAGCGCAGCGACGGACGCTTCGAGCGGCAGGTGGCAGTCAAACTCCTGAATATCGCGCTCGTCGGCCGCGGTGGCGAGGAGCGATTCAAGCGTGAGGGCAGTATCCTCGGCCGCCTTGCCCACCCTCACATTGCAGAGCTCTTTGACGCGGGCGTGTCCCCGGCCGGACAGCCATATCTCGTCCTTGAATACGTCGATGGTCAGCCTATCGATCGGTACTGCGACCAGCGCTTGCTCAATGTGGAAGCACGAGCCCGCCTCTTTCTCGACGTGCTTGAAGCGGTCGCCTACGCGCACTCCCACCTCATTGTGCATCGCGACATCAAACCGTCGAACGTGCTGGTCACAACCGACGGCAAGGTAAAGCTTTTGGACTTCGGTATCGCCAAGGTCCTGGAAGACGAGGGGCGAGCGGGAGCGGCGACGCTGCTTACGCGCGAGGGCGAGGGGGCGATGACCCCCGAGTACGCAGCGCCCGAGCAAGTGACAGGCGGGCCCGTAACCGCGGCCACGGATGTCTATGGGTTGGGGGTGCTCTTGTACGTGCTGCTGACCGGGCAGCATCCGGCCGGCCGGGGTCCCCATTCCGCCGCGGACTTGGTTAAGGCTATCGTGGAAGCCGAGCCGGCGCGCCTGTCACACATCGTCGCGGCAACCAGCAGCGAAGCGGAGATGCTCGCCACCAACGCCGCCGGGCGGGGCACTACACCCGACAAGCTCAGCCACCTGCTTCGCGGGGACGTCGACACAATTGTCGCCAAAGCGCTGAAGAGGAATCCGCAGGAGCGCTACGCCTCGGTGAGGGCCTTGGCCGACGATCTGCGCCGATACGTGAGACACGAGCCCATCAACGCCCGACCGGACACGATCACCTATCGCGCCAGAAAATTCATGCGCCGGCATCGGGGCAGTGTGACGGCGGCGCTGCTGGTAACCCTGGCGCTCGTCGGTGGCACGACCATTACATGGTTCCTTTCTCGTCGCCCCGAACCTCTGCCCCAGTTGAAGCAGCGAAGGCTCACGGCAAACGCTCAGGATTTGCCTGTGCTCAATGCCGCGATTTCTCCGGATGGCAAATACTTGGGTTACGGGGATCAGCAGGGTATTCATCTGCAACTCGTCGAGACGGGCGAGACCCAAAGAGTGCCGTTGCCTCCTGGCGTCCAGCCGGGGTCCGCCTATTGGGTATTTCGGGCTTGGTATGCTGACTCTACGCGATTCATTGCTTCTGTTGCCATCCCTGGAAGGCCAGTCAGCTTATGGTCGTTCTCGATAGCGGGAGGAGGCGTAGAGAAGATTGCCGAGGTTGAGGAGATGTTGGGCGGAGGGACGATCTCACCCGACGGTTCCATGATTGCGTATGCAAGGTTCCGGAGGGCCCTTAGAGCGAGAGAGATTTGGCTGATGGGTTCGCACGGAGAGTCTCCCCACAAGATACTAAGTGCTGAGAACCCAGCCACGCTGGGGGACGTTGCCTGGTCGCCAACAGGAAACCGGATTGCGTACACCTATGCGCGAAAGCAAGACGACGGCCACACGGATGTGTGGGTACAGAGTTGTGACCTCAGCGGTGCCAACAAGACGACGATCCTCCAGGACAACAAGTTGCACGGCTTCATATGGATTCCATCAGGTCGTCTCATCTATTCACGAAGCGGAGAAAGCCGCCAGGCTGAGTCCGATAATTTGTGGGAACTAAGAGTGGACGCCAAAAGCGGGAACCTGCAGGGTAAGGTGCGCCGATTGACAGATTGGTCCGGGTTTTCTGTCTATAGCTTCAGTGCCACGGCAGATGGAAAGCACCTGACTTTTCTAAAGGGCACTGAGCACGCTTCTGTTTTTGTCGGAGACCTGGCCAACAACGGTAGCCGTCTCGTCAATTGCCACCGCCTGACTATCGACGATAACGTCAATCTCCCCTTGGCATGGACGCCAGACTCTCGCGAGGTCATTTTCTCATCCCCGCGAACGGGAACCCGGAGGCTGATCTTCAGGCAGGCGCTAGATCAGCGCAGTGCTCCTCAACTCATGACCTCCGCGCCTGACATGAACTTCTATCTGGCTCGGCTGAGTCCGGATGGAGCCTGGGCGCTTCTCGAGGGTCAACCAAACGGCTTGAACAGACCGGCCCTCTATCGAGTAGCGCTAAGCGGTGGCGTTCCTCAGTTGCTGTTTCGCACCGACGGATTCGTTCACTACGGGTGCACAAACAAGGCCGCCAGCTTTTGTGTTGTCGGGCAAGCGTCTGCGAACAAGGACGAGTTGGTGGTTGCTTCATTCGACCCGCTGGGTGGTAAGGGAAAGGAACTGCTGCGGATTCCGCTTGAGCCAGGCACCGGTGCTGGGGTGGGAGACGATTACGCCTGGCAGCTCTCTCCCGACGGTTCGCGGGTCGGCATGGTGAAGCGGCACGGAAATCAGATTCGGTTCGTGCCACTGGATGGAGGCCAGGAGAGGACGATTACAATCAAGGGCTATTCCGACCTCATCGATCTGAATTGGGCGATTGACTCCCAAAGTATGTTTGTGTCCAGTGTGGGCCCAGGTGGCGCCACGTTGGTGCACGTCGACCTCAACGGTAATGCCCAACCTATTTGGCAGCAGGCTCAGGCGACCTGGACCTGGGGGGTTCCGTCGCCTGACGGACGTCATCTCGCTGTATTGGGTGACAGTCGAGAAGCGAATGTGTGGATGATTGGCGACTTTTGATCCGTGAGTCCGGGGGGCCCGAAGGAGCCAGGGCCCTGGCAGCCAGATCGGCTCCTATTGGAACGAGGGGCTGTCGACCGCAAGGCAGGAATGATGCCAGAACAGAGATCCTGCCTGGTCGGCCACTTTTATCCGGAAATTCGGCCGTGTCCCTGCTCCTGGGCCGCATGACAATTCAACTTGCCGGTAAACGGGTAATAACTGGCCAATCTTTTGGATTACCCCTCTGAGTCCGGTAGGGGAGAAGCGTTATTCTTCTCCAGTTGGGATCTTTTCTTCAGGAGCAGGGCTCTGCTTCCGGCTCAGATCTTGGCGGGTCAACGCCGGGGCAGAGCCCCATGAACCACGATTCTGTTTATCCCATTTTCTGCGCCGCCAGACAAGGTCGAAGCCGAACGGGCTCGCGACGGCGGCAAGGTCTTGTTGCGGCGATGCCCCGTTTGCGAGCCCCGACTCTTAAGGATTTCAGCGAGCGTTTCCTCAAGCATGTTCGGCTTCACACGAAGGCAAGCACAGCGGCGTTCTATGACACGTGCCTTAAGCGGACCGTTCCATTTCACCCGCTGTCTGAGATCCCTATGACCGCAGTAACGGGCGAGCTTATCGCGAAGTATGTCCGCTTCCGGCAGAGCTTGCCCGGTGGCAATTCCGTGTCTGCATTAAACGCCGAAATGCGGACGTTGCGGCGCTGCTTCCGGCTGGCGGAAGAGTGGGCGCTGATTCCGAAGTCGCCGGTGTTCCACGAATTACCGGGCAAAGTGATCCACGAGCGGGTCCTGACTTTTGAGGAAGAACGCAAGTACCTGACCGCGGCGCCAACCACACTACGGGACATCACCATCTTGGCAGTGGACACGGGCCTCCGGCCCAATTCTGAACTTTTCGCACTGGAATGGGCGAACGTCCACACGGACGCATCGGCAGAGGGCCCGCACGGGTATATTCACGTCCTTGGGGGCAAGACGGCCGCGGCGCGGCGCAACGTCCCGTTGACACTTGCGGGCGAAGGCGGTGCTGGAGATGCGGCGACCGGAACGGGTAGGGAATCGCTTTGTCTTCCCCGGACCCGGCAAGAGCGGCCACATCGTGACCGTTCAACATTCGCACGACCGGACAATCAGCAGAGCGAACAAGGAAGCGCGCGCGGCCGGCCTTGAGAAGGCCGCTGTCACGAACATGCGCAACAAACGAGTTGTAATTACTCACTACGGCGGCCCGGAAGTGATCACCGCCATCGAAGAAGATATCCCCGCCCCGAAGGCAGCCGAGGTACGGGTGAAGGTGTTGGCGGCGGGGGTCAGTCTGCCGGACGTCCTGGCGCGCGAGGGCGTCCATCCCGAAACGCCGCGCGTGCCTTATACGCCGGGTTGGGATCTCGTCGGAACCGTCGATCAACTTGGCGAAGGCGTTACTGGCTTCGAACTGCGCCAGACAGTCGCCGCCATGCCCATCCATGGGTGCTACGCGCAGTACGTGTGCGTGCCCCAACCCAAGCTCGTCCCCGTGCCTGCGGGATTGGACGCGGCGGAGGCGGTCGCCGTGGTCTTGAACTACATCACCGCGTATCAGATGCTGCATCGATCGGCGAAGGCCCAGCCCGGACAGAGCATGTTGATCCACGGGGCCTCGGGTGGCGTCGGCTCCGCGATGTTGCAGTTGGCGAAGCTGGCAGGCGTCGAGATGTACGGAACGTGTTCGGCGCAGGGGGCCACAGTGGTCCGGGAACTGGGCGGCATTCCCATCGATTACAAGAACGCGGACTTCGTAAAAGAGATTCATCGCCTTACCGGTGACGGCGTCGACGCCGTGTTCGACGGCATCGGCGGAGACAATCTGTGGCGCTCCCGCGACGCCCTGCGCGAGGGCGGCCGCGTGGTAACCTACGGCTTCCAGTCGAAAATGCATGGCGGCCGTATGACTTCCCCCAGTGAGGGGCGTCATCGCATTCGCGAGTCCGCTGAATTGGGTTGGTTCATCCTGCGCAATTTGTTCAAGCCCGGCCGAAAAAGTATGGTGCCCTACAGCATCCAGTGGTTGATGCGGTTCAAACCTGCGTGGTTCCGTCATGACCTGCTAACGCTGCTTGACCTACTGAAACAAGGCAAGATCAAGCCCCTGATCGCGCAACGGTTGCCGCTCGAAGAGGCGCGCCGCGCGCACGAGATGCTGGGCGAAGGAGGAGTGCTGGGCAAGATCGTGCTGCTGCCGAACGGCTAACGAGCCATCGCTGCAGTCACAGCGTCTCGGGCAAGAGTGCAGGTCACGATAAGTCGCGCAGTGTAGAGCTATTGGATCAATGCTTGGATAACGGCCTACCCGCGGAAGTGCCTCACACCTGGACGGCGGAGGAGACCTGTCTCGAGCAGCCTGCCACAATCGGCTTGCATCGGCTAAGGCTCGTCCGCTCTGGACCCGGCCGGCTAGATCTTGAAAAAGACACGGCGCCGGTAAAGCCAAAAACACATCCACCACATCACGACGAGCACCGTAGTGGCTTGGGCGACCGGCGCCAGCTTCCCGATGAAACTGTAGTGGAAGGTGAACACGCCCAGAGCTCGATCGAGCCAGCCGAACAACACTTCGCTGACAAAATAGATGAAAATCGAGTTCATGCCCACGACGACGAGCGGAAATGTCCATCTGCGGCAACTCGCGACCTCGACGAGCGTGTAGAACCCGATCAACATCAACAAGACCCAGCCCAGGCTGTAAAGAACGAAAGACGCCGTGCAGAGCTGCTTGATGAACGGTATCCACGGCCGCGAGCCGAAGGCGCCGATGAAGCATAGAATCATCCCCGCTGCCAGACGCTGCAGGTTGCGCGCGTGCGATTTGGACTTCATCAGCAGTCCACCAACCCACGCGCCGCTGAGTGTCCACACCGTACTGGCAATGAAGTTAAGCGTCGAATAGGCGGGGTCATAATCGTAGTGGAAAATCGCCCGGTCAACCACCAGGCCGATGTGATCGCGCCTGGAAAACGGTCCGTCCGGGCCCGGAAATGCGTAGAGCAATGCCGTCCATCCGGCGAGCAGCGCCACGGCCGTTAGGGCCTGATAACGCCAGGGCCAGCGCATAATCAGGTAGGTCAGAAGATACGTGAAAGCGATTTGCGAAAGAACGTTGATGAGCTGCGGCTTGATCCGCCCGGCGCTCACCCAGATGATAATCTGGCTCAAAACGATAAGCCGCAGCGCGCGCACCAGCACGTGGTGGAAATTGTCGCGCTCGCTCGCCCCGAGTTCGCGCCGGTGGGCCAGGGCGAACGGCATGGCCACGCCCACCATGAACATGAAGGCCGGTTGAATCATGTCCCAGAACACTCCGCCGTCCCAGGGCACGTGATCGAACCAGCGTGCGATGTGTCCCCAGACCGGGTCGCCCTGCAATCCGGAGAATCCAAAACCCCGTGAGGCCAGGACCACCATGATGAATCCTCGAAATGCGTCCAGTGCCAAACAGCGCTTCGTCTCGGGTCGAGTCAAGGGAGGCCTCAGCTTGTCGGTTCGCGTTGCGAATTCTGTGAGGGCTGTGAGGGTTGTTGACACTCGCCACCTCTTGCCGTTGGGCAGGGCTCATTATAGTGCATAGGAGCGAGCGGCCGGCTACGCACCTCAGTACTACCTAGATTATCCGATTGGCGTGGCCACTCCCTCCGGCCTAATTTCCCTGCCCGCGAAGTGAATCGGTTCAGGGCGCGTTGGGCAGAGACCTTTGTTCGACCAGCGCTGGCGGCCTGCGGTGACGGGTGGCCTGCTCGTAGGCATAGGCCCAGCCGGGCAAGTCGCCGCCGTCCTTCGCTCTCTGGCCCAGGAGCCCACAACCAACTGATTGTGGGCAAACCGCTGCAAAGTGAGATAGCTCCGGAAAATCAAGCACGTACGGCTAACGGTGAGGGGCAGGTTTTTGGGCGGGCGAGCGCGCTGAATTTTGGAGATGTGGCATCACATAGCGCCGCGAGCCAGATCGTAAGCTCGCCTTCGTAAGCCCCCGCCCCGGCGACCGGCGAGCCTCACACGTTTCACATGCACCAGATTCACTTCCTGGTGACGGCGATTAACGGGCAGACGGTGACAAATCCCGAACTCCTCGACACCGTGACTGTTCCACCCTGGAACGGCGGCGGACCCTATCCGAATGTCACCGTGAAGATGCAGTTTTGCGTTGCAGGGAAATTCGTATACCCCTGCCATATTCTCGACCACGAGGACGGCGGCATGATGGCTGAGATTCTCGTGCAGCAGTAAGGGGATCTCGCAGTCTTCCGAGCTGACCCGCATCGATCGAGGACTCCATAACACCGTGATGCCGTTGGCTGTAGCGGCACCGTGCGCAGCGCCGAAAATCGCCGGTGAGGACACCGGCGCTACAGCCGTTACGTTGTCACTGCCAAATGGAGTTCCTTCGCCTCAAAGCGACCGGATAAACTCGATGAGGTCCTGCTGGTTTTGGACGGTGAGCGCGTTGAAGGCGTTGATCACCGCGTCGGCCTCAGACGCCGGATAACCCGTCTGGCCCGCGCTGCCGGTGCAGAAAGAGTCGGAGTGGTCTTCGACCGCCTGCACGATGTCGATCGTGCGGCCGTCGTGCATGAAGAAAATGCGCTGGCCCACGCCCCAAAGCGGAGCCGAGCGGAACATGTCGCCGGCTGCGGCGCCCTGGGTGACGCCATCAGCCAGGCAGTTGCCCATATGGTGCACCAGAAGATCCGAAAAGAGGTTCACGTTCTGGTTGCTGAGCGCGGAAATCGACGATGCCGGCGTCACGAACTGTGTGGGAGAGGGCGAACTGTGGCAGATGTTGCAGCCGACGAAATTGAACTGGTTCTGGCCGTTCATGGTGGTCGAATTCGGCGGAGCGGGCGTTGGGGGCGCCAGGAATCGGACAAACAGGGCCAACCGCTCGGGAGTTCCCGGAAAGCTGCTCGGAGCCACCTTGGTGGCAAAATTCGAATGGTCTTCGGGCACGCCGTTGATCACGCATCCCGTAGTTTCGTCGCTTTCGTTGGGAAAGGCTTCGTCGGTAACGCCCATCTCGCCGGTCAGCGCTTCCGAGATGAAGATCAGGGCCGAGCGATTCTGGGCCTTCCAGCCGAACCGCCCGATGGAGCCGTCGGAGGCGTAGTTGGGCGTGCCGCAGATGCCGGTGCTCGCCTCCTGGGCGCACTGCGCGGACTGGTTCGATAGAATATCCTTCTCGCGGACAATTTCCATCAGGCCGTCGCCGAACATGGGCGGCGGAACGCGAAACACAATGTCGTTTTCACTCTGCGCTTCGGAGAAGTCAGGCTGGGCGATGTCGCAACTGCCGGCATCGGCGCGGCCAGTGATGGTGAAGACGGCATGCACCAGGCCGTCCGGCACCCCGGGGTTTCCCAACTGCTGCGGAAAGCGAGCATTCTGCATAGCGCCGGAGGAACTCTCAAAATAGGGAATCGTATTGGTAGCGCCATCGTCGTTGTACACCAGGAAGGCTTGGTTCACGAACGTGCTCGATCCGCCGCTCGCCGGCTGCGAATGGCAGAGCACGCACTCATTCGAATTGAACCGGGGCCCCAGGCCGGCGACGCCGGTCTCGGCCGTGGTGACGCCGAAAGCCTCAGTGAAGTCCTGGGTGAAGAGCGGCCCCAGCGACTTCTGCTGCTGCGTGAGCGTGGGGAAGAATTTCCCCGCGGCAGCCGGACCGGGTCGCACGCCCGGGTCCTGAGCCCCCGATTGAGCGCAGACTCCGACCACCCTCATCAGAGAAGCTAGGCACAGGACCCCTGACGCCATCGCAAGTGATCTGAAGGGCGAGAACGTTCGAGATTTCCTCATGTGGCTGTTCTTCATCTTCGTTCCTCCTGCCGACCTCGCGGTCTGGTGGCGGTCGGCTCACTCCGGAACGCGGCGGGCGGCGCCTTAGGTCCGGGCCAGCCTCCTCAGCTCACAAATCACGAACAAAAAAGAGGAGGTCCTGCTGATTCTGCGGTGAAAGCGCGTTGAAAGCGTCGATGACAGTGTTTGCCTCGGACGCTGGATACTGCGAATTGCCCGCGCAGTAATGGTCCTGAATGGCCGCCAACAGGTCGCTAGTGCGGCCGTCGTGCAGAAAGAACATTCGCTTGCCGGCACCCCAGAGCGGCGGCGTCCGGAACATATCGCCCTGGGCCATTCCCGCAATGACGTTGTCGGCGAGACACGGACCCATGTGGTGCAAAAGGAGATCCGAGTAAAGCTTGATCGTCTTCTGGCTCATAAAAGTGAACGGAGAGGACGGAGTTATGAACGAGCCGGTATGGCAAAGCTGGCAACCGACGGCGCTGAACTGCGTCTGGCCGTTCGTCGCATGCGAGTTGAAGTGCGCGGGCATGGGCGGAGCCAGGAAGCGCATGAAGATGGCCATGCGTTCGGGATCGCCCGTGAATTGGTCTTCCGCAATATTGGGGTTGAAGTTTGTGGCGGACTCCGGCACGGGATTGAAATCGCAGCCCGCGGTCTGGTCAAGCTCGGCGGGAAAATATTCGTTCGTGACGCCCTGCTGGACGTTCAACTCCTCGCTCGCGGCGAGATTCAAACCGCGCCACTGGGCCTTCCAGCCAAGACGATTCACGCTGCCGTCATGCCCGCTGATGCTGGCAGTTCCGCAGATCCCGTAGGTGGACTGCGAAGCGCACACGGTGCTCATGTTGGCCGTCAGCGTCGAGTTCTCAATGAACTCCACCAGGCCGTCCCCGAAGGTCGGCAGCGGCTGATGGTAGGCAAGATTCCCTTGCGACTGCGCCTGGGAAAAGTTGGGCTGCTGAATGTTGCAGCCGCTGGCGTCGCTGCGGCCCGTGATGGTGAAGAGTTGGTGCACGGTGCCGTCGGGCGTCTTCAAGTCGGCCATGTAGGGAAACCGAGGCACCAGGATAGGACCGGTCATGGTCTCGAACGACGGCATGCTGTTGGTCGCGCCGTTGAGCGTATAGACGTTGAAGAGTGGATTCGTGGCCGGAGACGCCGGCCCCGATCCGCCGGCGGCGGGCTGGATGTGACAACTCGAGCACTGGTTCTCGTCAAAGCGCGGGCCGAGTCCCTGCGGAACGGCAAGAGCAGTGGTGAAATTGGCGCTGCCATCGTTGAACGTCGTCATCTCCTGGCTGTTCAAGCCGGGGATGGGGCCTCCGGCGTCAGCCGGGCCGCCGCGAATGCCCGGATCGTGCACGACGAGAAGGCTGTGTGTGCGAAGCGCGGCCGAGACGACAAGGGGAACAGCGGCCAACGCTCCCATACCCAGGACGAAGGCCAACGCCGCCCGAGGCCTGGGCTTTCGTAAACCGCTCGCGTTGCCAGACCGTACCATGGAGTCCTCCTGGTATTAATCCCCGGTACCCGACAGCGACACGGTCTGCGGACTGCCGCCGCCATTGTCGGATACCATCATGCTCGCCGAACGAGATCCGGTCGCCGTGGGCTTGAAACCCACCGTAATGCTGCACGTGCCGCCCGCCGGCACGCTGGACCCGCAGTTGTTGATCTGGCTGAAATCGCCGCGGTCGGAGCCACCAATTGAAATCCGCGTGATCGAAAGCGTCTGGCTCGTCGACACGTTTTTCAGAGTGACGCTTTGCGGTGTGCTCCTGGTGCCCACATTGACCGTACCGAAGTTCAGGCTGGACGGCGAGAGGGAAACAATAGTTCCGGTGCCGGTCAGGCTGGCGGTCTGCGGGCTGCTGATCGCGCTGTCGACAATCATCAACGATCCCGTGAGCAGCCCCGTGTCGCTGGGCACGAAACTGATGGACGCGGTGCAGGAGCCGCCTGGCGCCAGGTTGCCGATGCACTCCGTGGTGTCGGAGTAGTCGCCGGACGGCGTAACGCTGGTGACGCTCAATGCCGAGTTGCTGGGATTGCTGAGGGTGAGTGTCCGGGGTCCTCCCGTGGATCCCAGCGGGACCGTTCCAAAATTGAACACGGAAGGAAACAGCGAGGCGATGCCGATGTTCAGCACAGCCAGAACGCCGTTGGCGGCTTTGTCCGCGGCCACAAAGTCAAGCCCGTCGTTGCTGTCAAGGTCTACAGCCACCACGGCGGAGGGCTCAGCGCCGACCGTGTAGCTGACGGCGGGCTGTAGGGTGCCGTCGCCATTCCCGAGCACGAGGGACGCCGTGCCGCCATCAGCTCCGGCATTGATGGCCAGCACGTCCATCGTGCCGTTGCCATCGAAGTCTCCGATATCGACGGCGGTCGCGGAGGCATGCACGGTAGCGTAATCCACGTGGGCCTGGAAAGTACCGTTCCCGTTGCCCAGCAACACCGAAACGGAGCCGCCGGAGGGGCCTTGCGTATTGGCCGTAGCGATGTCTTCGATTCCGTCGCCATTAAGATCTCCGACGGCGAGTTGAACCGGCTCGAACGCCGTACCGTAGGCGGACTGCGCCTGGAAAGTTCCGTCGCCGTTGCCGAGCAGGACCGATACGCCGTTGGCCAGGAAATTCGCGGTTGCGACGTCCGGGATGCCGTCACCGTTAAAATCCGCGACGGCAAGGGCTAGGGGCCCCGTCTGCACGGCGTAGTCCTGGTGCGATTGGAAACGCCCATTCCCCTCGCCCAACAGGATCGATATGGTGTTGTCCTTGCCATTCGCCGACACCGCGTCCATGTTGCCGTCGTTGTTAAAGTCCGCCGCCGCGACTCCGTCGGGCCCGCTGCCGGTCGGTGAATCAGTGTGATTCTGGAACGTGCCATTGCCATTCCCGAGCAGGAGCGACAGGGTGTTGCTCCCCCGGTTGCTGCTGACGACGTCCGGCTCCCCATCATTGTTGAAATCGGCCACAGCAACGCCCGTTGGCCGCGGGCCGGTGGCCGGCGTTGAACTGGTCGTGAAGGTGCCGTCGCCATTGCCGATCAGAATGGAAACAGTACTGGCGCCAGAGTTCGCCACCGCGAGATCGACGCCTCCCGTATTCTCGAAATCGCCAGTGGCCAGAGCGTCGGGAGCGGATCCTACCGCAGTCGATCTGATGGCCTCGAAAGTACCGTCGCCGTCCCCGATCAGAACACTGACCGTATTCGCACCGTTGTTGGTGACGGCCAGGTCGAGTTTTCCATCTCCATTGAGATCGGCCGCGGCCACAGACCAGGGAAGATTCCCCACTGAATAATTGACAAAGGGCCGAAAAGTACCGTTGCCGTTTCCCAGCAGCACCGAGATGCTGCTGGTGTCTATTTGCGTGGCCACCGCGACGATGTCCGGCTTGCCGTCGCCATTCAGATCCCCTGCCCAAACGAGCCCCGGATTCTTGCCGACCTGATAAGCTTGCTGATTCTGGAATCTGCCCTGTCCGTTTCCGAGCAATACCGAAACGGCGGCGCTGCCGTTATCCCCGACGACGAGATCCAGGTTACCGTCACCGTTGAAATCCGCAGCGGCCACGCCGTCCGGCAGCGTCCCGACTCGCGACGTCGCCCCCTGCGCAAATCCGCCTTTGCCGTTTCCCAGGAGAACCTCCACCGTGTTTCTCGCGCCGATCGTGACCGCAAGGTCGAGGTTGCCGTCATTGTTGAAATCTCCCACGGCGGCCCAGCGCGGGTTCTCACCGGCGGTGTAGGTGATCTGCAGCTGAAACGTACCGTTGCCTTGCCCAAGCATGACCGAGATGGAGCTCCCGGCGAGGTTCGTCGTCACCAGGTCCTGATTTCCGTCACGGTTGAAGTCGGCGGCCACAATCGAGCCCGGCTCAGTGCCTACCGGCAGCACCGGACCGATGGCGAACGTCCCGTCACCATTCCCCAGAAATATGGAAACGGTGTTGTCGTTCAGATTCGTCACAGCCAGATCGGGAATGCCGTCGTTGTTGAAATCGGCAGAGGCTACGGCGTAGGGCCCGGTGCCGGTCGGATATGTAGTCAGGTTTGGATAGGTGCCGGCAGGCGTGCCCAGCAGGATCGTTACCGTGTCGGCATTTTGATCGGCTATCGCCAGGTCCAACCGCCCGTCAAGATTGAAGTCCGCCGCGACCACCTGGCGTGGACCAGTGCCCGCGGCAAAGTCTGCGCGATTGAATAGATAGTTCTGGGCCAGAATGGACGAACTTGAAAGCAGCATCACGGTCCCGACGGCGAGGACCATGCGGCGTGGGACCGCTTTCTGAAGTTGCCTGAGTGGAGGATTTCCGACTCCGGCGAAGCGAGTCCGAGAGGTACTACTCTGCGGGCAAGCCGCCTCGGCCTTGGTTCGCATTTTGACCCCTGGGCGGTGATGTGAAAAAATGTTGCCAACTACTCGCGGGCTGGCGGGCTGCAGGTGCCCCTTCGCCAGGCCGGTGCTGCCTGTTCAGGCCGTCCTTTTCTCCGCCCCCTGGGGTGCTCGCGAGTCCATGGAGCTCCGGATCGTCCGGGCGCACGGCAGTATATATCGGAGGATTGGTTCCTTGCAATGGCAGCGAACGGAACGGCGTCAGAAGCGCGAGCGCTCCGGACAACCTCCGAGATCAATTCGGCAGATTTGCCTGGCTCGTTGCTATTGGGGGCTCAGCTCGAACACGACTCCTGCGCCAGACGAGCCTCCCAGCTGAGTCGTGCCGTAGAGATTACCCTGCTTGTCCTCGAGGAGACCTGCGATCGGTCCTTCCCCGTCGGGCGGGCCTGTGAAGCTGTAAAGGACGCTCTCCTGTCCGGCGCTGGTGATCTTGTACACCGATCCGAAACCGAACTCGCCGCCAAACTGGGTGGTGCCGTATAGATTGCCTTGCGAGTCGCGGATCACGCCGGCAATCGGCGACTGACCGTCGGGATTGCCCGTGAAACTGTAGAGGACCTTCTCTTGGCGGGCGGGAGTCACCTTGAACACCATTCCCAAGCCTGTGCCGCCGCCGTTCAGTGTGGTGCCGTAAAGATTGCCGGCAGCATCGCGCACCAGAGCGCCGTGGGGAAATCTGCCGTCCGGAGCTCCGGTGAAGCTGTGAAGAATCGCCTCGGTTCCCGTGCTGGTGAGCTTAAACACGGTGCCGTCATTGTCGCCGCCGCCGTCGACCGTCACTCCAAAAAGGTCGCCCATCGCATCGCGCACTAGCCCCGCGTAGCCGATCGCCCCGTCCCCGGGTGGACCGGCGAAGCTGTGGAGCACGCTCTCCTGGTTGGACGTGTTGACCTCGAATACCGCGCCGTTGTTGGAGGTGCCGCCGTAGAACGTCGTACCGTACAGATTTCCCGCCGAGTCTCGCGTCAGGACGGAATCCGGATTCGCCGCGTCCGGCTGCCCCATGAAGCTGTAAAGCACCGTCTCCTTGCCTGTCGGGATGACGAGCTTGAATATCGTCCCGAAACCAAATTCTCCGCCATTGAAGGTGGCGCCGTAGAGATTTCCGGTGCCGTCCAGGATGACCCCTTCGTGAGGATACTTGCCGTCGGGATTTCCGGTGAAGCTATAGATCACCTTCTCTTTGCCAGACGGGCTGATGGCGAAGACGCATCCCTCGTTGGTCGCGCCACCCTCGATCGTAGTGCCGTAAAGATTGCCGGCCGCGTCGCGGACTAGGCTGCCGAATTCGGGGCCCGAACCGTCCGGCTTTCCCGTAAAGCTGTGGAGGACCGTTTCTGTGTAGGTCTGCGCCTTGGCGGCAGGAATTATGACGAGCGAAAGAACAACCAGCGTAAAGGGCAAGAATCCAAACCGCAGCTTGCTCATGACCACGCTCCGCACGAAATTGCGACGTTCAACTGGACTTGGCAGCATACACCTCTGCGCGCACGGCGTGCAATGCCGCGGCGATCAACTGCCACTAACCATTTTGGTAAGAGGCGTTCAAACCCGGGAAATTGTGGTTCAGATCCGCGCGGCACGACGAAGATGTCGGACGCACGCCTGGTGAAAGCTCTTCTGAGGGCTAGTGCATGGACGGCTGGGTCCGCTGACCCTGGCGAGCATGGGACGAGAGGCCCGCAGATCCTGCGGAGCCCATACGCTGGATCGCGGTCATGAGAGCGTAAGCGAGGTCTCGGGCGGCCATCGGGGGAACGATGAAGTCGGCGGCGCCGCCATCCTGCGTGTCGAGATAAAGCCGCATGCTCACCACACGGGACATCACGATCACCGGCGTGTTCTGCGCCTGCCTGCGGACCAACTGGATCACATCCTTCCACGTGCCATCGGCTAACTCGACATCCGTCAAGGCCAAATCGATGCTACCAGGATATGAAAGAGGGCCCTTGAGATGCCGCTTGGCCGGAAGCCGCGAGAGTCAGTCGCGTGCCGCAGGGGCCTGCAGAAGACTGCTGAGATCGTCGTCGCTGTACCGTCGTCAAAACGCAGTGAAATTTTCAGTTCGTTTTTCTGAAGAAACTGTGGCCGCAGTCCCCATGGAAGATGCAAGGGGGCGTCGAAGTTGCGTGCGGAGCGTCCCAAGCCTAAGGCAGCGCCCGGCAATTGGAGTCAGCCCGGCGTGGGTCCAGAGTCCGCGGCCGATCCAGTCATCCCTCAGCACGGCTGCGGAGCGTCTCTTGTCGTTAAACCATTGATTCTTCGTGGAAAACGCCGATAGGATTGCCCTACCTGCTTGAAGATCGTTGATCCTGGGGCACGCTATGGGCGCCAGATGCTCCTGCGCCTCCTCCATTCAGTCCCGGTCCGATGATTAGGCAGGAAAATCCGCTATCATCAGTGGCATGTTGAGGCCCCGCCGGAACCGATCGTTCTTTCCGCCGGACGATGCCTCCTTCAGTATCAAGCCCCGCAAGGTTGTGCCGTATGAATTCGTGCTGGACGCACTGGCACCGCTCTCGCCCCGCACGCGCCCCATGTTTGGCTGCCTCGCGATCTACGTCGAGGACAGGATTGTCCTCATCCTGCGCGAAAAGTCGAACTCCCCGGCAGACAACGGCGTGTGGCTCGCCACCAGCCGACAGCACCACGAGAGCCTACGGCGCGAGTTTCCGAACCTGCGATCCATTCAAGTGCTTGGCAAGCCCATCACGGGCTGGCAGGTCCTTCCGGCCGACGCCCCGGATTTCGAACCCGCAGCGCTGCGCGCCTGTGAGCTCGTCGCGGCCGGCGACCCTCGGATCGGCAAGGTGCCAAAGCCGCGAGGGACTTCCAGAATAGCTTCTCGTGAACGCGGGAAAACGTCGAAATCGGCCGCTGCCTCGCCGCGACGATCAAAGAAGCCGAAGGCATCCAAGAGGCCCCAGTCGAAGGCAGGCTGAACGCCCTCACGGCGAAAGCGGCGGCAACCACGGCAGCCTCTCAAAAACTGAGCGCCTTTCGCTCGAGTCGGTCGTTCAGGAATTTTCACTGAAAATCTCACTTGAGATTTCGTCTCTGTGATTTTGGAGTTTTTCAGCTCGTTTGGAATCAGCCGACTCAAACATCGTTCGGCCGCGTAGGCTGCCTGCCGTCAAATATCCGGATCTCTGGTTGCATAAGACCAGAATAGGGCAAGACGACGGGCCGAGTTTGGCCCGCCTCTGCGGGAATTCTCCGTTGATGGTCGCCGCCACCCCGATTCGATCACCGGGTCGTCGAGCGGGCTTGCCCGTCTCCACAACCACGACGCTGCTGACCGCAGCCGAAGTGAACGAGGCGCTGGGGAGTCGACCGGAGGACACGCCCCCTGGACAGTGAAGCAGTAAAGGCAGGCTGCTCATCCCTGACAGGAACTTCGGCGGCGAGGCTGGGCCGCCGGCGAACACCCCTCCAAACGAGACCTTGGGAAATCCGGTCCATAGGCCCACGACCCCTCAACACTCAAGGTGTGGGGACTTTTGTGGGTACCCCGCATTCCCATCAGCACATCTTGCTGCATCTCAGTTCAACTCGCCACAATGATCGAAGTCGAGCCAACAAAAGGCGTTGCAGGGCTTTCTACCTTCTTTCCAACGACTTAGTAAATTAGGTGAGAAAGGTTTCCTAAACCGTGGGTCGGGAGTTCGAATCTCCCCAGGCCTACCAGCTTTGTCATTGATGTGCTTGGGGTTGCGCGACATTGTTTTGAGCCGATCCTAATCGGGGTGCATATTGCTTCGAATGAACGCATAGCTTGAGCGAGTCGCGCAGGTCACACATATTTGAACCCGCCCGTGAGAACGCCTTTCTGGCCATCCGCGTTTTCCACCTCCACATCGGCCTGCCCCGCGGGCCCTGGAGGTGTGCTGGCGCTGATTGATGTCGCGCTGATCGCCGTGATGGAAGTCACTGGGGCGCCGCCGACCTTGACCCTTGCCCCAGCGGCGAAATCGCTTCCCGTGATGATCACGGGAGTTCCGCCCGGGGTGGGCCCGGTGTTGGGCGCAATCACGGCCACTTTGGGGGCTGGAGCCGCATGGTCCTTGCCGGGCGGCGTCCTCGTAAACACGGTCTCAGCCACTTGCTGCAGCTTCAGGACCGCTTCTTCGCTGAAGAGCCCGACAAGTGCACCCATGGCTGCAAAGCCAAAGGGCGTGTTCGGTGGGCCCTGCCCGGGAGATGACGGCACGAACCCGGCACGGATCACGATATAAAAGACCGTGGAAAGCACTGCTCCGCTGAATGGCAGCAGGGTATACATTCCTGCCCAGCTCCAGACCAGCTTCCGGTTGCCCGCATACCAGTAAAGTGAGCGCAATGAGTGAAGCAAGCTCCCCAAAGCTCCCGACAGTATCGCAATCAGAAACAAAGAGGTGTTCAGCGATAGCACACGGACGGTCTTCGGGGACCAAAAGAAACTCACCTCCCACGCGATCGGTCCGGTTTGCTGGATGACTACTGTCTGCTGCCCTTGGCCCGCTCCATTTGGCATTACGGCCGTCGAACTACCTGGAGACGTCGTCGGGGTTGCAGGGGCCTGTCCGCCTGGCGCTACTGGCGTAGAAGAAGGAGCGGACGCACTTGCCGAGGGTCCGCCTGCGGCGGTCGTACTCACTCCTGGCGGCGGCTCGGGCGGCCACAGTTTGATCATCAAGTAAAAATCGAGCAGCGCTGCCAGGATGAGGTATAGAGTGATCGCCAAGAGCCCGGCTAGACCCACGAAGCTCTTTCCTAAACTTGATTCATGCGGCATGTCTGAGCTCTGATCAGGCATGAGCGTCCTCCTGCTTTTCACAGATTTCGCCCACAAAATTCAAGCGTCGGACGGGCAGGCACCGAAAATAACATATCGGTGTGCCCGGGCGCCATGAGCTCCGTCGGAATGCTGAGGATTACGCGTCGTGGTCGACGGGCTGAATCTCCACTTCCGTCATTTCTCGCAGTGGCTAACGGGGATCGTAAATCAATTCGAGAGTTACCCCGCCGTAGGGTTCGGTATCCACATAGGCAGCGCGTCCTTTTCCTCTGGGCGTGTTCCACGCGGCAGTTTGCGAAGGCGGCGCGCCGCGAGCGGTCATGAGCTTAATGGCCTCGTCCATGTCGGTGACATTTACGCCGAGATGATGAAAGCCTTCGCCGTGCTTGCCAGAGTATTCCAGGTAGATGTCGGGGCCCGTAATCTGCTGGACCCACTCAAAGGGGGCATCGCCCGACCGGTCCCAACCGAGCCACATTTCATAAGTGCCCGGCTGACCGCGATAGGTGCGGTCGAGGCTGATGTTGTGGTCAATGTTCGAAAACGGTTTGAAACCCAGGCCGGCATAGTAGCTGTCAACCTCCTTCACGTCGCGGACCACCCAGGCAAAGTGGGTGATCTTCGTCAGAGGATACTCATTGGGCGAGTCCTCCGGGGGCGCGGGTTCGGCATCAGGATCATCGATCAACTCCAGGGAGGTGCCGCCGCCTTGCCCCGCCGTATCGAGGAAAGCGAATCGGCCGCGGCCCCTATGCCCCTGCCAGTCGCCCTCGCTCATGACGCCCACTCCCTTCGAGTCGAAATACTTGATCTGTTCGTCATACTCCTGTGGCGTCCTGACATGGTATCCGATGGCACGAATGCCGTCTCCGCGCTCGCCAAGACCATCACTCCAGAATTTTCCTCCTCCGACGGGCTGAATCCATTCGATTTCGAGGCCGCTAACGCGACCGACAATGCGCCTTGCCGTCGCCGGATCGGGCTGCCCGTGGTACGTCAAATTCGGAAATGTCACCACTCCGTCGCGGCGGATGTCACGGATTCCCAGCTTCTGCCAGTAATCCACCACGCGGTCGATGTCACTGACCACCCAGACCACGTTCGACACATGCCAGTAGATTGTGGGATCAAGGGCGGGTGCGGCAGCTCGGGCTCCGGGCGAGCTCCAGCCAGGAGGCGGCACGTACACCGCGCGTGTGCTGGTCTTGTCTGCGCTTGGGAAGTCCGCGGAAACCTTCTGAGTCACCTTGCCGGTTGCCGCCCACTCGGCCCCGCGTTGATAAGTGGAGATAAAGCCGGCACAGCTCAGCGCCGCCAGGTCGTGTCCCATGATCGTGTGAAACACCCGGCCCTTCCCATACGCGACCACCATCAGGATGGGCACATCGTGGCCAGTCCCGTGATTCGCCGGGTCCGAGTAAGCCGTCGACAAGACGGTCATGTTCTCGCCCGGACCGCGCAGACCCGCGTACAGCTCGTCCGCGGCGTGCATCCACACCTTGGGTAGACCGTCGGTGATCGGATGGTCGGTGACTCGATTCTCCACCTGGAAGGGCAGCCGGGCCCCATGTTGCCCCGCGGGCCCCGGAGAAGGATCCGACACCAGCTTGCCGTCCTTGAAATACCAGTACGGGCCGGACTTCTCGTCCCTTCCGCGCCAGCCTCCAACACCGATCATCAGGTTAAACTCAGGCCACTTCGGGAACGCATTATCAGCGGCGTGGACCACCACAAGGCCTCCTCCGCCTTTCACGTACTGTTCAAACGAAGCCTTTAGATCGCTCGGCCAGCGCTCGTCCGGGGCGTCATAATTCAGCACGATGACCTGGTACTTGTCCCAGGTCGGCTTGAAGTTGCTGAAATCGCCTCCGGCTGGAGGCGCGGTAACCACGTTCACCTGGAAGAGGCCTGTTTCCTCCAGCATCCGTTTCAGGTACGGAGTCGTCTGCTGCCACGCGTGATACGGTCCACCGGATTCGCCATCGAGAATCATCGCCCGGATGGGTGGGGCGGCGCGCACGACCGGGGCGCACGTTAACGCCGCCAGCACCGTCAAGCTCGCGAGCAAGCACTTCGTATTCATCCTTAACCTCCGTCTGTCGAGCCCCGCGCACAAACCTGCTGAAGTACCGCCCGTAGGTAGCAGGATGCTGAAAAATGTTCCGAGCATGGCCGCCGCCCACCGGTTGCCAGTCAGCGGTCTCGGGCCCTCTCCGAGGACCGGCGCTTTCCGGCAATCCGCAATAGGTTCGTGAGTCTCGGCCGGCTGGCGATTGATTCCGAAGGACTTTTCAGCTTTGCTCCCGCGCGCTGCTGCCGAGCCGCCGAATCTGCAATAGGAGAGGGCGCTGTGGACATTCATCTCTCGGAAAATCGGCCCGTTGCCATAGTTAAGTCTCTGAAAGCATGGGAGATAAGCACGTCGCGTTCGCCGGCGCGGATTTCCCCGCAAGCGATTGTTTTTGCGAAGGTTGACCCGATTGGCTTCGCCCGGCTTTGGCCGATCCCGATCATTGGCTCTAAGCAGTCGAAGATTGCTCATTCGGACTGCGGCGGAGATCAGCGGGACTGGCGGAATTGCTGGGCGCACGCGCACGGCCATGACACGCCCCTCGGGGCCCCCTCTCAGGAAGAAGGCAGGCTGGCACACCCCGGCGCATTTGTCAAGTTTTTTCCGAGGCCCACGATGTAGGCTACATCGCGAGATCGGGGGTCGGGGCTGGGGGCTCGCGGCCACGATCCGGGATGCCACGTGTCTCCCTGATTTACCGAGCTGAGCTTAATCCCGATAGGACGGAGAGCTGAGCCTAGCCTCTGACCCCTAACCCCTGGCCCCTGCTTCGCCTGGGACGGCACGAATTTCGTGCCTGTGGTGATTTACGGCGGAACACAGGGGATGACTTCCCGGGCAACCGGCATCAACAACCGCGGCCAAATCGTCGGCGTGGACGGCGATGGCGGTCGGGGCTTCATTGCCGCGCCCAGCGCCCAAAATCCTCTGCGGTCCGCTCGCTGAGCCCCAGCTACCGGAGGGTCTTCAGGTTGATATCATACACAAGAGGGCTGGTGCTCGCGTGGTATGTTTACCGCCGGTTCAAGTGGAGTCACGGGAACCGGACGTCGAGTGCATAGAGGTCGCCGCGCGCCAACATGAGCGAAGCCAACGGCGACCCATCGGGTGTCACGCCGGCCAGAGAGAATGAGATCGCGTCGGCTCGCGCGAATTGGCTGAAGGCGGCGACGGGCTCGACTCTATGGTCGCGCGTCCGGACGCGATAGATCGGCTGCTCAATTCCTCCGCCCAAGTCCTGAAAATAGATGTACTTGCCATCGCGCGACCAGAAAGCTCCGTACAACGACTTGCCGCTCGCCAAATCGGTCGAGCGCCGGGACTCGGGGCTGAAGAGCACCAGTCGGGAGCCGTCGTCGGTGAAGGCAGCGATGGTCCTCCCGTCCGGAGAGATGTCCTGAGGCCGAAGGCCTTCGGAACCCGACAGCTTCTCGCCTTGACGCGTATTTAAGTCAATGCGATAGATGGCGTAATCCTCTTTTTTGAGGCCCGGACCCGGCATCCGGCCGAAGATCAACGAATTTCCGTCAGGCAGCCAGCAAGGATTATCAGCACTGAACTGCGCGGGCGTGACGGCTTCCGGGCTGCCACCGTCGCGCGGAACCAGGTATATCCTGCTGCCGTCTGGAAGGTCGCCTCGGAAGGCGATGCGTGAGCCGTCTGGAGACCATCGGGGTGGACCCGCGTTCAAGGGGGCAAAGGTGAGCTGCAAGCGATCGCTGCCGTCGATTCGGCTGCGCCACAACCGGTAATTGGGAGTGTAGTAAGTCATCCACTTGCCGTCGCGAGAAAAGTCCGCGCGGCGAGCCACGATGTTGGGCAGGTAAGGCACGAAATGTTTGGTGGCGGCATCATAACGCACGAGTTCCCGGCCTTCCTGATCTCCGACGAAGAAGATGCGCTTGCCATCGGGGCCGATCAGAGAGGTGAAAAATGCCGCAAAGCTCGGCCAGGTGTGCAGGAGCAAGGGCTTATTGGCAAGCCGGCCACGCAATCCAACCGGTTCGCGGGAGGCCCAAAGCCCGACGGTGCCGGGTTGGCTCGAGCGGTAAACAAAGTATCGCCCGTCCGGCGTCCAGACACCGCAGCATTCACCCATCAGAAAGCCCGGCGGCGGTTGGTTCGAGACCGCGCGCCAGGTGTGGGCGTGGCTGCCGTCCGGGGAAGCCTCCCAGATTGCGACGGCGCTTGTCTGGAAATCCTCCACGGTGAAGCGCAGCACGTGGCGGTCAGGCGACCAGTGGAAGTGGCCGGGGCGGCCATTCAGGGTGGCGACCCTTTTCCCTTCGCTGCCGTCCTTGCCGACAACGTAGAGGTCAGTACCCCGCACGAGTAGCATCCGCTGGCCGTCCGGGAGCCAGGCGGCGTCGGAAGCCACCAGCGAGCCCAGCCGCTCCGGAGATCCGCCAGTGACGGGCACAACCCAGAGCGGACCCTCGTCGTCCTCACCTTCATAGCTCGCCAACAGCAGTCGTGTATGGTCCGGCGAGATGTCGAGCAGCTTGGTGTTGGTGAACGGGGTGGGGATGGGAGTGGGATCACCACCTTCGACTGGCACCCAGGCGACAACCTGTTGTCCACCGATTCTTTCGCCAAAATAGAGGCGGACTCCGTCCGTCACGATCTTCTGCACCCATCGGGGCCGCCCGGAGTGAGTGAGTTGTGTTGTCCCCAGAACCCGTGGGACCGGCGCTGGCGCAACCATCCAGATCAACAGCATCGCTGAGACACCGATTAGGACAGCACCGAGGATCCGGGCTCGGTTCGTCAGTGACGAGCGGCTCCCGGATTTCCTGGCATCGTCCCGGCTCGTACCCGGTCGCAGCTCAATTTCCGGCGCCCTTCTGCCTCCATTCGCGGGATTGCCGAGCACGGCCACAAACCGATATCCGCGTTTAGGTACGGTCTCAATGCACTCGCTGCTGGTTGCGGTCTCGTCCAGAGCCCTCCTGAGCATGGAAATATGCTTGGCGAGATTTCCCTCCTCGACGAAGGTGTCTGGCCAAATCTGGCGCAGTAAGACATCCTTTTCCACCAGCTTTCCCGCGTTCTGCACTAGCAGCAGAAGGATGTCGAACGCCTTGGGCGCAAGGCGTACGGGGTCGCCATGGCGGGTCAGAATGTGCTCGCCCGGATCCAGAAGGAACTCGCCGAACGCGTATAAGGTCTTTGCCTCTCTATCCATACCCTTGGTAATAAAATTTTCAGCTTTTTTTCAAGCCTTCGGAAGGACTTTCGGACGGCGGGCCGATTAGGGTGCGACGCGATGGAACCGGCGCCGGCCAGGAAGCCCCCCAGGAACCGGAGTATTTTAGTCCAGGTCGGCGCTCCCAAGCAACGGGGCTTTAGAGAGGCTTCGCAGCTCGCACTCGCAGGAGGAAAGAATGGCGGAGTTTGAGATCAGTGGCCCAAAAGACAATGCCGTCTTTGGAAGAAACGATGCCACCAGCGCGCCCCCGAATGACGGTGGTGTACATGGAACGGGCGTGTTCGGCTTAACCTTCAGCCCCGGTGCGGCGGGCGTCTTCGGTGCCAACAACGGCCCCAAAGGTCCGGCCAACCAGCCTAGCGTTGGCGTCCAGGGGAATGGGGCCGACGCGGGAGTGAGCGGGTTCAGCGACCAGGGCACAGGCGTTCGTGCGCACAGCAATCATGCCAATGCTGTGGAGGGATTCGGGCACGATCCTAATGGGAACGCGATGCTAGCGCTGCATTTGGCCACGACCGCGTCGACCGCCACAGACGGCTCTCCTCATGGCTGTGGCATCCTCGCGGTAACCACAGTTCCGGGCGCGGCGGGCGCCTTCGGCGCGAACAACGGCCCCAAAGGCCCCCCCAACCAGCCCAGCGTGGGCGTCCAGGGGAACGGGGCCGATGCGGGAGTCAGTGGTTTCAGCAGCGAAGGGCGCGGCGTCACCGGCACAGGAGGCACTGGCGTCGAGGGACATGGAAATCACACAGGAGTTTTCGGCACTGGCAATCAAATCGGCGTCGACGCAGGCGGGGGATCCATTGGCTTGCAAGCAAGCTCGCCGAGCGGAGTCGGAATATTTGCTCACTGCGAAAACTTCCAAGCAGAGGAGCAACTCGGCGTGCCTGGCGCTGTGAGCGCGGGCAAATTTGGCGTCGTCGCCTACGGTGACACCGCCGGTATCAACGCGTTTTCTCTTCACGGCGACGCTGTTAGCGGTCTCACGTTGGATGGCGTCGCCGTAGTGGGCAGGACGCAAGGGACCTCGGCAAATTCCATCGGTGTCTTCGGAATTGCGCCCACGGGCGGAGCGGCGCTTGCCGGCAAATTCCAAGGCGATGTCGATATCGAGGGAAACCTCTCAAAGAGAGGCGGGGGATTCAAGATTGACCATCCGCTGGCACCGGGCGAAAAACACTTGCATCATTCTTTCGTCGAATCGCCGGAGCGGAAGAACGTATACGACGGCATCGCAGTCTTGGATGAAGCGGGACGGGCGGTGGTGGAGCTGCCCGCATGGTTCGAAGCCCTGAACAGCGATTTCCGGTATCAACTCACTTGCATTGGCGATTTTGCCCCAGTGTGCATCAGTCGTAAGCTCTCGAAGAATCGTTTCGTCATCGCGGGCGGGCGGGCCGGGATGGAGGTTTCATGGCAAGTTACCGGCATCCGGGCTGATCCCTGGGCGTTGTCTCACCCCTTGATAATCGAGGAACTAAAGATGAGATCGGATGCCGATATTCACGCACTCATTGACGCGAGGCCCCTCAACGCGTCCGCCGCTGGTCGATTTGCCGGGATCCGGCCTTAATCGAGACGCGGCGTCAGCGCGAATGCCCAGCGGCACGGAGTATCCGGGGTCGCCTACAAACTTTAATCTGGAGGTGATAAACGCTTCAGGTCCGCTCAATGGCAACGCTGGACGTCTCGACGTTGAATGGCTGGAGGCGCAGCTCGATCAGTCACCGAGGAGGAAATAATGCACATGCCTGGATTCACGGCTGAGAATTCACTCAAGACGCGGCGCGGCCAGTACTTGAGGGTAACGGCTACCAAGCTGGCCCATGAGAGTGATGCAACCCCGGCTCAGTGGGTCAGGCAGTGCAAGGATTGGCCCCCTATGTTGCACGTGCGACTTGACGAATGAGAGATGTGATTGCTCCTGGCGACACAACATCATGTGACTGGCACCACCCGCTAGCGCAGAGCCTGTTCTTTAGAGTTCGAGATTTCTCTTCGCAGACGCCGAAAGACCGCAGAGTTTCCGGACCGTGAAACTCGGTACGCGGTTCTAAGGGGAGATAGAAACATATGTCTACTCGACTCAACACCGGTATGACCTTTGGTTCCGCTCTGGAGAGTTCGGGAAGCAGATTAGCTCGATGGACCGCGCTCTGCCTGGGCTTGGTACTCTGCCTCGCTCTGCTCGTCCCAGCCTGCGACAAGCAGATATATGCGCAGGCAAGTCCGTACTCTGAAGCAAGCCGCCTCGCGCAGGAGAAGCGGTTCCTACCGGCTTCCGTGAAGGCCGCCCCGAATCTGAAGTGCAAACTCCACGAGGCCGGACGTGACGCCGGGACCGGCATCACAGTCTATACCGACGCGGACGGCTACGCCCGCTTTCACGCGGTTCGGGAAAACCAGGGCCAAATGAAATTAACCTGCACAGATGAAGCTGGGCAAATCTCGTCGTACCCCGTGGACCTGAGCTCTGCGGAGACATTCGCCGATCGCCCCCGCGATCTCGCCAAGGAGCCTGGCGACGACCGGCCCCGGCTGACAGGTGATCCGTCGAGCTATACAGAGGCGCAGCTCGCCCAGATGGGATATGGGCTACGGCCAGGCCGCGACAGTCCCGCTTATGCCGAATGGCTCGCGGCCGCCACCAAGCCTGGCCGCATCCTCCACACCAAGCGTTTGAGCGAGTTTCACCACACGGTGACGCCTACGACCTTGGCACCATGGATCGGCTCGATGATGACGGGCGCGGCGCCTTACGACAGCATCATAGCGACGTTCAAGGTGCCCACAGCCATTCCAGGCGCCGACGGCACCACGGTGACTGCCGCCTCTATCTGGCCTGGACTTGGCACGAGTTCTGGGCTCATTCAGGCCGGTGTGGAGATCCAGACCACCTCGACGACCGCCTCATACCTAAGTTGGCGTGAGTATTGTTGCGGCGATCCGGACAGCAACGGCTATGCCGGTGCATTCGTTCCGTCGCCGGGCGACACGATCCTCGCGGAGGCTTGGTATTGTGACGCGAATGGCCAGGCAAATCTCAATGGCGGTTTTGGGTGCAGCTACCTCTATGACTTCCAGTCAGAAGCAGTCTTCAGCTGCACCACGCCCAGGGGCAATGGCAGCAACCCACCGTGCTGGTCCGTGCGAGCGCTTCCCTTGTGCTCGGTAAGCCCGGGCACACCCAACTGTATGACGCTTGGCAATTCGGCTGAGGTCATCGTGGAAAACCAAAGCGGGCAAATCAGCCCTGCCGCGGACCAGTTCCCAGGGTTCACGCCCGCCCTGGCGATGTCGGGCATCGCCAATTCGCTCCCCAACAACACCAGCATGACAGTCGACAATGACCCGGCGGTTTCACTGCTCAGGGACTTCCAGCACGGTCCGCCTCATGTGCTGGTCTCGCTGCCTGGGCTCGGTGCGACCTCGTTCGATGAGAACCCCGTACTAGCCGCCATCGACGGCCAGGCCTTCGATGCCCGCCGCAACTTTCTGCAGGGGAACTGGGGCTCGGTGGGCAACTTCGAACTCTTGTCCCCGAGCAGTGCGCTCGTAAGGGAGTACTTCCGCAACAACGACGATCCTACCCTGGCGTGGCACCATTTGCGCGATTTCGGCTACCCGTCGCCGCCAGGGCAAACAGGCCGCTCTCCGCGGTCGGTGACGTTCATCCAGAGCAATTTCAAGGGTGACGGTGTCCACGGCAATTTCGAGGCTGTGGTCCGGGTGGCGCCGCCGGTCGCAACCGAGCCTGATGTGCTTGACTTTTGGTTTCTCGACAGCAAGACCAGCCAGTGGAACGGGCCGTTCGGCCTTGTCGCCGACGGTCAGCAGGTGACCAACGTGACCGGCGATCCGGTGATGATACAGGGCACGTGGGGCGGTCGCGGGAACTTCGAGCTGCTCGTGCCTCAGGGAAATGTAATTGGCGAGTACTACCGCGACAACGACGACCCGCAGCTTCGATGGCACCATTTGCGCGATTTCGGCTACCCGGCGAACCGTTTCCCGCGCAGCGTCACCTTCATCCAAAGCAGTTTTAAAGGTGATTTTTTCCACGGCAACTTCGAGGCCGTGGTCCGGGTGGCCGAAGAGGGCAAACCCGACGTGCTCGACTTCTGGTTTTTCGATACCCAAACCAGCCAATGGAAAGGGCCGTTGGGTCTTAGCGCGGATGGACAGCAGGTTGTCGATGTGACTGGGAACTAACGGCGGTGGCGCGGAGGAACCAGATCGACTCTCGATGGTAGCGTTCACAAAGTTAACGAAGGAGCAAGATGAAACGGGTTTGCTTACCGTGCGAGAGCAGCAAGAGAGGAGAATTGTGATGTGGCGAAAAGCGATCATTGTGTTGGCTGCTCTCGTCTCTGGTGCGATGCAGACCCAGGCGGACGATCGTTGCCAGCAAGGCTATGTCTGGCGCGAGGCTTTTTCCGGCGATCACGTTTGCGTTACGCCCGCGGTGCGTCAGCAGGCAGCCGATGACAATAGCCAAGCCGCGGCACGGAATGATCCGCAGAGACCCGGCTTCTGCATCCAGGGTTACGTTTGGCGGGAAGCAAACGCAAACGATCACGTTTGCGTGACGCCCGCAACCCGCGCTCAGGCTCAAGCCGACAACAAGGCCGCGCCGGGTCGGACGGCTGGAGCCTTCCAACTCGACCCCGGTTTGCCTCGAAAGGGTTTGACCGGACCTAACGTGACCATCGAGTGGATGAGCGGCAGCAACGGTTCGGTACCCCCCAGGGCAGTACTCGGCGGATGGGAAAAGTGGCAATCCCAGCCCGGCAGTACGGACGTACAAACGGATGGTCCTCTGTATGTCTGCCGCGCCGGTTTTGACGGGGCGGTCTACATTGGCAAGATTGTGAAGAACAACTGCAACTTCGGCGCGGAGGGTAAGGAGCACCTGGCGAGTAGCTACGAAGTGATGACCTGGAAATCCGCCGCCGATAGCTTGGGTTGGCAGCGAAGTGGCAGCGCTCCTCCTCCCGGCGCGCTCGCCGGCGGGCGCTCGCCGGCCGGCCACGACGTCTACATCTGTCGCATTCCCTATAACGGCGGCATTCATCCCGGATGGCAAGTGCCGGGACGCGACGCTTGCAGTATTGGTTTCGGCGGCGACGAGGTTCAGCGGCCAGGGATGTCGTACCTCGTGCCTCAAAAAGGCAGGCCGTACGACGACCCGTGAGCTTCAAGGACTCCTGATAACAAAGCCGCCGCCTTATTGAGGATTACAGAATATAGTGACGGCAGCTCCTGTAGCGGCGCTCTATGAGTGCCGAAAAGACGGCGGTCTCAGACCGCCGCTACAGTAGTGGTTGCACTATATTCTGTAGCCCTCAATAAGAACTCGGATCGGCGTGCCGCACAATGCAGGGGATACTGCGAGGGGGTTTGCGTGAGTCGACGACAGGTCGCGGTCTTGACCGCCGCCTTCTCCATCGTCTTGGGTGAGCTCGTACCGGGACATATCGGCCGGAACAAGAGAACAGCGGACAGCTTCAGGCCCGACATTCCGAAGGTGTGGGACGAGGCTGCGCTGGCCGATTGGGTGACCCCGGTCGCGGCGCTGAACGTGCGGCCCGCGCATATTTCGGAAAGGCAGTATTACTCTCTGCCCGTAATGGACCTCCGGACGTACCCGGTGTATTCTCCCGGCCGCGAGCCGGAGGGCTACTGGGAGATGATACAGCGGCTGGAGCCGAAGCCACTGATCGAGCCCGCGAAACTCAAAACTGAGGATGACTGGATCGAGGCGGGACGCAGAGTATTTGAAGAGGCGGACGCGTTCCAGATGCGTACCTTCGGCCCCAAGCTCATTGCACAGACCAGGAATCGCCAGTTTGTCGAGGGCAAAGGCTCCTCTCCGTTTCCCGACGGCACGTTGCCGCTCTTGCGCTGGGTGCCGACCAGACGGGGAGTGGCCCTCACCATCGCAAACTGCAGTGGCTGTCATGTCATGAGCCTGCCGGACGGCACGCGTGTCCCAGGCGCCTCCAGGCTTACTGAGGTCACCCGTGCGCATCCATTTCAATTCTTTCGCGGTCTGCAGGCCGACTACCTCGAGTCCCCCAATCGCGTACTCCGCGGCGCTCCACCCTTTGTCATGAATGCTGACGAGACTTTCGGTTCCTGGCTGTACCAGGCCTACGGAGTACCTTGGTTGAAGGACGATCCCAACGCCCGGCTGAAGAACGCCACCCAAGCCGATTACAAGGCGTTCGTCGCCGCCGAACGGCTTGGTGGCATCGTGGTGCGCTGGAACGGCAGCCCTCTCTACCCGACCAAGATTCCGGATCTGATTGGCATCAAGGACCGCAGGTATATCGACCACACAGGAACACACCTGCACCGCGGCATCGGTGATCTGATGCGCTATGCCGCCCAGGTGAGTTCCGCAGAGATGGCGGACTTCGGTCCGTACCACACAATCTCCTCGAATACCCTCAGAGTTCAAGGGAGGCTGTCGGATGAAGCCCTGTACGCGATGTCGCTCTATCTCTATTCGCTCAAGCCGCCGCCGAATCCCAATCCCTTTGATGAAAGAGCGGAGGCGGGCGAGAAGATCTTCGAGCGCGAGGGCTGCGTGATGTGTCACACGCCGCCGCTCTACACCAGCAATAAGCTCACTCTTGCCCTTGGCTTTACCCCGCCTGAGGATGTGCCAGCGACGTTGGACATCCTTCCGATTTCCGTGGGCACCGATCCGGGCCTGGCGCTGGCGACGCGAAAGGGGACGGGCTACTACAAGGTGCCATCCCTTAAAGGGGTATGGTATCGCGGGCACTACCTCCACGACGGATCGGTGGCCAGCCTGGAGGAGATGTTCGACCCCGACCGCCTCAAAGACACGCACGTTCCGGGAGGATGGAGCCCGCCGGGCTCGAAGGCCCGCGCCATCAAGGGCCATGAGTTCGGTTTGCATCTGGCGCCGGCAGAACGAGAGCAGCTCATCGCGTTTCTGAGGACGCTGTAATTGCGGCCGCGCGAAAATGCGCTCGAAGAAAAGCGTGCAAGCTGGCCTCCGGAGCGTCTGCCCCAAGTGCCCAAGCAAGGATGTTCCTTCCTTAATCTCCAACGGGATAATGACGTTAAACCTTCCAGGGTGTAATTCACCTAAAAGAAGTCTCGGTATCGATATATTGGACAGCGCGCCACTACGGGCCGGTGCTTGAACCTGACTGGCCCCCGCGCGGAATCGGTTCGATAATCGTGTGGTAACGCTCGATCTGAGGCGCGAATATGGCAGAATCGGTATGATATCGGCTGTTCAGAGCTGGAGATGACGCTTGGCCATGAACTGTGACCGTGATGGGAAGACGGAACTTCAACCGGTCCCGGCAGCGGCGGGACCGTTGCGGTTTCAGATCACCATGACGAGCAACTCCCGGCTGCTTCCGGTGGTGCGCGCGGCGATCTCGGAGCTCGCGGCCGTCCAGGGCTTCGACGACCGGCAGTGCCGGCGCATTACCCTCGCCATCGACGAGGCGCTCAGTAACGTGATCCGTCATGCGTATGGGAATCGATGTGACCAGGAGATCGAGCTGATCTGCCAGGCGCGATCGAATTTTCTCGAGTTCGCGTTCGTCGATCGCGGTGAACCGGCCGATCCCGCCAAATTCTGCGCTCGGCCCCTGGACGACAGGGCTGGCGGCGGCCGCGGCACGCATATCATCCGGCAGGTGATGGACGAAGTCAGGTATGATCGTGCGCCGGACGGAAACAGGCTCTGCCTGAAGAAGTATCTTCCCGGTGCCCACGGCGCCCCGGGCTGCAAATGAATTAGGAGGAGGAGAAATCGGATGAAGACTGCAACTCGCGAGCGGCCGGGAATCACCATCGTTGATGTCGCCGGCGACATCGACATGGGAACCTCCCCGGAGTTGCGCAAGACGCTCCTGAATTCCTTGAGAGCAGCGCCCCGCCTGATTATCAATCTGCGTGAGGTGCGCTACGTCGACAGTTCGGGGATCGCTTCGCTGGTCGAGGTGCTGAAGGAGGCGCGCAACACCCAAAAGCGACTGGTGCTGTTCGGACTGAATCGCGCCGTGCATGAGGTGCTCCAACTGACCCGCCTGACCAAGATTTTCGAGATCCGGGAAACGGAAGAGGAAGCGCTGCAAGCCTGAAATCCTGAAGAGCCCTGGCGCTTGCGCCCCGGCCTGCGCAGTGCATGGATCACATGAGGCGAGACGGAGCTGCTTTCGTTGAAGACCACGGCTACTAAGATCACGGCAATCCCGGATCGCGTCGGCTTTGAAACACTGAAGGGCCTCGCCTATGTTGGAAGCCTGGCTCGGCTGGCCGGCGAGTCCGCTTACCTCACTTTTGTCGGACCTTTCAAAGGCCAGAGACTGCATCCGCAGCGGGCCTTTCACCAGGCCGCGGCTGTAGGCGTGGGCGCCATCCCCATCGTTTCGCTGATCAGCTTGTTTGTGGGGCTCATCATGGCGCTGCAGAGCGCATATGAGTTGAAGCGGCTCGGCGCAATTCAATTTGTGGCGGATGCCGTCGCCATCTCCATCGTGCGTGAGCTCGGGCCGTTGATCACCGCGATTCTTGTCATCGGCCGGTCCGGATCGGCGTTTGCCGCCGAAATCGGCACCATGAAGGTCACCGAGGAGGTCGATGCCATGGAGACCATGGCCTTGCGTCCCGTGGCGTTCCTGGTGGCTCCGAAATTCCTGGCCATGATCGTGATGGTGCCATGCCTGACCATCTGGGCTGACGCCATGGGTATCGCGGGCGGATGCCTGTTCGGCGTGGTCGGAGCAAACTTCACTATCCTGTCGTACCTTCACGCCACGCAGGTTGCCCTGGTTCTGCGCGACCTCTACACGGGTCTCGTGAAGAGCGCGCTTTTCGCGGTGGTGATCACCGCCGTGGGATGCCAGGAAGGATTCTCCACCGGCGCCGGCGCCGAGGAGGTAGGACGCTCCACCACGGCCGCGGTGGTCAAATCGATCTTTCTCGTCATCATGGTCGATCTGGTATTCACGGCTCTGTTTTATGCCACAAACAGTTGAACCGCCGCCACGATCGTGCTTTGCTGAGGATGGGCTATGACTGCGCCAAACCGGGACGCGGAATCCCCCATGATCTCGGTGGGGAATTTGCGGGTGAGCTACGGCGAGCGCGAGATTCTGCACGGCATCAGTTTCAACGTGCGGCGCGGCGAGACGCTGGTCATCCTGGGCGGTTCCGGATCGGGCAAGAGCACCCTGCTCCGCACGCTGGTCGGGCTCGAAAAGCCCAGCGGCGGAGAAGTGTGGATCAAGGGCGTGAACATCGCGCAGGCTTCGGACCGGGAACTGAACGAGATTCGCAAAAAAATGGGGGTATCCTTCCAAGGCGGGGCCCTTTTCGGCTCCATGACCGTGGGAGACAATGTGGCGCTCCCGCTGCGCGAGCACACGCGCCTGGAGGAATCGACCATCCAGATCATGGTGCGCATCAAGCTGGAACAGGTGGGACTGGCGAGCTTCGAAGATTTCATGCCGTCGCAGCTGAGCGGCGGCATGAAGAAGCGGGCGGCGGTGGCGAGAGCGCTGGCCATGGACCCGGAAATCCTGTTCTTCGACGAGCCTTCCGCCGGACTCGATCCCATTATTGCAGCGGGAATCGATCAGCTGATCCTGGAGCTGAAGAAGGCCTACTCCATCTCCATGGTCGTGGTCACGCACGAACTGGCCAGCGCCTTCCTGATCGCCGACCGGCTGTTGCTGATCGACCGCGGCGACATCCTCGCCGTCGGCTCCCGGGAGGAACTGGCGGCCAGCACTCAGCCCCGCGTGCGCCAGTTCCTCGATCGCGTGCCGGAGCCGCAAGTCGAAGACGAGTTGAGCTATCTTCAAATGTTGACGGCGGATAAGAAGGCCGTCACGCGATAGGGAACGCCGGAGAACAAGGCTATGAATTCGCGACGCGAGCAGGTGTGGGTGGGATTGTTTGTGCTGATCGCCGCCGCCCTGCTGATCGTGGCCGTGTTTTCCGTGGCTGGCACTTTCAGCCGCGGCAACATTCCTCATCGCTCCTATTTCAAGTTCGCGGGCGGAATGCAGCCTGGCGCGGCGGTTCTGTATGGAGGTATGAAAGCGGGCTCCGTGCAGGCAGTGCGCGTGGACCCGAACGACTCGACTCGCATCGAGGTCGACTTCAACGTGGGACGCGACATTCCTTTGAAGACCGACAGCCTGGCGAAGATCAGCAGCCTCAGTCCGCTGGGCGACAACGTCCTGTTGCTGACCACCGGCACTCGCGGGGCCCAGCTGGCGCCGCCGGGCAGCGTGGTCAAATCGGCGGAGTCGCTCAGCCTTGCCGACCTCGCGGACATGGCCGGCGCGCTGCAGCCCCTGATTCAGCAGGGTCTGGTGAAACTGAACGCGCGCCTCGATGAGTTGCAGGTGACCGTCGCCCGCGCCAACGATCTGCTCAACGATCAGAATCGCGCCAACGTGGGCCGGGCGCTGAACAATGTGAATTCCATGCTTGCCGAGGACCGGCCCAAGATCTCCAGGACGCTCGACAACGTTGAGACCGCCAGCGCGCGCCTGACGCCGGTCCTCGACGACCTCAAGAAGACCATGGCCGAAGCCAACGATACGCTCGGCCATATCGATTCCGTGGTGCTCGAGAACCGCGCCGATCTGAGGGCGTCGGTTGCCGAGTTGCGCCAGACGCTGACCACCGCGTCCGCCGTCGTGGACCAGCTCGACAGGACGCTGACTTACAATTCCGATAACATCGACCAGACGCTCGAGAATGTAAGAGTGACCACGCAGCAACTTCGCGAGCTTACCGAGGGGCTGAAGCGGCGGCCGTACACGCTGATTCGAGCCTACAAGCCGCCGGAACGCCAGCCTGGCCAGAAGTAGCTTCCCAGTTAGTGGTGCAGGCATCTTGCCTGCTGGGTGCCAGGGACAGGCCGGGAGGCCTGCACCACAAGCCGAGACACTACTCAGAAGTAAGGGAGGAAGGAGCGCGGACAATTCATGCGTCGATTCGTTGGTCTCATTCCGATCGCGGTGGCGGCCCTGCTCCTGGATAGCTGCGGAGGCGGACGGCCGATCGAGTATTACACTTTGCAGTTCCCGGCCGCGCCCTCGCCCTCCCCAGGGGCGTATCCTGTTACGCTGCTCGTCGGCCGCATCGGCGCGCCCGAGAGCCTTCAGGATGACCCTATCGTCTATCGATCCGGCCCTAATGGAATCGGCACCTACCAATATCACTACTGGGACGAACCGCCCGTGCGCATGACCCGCGTGATGCTGATTCGCACCCTTCGCGCTTCCGGGAAGTTCCAGTCGGTCAGTCAACTCGGGAGCCAGGCCACAGGCGATTTTGTGCTGCAAGGCCGTCTCGACGATTTTGAAGAGGTCGACAGCGGCGACTCCATCGCCGCGCTCGTCAACATGGAGTTCGAAATGTTCGATCGCAAGGCCCACCGAACCGTCTGGAACCATTCCTACTCCCGCAGTGAGCCGGTGCAAGGCAAGAAGATCGCGGACGTGGTGGCCGCGCTCAATCACAATCTCATTCAGGGTCTGGCCGAGATCGAGTCCAGCCTGGACGCGTACTTCTCCGCGAACCCGCCCGGCAAGTCTTGAACCGGACCGCCAGTCCTCCAGAGTTCATCTAAGGTACAGGCCTCGGAGAGTCGAGGCTCGTGAACTTCATGAATGAGACCAAGGCGCGTCTGGCATGCTTCGAACTCTGGGGCGGAAATCGCGCCGAGGATCATCCGGTGGAATTGCCCGGTCTCGAGGGATGGGTCTATTCGGCGCCGCTTGATCCTGTCAGTGGCGGAGGCGATGTCCACTACTTCTCGGTTTGCAGCCAAGGGATGGTCTCGCGCATCGCCCTGGCCGACGTCGCGGGACACGGAAGCCACGCGAGTTCGACGGCCAACAGGCTGCGCCGCGTGCTGCAGCGGCACACGGACAACTGGGACCAGTCGGAGCTGATGCGTGAAGTGAACGAGGCCTTCGCGCGCGAAGCCGTGGGAAGCCAGTACGCCACTGCCGCTGTCCTCGGCTTCTATTTCGAGACCGGCGAGCTTCTCTTCACGAATGCGGGGCATCCGCCGGCGCTCTGGTATCGAAGCCGGGAAGACTCCTGGGAGCTGCTGCAGGACACCACGCCTTTGGCCGTCGACATTGAGGGCTTGCCGTTCGGCCTGATTCCCGGCACCACGTACTCGCAGACGGGCGTGCGGCTCGGAGCGGGCGACGTGCTTGTTCTCTACACTGACGGAATCAGCGAGACGAGCGACTCGTCCGGAAATGAGCTGGGTCACATCGGACTGCTGCAGCTGGCGCGAACTCTCGCACCGAAGGCACCCTCCTCGGACCTGAGCCGCGACCTGCTTTCTGCCATCGCCGACTTTCGTGGCGACGCACCACGGCGCGACGACGAGACCTTGATCCTCCTCCGGCATTCAACCTGGCCTAGAGTTGTGCTCACCGATTCAGCCTACCGGTCATTCTGAACGATGCGAAGAATCTGCCCCTTCAAGTTCCTGACGAACGAGAGAAGCAGATTCTTCGCTGCGCTCAGAATGACATGAGCGCAAGCCCCACACTCTTCGCAACCGTCTGCCTTGTAAGCAGATAGCTCCCGTTAGCAGGCGCTCGCCGGGCCGGCTTCGTTTTTTGGAGCTTAAGCGGGTCTAAGGCGATTTAAGCGCCAATTAGCGCCCTTAATTGGGTTCGTTTTGGCTCTTTTTCGGATCTTTTTATTGATTCTAAAAGCTTTTTGGGCTTCATTTTGAGCGGCGGCAGGCCCGCCGCACTCAAAAGCTGCCACAGTCAGAGTCGGAGGTGGGGGACACCGCCGCTACAGCGATTGCCTGTCTACTTTACCTTGACCTTCGGTTCCACCGACATCCCCGGCCTTAACAGATGGTTCGGGTCCTGGCCGTTCTCAAAGACGATTTTCACCGGGATGCGCTGCACCACCTTAACGTAGTTTCCGGTGGCGTTCTCGGGTGGCAGCAGGCTGTAGCGGGCCCCGGTGGCTCCGCCGATGTTGAGAACGTGACCGGCATAGTCGCGGCCATAAGTGTCCACCGTAATCTTCACCGGCTGGCCGGGACGCATAGTGGTCAGTTGCGTTTCCTTAAAATCAGCCGTCACCCAGATGTTCTGGCTGTCGAGAGGCACGATAGTCATCATTTGCTGGCCCGGAGAAACGTTCTGGCCTGGCTGGACGGTTCGTTGTCCCACCAGTCCGCTCACCGGCGCCACGACCGTGGTGTATTGCAGATTGAGCTGAGCCTGCTCGAGCGCCGCCTGCGCTTGTTCGGCCTGCGCTTGCGCGGCCTCGGCGCGCGACCGCTGCACCGAGACTTGTTGCGGCCACGTCTCGGCGTAGTGCAGCGCGGCTTGCGCCTGCGTCACACGGCTCCGCGCCCCGGTTACAGTTTGCTGCGCTGCGGCCGCCGACGATCGGGCGGCTTCGACCGCCGCCGCCGTCGCCTTTTGAGAGTCCACCGCCTGCGTGTAGATCTGCTGGGGGATTTCGTCTTTCGCCGCCAGAGGCTTGTAGCGGCTGACGTCGTCCTGGGCCTTCAGGTCGTTGGCCTCGGCCTGCCGGAGCGTGGCCTGCGCCGTCTCAAACTGCGCCTGGGCGCCAGCCAGGGCGGCGTTTGCATTAGCAACATCCGCCTGGGCGGACGAGAGCTGACTCGAGGTGTTGACCGAGGTCAGGGGCACGCCGATCCGCGCCGCCTCGGAGCTCGACTTGAGATTGGCGAGGGTTGCCTTGGCGTTGGCGACGGCCACGTTATAGTCCTTGGGATCGAGTTGCGCCAGCACCGTGCCGGCCTGCACCAACTGATTGTCGTCCACAGTCACGCGTACCACGTAGCCCGCCACACGGGAACTGACGGGATAGATGTAGCCGTCGATCTCGGCATCGTCGGTGGACTCGTAAGACTCGAGGTACCGATAAAGTGGGATCGCGATCGCCACCAGGACCAGCGCGATCACCAGGAAAATGATGAGGCGGCGCGTCCTCCGGCGCCGCAGCAGCCGGGATCGTGGGCCGCCGGGCCCGGTCGTGCCGGTACCCAGCAAGGCGCCTTGCTCGGGGGGTTGCGTTGTTGTGGTGGCCATTTTATTTTTCTCCGAGTAGTGTCTCAGTTTGTGGTGCAGGCATCTTGTCTGCGTTGCGCCCCCAAACGCACGCCGGGAAGCGTGCACCACAAAGCGTGTACCACAGACGAAGACATCACTTTTCTCCCAGAAAGTGCAGGGCAGATTGTTCGGCCACGCCCATGGCTTGCGCCAGCGAGACTTTCGCCAGGTTGTAGGAGTAGAGACTCGCGATGTAAGACTGCTGGGCGGAAGCGACCGACTCCTGAGCCTGGACAACCTCGAGATTGTCCGCGACGCCCGACAGGAACCGGTCCTGCGCCTGCTTCAGCGTCTGGTTGGCGAGGTCGGTGTTACTCCTGGCCACCGCCACCAGGTCCGACGAAGACTTCAGATTCAAAAAGGCGGTACGGACCTCGTCGTCAATCTTGCCGCGCAGGTCCTCGAGTTCCGACTGGCGTTGCCGCAGCGCGCTATCGGCTTGCAGCTTGTCCGCGCGCACGCGCGTGCCTTGAAAAATCGGGATGTTCAACATGGCCTCGAAGGTGAACGTCTCATGCGAGGTGGCGAAGTTCGGGCTGCCAATGTCGCCGAAATCCGAATAAACGGAAAGCGAGGGGTAATTCTCGGCCCCTGCGGCCTGGATCGATAGCTCCGCCGAGCGGACCTGCTCCCGGGCGGCGAGGTAGTCGGAGCGAGCGGTATACGCTTGCTGCAAAGCGCCGTTGACGGTCATCCCCTCGAGCGGCGCGTAAGGTACGGCGCCGGTTAGCTGGAACTCCTGGCCGTTCGGCAGACCGATCACCCGCCCGAGCGTCAGCTTGTCGATGTCCAGTTGATTCTGGGCGGCGATGAGGCGCTGCTGCTGGGTCTGAAATTCGACCTGCGAGCGAAGCTCATCGATGTTGGCCACCACGCCCGCCTTGTGCTGGTCCGACGTCCTCTGGTAAAGAACCCTGGCCGTCTCCACCTGGGCGCGCGTGGAGTCCACGGTGGCGGCGTCCGAAACCACGAGGAGATAGGCATTCGCGGTGGTCAGCACCACCAGTTCCCGATCGTTTTTATACGAGTCCTGCGAGGCCTTCTCCGCGGCGCTGGACGATTTCAGATTTTTGATGGCCGACCAGTTGAACACCTCCTGGGATACGGCCGCACGCGCGTCCTGAACCGAGAAAGGCGGGGTGATAGGGTTAATGCTGATGCCCGGGATCTGAAGGTTGAAACCGAGAGCCTTGAGATTCAGCTGCTGCACGGTGTTGCTGATGTGGGCGTTGAGATTCGGCAGCAGGGCGTTCAGACTGCGCAGACGCTCGGCGCGGGCGGCCCGCGTCCCCTGATAGGACTCAATCACGCCCAGGTTGTACTTCAGCGCGCGGTCGAGAGCGTCTTTCAACGAGAGCGAAAGCGGCGTGGATGTGGCCTGGCCCGTCGGCACGCTGCCGAGGAGCGGATTCTGCGGCGAGGGGGCCGCAGCGCCTGCCTGTCCGGCACCGCGCTGCGGCGCACCGAGCAGGAGGGCAACACCCAGAGCTAGAGTTCCTGCGGAATCAAAAACGCGCCGGTCACGAGTCATTGCGCCTCCCGCCTTGTAGGACGAACATGCCGAAAGTCAGATCGCCAGGTTCTGGAACAGCCCCGCCGCATTGAGAATGGTCGCGACCGCCACGCCATCCCCCAGGGTGGAGTTGATCATGAGGTGAAAGCGGTGCCGGTCCGGCCACTCCACGCCGAAATACTGCTTGATGAACTGCGCGCGCTCGCGGTCGACACTCTCGGCAAGTTCAGCGGCCTCATTCCGGTTCTTTCCACCCGCCTGCAGCCTCCGAACCTTTTCCTCAAAGGGGGCGTAGATGAAAACGTGGAAGGCGTCGGGCCTCTCCTGAAGATAGTAGGCAGACCCGCGTCCCACAATAACGCAGTTGCCCTTTTCCGCTGCCGACTTCACCACCTGTTCAGCAACCTGGCGAATACAATCCGCGTCCACCATCTTCATTCGCGGCTCGTTCTGGACCCCTTCCTGGCTTCCGCGCATGAAAGACTTGAACAGCCGGTAGTAGAGCTTATCCCTCTTCTCTTCGTGCTCCTCCACGGCCTCACAACCGCAGTCCATGAGGCGCGCGATTTCAACGGTCAGCAATTCGTTCCACAACTTCCACCCCAGGCCCTTCGCAAGTTTTCCCGCGATCTCAGCGCCGCCGGCTCCGTATTCGCGCTCAACGGTAATCACTCGAATCATGGATGCCCCCTCAAATCTCGCGAACGTGCCGCCGGTGGTGTCAGACCTAGGGGCGCGCCCCCCGCCGCCGCCGTGAATACTCGTGATGCTGTCCATTGGGCGGCCACGGGGGGCCGCCCCACGTCCAATTTGGGGAACACGAGATCCTCACTCCAACGCCACCGGTCCGCCACCGGGTTGATTCTTCCTCAAGGCGAAAGACAGCAGAAACATGACAGCAGATCCCACTGCTAAGATCCCGAACGTGTCCACGTAGGCCAGCGTGGTGGCCTGGCCGATCAGGGCTTGATAAACCATGCCCACAGCCTTCTCGGCGGCGAGATCGGCCTGCACTCCCGCTGCGGCCAGGCGCGCGGCCAGAGTCGAAGCAGCCAGGTTGAAGGCCGGGTGTCCCGGCCCGATGTGCGCCGCGAGATACACCTGGCGGACCTGGGCCCGGCGCGCAAGCAGCGTGGTGACCATCGACGTTCCCACGCTGCTGCCGATATTGCGCATGAAATTGACCAAGCCCGAGATCGAGTTGCTCTTTTCCAGCGGCATGCCGACATAGGCGGCCAGATTGATGGGAACAAACAGAAAGCCCAGACCGCCTACTTGGAAAATTCGCAGCACGCTGGCACTTCCGAAGCTGATCTGCAGATCGAGGTCTCGCGTGGAATAGAAGTTGGAACAAGCGAGCATCAGCCAGCCGAAGGCGATGAGGTATCGCGCCTGGACCTTGCCCGCGAGGGTTCCCACCAGGGGCATGGAAAGTAACAGCACGAGGCCGCTGGCGGACAGAACCAGACCTGCCGATTCGGAGGTATAGCCGAGCAGAGTCTGCAGGAACAGGGGCATCATGACCAGGCTCCCGAAGTACATGATCCCGAGGACAAACATCATGCCGTTGGCGCCGAGGAAGTTCAGGTTCTTGAAGAGCCGCACTTCCACAATAGGGTTCTTGTGAAACCATTCCCAGATCACCAAGGAGACCAGACCGACGCCGGCCAGAATGGCAAGCGTGAGGATAAAGTGCGACCCGAACCAGTCGTCCTCCTGCCCTTTGTCGAGCATGATTTGCAGTGCCCCGACGCCGAGCGCGAGCAGGGCCACGCCAATGTAGTCGATCTTCACTCCCGCACCCGCTCGTTGCTTAACCCAGGGAGGGTCTTCAATGATGCGATAGACGAGGAACAGAGCCAGAATGCCGACCGGCAGGTTGATAAAAAAGATCCAACGCCAGCTATAGTTGTCCGTGATCCACCCGCCCAGCGTCGGGCCGACTGTGGGCGCAACCACCGCCGTGACTCCATAGAGCGCGAACGCCAGGCCACGCTTTTCGGGAGGAAATGTATCCGCCAGGATGGCCTGAGCCATGGGCTGCAGTCCGCCTCCGCCCGCTCCCTGCAGCACTCGGAAAAAAATAATAGCCCCGAGGGTGGGCGCGATCCCGCACAAGAGCGAGGCTGCGGTGAACGAAGCCAGGCAAATCATGAAGAACCGCTTGCGGCCGAGCACGCCAGCAAACCATCCGCTAATGGGCAGAACAACGGCGTTCGAGACGAGATACGAGGTGAGCACCCAAGTGCTCTGATCATTGCTGGCGCCCAGGCTTCCGGCCATGTACGGAAGGGCGACGTTGGCAATGCTCGTGTCGAGCACCTCCATGAAGGCGGCCATAGCGACAACCACCGCAATCAGCCAGGGATTAAACTTCGGCTGCCAGGACACACGCGGCAAGGGCGGTGCAGCGGCTCCGCCGCTGATCCCTTCAGGAGGCGAGTTGGAAGGGGTATTGTCTGCCATACCCGGCCGCTTCTATAGACGGTCCACGGTTCAACGAATTCGGATCGCGAGATACAGCAGATTACAGGCCATCGACGCCTGGCTCAAGGTTAGATGCTGACCACGGGGCAGGGAGCGTCACGGACCACGGCATACGTCAAGTCGCGCAAGCGGACGCCTGCTTCCGGACTTCTTCCGATCATGAGCACGTCCGCGCCCAGGTGACGTGCGGCCCCGGTCAGGGCATCCTTGATCGAGCCGATAACCACCTTGACCGGACCCTCGAAGCCGACTCGACGCTGCAATTCCGCGATGCGTTCCCGCGCCAGCGCCCTTTCCCTGGACTGCACACGCTCGTCGAGGTCGAACTGACGTTGCAAGCCCGGATCGCCGGCGGGAATTGCATGAATGATCGAGAGATTCGCGTGGACGTCCTCTGCCATTCGTTTTGCGAATCTCAACACCCTCTCGGAGTCCTCCTGCAGGCTCACCGCGCACGCCCATTCCCGGTGCTCGAGCGGTCGGGGAGCAATGGTCTCGGCATGCTGCGTGGTCATGACCGGGCAATCCGCATCGTTCAAAATCTTGGCTGTCGTGGAGCCAAGCAACGTTCTCCGGAACACGCCCGCGTGCGTGGGCATGACGATCAGGTCGAAATGGCCTTCCCGGGCGACCTCAGCGATTCGAGTGGCGGCATCTCCAATCCACAAAAGCCGCGTGCACCCATCGAGCGGAAAATCGCCCGCCAGAAAGGAATTGAGCCGCGCACGCGCCACGTGCTCACGATCTTCCTTCATCTCCTGCAGGGAACGTTCCATGAGCTCGAAGCCGGATGAAGTAAGGTCAAATACGTGGAGAAGGGTCACCCGGGCAGAGCACATCTGCGCGGCCCGCTTCACGAACGGAGCCATGGCCTCGCAGGAAGGCGAGAAATCCACGGGGAACAGGATTCTTTGGATTGTCGATCCCATCCGAGCACTCACCTCAGCTTGCTCGAGTCTTTCGCTGACTTACATGGCCTGTGGGCTGGCCTTGGGCTGAGTCACTGGCAGGTAGACCTGAAATCGGGTATCGCCCGGCCGCGAGTTCACGCGGATTTCGCCGTGATGGTTTCTTAGGATCCGGCAGACGGTGTCCAAACCAAGGCCCGTGCCCTCGCCTACCCCCTTCGTGGTGAAGAAGGGCTCGAAAATGTGCGGCTGAACGTCGGCCGGAATACCCGGGCCGCTGTCGCGGATCTCCACCAGCACCCGATCGAGTTCGAGGGCAGTCCGCAGATGAAGCTCGCCCTCCCCTTGCATCGCCTCGATGGCGTTGTCGAGCAGGTTGGTCCATACCTGGTTTAGCTCGCCGCCATAGGCGCAGATCCGTGGAATGTCCTGCCCGTACTCGCGAACCACCTTGATGCCGCCCTTGAGCCGGTGACCGAGGATGGTCAGGGTGCTCTCGAGTCCCTGGTGCAGATCCACTTCCTGCATGGCGGCCCGATCCATGTAGGAGTATTCCTTGATGGCGCGGACCAGGTCCGAGATTCGCTTGGTGCTGTTTTCAATCTCGCTGATCAGCCTGTAGATGGTGAGTATCGAAGCAATCCGAACAAGTGCATCGCTTACGACTTGAGTTCCGACGTCGGCAGCCAGGCTTTCCAGTTTCGGTAACTCCACGCCCGCATCCGCTAGCACGGGCGCGATCTTCCAGGCATTCGCCACCTGATGTTTCTCGAGCCATCCGCCGATCTGTTCCTCGCGATCGCTCTGTGCCAGGGGATCGCTGGGAATGGCGGGCACAAAGGCTGTGGCCTGGCCCTCAAACTGGAAGATGCTTTCACGCTGCTCGGCCGACAGCGCATGTCGCGCCAGGCGCATGCTGGCATCACGAACGGTCAGAAGAGCCTCGCGCAGGTTGGCGGCGGCGCGTCCGGCTGCGGCTGCCGGGTTATTCAATTCGTGAGCGAGGCCCGCAGAGAGCTTCCCGAGCGCGGCCAGTTTGTCGCGCTGGGTTTCGATGCGAGCGGTTTCGCGGATGCGGTCTGACATGATTGCCACCAGGCGCGGGCCGATCTCGGGAATCCGTTGCAGCATCTCGGGGAAGTGATCCTTGTGCAGTCGCAGCATTCGGGTGGCCACCACGGCGCGTCCGGTTCCGCGGAACTGCGTCAGTCGCGAGTAGGGAAGATAGCCCGCGATCTGGCCGGCGGACGCGGTGAACACGGGCGCGTCGGGATCGCCGTCGCGCTGAATCCTGACTTCTCCTTCCAACATGACGACAAGCCACACTGCCGGGTCACCCGGGCGTGCGAATCCGTCACCGGGGTTGAGGCGGATTTCCTCGCCCTTTTCCGCAAACCAGGCGAGCTGTTCGTGCGAGAGATCGGAGAAGACCGGGACCTTGCGCAGGTCGTTGATTAAGGCCTCGCCCTGTTCGTTGACCGCACTCTCTGCCATATCACACCGCGCTGAGGTATTGATGAATGAACTGCACCGCGATCGAGCCTTCGCCCACACCGGAAGCGACGCGCTTGACCGAGCCGTGGCGGATGTCGCCGGCGGCGAAGATGCCCGGCACACTGGTTTCGAGCAGGAAAGGGACGCGCTCCAGCGGCCATCCCGGAGGGAGCTTCTCTTCGCGCAGCAGGTCGCGCCCGGTGAGGATGAAACCACGCTCGTCGCGCTCCACCACGCCCTCCAGCCAGTCGGTGTTGGGCGCCGCGCCGATGAAGACGAATAGAGACGTCGCCGGCACGTCTTCGATCTTGTCGCTGTCCCCGCAATGGATCGAGATCGCTTCGAGGTGCTGGTCTCCGTGGACCTCCACCACGCGCGCGTGCGTCTCCACCTGGATGTTCCCCGTCCTTTTGATCTGGTCGATCAGGTATTGCGACATGGTGGCGGAGAGCGAGATGCCCCGGACGAGCATGACCACACGTCGGGCGTACTTCGAGAAATACATGGCAGCCTGCCCGGCGGAGTTCGCGCCGCCGACAATGTAAACGTCCTCGTCCTTGCACGACATCGCTTCGGTCATCGCTGAGCCGTAGTAGACGCCCCGCCCCTGGAGGCGCTCCGCTCCCGGCACGTCCAATCGCCGGTACGAGACGCCGGTTGCGATCAAGAGCGCTTTACAGCCGATTTCGCCGGCGTCGGCGAGCGTCAGCATTCGCGACGCACCCTCCACCTTGACGGCAACGGCGCGCTGCGGCGCCAGAATCTCCACGCCGAAACGGCGGGCCTGCGCCACGGCACGCCGTGCGAGGTCGGCGCCGCTCAACCCGGAGGGAAAGCCAAGGTAATTTTCAATCCGCGAGCTCATTCCGGCCTGTCCGCCCGGGGCTTCCATCTCGAGCATGACGGTGCAGAGCCCCTCCGACGCGCCGTAGACCGCCGCCGCCAGACCCGCCGGTCCGCCGCCAACAATCGCCAGGTCATAAAAAGCCATCCCCGGCCGGACGCGCAGGCCGAGTTTCTCCGCCACTTCTCCGGTGGTGGGTTGACAGAGTGAAGCTCCGTCCTCAAAGAGGACCACGGGCAGGCGTGAGGCGTCCGACCCGATGGATTCGATCAGGCGGCGCACCTCCGGGTCCCGATCCGCAGTTTCGACGTCGAACCATCGATAAGGCGCCTGGCTTCGCGCCAGAAATTCGCGAACGGCGTAAGTCTGCGGGGACCAGCGCGTGCCGAGAACCCTCACGCCCTCGAACGGCGCCCGGTAGGAGCCGCGCCAGTCGTCCAGCAGATCGTTCAGTACAGGGTAGAGATGGTCTTCAGGCGGGTCCCACGGTTTCATCAGGTAATGGTGAATTTTGGCGCTGTTGATAGCTTCAATCGCCGCATCGGTGTCAGCATAGGCCGTCAGCAGAACGCGCTTGGCGTCGGGGAAGAGCTTCATGGACTCGCCCAGAAACTCCACCCCCGTCATCTGCGGCATACGTTGGTCCGCCACCAGAAGCGCGACGGGGGCGTTGCGGCGTTTCAGCCCGCGAAGTGCGTCGAGGGCCGCCGAGCCCGAGTCGGCCCGCAGCACCCGATAATCAGTGGAGTACTGGCGCCGGAGATCGCCCTCAACCGCGCGCGATACCTCGGCATCGTCGTCGACCGTCATAATCGCCGGTCTCGCCATAGAACCTCAACCTGAGTCGAAACAGGCATGGCGACGCCCCCTCGTCGCCAGGCCCACATCTCTGGAATCGCCCGAAATCATCAGATGGGCTTGTCGTCAATTCGGTTACAGCAGATCGCTGCGATTTCAAGCCGTCGCCGCCGCCGCTGCACCTTTGAAGAACGCCAGCAATTCCTCGTTGATCCGATCCTTATGGGTCGAGCACAGCCCATGCGGGGCGCCCGGAATAATCTTCAGTGTGGCGTCCTTAACGAGCTTGGCCGACAGCAGGGCCGAGTCGGCGATGGGCACGATCTGATCGTCGTCGCCGTGCAGGATCAGCGTCGGGACGTCGATCTTCCTAAGGTCCTCGGTCATGTCGGTTTCGGAAAAAGCCTTAACGCAGTCGTATGCGGCCTTCAAACCGCACATCATACCCTGCATCCAGAACGAGTCGCGCAAGCCTTGCGACACTTTGGCGTCAGGCCGGTTGGCGCCATAAAATGGCGCGCTCAGGTCCTTCCAAAATTGGGACCGGTCAGCGAGTACGGCGGCGCGAATCTGGTCAAACGCCTCGATCGGCGTGCCACCGGGGTTGGCCGCAGTCTTCAGCATAAGCGGCGGCACCGCGTCGATCAGCACCGCCTTGGCGACGCGCTCCGTGCCATGGCGGCCGAGGTACCGAGCGACCTCGCCGCCGCCGGTCGAGTGGCCCACGTGGATCGCGTCTTTCAGATCGAGCGCCTCGACCAGCTTGGCAAGGTCGTCGGCGTAGGTATCCATGTCGTTGCCCGCCCACGGTTGCGATGACCTGCCGTGGCCGCGTCGATCGTGCGCGATGCAGCGGTATCCGCGCTCTGCGAGAAACTGCATCTGGTCTTCGAACGCGTCTGCGTTCAGAGGCCAGCCGTGGCTGAAGACGACGGGCTGTCCCTGTCCCCAGTCCTTGTAGTAGAGGTCGATGTTGCCCGAGCTTTCCTTGCCGACCGTAATGTATGGCATCGCGCTTCTCTCCTTTTGGGTTTAGTTAAGTGCGGTGATCGAGCCGCAGACCTCCAGAGGCCAGAGCCATGCCTCACGATGCTTTCGTTGGCGAGCCTACATCGTCAGAACGACGCGAAACTGCGCCTTGCCGCTCATCATGCGCGCGTAAGCTTCGCCCGCCTTCTCGAGCGGATAGGTTTCAATCATGGGACGCACGCCGGTCATTTCGGCGAAACGCAGCGTGTCCTCGGAATCGGCCGGTGTTCCCGAAGCCCATCCTTGAATTGTTTTCGGCACGGGAACGATCTGTATGGGTGTGACCTCGATGGGATCAGGCGCCACTCCGACCACCATGAACTTGCCGTTGGGCGCGAGCCCGTCGATCAACGCGGACATCGCTTTTGAGCTGGGCGCCGTCGCCAGAATTACCTGTGCGCCACCCAGTTTTTGCAATGCTTCTGCTGCGTTCTCGGAGTTGCTATCGATATACACGCTCGCTCCGAGTTTCTTTGCGAGCGTTGCGTTGTCAGCGCCACGCCCGATCGCCGCCACCCTATAACCAAATTTGCTCGCGAATTGAATTCCGAGGTGACCCAGACCGCCGACACCCTCCACCGCGACCAAGTCGCTCGGGAGCGCACCGCTGTGCCGCAGCGCGTTGAAGGTGGTGATCCCGGCGCAAAGCAGCGGTGCCGCTTCAGCGTCACTTAGACCTTCGGGTACCGCCACCAGCGCCTCCCTGGGAGCGACCATATATTCCTGGTATCCGCCGTCATAGCTGATGCCCGGAACTTGCAGGTTCCGGCAAGTGCCAAAATCTCCGCGCCGGCATTGAGGACACGTGCCGTCGTGGCCGCCGTGCCAGCCGACTCCGACACGCTGACCTTTGTTCCACTCCGAAACGCCCTCGCCCAGTTCATCGATGATCCCCGCAACTTCGTGTCCCGGAACGCGGGGATACTGAATTCCAGGCCAGGACCCTTCTTTTACGACCACGTCGCTATGGCAGATACCGCATGCCTGCACCTTGATGCGCACCTGTCCCGCGTGGGGCTTGGGAATCTCGCGTTCGATGACCTGAAAATCGGCGCCCGGCTTGGGAACCAACGCCACCTTCATGGGCGCGATTGCTGCCTTGGTCGTTGCCATGATGCCTCCATTCCAATTTCGAGATATAGGTTCGATGCGCGAGCATGCCGGTTCGTGGCAGTGCGATCAGCTTCCAAGGGCCCCTCCCGCCTTGACCGTAACCGCAGCGCTGTGAAAGACTACGCGAGTGATGACGCCTGATTCCTTGCATGACAACGACGCGGATCGCGGCCATTCGCGCCGCACCTTTCTTAAGAACACGGCCACATTGGCCGCAGGCGCGCTGCTCCCGATCGCCTCGCGAAGCCAGTCGCAATCAGTCTTCGCCTACGTCGGTACTTATACTTCGCCGCAGGGGCCGGAAGGCAGCCCGGGCCGTGGAAAGGGCATTTATCTGTTTGAGATGGACCCCTCGACCGGAGCTCTCTTCGAGCGAGCGGTTTTTGTGAACGATTCGAATCCGTCGTGCCTCGCCTTCGATCCTTCGCGAACGCATTTGTACTCCGCGAACGAGACGGGGACTTATGAAGGCGCGCCCACAGGTTCGGTGAGCGCGTACTCCATTGACCGGTCGACCGGGCATCTTCGTCTGCTGAATACTATCGGCTCCGGCGCTGCCGGGCCCACGTACCTCAGCGTTCATCCTTCAGGCAAGTTTGTGTTGGTGGCCAATTATCACGGAGGAGCGGTGTCGGTGCTCTCGATTGGCGCCCGGGGTGAGCTGGATCGCTTGACGGACCTCAAGGTGGATGTCGGACCGCCCGGACCGCCCCGGGCGCCGAACGCCCCGCCGGGCACCTTCGCGATCAGCGGTCACGATCGTCCCCACGCGCACATGATCGAGAGCGACCCCGCGGGCCGGTTCGTCCTCTCGACGGACCTTGGGCTGGACCGGCTCCTGGTTTGGAAATTCGACGCTCAACGGGGCAAGCTCGCCGCGAACGATCCGCCAGATGTGAACCTCCCTCCCGGCGACGGGCCGCGTCATTTTGCTTTCCATCCGAACGGGCAGTGGTGCTACTCCGTGCAGGAGGAGGGCTCGACGGTGGTCTTATTCGACTACGACGCCGAGCGGGGGCGATTGACACCGCGCCAGACGATTTCGACCCTGCCTCCCGACTTGGCCGGTACCAACTTCACATCCGAAATCCTGGTCTCGCCCGACGGCAGGTTCGTCTATGCGGCCAACCGCCTCCACGACAGCATCGCTTGGTTTGAAATCGGCAAGGCGGGAACACTTCGACTTGCGGGGGAGGAATGGACGCGGGGCGATTATCCGCGCAGTTTCAACATCGATCCTTCGGGCAGATTCCTGTATTCGTGTAATCAGAGGGCCGACGCCATCACCTGCTTCCGCATTCATGCGGAGGCGGGCAGCCTCGCCTTTACGAGCCAATATACCCCGGTCGGCACGCCCTCCATGATCATTTTCCTCACCCTTACCGGTTAAAGCAGGACCACCTGTCCACGAACCTGCTCGCCAGGATTCAGCATGCAACCTCGTGTGTTAGACTGAGAGGTCGCTGTGGCGGAGCATTCCTAGTCAACGATAAATTCTGCTCCGTAAGGACGCTCCGAAGATAGGAAAGTCTCGGCGCCTGAGCCTGCCGCGTTCCCGGCCGCGAAACTCCGCGGGGAATGTGTGGGTTGCCGAAAAGGGGCGAGACAAGCTGCTCATGCATGAAGGATCCAAGCGTGGCGACACTCGGAGGGTCTTCAGGACGTCCCGTCAAGCCTGGCTGCAACCCGCTTTTGTGAGCTTTGCCCTGCTTCTGGCCGGCACTCTTCTTCTGTACGCGGCCCCTTCGGGGCCCGCTCAAACGAAACCCAGCCAGGATGCCTACTCTCAAGGGGTCGCGCTGCTGACCGGGCAGAAGTGGAAGCAGGCGGCGGCTGAATTCCAGCAGGCAATCCGCAGTAACCCGCAAAACAGCCAGGCCTACTGCGGGCTTGGTGTGGCGCTGACCCGGCTTGGAGATGGGAAGGAGGCCGAGGCGGCGTTCGATGAAGCTATTCGCCTTGACGCTAACAACGTGCAGGCCCACTACTATCTAGGGCTTCTTGACGCTGAGTCGCAGCGTCTCGAGGAAGCCACCGGCGAACTAAAGACCGCCGTCACACTGAAACCTGATTTTGAGGAAGCGCGCCTGGCGTTCGCGCTCGCCTTGGAGGAAAGCGGACAAATCAAGGACGCCATCGACCAATACCAGACGGTCCTGAAACAGAATCCCAAGTCTGCGGAGGCCCACAACGGCCTCGGAAACGCCTACGTTGAGAACAACGAAATATCCCGTGGCATTGAGGAATATCGCCGTGCCGTGGAATTGAAGCCGGACTATTTCCGTGCGTACAACAACTTGGGCTCAACTCTGGCCAGTGTGGGCGATTTCAATGCAGGCGAGGCGGCGATTCGGAAGGCCATGGTCCTGCGTCCGGCAAGCTTTGAGGCCCATCTCAACATGGGGCTGATCCTGCACGCCAAGGGCGATGCGCAGGGGGCGATCGCCCAGTTCGAGCGGGTGCTGGCGCTTCATCCGCCGGACGCCGCCGCCTATCGCGCTGAATATGAGAGCGCGCAAATTTACCAGCAGAGAGGCGACCTGGAGAAGGCGGTGCAATGCCTCGAAGCCGGCCTTCGTCTGGCGCCACAAATGAGTGAGGCGTATTACGCGCTCGGTCAGGTCTTGAAGCAACTGGCTTCCAAATCACCTCACACTTCTGCGGCCGCGGCCAATCCTGATGGCCAAAGAGCTTACGCTGAGGCGAGCCAGAAGCTTCTGGCAGAGGATGCGGAAGGGGCCGCCCAGGCGCTGCAAGCAGCCGTGCGCTCCGATCCCGGCTACGCGCAGGCCCACAATCTGCTCGGCTTCGTTCTGGGCCAGCAGGGCAACCTGGCCGAAGCTGTCAAGGAATTGAAGCAAGCAGTGGCCTTGGATCCGCAATCGTCCGCGGCACACTACAATCTTGGAGTCGCCTTGTGGTACGCAGGCCAGAGGACCGAGGCCGTCAGCCAATTGAAGGAGTCTGTCAGACTGGATCCCGCTTCGGCCGCGGCCTATGCTTTTCTGGGCATGGGCCTCAAAGACCTGGGCGATGATGACTCGGCGCTGGGCAACCTGGCTTGCGCCTTGGCCCTCAATCCAAATGATTTCCCTGCGTACATGGACCAGGGAGTCGTGTTACTGAAAATGAATAAGCTGGGCGCGGCCCTCCACCAGTTCGCGGCTGCTCTCCGGCTGGATCCGTCTGCGGTGCAGGGGCAATCCGACGTGGCCGAAGCCATTTCCCAGCTGCGGCAGGTCGCGCAGGGGAAGGACGAGATTGCCGAGGTGCATTACGTGATGGGCCGCCTGCTTGGATTACAGGGCGCTGACAAAGAGGTGGTGATTCACGAACTGCAAACCGCCATTCGACAGTCGCCCGACTTCTACGAAGCCCATCACGCTCTGGGTTTGGTCTACGTACAAGCCGATCAGGGCGACAAAGCTGCTGAGGAATTTCGCAAGGCCATCGAGGAGAAGCCTGATTACGCGGAAGCCCACTCGGACCTTGGCGCCGTGCTGACGGAGAGCGACCTCGATGCCGCTGTCAAAGAGCTACAGTCGGCTGTGAAGCTGGATCCTACCATGGTCAGCGCGCACTACAATCTGGGCGTCGCCTACGGACGCCAGGGGAACGTCGAGCAGGAAATTGCGGAACTCCGCAAGGTCGTTGACATGGCCCCGCAAGCAGCCGATGCGCAGTACACGCTCGGAAAGCTGCTTGTTGACCAGAAGAACCTGGCGGAGGCCATTGCGCACCTCCGTGAGGCTGTGAAACTGGATCCTCAAAGGGGCGATGCCTACTACCAGCTGGGTCTGGCTCTGGGCCGCTTGGGCCAAACCGAAGAAGCCGCCAAGCAGTTCCAACTTGCCCAAAAACTCAACGCTGCCACGAACAAGAGCCAGTTCGCCGATTCCCAGTTCAAGCAGGCCCAAGACGAATTGGCCCAAGGGAAAACCGATGCCGCGATTGAACATCTCCAGACGGTCGCGCGCCTGGAACCCGATTCGGCGAACGCGCACAAAGAACTCGGGGACGCCTTGCTCAAGAAGGGAGACGCAGAAGGGGCCGCTCGAGAATGGCGCGAGGCCGTGCGCCTGAACCCCGGGGACGCTGACGCGCGCTACGTCTTGGGGAGGGCCTTGCTTCACGGGGCTGACCTCGATGCGTCGATCGAGCAGCTTCAGGAAGCCGTTCGCTTGCGGCCCTCGTGGGCTGAGGCTTACAACTACCTGGGACTCGCGCTCGCCAAAAAGGGCGAGACTGACAAGGCTGTTGTCACCTTTCAGCAAGCTCTCAAACTGAATCCTCAGTATCACGAAGCCCAGGACAACCTGACAGCAACCCTCAAGCAGCTTGGCGAGCCCAAAGACGGCGCGCATTAGGGAGGATTACCGAATACAACCGTCCGCCCTAACCGGGGCTTGGGCGTTGTTGTGGACTGAGATGTACCGCGGTTCTTTCCAAATCGCTTATCTGCTGCTCGCGCTTGCGATCATCCGGCCTCGTCCCGGCCCAGTGCAGACGCCCCAACAGGACCAAAGCACGACCAGCCTTGCTGCCGGCTCGCTCGACGGTCCAGCTTCAACGGCGAAGAGCGATCCTCCTGAGGACCTCGCGTCTTTAGAGAACCTGATCGAGCAGGGCCAATATCAACAGGCCATCCCGGGTTTGCAGCACTACGTTCACGACCACGATAGCTCAGCCAAGGCGCACTACGATCTTGGTTTCGCCTTTTTCCGCACGCACGAAATCGGCAGCGCAGTGCGCGAGCTCTCCAGATCCCTGCAGCTTGACGACAAGGATCCCGAGGCGCACAAGATCTTGGGGCTGGTCTGCACCTTCGTGGGTCGTTACGACCTTGCCGAAGTGGAGTTGCAAGCTGCGGCAAGGCTTGAGCCGAATTCGTCCGAGATTCATTATTTTCTGGGCCGGGTTTATTACACCAGGCAGGTCTTTCCGATGGCCCTGAAGGAATTTCAAACGGCAATCCGGTTGAATCCTGCCTACATGAAAGCGTATGCCAATCTGGGGCTCGTCATGGAAGTGCTGGGAAAAGACGACGAGGCTGTTCAGGACTTCACGACTGCCGAACGGCTCAACGAACAGCAGCACCTGAACTCGCCGTGGCCCTTCGAATACCTCAGCGCCCATTACAATCGCCAGCGGCAACCCGCTTCTGCCATTGAGTTCGCGCAGAGGGCCTTGTTGATCGATGCACAGTGCGATCTCGCCTACTACGATCTGGCCCAGGCTTTTGAAATGCAGAAAGACTGGCAGCAGGCGATGGATGCCGTTCAGAAGGCGATCGCCATCAATTCCAACACACCCGAGTATTTTTACCTGCTAAGTGGTGTTCTGCGAAGGCTTGGAAAGATTCCGGAAAGTGAGGCTGCGCTCAAGCGATTCCAGCACATCCACGAGGATCAGAACGCCACGGCGAAAGAGTGGCGAGACGCCAACCACCCGCCGAACCTCCCGCAAGCCCGACCGGTGCCGGATGATGACCGCTAAGCTGCCAGGCGGCCCGCTCGGGTCGCGGCGCGACTTCCTCCGTATCCTTAAACAGCTCGGCACGTCAGTTCCTGCCTCCATTCTTCTCGCTGAGGCCTCGGGCGCATCGGGGATTCAAGGATCAAAGCGGAGCGGACCTCGTCCAGGGCTTTCGACCGGCAGAACCGGATTTGGCTTCACCGACGTCACTACCCAGGCGGGACTCGGCCAAGCCAGGAACGTCACCGGCGAGAAAACAACCAAGCGCTATCTCGTGGAAGAAATGGGATGTGGCGTGGCTTTCTTTGACTACGACCACGACGGATGGATGGACATTTTCATGGTGAATGGGACCGCCTTCGACCTGCCTCCCTCCAGTCCCGCACCGTCTAACTTTCTTTTCCACAATAATCGGGACGGGACCTTCACCGATGTGACCAGCAAGGCCGGTTTAACCCGGACGGGCTGGGGACAGGGCTGCTGCGTGGGCGATTACGACAACGATGGCTTTGACGATTTGTTCGTCACCTATTGGGGTCAGAATGTTCTCTATCACAACAATGGCGATGGCACCTTTACGGACGTCACCGAGAAGGCAGGCTTGGTCCAACCGGGCCCGCATCCCAGGTGGAACGTCGCCTCGTGTTTCCTGGACTACGACCTTGACGGACATCTCGACCTGTTTGTGGCCAACTACGTGAACTTCGATCCCAAGATCGCGCCACCGCCCGGGGGTGACGCGCTCTGCAGGTACTACGGTGTGGCCGTGGCGTGCGGACCTCAAGGCATGGGCGGCGGAACGAATATCCTTTACCATAACCGCGGAGACGGAACTTTCGAGGACGTTTCCGAAGCATCCGGGGTGGCTAATCCGCGCGGATTGCCGGATCCCTACGTCGTGCGCGAAAACTGGGTGCCAGCGGGATCCTACGGCATGGGGGCGGCGGCGGCGGACCTTGATAACGACGGGTGGCCCGACATTTATGTTGCCTGCGACGAAGCACGGAGCCTTCTTTACCACAATAACCACAATGGGAAATTTACCGAAATTGGCATGCCCGCCGGCTGCGCGCTCAGCGCCAATGGAGCAACCCAGGGGGGGATGGGCGTCGCGGTGGGAGATTACGACTGCGACGGCTGGCTCGACATCCTGAAGCCCAACTTCGCCGGCGAGAATGTCAGCCTTTATCACAACAACCGGGACGGCACTTTTTACGACGCGGTCTTTCAGTCCGGGCTTGCCTCCGCCACAGCGAACGTCGGCTGGGGGGCGGGATTCCAGGACTTCGACAACGACGGCTGGCGCGACATCTTTGTCTCGACCGGACATGTTTATCCGGAAATTTCGGGCCGCGGACTGATGGCCAACTATGCCTCGCCGCCGCTGGTTTATCGAAATACCGGTGATGGGAAGTTCGAGAACGTGGCACCACGGGCTGGACCGGGCGCCGTTGAGCCTCACACCAGCCGTGGCTGCGCCTTTGGAGACTACGACAACGACGGCGACATGGACGTTGTTGTGATCAACCTGAACGGGCCGCCATCGCTGCTGCGTAACGATTGCACAGCGGGCCACAATTGGATCAAGGTCAAGTGTGTCGGCGTCAAGTCGAACCGAAGCGCGATCGGGGCGCGCGTCAAGGTGGTGGCTGGATCTCACGCGCAGATCGACGAGGTGATGAGCGGCGCGAGCTACCTTTCCCAGAACGACTTTCGTCTTCATTTCGGGCTGGGCCGCGCAAAGCAGGCAGACTTGATCGAAGTTCGCTGGCCATCGGGGCTCAAAGAGAGCTTCCCGAACGTCGTGGGCAATCAACTCGTGTGCGTTCAGGAAGGGCACGGAATTATTCGACGAGAGAAGTTCTCCGGAAAGTAAGCCGAGTTCCGAAGGAACGTTCACCTCGGCGCGGCTCGCCGCAACCCAATCGGCCTAAGTGTGAGTTACGAGTGGCGAGCAAAAAATCCGTCGCGCGCTGCGAAGAAATCCAGGGTTTGTAGTATAGAGAGCACGGAGGGCACAGAGATTGTTCTCCGTGAACTCTGTGGCCTTTGTGGTGAATCCTCTATGACCAGCTGGTCTAGACCAGCTGGGTGCTGAAAACCCGATTCATGTCATTCTGAGCGACGCGAAGAATCTCATTTCTCCCTTTATCTCAAAGCGAGATTCTTCGCTCCGCTCAGAATGACATGAACCGCAGCCCTTCTTTCAGCGCCCTGGTAGCAAGCAGACAAGATGCCCAGCACGGTTAACAGGAATGATCACGTTCTGGCAAGCGCTGTTTCCTGTACACGGCGCGCCCTCTTCTGCTGTGGGCTGCTGCTGAGCTGCTGGATGACGGCGAGTGTCGCTTTCGCCCAACTCGATCACATCAGGGCCGCCGCCCAGCTGCTGAGCCAGGGGCAAAGGGAAGAAGCGGAACGTGAGGCGCGCCTGGCCATGCAGGATCCCGCCACAAAGGCCCTGGCCTGGGCCATGCTGGGGTCGATTCGCCTCGAGGAGGGAAAGTACCAGGAGAGCGCGCAGTTTCTCAACAAAGCCCTGGCGTTGAATCCCAATCTCTCGGGCGCCTGGACGACCCTCGGAGACTGTTACGTGCTTCAAAGTAAGCCCGGCCTGGCGGGCGAAAGCTTCGAAAAGGCGCTGAAACTCGACCCTGCGAACAATCAGGCTCGTTACGACCTGGCCAAGCTCGACACTTCTTTCCATCGCTATCAGAAATCTCTCGACGAGGCGCGGCCGATCCTCGCACCGCTGGCCAAGTCCGAAGACGGCCTTCTGATTCTGGGAACGGACTATGGAGCTCTTGGAAAGAAGGAAGAGCTCAGGGGAGTCGCTCACGCCTGGCAAGATCTGCCCCACCCTTCGGATGAAGCGTCCCTGGAGTTTGGTCAGATCCTGGCAACCGCCGGCATGATCTCCGAAGCCAAAGCCGTGGTCGAAAGCGTGGAATCAAAGAACACAGGCCATCTATCCTGGACGCTCGCATGGAATTTGGGAAAGTGCCATCTGGTGCTGGGTGAGCTGGATCGAGCGGCGCAGGACTTTGAACTCGCCCTGAGTTTGAATCCCGCCTGCGCGACCTGCGATCAGGGATTGGCAGATATAGCCGATCGGCGAGGCGATACCGAAAAATCTCTGGCCTATCTTGTCAAGGCGACGCAGTTGCAACCGGACGATCCCGAGATCCTGTTTGCGTTCGGGAAAATCTGCCTGAAGCGAGACCTGATTGAGGATGCTCTGTCTGCTCTGGGCAAGGCGGTTTCACTGAAACCTGACGACGACCGCTACGTCTACGTTCTTGGTTCTGCCCATGTCGCTCGAGGAAATCTCCCCAGGGCGGCCTCTCTCTTCGGGCAGCTTCTGCAAAAGCACCCTCAAGATCCGGTTTTGAATTACGCGCTAGGGACGGTGTACTATCTGCAGGGCAAGTACGCCGATGCCGAATCTTCTTTCAAAAAAAGCATCGAGGAGCGGCCCGATCAGGTCGCAGCCCCGTACTATCTCAGCCTAACGTGTAGCCACCTGGGCAAAAACGACGAGGCAGAGGCGCTGCTCCGCGGCTTGGTTAAGAGCCATCCGGAGTACGCCCCCTCGTATGTCAAGCTCGGAACGATTCTGATGACCAAGCGTGACTATCCGGAAGCCCAGGAATATCTCGAACGCGCCATTACGCTCGATTCCAGCTCCGAGCAGGCGCACTACCAGTTATACCTGCTGTTTCGAACCCTCGGGAAGCCAACCGAAGCTCAGCAGCATTTCGCTGAGTGGCAGAAGCTCCAGGCAGAGGCGCATGCGCGGAAACACCTGGAACTCCACTTGCTCCTCCCCAACTAAAGAGGATTACAAACGTAGCGACGGCGGCCATTGCCACTGCAATATATAATCCTCAATCATGAGCATTACAGCCCGTAGGGGCGAGTCCTGCGGCCCGCGGCGACCGCTTCCGAGGGGTAGGAAAACTGTCAAACGGGAAGAATTCCCAGCTAGCGCCTGGCTCAGTGTGATCTTTGCTACCTCGCTGAGCTCCGATCTTCCGCAGTTGCGACCGAGTGAAGTCGTCTCCAGGAAACAACTCGAGGTCTCTATGCATCGTCCTTAGCGCGTCGTCATAAGAACCGGCCGAAAGGTACAGCTGGGCCAAGAGCCCGAAAAGCCGCGGCGCGTAGGGATTAACTTTCAACCCGAGCTGGATGGTGGCGATGGCATCCGGCGTCCTGCCGCTCTTGGCCTGAATCGTCGCCAACTGCTCGAAGTCGTACTCATTAACAGAACCGGCTCGAAGTGCTCTCTCGAGATAATCCTCTGCCTCCGCCTGAGACTCCTCCGAAGGGTCCTGCAGTTTCCTCCTCGCGAGCGCCGAGAGGACGCCGGCATCCTCGACTTTGCCGGCAGCGAGCAAGTCGAGGATCGACGCGAACCGGGCACGGTATTCCGGATGGGTAGCTACCAGCTCCTCATAGGCGCGAAACAGGGTCAAGAGCGGGACCGGCGCCCTGGACGGTTCCGGCGCGACGTCGAGTTGCACGAGGTCGGGAAGTTGGGTCGTGGTCAGGCGGAACGCGCTCTCCGGCAACGGTTCACCGGCTCGCGCCAGGATACGGTGATTAGTGAGCGCGGAGTGGGAGATCCTGGTGAGCGACTGCTTCGGCATATGACAGCCGGCGCAATCGTCGGACGGCGTCTTTGCCGTCCTGATCTCAAGCGAAAGAGTGCAGCTTTTCTCCGTGTGGCACGTCAGGCACTTGCTCCGGAAGAATACCGCCGTCTCCGGGGGCGACGGTTCACCATGCGGATCGTGACAGGTGATGCAAGCCAGTTTTCCGCTGCTCTTCAGATAACACTGGCTCAGGCTCATCAGCGCAAAATGCCGGAGGATCGGGTCGCGGGGCGGCGCCTGGCGGTCGAACGGCACCTCGAAAATACCCACCGTGCCGGCCAAGGGAGTCCCTGGACGGAAGTCAGCATACCGCTTGCCGGGCATCAGCACGCGCGCATCCCCAGCCTCATGGCAGTACATGCAGATGTCGTTCGCGAGCCAGACGGGCAGTTTGGCCGGGTTGACGATGCTTAAGTCCCGGCCGGAAGCCAGCGGTGCCGCTTGCTTACGCTCTTTAACGTGGAGGGAACCGGGACCGTGGCAGTTCTTGCAGCCGATTGCGAGCTCCAGAAAAGGAGGATCCCTGAACCTCGCCTCGTTGGCTTCGTCCGTCTGCGGCCTGCCGCTGTGACACGCGATGCAGCGCTCGCGGACAGGCCTGTTGAAACCGAAATCGCCTTGATCATAACCAGGCGAGAGGGCCCACTCCTTGCTCTGGGAATAATACGAGAGGGGAGCCTCGAAGAGAAAATCGCCGCGGCTCACAAGGGTACTGAGACCATTCATGCCCGAGCCGACGATATAACTGATCTTCCGGTCGTCCCGGTAAACTTCCTTGCCTTCCGCGTCCAGCTCAACTTCGCTCTCATAAAGGTCGGCGCCGCGACGAGAGGCTTCATAGGAGCGGTGAATCTTGGGATGATCGACTTTCACCGTCGTTGCCAGGCCGTCGAAGTGAGTCCAGTCGGCAGGCTGAGACATCGCACGTCCCATGTCGGTTTTGAGATAGCTCCGGTAAATGTCCACATGACATTCTGCACAGGCCTTGGAGCCGACATAAGGTACGCCGCTTCCGATGTTCCTGAACTCTGTCGGTTGCCTGCCGGAGTCAGGACGCGCAGTTCTTTCGCGGCCCAGAACGGCAGGCCGGCAAAAAAGGATGGACGCAATAGACAGCCAAAGGACCGCCGACACGCAGCGGCATTCTGCCCGCATCATCCCTCCCGGCTACTCTCGATCGAAGAAGACCCTGCTCTCATCGTTCTTGCCGGCGTCGCGCCCGGCCCGCACTACACGAAATCTCGAAATTGTCGGCGCCCTTGCCCAGCTCGCCCGAAAGGCGGTTGCCGGCGTCACCCAACTATAAACGAATCGAAAAACAACATGAATAACCAAAAAAAATGGCCGGTCCGTCAGGACCGGCCATAAAGTTGGAAGGTGCAAAGTTTTAGAAGAAGATTTCCAGCCCGATCTGAATGCGTCTCGGGATGTTACACTGCGTGCCAGTCGTTCCGAAGCCCGCGTCGCTAATATTCGTATCCGGGTTGCAGAAGTCAACCCGGTTGAAAAGGTTGCCCGCTGAGGCTTCGATCCTCACGTACTTCGACTCACCGAAGTAGGTGTCCTTATAAAGGGAAAGATCCTCGTTGTAGTAGTGAAATCCCCGGATATTTGTATTGCTCCGCCCATTGTTGCCGAAGGTGAGCGGGTCCGGGACCGAAAAGCCCACAGCAAGGGTACATTGCCCCGCACTATTGCAGTTCGTGGCGGTGGGGCTGGTCGCAAAGTACCTTTGGCTGTTCGGGTCCGTGAAGGATCCCGGGCTCAGGATGGGCTGGCCGGAAACGCGGTTGGGAAACAAGGCGGTACTGAACAGGTACTGGTTATTGGTGTTGGCAGCAAACATGGTGAGCGGGCGTCCTGACTGGTAGCTCGCGATGAACGAGACCTGCCAGTGGTTGACGAGCTTGTCGACTATTCCCGAGGCGCTTCCCAGGAACTTCTGGCCCTGGCCAAAAGGAAACGTGTAGACCTCGCCGATCGTGAGGACGTTGGGCACGTCGTCGGCGCTCGGGCCCCACAGATCGCTCATGTTGCTTGGATTCTGAACCGAAAGCCCGCCTTCCTGGCCAGACTCCGCGCCGTTATTCATGAGCCGGGACAGGGTGTAAGCGATGGTGGTCGACTGATTATGTCCACGCTGGATGAACTGCATCTGAAAAGCGTTGTAGCTGCTCTTGCCGTTGTGCGTCTTGCGCCACTGGATTCCCTGGGGGTTATATTGCGGGAAAGGCAGTAACGCGTGTGCCAGATTGCCGTTAAATCCAGGATAAGGCGCGGCAACTCCGTGCGTGTCCCCGTAGGGGACGCCATTGGTGAAACCTGCCGACGTTAGGTCAGTCCCGTACTGCAGGACGGTGTCAGGATTCATGTTGAAGAGTGTGCCGGCGCTGGCGCGGTCGTCAGGCAGCCGGGTACCATGGTTGCCGACGTAAGCCATATCGATGCTGATGTTGCTGCCCCACTGGTGCTGGAACGAGATGTTCCAGTTCTGCCAGATCGGCATCTCGTAATTGTCGGGGGAGACGGCCACTGGACTGCCTCCGTTCGCGACACCGGGAACCAAGTTCGGCGGGAACGTTATAGAAGTTGACGGGAATCCACTGCCCCAGTAGTAGGTTGGCATCTGGTCGTTGCTTGTATTGGCCACCGTGGGGTTCGTCTGATAGCCGTCCACTGGATACGCATCCCAGGAGTCGGCGATGGTGGCGCCATAGTAGAGGCCGTACCCACCGCGGATCACACTATTCTGCTTCAATTGATAGGCAAATCCCATGCGGGGAGCCAGACCCGTGCTCCCATTGCCGTTGGCGATATCCGCGTTAAAAACTGTAGCGCCGTTGACGGTCGCTCCGTTGATGACCTGTGTGGCCGTGGGCACAAAGGTTGAAAAGCGGTTGTGCTGCTCCGACAGACCCGAGTTGTGGTCGAGACGAAGACCGCCCTCGAGGGTGAGATGGGGATTGATCTTCCAGGAGTCGTTCACCCAAGGCGCAACGTAGTGGATTTTTGGCATGTAAGGCTGAAACACCGAAAAGTTGGCAAAGTCAGCCTGGCCGAGAAGGAACGAAGCGAAGGCGTCGCCTTCCGAGTTCGCAGCGCCCAGGTTGTTACCCTTATTGTCGTAACCTGCAGTGCTGTTGGCCAGGAAGTTGAAGTTGCCGCCGGTGTTGACCGCCCAACCCGTCTGGGGGAAATTGATCATATTGGCCTGAATCCCCATCTTCACCGTGTGTTTTCCGGTGATCCAGGTGAGGTCGTCATAGAACTGATACCGATTGTTGATATCGGACCCTTCCGACAGCCACGGCGTGCCGTAGTGAGTGTATCCGACCGGTCCGTTAAAGAAGTTGATCTGAGGGAATCCGGCATTGTCGTACGCCGGCTGGTCCGGCAGGCCGAGCCCCAACTTCTGGTTCCAACCCACCCCCGCGGACAACTGGTGTCCGTTCATGACCCAGCGGTCGTACGCGATCGTGGCGTGGTTAAACAGGTTCGGCTTGATCACCGTGTTGATCTGGAGGTGCGCGAAGTGGTTCGTGATGAGCTGGTAGAAGCCCTGGCCGAGATAGGTATCGTTCGCCTGGGAGTCCGTCTGCCCGTTGTTCACGGTGTTGCAACCCTGCGGTCCGCCGCAGTGAGCTGTCCGGGGGCGACTGTTTGCAAAGTAGGTGAAGGAAGCAGACCATTTGTCGTCAAACGTGTGATCGACCCTCAGCAACCACGTCCAGACGTTGATCTTGTCGTTGTCGTCTGACGTGCCGCCGAATTCGTTGGGCGTGAAAAGCGTGTTTCGATCGAGAGCCGGGATGATCGAGGCCACATACTGCGCGCCTGGATTCCCCATGAGCAGCGGATCGTTCGACGGAATCATGTTCGCCGTTGCCGTGGGCCTCCCCGTTACTGGGTCAAATCCGTACCCGTCGCGGACGGGAACGCCACCTGCCGTTCGCGTGGTCGACGGATTGAAGATCTCGCCGTAGTAGATGGGCCGGCCGAGCGCATCCGCGCCGATCTGACAGGGAGGCGCCGCGCATCCTGCGGCCGGCGATTGCAGCAACTGGCTGAAGTCACCGCTTCTTTCGGCCGGAGTGGGAAGCGTGTTTTGGTATCCGGTGTTGACCGTGCTGTGGTAATCGAGCCGGTCATAGTTGGTGAACCAGAAAGTCTTGCCCCACTTGTGAATCTTGGGAATCGGGCCCCCAATGGCAATGCCTACGTTGTTCTGGGTCAGGGGGAGCTTTTCGATATGATTAGGTGAGTTAAAGAAGAAGTTAGCAGCGTCCAGCTGCTGGGTACTCAGAATGTCATACACGCTGCCGTGAAGGTGGTTGGTCCCCGACTTGGTGGTGTACTGAGCGATGCCGCCGCTGGTGTGCCCGTACTGGGCGGAGAAGTTGTTCACCGTCGTGGTCATTTCCTGCACGGCAGCATAGGGGATGGAGCTCTCATGCGTCTGCTGGTGACCCTCGGCGTATCCATACTCTGCGCCGTCAAACCAACTCTCCCAGGAAACCGTCTGGCCGCCGTTGATTCGCGACTCGAAGGCGTCGCCGCGGAAGATAGCGTCGCCGTTGGGAGCCGTGGGGACGTAGCCGGGTGACAGGATGAGCTTGGTTTCCGCCAGGCGCACGTCGGCGCCCATTACGTCCGGAAGATCGCGATAGTAGTTTTCGCCGACTTGGTAGGAGATCGAAGAATTCTGGGTGTTGATGAGCTGTGCGCTGGCCTTCACCTCAATTGTCGTTGAAGCGGCCCCGATCTGCAGGGTGACATCCTGGGTGTAGGTCCTTCCGCCGATGTTCAGCAGCATGTCAGGTTGAGTGTAGGTTTTGAAACCCTGCTTCGTCACCGTCAGCGTGTAGGTGCCAAGAATCATCACTGGACTGGTGAAATTCCCGGCCCCGTTGGTGGCCACTACCGTTTCCACTCCTGTATTCTGGTCCTTCAGCGTGACCGTAGCATCGGGCACGGCCCCGCCAGACGTGTCTGCCACGAGCCCCGTCACTGCGACGCGGTCAGCTCCGACCTGCGCATACGCAGATCTCCCACCGAAAGCCATCGAGATAAGAACCATCAGCATCACAGCTAAAACGGATCGCTTCGTCACGGCCGACCTCCGTCTGGAGACGTTTTCGAACATCTAACCTCAGGCCTCGAGAGGCTTGGCTGTGCACCCCCTGGCCTGTAAGCGCTTGCATGGTCTGCGACAGAACACCACTTTTTATAAAGCTTGTCAATAGTTTTTTTAGTGCTTTTTAATGAGGCAACCTAATTGAAAGAAATTAGGGCGGTTACCGTACACGCGTACCGCGAAATACCGGTTCCCAGCGTTAACCGGCACGCCACGTCGCGAGAGCCCGTCTGTCATTCTGGCACTCGATTTGAGCTTCGGAAGTGAAGTGAGCCGGGCGTTCCTGCGGGACCTGAGCGCCTTTGGGCTTTACGTGGAGGAACGCGGTGTTCAATACTACCAGCCGCGAGTTGGATCTTGACCACAGAATGAGGTTCAATCTCCGGAGGTGCCCGAAATGAGAAGGCGTGAGTTTCTCTCAACCAGCTTGGCAGCAGCCGCGATCGGACTGGCGCCGCGCACGTCGCGGGCCACCGACGCGCTGGTGGAGGTCCTCGTTAACGAGCCGATCGGTCACATTGCGCCCGAGATACATGGCCATTTCGTAGAGCATCTCGGCGGCGTGATCTACGACGGGATTTGGGTCGGCGAGAATTCCAAGATTCCCAACGTGGGTGGAATCCGCAAGGAACTCGTCGATCACCTGCAGCAGATCAAAGCTCCGGTGGTGCGGTGGCCGGGCGGCTGCTTTGCAGACAGCTACAATTGGCGCGATGGCATTGGACCGCGCGACAAGCGTCCCTCGCACACAAATTTTTGGACCAATGTGCCTTCGCTGTGGAAAGCTCCCGACGGCCCCCAGAAATACGAACCCAACACCTTCGGAACCGCCGAATTCATCCGTTTCTGCAGACTCTGCGGTTCCGAGCCGTACCTCGCCGCGAACGTGCGCAGCCTGACACCGATGGATTACGACCAGTGGGTGGAGTACTGCAACTCTCCGGCGGGTTCCACGACGCTCGCTGGCATTCGCGCTTCCGATGGCAGCAAGGAACCTTTCAACGTGACTTATTGGGGCATCGGCAATGAGTCGTGGGGATGTGGTGGGGATTTCCGGCCGGAGCAATATGGGATCGAGTTCCGGCGCTTCATCTCCTGGGTTCCAGATTTTGGCTTGAAGCTCCGCTTCGTCGCCTCTGGACCCGGGATGGCGATCGATGACCCACAGGTGAACTGGACGCGTGGGCTCTTTCAGGAACTGGTGGCCAAAGACAAAAGGCTGCTCGATCGCGTCTTCGGTCTGTCGCTTCACTACTATTGCTGGACCGCCGGCAAAGGCCAGTCGCTCGATTTCACCACTGACGACTGGTATCAGCTACTCTGGCAGTCCGACCTCATGGATTCGCTGCTCACGAAGCAATGGCTGGCGACGGGCGAATTCGATCCCGACCACAAGGTGAAATTCGTGGTGGACGAGTGGGGCGCCTGGCATCGCGGTCCCGCCATCGATCCGCGATACCTTTTCAGCTACGTGCCGAGCATGCGCGACGCCCTGGTGACCGGGATCACCCTCGACATCTTCAATCGTCACGCGGAGAAACTGGCGATGTGTAATGACGCTCAACTCGTCAACTGCATCCATAGTCCGTTCCTGGCGCTCGAAGACCGCTTTGCGGCGACTACGATCTTTCACGTATTCGACATGTACAAGTCGCACAAGGGCGGCCAGTCCTTGCGTTTCGTGAGCGACGCGCCGGGTGTTTCTTATGGGTCGAACAAGTCGCTCTGGGGTCTGGCCGGATCGGCATCGCTGCATGACAAGACGCTCGTCGTAACGGTTGTGAACCCGCATGTGAGCGAGGCAAGAACTGTGGAAGTTAACCTGCGCGGCGCGTCGGCCCGCTCGTGCCGTGTAACGGTGCTGTCGTCGCTGGATATCCACGCCCACAACGATTTTGATAATCCACGAGCTGTTATACCCCACGAGGAGACCGCCAGCGCTTCAGGCAGCAGCTTTACCTGCACTTTTAAGCCGGCCTCCGTTACCAAATTGGAGATTGACCTCGTGTGACGAAACGTCGCGCGGTCAAAAGAGAGAATCACCGGCTAAACTGGCGATAGGCAGGGCGGCACGCGCCCTGGAAGGACTGGCCCCCGTCGATTTGGTTGCATTTGACATGGAGTTCATAATAGGAACTCGTTCTCGCGGATTGTAAGCGCTTTCGAAAATTGTAACGATAGGCCCCAGGGAGGGAACGATGGCTCGCATTCCGAGAAGGCGTTTCATCAAGCAGGCCGGAGTCGCCGGGATCGGGTTGGCCGGCGGTTTGTGGCTGGACAGGGCTCCCCGTGCCCAGGAGCGATCCTCCCCTGCCACACGGGTAGTGATTGATCCCTCGTTTCAGGTCTCTGAACTCGATCCCCGGGTGTTCGGATCATTCCTCGAACAGTTAGGACGCGCTATTTACACGGGGATCTACGAGCCGGGCTCGAAGCTGTCGGACTCGAACGGATTCCGCACCGACGTGATGCAGGAGATTCACGAACTGGGCGTCCCTATCATTCGCTGGCCGGGCGGTAACTTCGTCTCGGGCTATCACTGGCTGGACGGAGTCGGCCCCCAGAAGGACCGGCCGCGCGTCCTGGACCGGGCCTGGAACACGCTCGAGACCAACCAGTTCGGGACCAACGAATTCATGACCTGGTGCAAGCAGACCGCCACCGAGCCGTTGATGGGACTCAATTTCGGTACGGGTTCAGCGGAGATGGCGGCGGCGCTGGTGGAATACTGCAACGTGGACAGGGGGACGCGCTGGAGCGACCTGCGCCGGCAGCACGGTTACGAAGAGCCCCACAATGTGAAGTACTGGTGCCTGGGAAACGAAATGGACGGCCCCTGGCAGATCGGCCACATGTCGGCGCATGAATATGGCGAGAAGGCGGCGGATGCGGCGCGGCAGATGCGCGTGATCGACCCTTCGCTGAAGCTGATCGCTTGCGGATCGAGCGGCCCCTTTATGCCCACCTTTCTCGAGTGGGACCGCCAAGTGCTGGAAGAGTGCTACAACGAGGTGGACGGCATCTCTCTGCATCGCTACTTCGGCAATGCGGAGGAGACCGGCGGCGATAGCTCGCATTATCTGGCCATGAATCTGGCCATGGACCGGCAGATCGAGCAGATCAGTGCGGTAGCCGACATGGTGGGTGGTCTCAAGCGCTCCAACAAACGGCTCTGGCTTTCCTTCGATGAGTGGAATGTGTGGTATCGCGCGCGGGGTCCGGCGGCGGACAACGGGCACCGCACGGCGGCACCGCATTTGCTCGAAGAAGTCTACAACCTGGAGGACGCGCTGCTGGTTGGCGGACTGATCAACTCCCTGCTACGGCACGCCGATCGCGTGAAGCTGGCCTGCCTGGCCCAGTTGGTGAACGTGATTGCGCCGCTCATGACCAATGAGACGGGCGTGCTGCGCCAGACCATCTACTACCCTTACATGTGGGCCTTGCACAGTGCGCGCGGCACCGTTCTGAGGCTCGCGCCTGAAGGTCCAACTTACGAAGTCGCGCGCCTCGGGCGGCCGATCGAAGCCGGCGGGACAACGATGGCTGGCTTGGGCCAGGTGCCTTACTTGGACGTCGCCGCAACGTTTGATCCGGTCGGCAAGAGCGTGACGTTGCTCGTGCTGAATCGTGATCTGGAGAAACCACGCGAGTTGGCAGTCGAGTGGCGTGGGCTCGCGCCTACGAAGGTCACGAACGCCCAGGTAATCACCGGATCAGACCTCAAGGCTGCGAATACTTTCGACAACCCGAAGAACGTGGTGCCGCAGGCGCTCGAAACGCCGGCGGCGGGCTCCAGCATGACGTTTCAGCTCCCGGCGCATTCTCACAGCCTGGTCACGTTGTCGGTATGAGTGATGAAAGAAGGCAACGATGTTAAGCGATCGTAGAACGCACTTGAAAGAGCTCGCGGCGGGAATCGGAACTCTGGCGATGGCAGGGTCGAGCGGCGCGGCTTTGTTCGGAGACCAGGGCGCGCCCCCGGCGCAGGACGCCGCGGGCGTCACCAAAATCAGCGACATTCCTCTGAAACAGATCAAAATCGACGACAAGTTCTGGTCGCCGCGCCTGGAAGTGAATCGCACTAAAACCCTTGACCACGTTTATCAGGAGCTCGAATCCACCGGTTGCATCCGCAACTTCGACATCGCGGCGAAGAAGACGACCGGCGATTTCGGGGGCCCGTGGTGGGCCGATTCCGACGTCTACAAGTGGATCGAGGGTGCTTCCTACGTTCTTGGGACCTACCCCAACCCCGATCTCGACGCGAAGGTCGATGCCCTGATTGCAAAGATCGCCGCGGCGCAGCAGCCGGATGGCTATCTCAACACGCACGTTCAAGTTGAGGAGCCGGATATGCGCTTCAGGGATCTGGCGTTCTTTCACGAAGACTTCAGTTCCGGCCATTTGTTCGAAGCCGCGGTGGCGCACTACGAGTGCACGGGCAAGCGAACGCTGCTCGAGGTCGCGACCCGATTGGCAGATTGCTTTGACGCGACGTTCGGCCCCGGAAAACGCGACGGGCTCTCGGGCCACGAGGGGATCGAGCTGGCCTGGGTCCGTCTTTACCGCGCCACAGGAGAGAAGCGCTACCTCAACCTGGCCGAGTTTTACCTGAACAATCGCGGCCGCAAGCCTTCCCTCTTCGAGATCGAGTACAACAAATTGCCGGCGGATCGCACGGTGCTGTGGTTCCAGGGCCAGCCCAAGAATCTGCGCTGGTTGCAGGACCTTCTCTACCATGCCAGGACGGGTTTTGATACCACCTATTGCCAGGATAACCTGCCGGTGCGGCAGCAGACCACGGCGGTGGGACACGCGGTGCGCGCGATGTTCCTTTATTGCGGCATGGCCGACGTCGCTGCTGAGACCGGAGACCAGGAATTGGTCGCGGCTCTGTATCGATTGCACGACAGCGTGGCCTTGAGACGGATGTACGTCACCGGGGGCATCGGTCCGTCAGCGAAGAACGAAGGATTCACGGATGACTACGACCTGCCGAACGAGAATGCTTACCAGGAAACCTGTGCGTCGGCCGGGACGGTGCTTTGGAACCATCGCCTGTTCAAGATGACAGGAGACGGCGCGTACGTCGACCTGATGGAGCGATCCCTCTACAACGCAGTTCTCGCCGGTGTCTCTCTGAAGGGGACAACTTTCTGTTACGCCACGCCTCTCGCTTGCGATCAAAAGTTCAATCGCCAGCCCTGGTTCCCGGTTCCTTGCTGCCCGACCACGGCAGCGCGATTCTTTCCCTCCCTCGGCCGCTACATTTATAGCCGATCGGCCGACGGTGTTTGGGTGAACCTTTACGTGAGCGGGGAGGCTCGTACGGCGCTGGACAACGGGTCGGAGGTCGTGATCCGGCAGACAACCGACTACCCCTGGAGCGGGCGCGTCAAGGTGCAGGTTACGGCGGCAAGGCCCGAGGAACTGACTTTACATGTTCGGCTGCCAGGCTGGACGAAAGGCCACTCCGTCGCGCTCAATGGAAGACCAATAAGCCCTCCAGTGTCGAAGGGGTACGCTCATATTCACCGGACGTGGGCGCTCGGGGATGTCGTGGAATTGTCGATGCCCTTCGAGATCCAGAGAATTGAGGCCAATCCCAACGTCCTCCAGGCGCGGGGCAAAATTGCTCTTCGTCTCGGACCCCTCATCTATTGTCTCGAACAGCCGGACAATCGGGCCGACGTGGACGCGATCGTTCTGTCTCCCAACGTCACCTTGACGTCGCATTTCGAACCGGAGTTCCTGGGAGGAGTCACAGTGATCAGCGGCGAGGGAAGCGTCCAGACGTCAGGGAAATGGGGAGATGAACTCTATCGGCCGGTGCAGCAGGCCAGAGCGAAAGCGGTCGCAATCAAGGCGATTCCATACTGCGCCTGGGGAAATCGCGGCCACCAGAAAATGAAAGTATGGGTTGATTCGATCGCCTGAAGAAGCGGCGCGTGCGGATGCAGGTCCCGGTCACCAACTCAAATGCACCAGGGACACGGCATGGCGGGGCAAGGTGAACGTGAGATGAATGCTGCCGTCCTCTGTCGAAACCCACCGAGGCGACTCCAGCAGTTGGAGTTGACCCGCAGCCTCGAGGTGCGCGTATTCCTCTGGCGTCGGGTTCTGCGGAGAGCCCATTTTCATCCAAAGCGTGTACGCATTGCTGTGGTCCTGGTCGATGCGGTAGTGGGTCAGCAGGACGCGCTTCGCCGCTTGGGCGGCGCCGCTGACCGTGAGGCTGATGGTGGCATCGGGAGCCGGCAATTCGTCGTCGTGGTAATTCCAGACGAGGACCGAGATCTCACGGTCGGATCGCGACGCCAGGGCATCGATATCGGGTGCGTCGCGCACGCCTTGCCGAAGGATGGCGTCTTCGGTCACGCCGCTGCTGCTCGTCACTTGCACCCGGTCGCCCCGCATCAAGCCGAGCATGCGAAAGACGTTCAGCACCGGCTTGTCGATACCGTTGGTCGCGAGCGTGCGAAATCCGTCGAAGTAGGGCTGGTCCTCGAACTCAAACGCCCAGGTCAGCATGCCTTCGAGGTTGGCATGGTAGCGGTCGGCTAATTTCAAGATGCAGTCTAGGGCAACGGCGGTGTACGTGGGGTAGAGGGTTCCATTCCGATAAGCGTTGTGCGGGTAGAGACGCGCGGAGCAGGCCGCGCAGCCTTCGGGATCGCACTCGCTCAGGATGATCGGCAGCTTCTGGAACTGCGGGAAGGCGCTGACGATCTCAAGCCCTTTCGCGACGTCGTTCAGGTTCCGGGAGAGCCCCATCCGCACGTGGCCGTCCACAATTTCCGGCGAGCCTTTCGCGTGGTAGGAGATGAAATCGAGAGGCACCTCCGGCCTGCCGGTCGCGTAATTTGTGCCGTGCGCGCAGTGTTCCAGGAATTGCCGCAAGAACGCCGCTGCCTTGGGATTGGCCGGTCCTGTGGAGGCCGGTCCCCCGATCCGTGCGGCTGGCAGCACTCGCTTGACGCCGGCAGCGGCGTAATCGTAGAGCTTGTCGTATTCCTCGGGCGTGCCGCGCCAGTAGGAGATGTCGGGCTCGTTCCACACTTCCCAATACCAGGACTCGACCTCACCCGTTCCATATCGCTCGACCGCGTGCTGCACCCAGTGAGAGATGAGTTGCGACCATTTCTCGTAATCTTTCGGCGGATAGGACCAGCCGATTCCGTCGTCCGGCTTGGGCCAATGTCGCGTATAGGGCTCCGGCTTCACCGACAAGGCCTCGGGCATGAATCCGATCTCCACGAACGGCCTGGCCTTCGCCTGAACATAGGTGTCGAAGATTCGGTCGACGATCGTCCAGTCGTAAACCGGCTTGCCCGACGCGTCCTCGGTATAAGCGTTGGTCGAGCCCCACTTAAGCGCAGGAGTCCCGTCGCCTGTCACAAGGAGATGATGAACTCGAACAAAGACTGGCGTCGGACTCAGGGCTGCAATCTCGCCCACGAGCTTGCGACCGTGATCCCTGTAGGTGTAGTTGGGTTCGTCGTAGCCGAAATACGTCCAGATCGGCTTGAGCGATCCCTGCCGGATCGTGGAATCGACGCGAACCGTCACAGGTTCCTGCGCCGCGGCACTCCACGGAACCGAAATGAGCGCAAGCAGCAGTAATGACGCTTTTCGCCTGGTCACGAGTTCCACGCGTTCGCCCGCTGAGGTTGATCGTGCATGGCGGGTGATAGTACTACTGGCGGTGAGGAACCGCAACCCTTCGGGGCGGACCGTAGTATCCGGTTCCGAATCGCAGGACTTGTGACGGAGGCATTCTGCCTGGCCGGCGGCTGGCACGCAGGCTTGGAAGCCTGCACCACAGTGAGGGAATCCATTACTGTGGGCGTTTCGCCGAAAGAACAGAAGAAAGTCACGATGAAGTACAGACGAACGCGGATGATAGAAAGGACGTACCTCGGCATGGCAGCGCTTCTGGTGGCCGGGGCGTTTCTGCCAGCGGCGGGGAGAGCTCAGGGCAACAATTCGATCCAGGGACAGATCCGCACCAGCACGGGCGGGGAGCTTCCTTCACGCATCATGGTGAAGCTCGAGGTCGCGGAAAACGTCGCCGTGGATCAGCAAATGGTGGGCACGACGGGCAAATTTCAATTTCTCAACTTGAAAGATCAATTCTACCGCGTCATCGTGACCGCCGAAGGATACGAGCCCGCAACCGCGCAGGTGGACATGAGCTATTATGCCAGCCGGTTTCCCACGATTTTCCTTACGCCCCTGGGGTCGAAGAAGACCCCTCCGCCTCCGCCCGAGAGCACCACCGATCTGGCTGCGCCCAAGAAAGCGCGCAAAGAGTACGACCAGGGACACGAGGCATTGCAAGCGAAGGACTACGCCGCATCGCGCGAGCATTTTGAAAAGGCAATTGCAACGGACCCGTGTTACGCGCGCGCTCTCACCGAGTTGGGAGTGGTCCTCACGCTGCAGAATGAACTCGCTTCGGCGGAAAGCTCGTTTCAAAAATCAATGCACTGCGACGGAGGTTTTCTCGAAGCCTATCTTCAAATGGGAATTCTGCTGGACATGGAGAAGAAATATCCTGAAGGCGAGGCGGTTCTGAAAGACGCCCTGCGGATGGCGCCCAGCGATTGGCAGCCCTACTATCGGCTGGGCGCCGTCTACCATCATGCGGGTAGGTACAAGGAGGCGCAGGACGACTATTTGAAGGCGGAATCGTTAAGCGCCGCAGTGCCCGCCGAAATCCATTTGCGCCTGGCAGACACCTATCTGAAACAAGAGCAGTACGATCAGGCGTACGCCGAGATGCAGAGTTATCTGCGAATTGCACCGGACGGACCGCTGGCGGAACAGACCAGGTCCCTGCTAAAGCAGGTGGACTCGATGCGCAAGTCGAATCCCCCGTCAGGGGTGGCCCCGCAGTAGCGCTTTAAGGCGCTATCGCGACCGGGCAAGGATTTTGGTGCGAGGTGGAAGATGTGGCAGAGGATTATAGTCCTGATCGTTTTGCTTGCCTTGTCGCCGGGGATTTTGCCGGCTCAGGAGGCCGGACAACATCTGCTGAGTCAGGACGAGGTCTACCAGCTGGTGAAAAAGAACAAGAGCCAACCGGATGTCGTCGAAAAGGCTCTGCACGACCAGGGGGTCGACTTCGACCTGAATGCCGAGATCGAAAAAAAGATGCGTAAGGCGGGGGCGACGGACGAGATTCTGCAGGCCATCTGGGCGGCGGGCCCAACCGTCCGTGACTTCAAAGGAGCGACTCTGATGAGTGCGACCGGCGCTCCTCTCACCTCCACCTACAAGGAGGCTGTGGGTTACAAGACTCTGGAGCAAGCCTCTGATCCCGACACCAAAATCCGGATGGCTATGGATTTCGCCCAGACGTTCCCAAAAAGCGAACTGCTGTCTTATGTCTTCACGCAGGCGGCAGCCGCTTTTGAACAGAAGGGCGATTTTCCGAACGCGGCGAAAACAGCCCAGAAGAGCCTCGATCTTGACGCCAATAACACTTACAGCCTGCTCATCGCGGCCACCGCACTTTCTGAGCCCAGCATGGTTCGCTCCGCGGGAGCCGGCAGTGCGAAGATCCTGGCAGAAGCGCAGAGCGACGCGCAGCGGACGCTCGAGCTCCTGCCCAAGTTGACGGCAAGGCCCGACGAATCACCCGCCGACTTTGAGGCGCGGAAGGCCGGCATCGAATCCAGCGCCCATGCCGCCCTCGGCTCGGTCGCCATGCAGCAGGACAAGGAAGCCCAGGCCATCGACGAGTTTCAGAAGGCTATTTCCCTTTCCCGTGCTCCCAAAGCTTCACTCTACTTCCGCCTCGGAGAGGTCTATTCCAATACGGGCAAGAAGCAGGAAGCAATCGAAGCTTTTTCAAAGGCTGCGGAGCTGGGTAAAGGCACAGTGGTGGAGACCTACGCTAATCAGAGCATAAAGGAACTCCGGCAAAACTGACGAGCGCGGATCAAGGCATGAATCGTGAGGACTGCGAGGCGCTTTGTAATCTATCGCACGCTGAAGGTGGCCGGCAGCGTGATCATCGCAGTGGCTGTCGCTGCCAGCTTCACGCCGGCTGTTGTCCTTCGAGCGCGGCTGCAGCTTGACGGCGGGGTCCCGGCACATCGAGAACCAACGGGGTCGCAAGCGGCGGAGGCGCCCACAACCTTGAGCTCGGCGGAACTGGGTATTTACAGCCATGCTCGAACTCTGATCGATTGGACGCCGAAAGACATCCGAGAGCGTCCCTCTCTCGACAAACTACGACCTGCCGTGCTGGACGGCGGTTTGCCATTGATTATGAAACGCGTGGGGGAACGGGCCGCAGCCACGATTTCCGAATTCCGCAACACCGCCTGCGACGAACGCGTGTATTCCGAGTGGAACGTTGGCAGCCCAATCACAACCTTCCGCGAAATGGGGCCTAACGAAGTGGCTCATCACTTCCTTTATGTGATCCTCTCCAGACCGGCCAGTGATTCCCAAATATTTACCGAATATCGCAGCGATCTGAGGGGAAATCCGGTTGATTTGGCGAGTGTGCCTGATCTTCCCCTGATCACGGCGAACTTCGCGGGCAGTTGGGCATACTTCAACCCCTCCAATCAACGCGAGAGCGATTTTCGATACTTCGGCGAAGAATCCATTCGAAAGCAGATGTGCTACGTCGTTGGCTTCGCGCAGAAGCCCGAGATCGCCAGAAACGTCACCACGTTTGAGTCTCGCAACCAGTCCGCCCTGATTCTCGTGCAAGGACTGGCGTGGATCGAGGAAACTGCGTTTCAAATCGTGAAGATAGAGACCTGGCTTCTCGCTCCCCGCACTGACATCGGCCTCTCGAGCCAGGAAACGACCGTCGACTACAATCCTGTTACGATCGCGGGTCCAAACAACGCGCTGTGGCTTCCCAGTGAAGTGACGGTTTTGGTCCACTACCACAATCTATTTGTTCGCAATACGCACCGCTATTCGCGCTTCAAGCTGTTCGAGGTGCATGTGGTGACGAATGACGTAAAGCGCGAGAAGCCGCAGGGGAAAGGCTCGAGGGGTGGAAGGTGCAGCGGGAAATGTCGGTAGCCCAATGACCGGCCGGGAATGTCAGCGGGCGTATCATCCGGAGGGCCTATGACGCTGGCGAAGGTCGCGAAGCGGGCGGGCGTTTCAACCGCCACGGTATCGCGCGTCTTGAACAAACGGGGGGTCGTCAAGGATTCCACCGTCAGACGCGTCGTCAGTGCCATAGAAGCGCTGAACTACTATCCCAACCTCCACGCCAGGTCCCTGGCGGGTGGAAAGAGCAATAGCATCGGATTGATCGTCTCGAATCTTAGCAACCCGTTTTTCCTGGATATCTTCCAGGCGATGGACGCGGCTGCGCGCGTCAATGGCTACGATGTGTTGGTCGAGCATACCGGATACCGGGTGGATCAGCTTCGGGACGGAGTACGCTCCCTGCTGGGGAAGCGGGTGGTTGGCCTGGCGATCATCGTCTCGGAGATGGAAGAAAGCCTGCTGGCCGAAATTCAGGCCAGCGACCGCCCGACCGTTTTCTACGATGTCGGCGTGGCGAGCAGGAACTCAACCAACATCCGCGCGCGCTATGAGCTTGGCACGCGACGTGCGGTCCAGTATCTGTATTCACTGGGACACCGCCGGATGGCTTTCGTGGGACATCACACCGCACTCAGCCCGCTCCAGGTCCGAAGAAGAGCCTTCCTTGGTGCTGTGGGGAACTATAACGGAGCGGTTTCGTGGAAGATCGCCCAAGGCCCTGATTCGCCGGCGGGAGGCGCTCAGGCCATTCGCGACCTTTTGCTTTCAGGATTCAAACCGACCGCTATCGTTTGTGTCAACGATTACATGGCGATCGGCGTGCTTCGGGAACTGCGCGCACACGGCTACTTGGTTCCGGCTGATATCTCCGTAACCGGATTCGACAACATTTCCCTCTCGGAGTTTACCTACCCCGCGCTCACCACACTGAACATCCCTCGCGAAGCGATTGGCCAGATGGCGGTGAAGGCGTTGTTGCCCGACAAGGCCGGGACTCCAATTTCAGCCGACGTCCTGCTTGAACCTGAATTGGTCCTGCGCGACTCAACCGGGCCAGCGCCAGGATCGGCCGATGACGCCTCCTAAGAAACTATAAGCCGGCAGACAGCGGGAGTTTCATGAGTTCCAGCAATGCGTCGGCTGCTGCCCGGCTGAAACTCTCGTCGTTGATATGAGCATCAAGTTCCAGCACGCGAATCCGGGGAGCGAGCGCGGATTTGAGCGCGCCCAGGTACGCTTGATCGGCCTCTGGCCACCAGAACGGCATCCCTTCCGCATCGATCGCCGAAACACCGCGGAGCGGCATCAGGAAAACAACGTCGCCCATGGCGCGGTTCAGCTTCTCCGCCGTAATCCGACCCAGGTCAGCGCATTCTCCCGGAGAGGTCCTCATCAGGGTTACGTTGGCATTGTGAACGTACAGCCGACGGTTCCGATATTTTTCGGGGACCGAGTCGAGCGGGCCGAAATTGACCATATCGATGGCGCCGGGGCAGACCACCTGCGGGAGGCCTTTGTTGCCGGCCGCCTCGAGGCGCGCAGGTCCCGCGCTCATCACTCCTCCGGCCAATTCATCGGCCAACTCGGTGGTCGTGATATCCAGCAGGCCGGCGATGTAGCCGTCGGCGATCAACTCCTCCATGGCCATGCCGCCTGTTCCCGTGGCATGAAACACGAGGACCTCGCAACCCGACTGCTCGAGCAGTCGTCGCGCCGCAGTGACGCATGGAGTGGTGACGCCGAACATGGTGGCCGCGAGCAGCGGCTTGGCCGTGCCGGTTTCCGCCGGCTCCTGGCTGACCATTCCGCAGATGGCCGCGGCAGCATTTCCCAGAACCCGCCGCGACAGCTGATTGAGTCCGGCGATATCGACAATCGGATACATCATCATGAGGTCTTTGGTTCCGACGAACGGCCGGGTGTCGCCGGAAGCCAGCGTCGAGACCATGACTTTTGGAACTCCCGCCGGCAGAGCGCGCATCGCCGCGGTGGCGATGGTTGTTCCGGCGGACCCACCGAGCGAGATCAGCCCCTGCACCCGTCCCTCGCAGAACAGGCGCTGGCTGACCACGACCGCGCCCGACGTCATGGCGGCGATGGCTGCGCCGCGATCATGCGTCGCAGCGAGGTCCTGGACACGGGTTCCGGCGGCAGCCGCGACCTCATCGCGCGAGATGTCAGGGGTCAGAGCGGGAGCATCGAGAACCCCGCAGTCGATGAGCAGCGTACCCACGCCGGCGGCTTCGATGCAGCTTCGAAGGTAGGCAAACTCCTGTCCCTTGGTGTCGAAGGTTCCCACTATGGCGACGGTCTTTGGCATGGACAGGTGCACGGCCGCAAGACCGTGGCGGTCTGCCTGGTTGATTCAAGAACGCTGCGGCCGTTCTCCCGGAGGAATCAGTCTGCAACCCGGCAGCGTCCGCAGGATCGCTTCGGGGCCGGGCGGGCAATAGACCGCCACCATCTTGAGCGGTTCCCAGCCGGTGTTAATCGTGGCGTGAAAAATGTCGGGAGGAATGTGGACCATGTCGCCGGCAGTGATGGGCTGCCAGCGCTCGCCGTCAATATCGATCATCTGGTCGCCCTGGCCGGACACCACGTAGAGGATTTCCTCGCTCCCCGGATGGTTGTGCCGTTCGTGCCCCCTACCCGGTTCAAGCAGCACGACCCCCATGGTGAAGCGATCCGTCTGCGTCACACGCGGTTCGCTCATCCACTTGATCGTGCCCCAGTCGAAGACCATCGTCTCGACGTCCTGCGGTGTCACCAAGCGAAGTCCTTCCAGGCTGGCCACGATCCCCTCCCTTCACCCGTTCAACGAAATCGATTTGAACTTGCGCACTTGTTCGCTGATGGCGCGCTCGGCCGGCAGTCTTTCCATGCTCGACGCTCCGAAGAAGCCGGCCACCCCACGCGTCCTGCTCAAGACGTACGCAGCATCATCAGGTTCAGCAATGGGTCCGCCATGACAGAGTATCAAAACGTCAGGATTGACGGCGGCAGCCGCATCGCGGATCGACTGAACGAGCGCGACCGCTTCATCGAGACTGACAGCGATGCGCGCGCCGATAGACCCCTTGGTAGTCAGGCCTGCGTGCGCCACAATCAGGTCGGCGCCCGCACCCGCCATGCGCACCGCCTGATTCTGGTCAAAGACGTAAGGGCAGGTGAGAAGGCCCATCGCGCTTGCCGTCCGGATCATCTCGATCTCCAGGTCATAACTCATCCCGGTTTCTTCCAGGTTGGCGCGGAACACGCCGTCGATCAAGCCCACGGTGGGGAAGTTCTGTACGCCGGCGAATCCCATGTCACCGAGCTCGGCAAGGAAGCGCGGCATGAGACGGAACGGGTCTGTGCCATTGACTCCGGCGAGCACAGGAGTGTGCTTTACAACCGGCAAAACTTCGCGAGCCATCTCCACCACGATGGCGTTGGCGTCGCCGTACGCGAGGATGCCTGCGAGCGATCCGCGCCCGGCCATGCGGTAGCGGCCGGAATTGTAGATGATGATGAGGTCAGCGCCACCCTCCTCGGCGCATTTCGCGGAGATCCCTGTGCCGGCGCCGGCGCCGATGAGCGGTCGTCCGGAAGCCGCGACTTCGCGGAAACGCTGGATCTGGTCCTGCCTGGATCGAATCATGGAGTGCTCCCGGGACGCGTGCTCGTCACGCGATCTGATCACTCAAACTCCTGGCGGACGCAGACGATGCCAATCGGTTTTTTCTTGGAGTGCGTGAGCCGCGCCGATCGCCGCGTGATCATCCAACGCGCGTCCGATGAACTGCACACCCAAGGGCAGCTTCTCCCTGCTCAGCCCGCAGGGCACGGTGATAGCGGGCAGCCCGCACAGGCTGGAGATTCCATCGGGCGCGCGCCTCTCGATCGGTCCGGCGAAATCTTCCTCGGGCGGAGCCTTCAAGAGGGATGCCGCGGATGACTGACCGGCCGCCGCAAGCACGTCAAAACGGTCAAAAAGCGTGTCGATCTGCTTTTGCAGCAGAGTGCGAACGCGCTGCACCTGCAAATAATCGGAGGCCGAGAATTGGCAACTGGCGTAGCCATTAATCTGCCCGACAGGATCCTGGAGTTCGCTGCATCGGCCGCCGCTGATGAGGTCTTGAAAAGCCGAGGCTGCTTCCATCAGGATCGTGAGCTCGGCAGCTTCCTCATAGGGGCCGTCGGGGATTTCAACATCCGAGATGCTGGCTCCCGACTTTTCGAGAACGGCCAATGCGTTGTCCACTGCCGTCTCTACCTCGCGGTCGGGCTCGCGCCAGACGTTGGTGAGCCGTCCGATACGAAGCGGCTTTCCTAACGAAGGCGCAGCGCCCGGATAAGGGAATTCGGCGAGCTTCGTAGGCAATGAATCGTGATCACGCGGGTCATGTCCCGCGATCGCCGAGAGCACCAGGCCGCAGTCATCGGCGATGCGAGCCATGGGACCGAGCTTGTCCATGCTCCAGGCAATGGCCATGGCGCCGTAGCGGCTGACCCGGCCGAAACTCGGCCGAAGTCCGGAGACGCCACACCAGGCGGAAGGGCAAATGATCGAACCGCGCGTGTCGGATCCCAACGCCCACGGAGCCAAACCAGCGGCAACAATCGCGCCCGAGCCGCTCGACGAGCCGCAGGTCCAATAGTCGGTGTTCCATGGGTTCTTGCAAGCGCCGGTGAGCGATGCGTAAGCCGTTGAATAACCGAGTCCGCCGGCGAGCTCGATCATCGCTGCCTTCCCGATCAGCACGGCGCCCGCTCGGTTCAAGCGCTCGACCACCGTGCCGTTGTAATCGAACTTCTGTGTGCTGTAAGGATGCGCGCCCCAGGTGGTCGGATAGCCCGCCACGGCGACCAGGTCTTTGACCGCATAAGGAACGCCGTGCAGCGGGCCGCGGTAACGGCCGACGGCAACCTCTCGCTCGGCGGCATGCGCCTGCTCGAGAGCCAACTCGCGGGTAAGGGTGACATAGGCGTTGAACTTTGGACCGATTCGCTCGCTGCGCTCCAGGTAACCCTCGGTGAGCTCTACCGGCGACAGCCGTTGCGTTCGAATCTGCTCGCCCAACTCACGGACAGAGAGAAAGAATGTATCGTCAGCAAGCACAGTTCAACCCTGCTTCCCGACGCCGGGCGACGCGTGCGGTGATGGATGAGAAGGCGGCCGTTCGGGTGTCTCAATTCCATCGTCGAAGTAAATTAGAACGCTCGCGGGCGCGTCCCCGTTCTCGACGTGGAAAGTGCGGATCGAAGCCAGCATCTTTTCGTTGTAAAGCAGAATGCGCCGGAGCCGACCGCGCTGTTCCTCCGATAAGCGGTCGCCGAACTGCCGGATTGCGTTTGCGAGCTTGGCGTCTGCGTCGCGAACCTGATCGGCTGTCAGATCGAGCGCGGTTTCTTGCTGAGACTGGCCAGCCGTCGTCTCCGTTGACCCGCAGCTTGCACCAAGTAATCTTGAGACAAGCGAGAGCGGCGCTGCAGCCACTGCCGCCGCTTTGCCGGCAAACCTACGGCGCGAGATCCTGGGCAAGGAATCCGTAGCATCGATCGAATCCGCCGTTCGTTCTGAGTTCAGTTTGGGCATGCTCGTCATGGTCCTGCGTGTTCTTTCCGATGTCAATGTGAATTATCGGCCGCGTGTCCAACGGATCACTCTTATCCCCACTGCCTCCCTGACGCGATAGACTGATAGGGAATGATCCACCAGGTCTCGCGGCGTGAATGGCTGAAGACGGCGGCTTCTCTGGCGGCTGTCCCTTATCTTCGAGCGCTGTTCCCCTCCTCAGCGCAGAGCAAGCCGACGGGGCATTCACCGGCCCAGGCCACGACTGGCGTCACCTTCGTCGACGTTGCCGCATCGGCTGGAATCAATTTCGTGCACTGCAACGCCGCAACGTCCGAGAAGTATCTCATCGAGACCATGGGGGCTGGCTGCGGCTGGATCGATTATGACCAGGACGGGCTACTCGATCTTTATCTCGTGAACGGCGCTGCGACCCGGCTCTACACGCCCAAGCAGCCTCTGCGCAGTGCGCTCTATCGCAACAACGGCGACGGAACCTTTACCGATGTGACGGCGAAGGCGGGGGTCGGCGCGGAGGGTCTGTTCGGAATGGGCGTGGCGGTCGGCGATTATGACAACGACGGATTTCCCGACCTCTACGTGCTCGGCTGGGGCCGGTGCATTCTGTATCACAACAACGGCAACGGAACTTTCACCGATGTCACTGTGGGCGCGGGCGTGGCCAATGCAGGCAAATGGGGATCGAGCGCGGCCTGGTTTGATTACGACAACGACGGCCGGCTTGACCTGGTCGTCGCGAACTACGTCGACTGGTCGCCGGACAACAACGTCTGGTGCGGTGAGCACAAGCCGGGATATCGCGGTTACTGCCATCCCGACGTCTATCACGGTCAAACGCCGACGCTTTATCACAACAACGGCGACGGCACATTTACCGACGCGAGCAAATCGTCCGGTGTGGGCGCGAAGCCCGGCAACGGCCTGGGCCTGGTCACGTTCGATTACGACGACGACGGCTGGCAGGACATTTTTATCGCCAACGATTCTATGGAGAACTTCCTCTTCCATAACAATCGTGACGGAACCTTCAAGGAGGTGGGATATCTTTCCGGAGTGGCCGTCAGCGGTGACGGCAAGACGGAAGCCGGCATGGGGACCGACGCTGCGGACGCCACCGGCAACGGACGGCTCGACCTGATCGTGACCCACCTGGATTTCGAGCTGGCGCGCTTCTATCGCAATCTTGGCGAAGGCGCGTTTGATGACGCGACTTTTCCGGCGAAGCTGGGCTACGCCACGTTCCACCTGAGCGGCTTTGGAACGCGCTTCATGGATTACGATAACGACGGCGCGCGCGACCTCTTCATTGCCAATGGCCACATCCTCGACAACATCGAACTGGTTCATGCGGGAACGCACTACGCCGAGCCCAAGCTGATGTTCCGCAGCACGGGCCGTGGCCTCTTTGAAAACGTAAGCGATCGGCTGGGCTCCGATTTTACGCTGCCGAAGGTCAGCCGTGGAGTGGCCGTCGGCGACTACGACAACAACGGGCGCCTCGACATCCTGGTGAATAACAACGGCGAGGCTCCGCAACTCCTCCGCAATGTCCTCACAGCTGCAGGAGCAGGAGATGGGGCCAGTAGGAGCGATAGCAGTCACTGGCTGGAAATCCTCCTCATCGGCACAAAGTCCAATCGCGACGGAGTGGGAGCGCGCGTGAAACTGACGGCCGGGAATCTCGTGCAGTATGACCAGCGGAAAGGCGGGATGAGCTATCAATCCGCCCAGGATCCCCGCCTTCACTTTGGACTGGGAAGCCGGAACATGGTGGAGGCGATTGAGATTCGCTGGCCGAGCGGGATGATCACGAAGATCGACAAGGTCGCGGCCGATCAGATCATCACCGTGAAAGAGGGCTCAGGCGTAGTCCCGAAGAACTTCCCCACGATGAGACTGCGATAGCCCCGGGAGAATGCGTTCCTCTGAATTTTCCGCTCAGCGTTGCGTTCTCTGTCATTCCCGCGAAGGCGGGAATCCATTGTGGACAAAAGCGTTTTGCGCCGTGGATTCCCGCCTCCGCGGGAATGACAGAGAACAATGCGTAGCACAGATTCAAAGTGACCCACCACCCTAGGAGAATGCGACTTGACAGCACCCTGAGGTCGGAGTAATCGTCAAGTTGTATACAATCGTGGATGCAATCCGGTGAGGCAGCCGCCGAAAGCTTGGTGTGTTTTGGCCGCGGCGCGCTGGCTCGCCACCAGGGAGTCGTCAAATGTCGAACAAACGAAAAGTCAGTCGTAGGAGTTTCGTGACGGCAGCGGCCACCGCCGTAGGAGCGTCGCTGATGCCGCGCATTTCCGTAAGCGCGCCGCAGGATCCTGTTGTCGACACGTTGCGCGCCAAGGCCGCGCCGGAGAGTACCCGCTGGAGAGATCGAAACGGGAAGATCGGCAGCCGTGAGCGCGTGTCCTGGCAGGTGGAACCTTTTCCGCTCGAGCAGGTCAGGCTGCTCGATGGCCCCTTCAAGCAACAGATGGAGATCAACAACAAGTGGCTGCTCTCACTGCCGCCGGACCGCCTGCTGCACACGTTTCGCTTGACCTCAGGCATATCGTCATCGGCAGAACCGCTGGGCGGATGGGAGAAACCCGACTGCGAGCTTCGAGGTCATTTCGCGGGTGGCCACGTGCTTTCCGCGCTTGCGCTCGGTTACGCCTCCACCGGCGACGACGAGCTAAAATCCCGGGGCAACGAACTGGTGGCGGAGCTTGCCAAATGCCAGGAAGGTAACAAGGACGGCTACCTGAGCGCTTTTCCCGAGGAGGAGTTCGATCGATTGCGCGAGGAGCGGCGCGTGTGGGCTCCTTTCTACACGTACCACAAGATCATGGCGGGCCTGCTCGACATGTATCTGTACTGCGGGAACGATCAGGCGCTCGCAACCGCCGAGAACATGGCGGGCTGGGTTGGACACTGGGGCGAGAGCATCAGCGACGAGAAGATGCAGCGTATTCTTCAGACCGAGTTCGGCGGTATGAATGAGGTGCTCTGTAACCTTTACGCCGTCACGGGGCGCGGACAATATTTACACCTCGCCAGCCGCTTCGAGAAGAATATCTTCTTCGATCCGCTGGCCGATCATCGCGACGAGCTCAAAGGCATCCATGCCAACACCCATATTCCTCAGGCCATCAGCGCCGCGCGACGGTACGAACTGACGGGCGATCCGCGCTATCACGAGATCGCAGCGTTTTTCTGGCAGACGGTGACGACCGATCGCGCTTACTGCACCGGCGGGACCAGTAACGAGGAGTTCTGGCGTACCGATCCGGGCAAACTCGCCGCTGAACTCGGCGAGTACACCGAGGAGTGCTGCTGCGCCTACAACATGCTCAAGCTCACGCGGCACGTCTTCGGCTGGACGGGCGATCCACGCGCGATGGATTATTACGAGCGCACGCTGTGGAACCATCGGCTGGGCACGCAGGACGATCAGGGCGGGAAGAGCTACTTCCTGCCTCTAGGTTCGGGCTATTGGAAGTACTACAACTCGGCTTACGACTCGTTCTGGTGCTGCACCGGGACGGGCGCCGAGGAATTCGCTAAATTCGCTGACAGCATCTATTTCCACGACGACCGGGGCGTCTACGTTAACCTGTTCATCGCCTCGGAGCTGAACTGGCCGGACAGAGGAATCAAGCTCCGCCAGGAGACCCGCTTCCCCGAACAAGAGGGGACGACGCTTATCGTCCGCACCGCCAAGCCGGTCGACACGCCGATCAACGTGCGCATACCTTATTGGGCGACGCGTGGCGGCACGCTGAAAATCAATGGCGAGCCGGTACCGGTGTTCAGCTCTCCGTCGAGCTATCTGACCGTGACGCGATCGTGGAAGGATGGCGACCGCATCGAGCTCACCCTGCCCATGAGCTTGCACGTTCACCCTATGCCGGACGATCCTACCCTGCAGGCCATGATGTACGGCCCGCTGGTGCTGGCGGGCCGGCTCGGCAATCAGGGCCTCGATTCAAACATCCAGCACCCGGGGTATGATACGGCTCCCACGGGCCAGCCGATTCCGGTGCCTGCTATCGCAGCGAGCGCGAAGGATCCCACGGGCTGGGCCGAAGCCGACACGGGCAAGCCGCTGACCTTTAAGACGGTCGGACAGACGGCCACAACCGAGCTCGTGCCGCTCTGCAGAGTCTCCGGTCAGCGCTACGCGGTCTATTGGAAGACGACGGCGTAGCTTTACGATCCAGACCAGGCACGCTTGTGGCGCTGGTGGTGTGTAGCTGAGCGCCGGAGGGAGGGCTGGTGACCGAGAGGATCACTCGCCGGGATTTGTTGAAGACGGCAGCCGCGGCCGGAGTCGGCCGTCTGATGACCCCGGGCCAACAATTGTCCCTGGCGGCGAACACGCCTGAAGATTCCCCACAATCGTCGACAACGGGCACCACAGCGGCAGACCGTATTCTGCCCACCGTTTCCACGGACGGCATCTACGTCCCGCCGCGCGGCGAGAGTTTCATGAAGTTCAGCTTCGATTTCCCGGAGCCTTCCGTGGAGTTCGAAGGTCTCCAGATTTCCTTCCGCCTTTACACCTTCGAAAACACCTACGCGCTCGATCGCGCGTCCATGACCGTGAGCGAGGCGAGCGACGATCTCGATCTTCATTGTTCCCAGCTTGTCTGGGCGGGAGGTCAAGAGAAGGCGCCGGGCGAACTTCGCGCGAAGCTGCGGCGCAACGGCTCGTACGTGGAATGGTCAGCTTCGGCCCGGATGGATCAGCCCATCAAGTCGATCGCGACGATTGTGCGAGGCGCTCCGCGCGGGAAGATCTCGGCGGGCGGTGGCGCCTTTTTCGATCCCAAGGACAATGAAGTGTTGCTCGGATATCCGTTCGGGGGTGGATCGCTCTTCATCGCTCGCGGGTTCAACACGCCCCTGGCCGTAATCCAGTCAGGGGACAGCGCGTACTTCTTCCTTTCCGCCCTCGCCGACCGGGTCCGCGCACATCGCTTCTACATGCAGCCCGGCGACAAGGGATATCGCGTCGAGCTGGTTTTTGAGCAGGCGGGTTGGGAGCGTAGTTCCCAGATCGAAACTCCAACCTGGCGTGCGGGCCGCACCTCGACGGCCGACGCGGCTTTTCGTCCGCATTTCGAGCACCTGGAACGCGCCTTTGGCGTGCCGGACTGGAGCACTCGCCAGGACGTGCCCGACTGGTTCCGTAAGATTAATCTCGTTGTTTCGCTGCACGGCATGCATTGGACGGGGTACATCTTCAACACCTACGCCCGCCAGCTCGAGATTCTACGTTGGGTGGCCACCCAGATTCCTCCCGCGCAGGTGCTGGTTTTTCTGCCTGCCTGGGACGGGCGCTATTACTGGAATTATCCCCTTTACCAGGTTGAGCTCCGTATGGGAGGCGAAGCCGGTTTCCGGCAACTGATCGAAGAAGGCCAGAAGCTGGGGTTTCATTTCATGCCCATGTTCGGCACCAACGCGGCGAATCGTCTGCTGCCGATGTTCCCCAAGATCGCCGACGCCACCATGGCTCAGGTCGACGGCGATCCGTTCAACCTGAATTGGGTGGATTGGGACAACGACCGGCACATGGAAGGCTGGGACGCCTACATGAATCTTGGTGTGGACTCCTGGCGCGAGTGGCTGGCGGGACGTATTTCCGAGATGGTCGACCGCTACCATGTGGAGGCGTACTTTCTCGACATCGCCGGCGGCTGGGAGAACAACACCAAAGCCGACACTCACGAGGGCACGCGGCGCCTGGTGGCCGGGTTGCGCGAGAAGTATCCCCACGTTCTCTGCTGCGGAGAGATGTCTTACGACGCGTTGATGTCGTTCATCCCGCTCTATCACGTATTCTCCGAGACCGCCTACCCCGAGGCATTTCAAAAGTACTGCCGCGCCTTTCTGCACCTCAGCCACCCGGCGCCAGGACGGGGATCGAGCGGGGTGCACGAGTCCGGATTCAGTCACTTCTCCCTCCAGCCGCGCGCGGGAGCTTCGTACACGATCCCCACCATCACCGTGGTTGACGACACCTTCGACCGCTACCGCGACGTGATGGCCGAGATCATCGGCCGGGCGCGGCAAAGCGCCGGCGGGAGCTGAAGTTCGTTTCCTGTGAATAATCCTTTACCACGCCGCGCAGCCCTGGCTCGCCTGGGATTGGCAGGGGCAGGTGCTCTTGTCGGAACCGCGCTCCCCGCGGAGGCTCTCGAGGTGACGTCTGCCCGCGGCGAAGCGGCCGGGCCGCAACTCCGCATCGCGGGACGCGAAGCGGAACTGGTCTTGACTCCCGTTACGGATGCTACGCTTCGCATCAGTCTTCTCCCTATTGAATACGGGGTGGCGATCCCCGTCCTGGACAGCATCGTTTTCGATCGGCATGAGTGGCCCGCGCCAGCGGCAGGCTTTCACAGCATGGTGGGGGAGCGGGAAATCGTCTGCGGAAACCGGCGTGTACGTTTGTCGAGCGACGATACCGCTCTCACGGTGGCCATCGGCGATGCGAAGCCGGCGCAGGAACTTCGGATCGATCTCGGGAGCGGCGCGGTCCGTTTTGCGCGCAAAGGCAGGATCTTCGGCCTGGGTGAAGGCGGTCCACAGTTGGATCGCAGCGGCCATGCTTTCCCCATGCGCAATGGCGAAGACGTGCCTGACCTGGCGGTGAACGGCGCGCGGCTTCCCATCCCCTGGCTTGTGAGTACCGAAGGTTGGGGACTATTCTTCCATTCCCCGATTGGAACCTTCGACCTCACCGGACCTGAGGCACGCTTCCAGCGTCTCGCCTCGAACAACGCACTGCCGCTGGACGTGTTTGCGGTTATCGCAGAGAGCCCGGCCGGCCTGATGCGGGAATACGCGCTTCTAACGGGATTTCCACACTTGCCGCCGCTCTGGACTTTTGGTTATCAGCAATCCCATCGGACGCTCGCGAGCCGCGAGGAAATTCTGGCCGAGGCGCGGACGTTCCGTGAGAAGAAGCTGCCTTGCGACGTTCTGATCTATCTGGGCACGGGTTTCTGCCCTTCCGGTTGGAACACGGGTCATGGATCGTTCACTTTCAATGCAGCCGTCTTTCCCGATCCCGGTACCATCATCGAGGAGTTCCACAAAGAGAACTTCAAAGTTGCGCTGCACGTCGTGAATCCTCCCGTGGGACTCCACGGCCGTGCCGGCGACACCGGTACGGCGGCGAGCGACGAGACGGACGCAGCGCGCTACTGGCAGAAGCATCTCGACGTGTTCCGCCTCGGCGTGGACGGATGGTGGCCTGACGAGGGTGATGCGCTCGGGCCGGTCGAATGCCTGGTGCGCAACCGGATGTATTGGGAAGGACCACAGATGAAGCGGCGTGGAGAGCGTCCCTACGCGCTTCACCGCAACGGCTACGCGGGGCTGCAGCGTTACGGCTGGCTGTGGTCAGGCGACATCGACTCGACGTGGGAGGTCCTGCGGGCACAGATCGCGGTCGGCATCAACACGGGGCTAAGCGGCATTCCTTACTGGGGAACCGACACCGGCGGTTTCGTGACCACACCCGAGTTGACGGGCGAACTGTACGCGCGATGGTTCCAGTTCAGCGCTTTCTGCCCCCTGTTTCGTTCCCACGGCCGCACCTGGCAGTTGCGTCGGCCCTGGCAATGGAACACGGGCGAATATGGGCCGACGGAGATGCAGGGCTATCACGGCAAAGCGGGTTTGCCCGACCCGAAGGAACTGCACAATCCCGAGATTGAACCGGTGTGCCGGAAGTATCTCGAATTGCGCTCGAGCCTCATGCCGTACACCTACTCGATTGCGCGAGAGGCGCACGACACGGGATTGCCGATGATGAGGGCCCTGTGGCTGCACTATCCGGAAGATCCGCGCGCCGTCGAGTGCGGCGATCAGTACCTGTGGGGGCGCGACATCCTGGTGGCTCCGGTGACTGAGAAGGGCGCGACGGAACGCCCATTGTATCTGCCGCGCGGACGCTGGCGCGATTACTGGACCGAGAAGGAGATCGAAGGCAACCGCACCGTGACTCGCAATGTCGATCTTTCGATCCTGCCTCTTTACGTTCGTGCCGGAGCTGTGATCCCTTTCGGTCCCGTTCGACAATTCGTCGGGGAGAAGCAGGACGAGCCGTTGGAGCTTACCGTCTATCCGGGGGCGGATGGCGAGTTCACCCTCTACGAAGACGACGGAGCAACCTTTGGCTTCGAACGCGGCGAATTCATGCGAACGCGCGTTCGCTGGGTCGAGGGCCGGCGCGCGCTGACTCTAGATCTGGCGGAAGGGTCGCGATGGCAGGAAGCGCGTCCTCGCGAATTCAAGATGCGCCTGGCGGGTGAGTCGCAGGTCAAGCACGTCGCGTTCGATGGAAGCCCGCTGGCCGTTTCGTGGTAGCCAAAGCCGAGAGTCGCAAGGGTTCATGATCGCTCGAGGTGTCGCTGCGCGATGGCGAGATTCCTGCGCGCCTCTGCGTCGGCCGAGTTCCAGGCGAGAATGGCGGTGGACTCTTCGATAACGGACTTCCAGTCTCCAGCAACCATAGCTGCTTTTGCGAGCTCGCGGTGGGCCGCGACGGTGCTCGGCGCAAGCTCGGCCGCCCGACGGAGCTCGGTGAGAGCTTCGGTTCTTTGACGTGTCTTTTCGAGGGCCAGGCCGAGTTGCAGGTGCCCTTGAGCGTCGTCTTTGATCTCAAGCGCGCGGCGCAGGATCTGAACCGCCTCGGAATCATGGGAGCCCTTGCGCAATAGGGCGAGAGCAAGCTCGGTTTGAGCTTGAGGGTACTCGGGACTAAGCTTGACCGCCTGGCGCAGTTCGCCGATCGCACTATCGACGTCCCCGCGGCTTAGGTGTTCCACCGCTGATCCCAAGAGCACCCGAGACTGGCCGGCGTTGGCCTCGAGCTCTTTGAGGTCGCTCGCCTTACGGCGCTGCTCCTCGGCTTCCGAGTTCCTCCCTGCCTTCAAGAGTGCCGTCGCCAGTGCCAGGCGCGACGCTGAATCGTAACCATTGAGATCGACGGCCCGCATCAGGGCAGCGATGGCCCCATCGGTATCGTTGAGCTTCAGCCGGACCGAACCCAGATAGTAGTAGGCTTGGGCGTCGGTGGGATCGATGGCGACAGCCTGCTCCAGCTCACGCCTTGCCCCGTCATAGTCGTTTTCCTGCCTCAGAACAATGCCCAACTGGCGGTGCGACTTGGACGATCGAGGGTCGAGCTCGATCGCGCGACGGAACTCTGCCGCCGCACCTTCCAGATCCTCGGATAACCGCAAAGCCTCGGCCAGCGTGTAATGGTATTCTCCATCGTCGGGCGCGAGAGCCACGGCCCGTCTCAGGCTCTCGACTGCGACCCGGAAGTCACCTTTCTCGGTTTGGACCCTGCCCAGCCCCGTATAGGACGGAGCCGCCTGCGGCGCGAGGCTGATTGCGGATTTCAGTGCTGCGGCCGCCTCATCCAGCTGGCCAATGTCGCGCAACTCGAGGCCCAGGTTCTGCCAGGCTTCGGCCGCGAAGGGTACATTCTCCCCGACAACCTGCCGCAACAAGGCAATGGCGCCTTCGCGATCCTCCAGCTTCCAGCAGATGCCGCTCAACGCATACCGCGCCTCGGCGTTCCCAGGCTCAAGCCGCAAAACGGTCTCGTATTCCCGCACGGCCGGCTGAACTTGGCCGGTACGGTCATAGGCGAGGGCGAGATGGAAGTGTGCCGAGGCAAAGCCGTCCGAGAGTCCCACCGCCTTTTGGAACTCAGAAATCGATTCGGTTGTTCGTCCGAGCTCGGCCAGGGCGACCCCCAAGCCGTCATGCGCAACGGCATCCCTGGGATTGCTCCCAATCGCGATCTGGAACTCATCTGCCGCTTTCCGAAAGTCCCCGCTTTGCAGAAGGGTGATGCCGCGGTCCCGGGGTCCCGCCGGTGGCGCTCCGCGGCTCGATTGGGGTAGCGCAACGATAGGCAGGAGGATCAGCGAGAGTCCGGTTCGGAATGTAAGGAGGATCGCGAGCTTTAGCATCGTGTCCACCACATCTTATCCCAGCCGCTGCCGAACTCCAGCCCTTGCAGTCATTCACTCGGGACCGAACTCAACGGGAGGTGGGCGGTGGTCAGTGCGAGTCCAACCTGCCTGAAGGGCGGCTTGCTGGCGACCTCTTCGACCCATCGGGATGAGGCGCCTTTCAGGGCGGCTCTTTGCGCCACTCAGAGCTATCCGCCTGAAAACAAAGCGAAAAATAATTTTCCCAGTTTTTTCAGTATTGCCCACCGTCCCAAATTTCAAGAGGAGAATAGGATCTCGCCCCTTGGGCGAAGCTACTCGGATGGGAACGAGAACAAATTCTCGATTTTGCTGAACGAACCCATCAGGTGATTGAAAACAGAAGACTTCTGTTTTTCATATTGCTCGCAACCCATTAGATATTTGAAAACAAAGGAGTTAAGCATTAAAGACCCAATAGATTATTGATGGGCAGCGGTTTAGTTGATTTTGGAAGACGAAAACGAGCGGTCTCAAGTGCCAGAATGCGCGCAAAATGGGCGGCCAGGGGTCGATCGACGAGGCACAGGTTCAGTTCTTGAGATCGGCGTCGGGAGGCCCTGTAGTACAAAGGCATTAAACTGTCTTAAAAAGTTCTTGACAATAGGGTTTCCGGAGAATTAGATTCCGTTGAATGCGATTGTATACAAAAAGGAATGCCATAGGGAATGTAAGAGCTTAACTGGGCTAACAAACTGAGGCTTTGGCAGTTGCGCGGAGTGATTAGGGTCAGGTCAACACAGGGAGGGGCAATGAAAAGCTTCTCGACAGTAGTAGTGACGACGGCTTGCTTGGCGCTGGTTCTGACACTCAGCCCAGCTAACGGATTTGCTCAGTTCACGAGCGCCGTAACCGGTACCGTTCTGGACCAATCGGGTGCGGCAGTACCAAATGCTTCCGTGACGCTCAAAGACCTGGGTACGGCCGTGGTGTATTCGGCGGTCACCTCTTCGGCAGGGGTGTACCGGATCGCGGCGCTGCCGGCCAGCACCTTCGACCTGACGGTGGAGGCCACAGGATTTGAGAGGGCGACTCTGGACCACATCAGCATCCAAGTGGCCGAGACACGGACCGTGAATATCAACTTGCGGCTAGGCGCTACCACGACCACCGTCACGGTGTCGGCCCAAGCAGCGACCAAGGTTGATCTCACCTCCGGCGCCGTTTCGGGTCAGATCGGCGAAACCAAGGTGCATGACCTGCCCCTGGTGGGCCGCAATATGTACAGCCTGGTCGTGCTGACTCCGGGCGTAACTGGAACGCCCAGTGGCGGAGGGCAGGCCTATGCGCAAGCCACGGCGGACATCTTCAACGCCGAATACGGTGTGAACCTGAACGCCAACGGCCAACGGGCGGAGTCCAACAACTTCCAGGTGGATTCGGCGGACGTCAACGGCGGCCCGCGGGGTGGAGTCACCAACCTCACCCCGAATGCGGATTCGATTCAGGAAGTAAGTATTCTCACCAACAACTTTTCGGCCGAATACGGGCGGAACGCCGCGGCCATCGTCAATGTAGTGACCAAGTCCGGCACGAACCAGTATCACGGCACCCTGAGCTGGTTTCACAGCGATACGGCCCTCAACTCGCGCACCATCTATCAATCAACCGCACCGAGCTTTGTCAGAAACGAAGGCGCGTGGACCTTCGGGGGGCCTATCCGCAAGGACAAAGATTTCGCGTTCGGGTCTATGGATTTCCTGCGCTCGAGCGTGGGTGATGCCTTCCCGTCACAGATTTTCACGCCCCAGTTCGTCGACTATTTGAAAGGCAATTACCCCAACAATGTTTCCACAAAGGTGCTCACGGAATTCCCGACCTCTTTTGAGCCCAACCGAAATTTCCTCACCGCCGGGACCATCGAAGCGTCCAGTTGCACCGGGACAACGCCCATCAGCACTCCGGTCGGTAATTTGCCTTGCAATTTCCCGGTGGCCGGTACGGGTGACTTTTCCACCAGCATTTTCAGGAATGGCATTCAGTGGAACGTCCGCGTCGATCACAACTTTAATAACTTCAAGGATCATCTTTACGGCAGTTTCTACCGCACCACGCGGCAGACGGTGGAATTCGCTGCGCCCAGCGTCTATTATCCCGCCTTCAGCCCAGCCGAGCCGCAGTACACCCATGTGCTGAATCTGAACTGGGCCCATACGTTCAGCGCCAGTTTCGTGAATCAGATGACCGTAGCTTACACGCGCACCTTCGGAAACGATATCTGCGACCATTGCGAGGTTCCGGCCACTTCCATCGGAGACGGCACGGCGACACCCGGCAACGGCTTCTTCGGCTTGTTCAAGCAGAACAACTACGAGTGGAAGGATGTAGCTGCCTTGACGAGGGGCATTCACAATTTCAAATTCGGCGGCAACGTAGCCCGTCATCACGACGACGAACTTTTCACCGGCAATACCGAGCGTCCCAACTTTTTCTTCGTCAATTCTCTGACCTACGCCGCCGACCAGGCTTTTTCGGAGGGCAATATCGCGATTGATCCCCGGACCGGGCAGCAGACGGCGGTCAACGTTGACTTCGCCTATCGCACCTGGGACCTTGGCTACTTCGTGCAGGATGATCTCAAATTAAAGCCGAATTTTACGCTTAATGTCGGCCTTCGGTCCGATATCTTTACGGGTCCCACCGAGAGGTTCGCCCGCCTCAACAACATTAGTTTCACGAATGGAGGTAGTACCTATCAGGATCTCTTCACGAACGCATCGATGCAGCACACTCCTGCCTTGTGGCACAACCGGCTGGATAACTTCGCGCCTCGTTTTGGGTTCGCCTGGGATCCTTCCCACAAGGGAAAGTTCTCCATTCGCGGCGGCTACGGCCTTTTCTACGATCGTCCTACGCAGCAACTTTATACCGGCGACCGGTCCAACCTGCCCTATGCTGCCGTCGCAACCGCTTGCGTTTGTCAGCCCCCCACCAGTCCGGCCTACGGCCTGGGCGCCTCGGGGCAATCGCCCTTCGATTTCCCCGAGGTACCAGGAATCACCTCGGGGCTCGATGAAAAGAACGGCAACCCAAGCGCCCCCGCTTTCCAGGAGACCACGGACCCGCACCTGCAGACTCAGTACGGGGAGAATTGGTCGTTCAGCATTCAGTATGAAGTGCTGAATGGCTGGGTCGCGGAGGCCGCCTACCTGGGATCGCAGGGTCATCACTTGTATGCGGGCTATGACGTTAACCGCTATGCGGGCAGCCTAATCCAGAACGGAGGCAACCTGGTCCGGCTGAATACCAGCTTTGGGGGCATGGACTATGGCCAGGCCAATTTCAATTCCAGCTATAACGGCGCAACCGTGGCCATTCACAACCGGGGCTTCAGCAAGGGGCTGAACGTCCAGGCAGCTTACACATTAGGAAAGGCGATCGATCAGGCCAGCAGCTACGGACCCGGCCTTAACGTGGTCGATGCCGTGGAGCCGGGTCTGCAACGCGGCCTGGGAGACTTTGACGTGCGCCAGCGGCTATCGTTCAGCGTGCTGTGGCGTCTGCCCCATGTGAACAGCAATGCAGCGTGGGCGAACGTCCTTTTCAATGGCTGGCAGGTGAGCAACATTACCATTCTGCAATCGGGGACGCCTTACACCGTCTTCTGCGATGCGCCCTTCAGCGCGGTCAAAGATGCCGCCGGCAACGTGATCGGAAACACGGGCTGCGACTTCAATGCCGACGGCTTCAACTATGACTTCCCGATGGGTCCCGCAAATTACAAGCAGTACAATGGGCTCTCGCGGTCCCAGTTCATCAAGGGTGGATTCTTCGGGTGCGCGGCTATCTTCTGCTCGAATACCTTCCCGACCCCCGGCTTCGGCCAGGAAGGGAGCCTGGGCCGTAACACTTTCATCGGGCCCGGCTATGCCGATACGGACCTCTCATTGCTGAAAGAGACCAAGATCCCATGGTTCGTCGGCAACGAGGGGGCGCAGATGCAAATTCGAGCGGAGTTTTACAATGCCTTCAACCGGGTCAATCTCTCGGGCGTGTTTACCGACCTGACAAACCCGGCCACGCTGGGCCAGGCCAACGGGACTTTCCCGGCTCGGGACATTCAGTTGGGGATCCGGATCCAGTTCTAGGGGGGTTGCGGGGAAAAGGCGAATTCGATCGAACGACGGTGGCACGGGCACTCCTGCCCGTGCTGAATTCCGTTACTGGCGGCGCACAGCCAAGAGTGGCTGTGCCGCCAGATTTTTCTCCGCAGCCTGTTCGGCCAGGTGTCTTGGCGTAAAAGCTCGATGCGAGCGCTGACAGCGGCCCTTGGCTATTCAAGCGGCGTCAGCTTGGGCCTATGCCTCCTTCTTGCAGGGCCGCCCGCCGTTCAGGCCGATTCTCCTGGCGCTCGCTGCGCTCCATGCCATCCCAAAGAGGTTGCGGGTTATGCGCAATCGGCGATGGCGCACTCGCTTCGGAGGCCGGCCCATGAACCCGACGGTGCCTTCGTTCACGCGGCCTCTCACAGCCGATTTGTTATCCATACGGACCGGGAGGGACTCTGGCAGCGCTTGGAGCGCGAGGGCGACGCCTCGGATTACCGCGTCGATTACGTGATCGGTTCCGGCGCACATGCGTACGGATATCTGGTCCGAATCGGCGCTCACCTCTTCCAGTCACCGATCTGCTTCTACACGGAACCAGGACGTTATGATATGGCGCCGGGCGCAGAACGCGCCGGTCAGCCCGATTTCGTCCGGCCGATCACGATGGAGTGTCTCCTCTGCCACTCCGGTAAGCCCCTGCCTGTTGCGGGAACGCTCAACGAGTTTGAATCGCCCGCATTTGCGGAGGAGTCTATCTCCTGCGACCGCTGCCATGGCGACCCGCGAGTTCACCTGAAAAAGCCGCTGCCGGGCTCGATCGTCAATCCCGCGAAATTAGCGGCAGCCGCGCGGGACAGTGTCTGCGAGCAGTGCCATATCAAGGGAGCTGCCCGCGTCCTCAATCCCGGAAAGCAATTTGAAGATTTCCACCCGGGTGTCGCGCTGGAGCAGGTCTTCACCGTCTACCGGAGAGCTTCTCCGGGGGGCGGCGCGTCGGGAGCCATCAAAGTGATCAGCCAGTCGGAGCAGCTGGCCCTGAGTATGTGTTCGCGCGAGAGCAAAGGCCGGCTCTGGTGCGGGACATGCCACGATCCCCATGCCTCCGCGAAACAACCGCCGCAGTACTATCGCGCGCGCTGCCTGACGTGTCACGCGGGAAGGCTCGCGAAAGCACACCCCGAAGGCGCCGCGGGAGATTGCATCGGCTGCCACATGCTGAAGCAAAACACGTGGGATGGCGGACACACCGCCCTCACGGACCATCGAATCTCCCGGCGTTCGCCATCGCAATCGGATGTACCACCTGCGTCCGGCGAACTCGTCGCCTGGCGTCCGCCGCCTCCCGGCCTGGTTGAGCGCAACCGGGGCCTGGCATACATGCAGGCTGGATTCGAGACACAGTCGGCGTCAGAGCTGGCGCGTGGTTTTCAGATCTTGTCTACGGTCGAAAAATCATTCCTGGACGATCCTGCAGTTCTGGATGCGATGGCGCAGGCGCTGCTTGGCGGCGGCCGGGCACTCGAGGCGGCGCGACTATTCGATCGCGTTCTGGCGAAAGGCTCTGACTCGGCGGCGAGCGAAGGGGACGCGGGCCGGGCCTGGATGGAGGCCGGCGACACGGCCGAGGCGCTAGCCCATCTCGAGCGGGCCGTGCAGTTGGATCCCTTGGACCTGCCTGCCGCCGAGGCGTTGATGCGCATCTATCAAAGCCAGGGGGATCGGGACAAGGCTTCAGATTTATCGGAGCGCGTCCGGCAGGCACTGGGGCCCTCGGCCCCGGAACCTATAGAGTCGAGCGCCCCCTAAATGTGCCGCGGCTTTTCGTAAAAGTTGGCTGATGCGATTAAGGTCCCTGCCCGATGTTTCAGAGAACGGCACTTCGTTTGAGCGCCCTGACACTGACATTCAGCGTGCAGTTGGCGTTGGCCGTCGCCACCGGTGGCGCTGCACGCTACGGCGGCAGTCCGGGTGCCTCCGACGCGGATCAAGAGCACCTTGCGAAGGCTGAAGCTCACTATGCCGCCAGGCAGTGTAGCCTCGCGCTCGGCGACTATGCGAAGGCGGGCGCCAGCCTGCGCCGGAATCCTGATGCCGTGCTTCATTACGCCGAATGCGACCTGGAGGAGGGCAAAGGGTCGCGGGCCCCGGCTATTCTTGCCCAGCTTCCTGCGAGCGACGGCGAACGCCACTTTGCCGCCGGCGAGATGCTGGTGCGGCACCGGTCCTTCGCCGCCGCCGCCGACGAGTTTGGCAAAGCACGTCCGTTCTATCGCGATCCTTATGCGGCCGGATACAATCAGACGCTCGCTTACTACAATGCCGGCAACTTTACGGCCGCGACCAATACTGCCAACGACCTGCTGAATCAAGGGCACCGCACGGCGGAACTCGCCGATCTGGCGGGAGAGGCTTACCTGAAGAACCATCAGACGCAGGAGGCGTACAACGCCTTCCGGTTGGCCACCGGCATCGATCCGCAGAACGAGAACGGCTACGTGGACCTCTGTTCGCTCAGTCTTGACCTGGAGAAATTCGACCTGGGGATTGAGATTGCTGATCTTGGTCTCAAGCATCTACCGGACTCGGCGCGGCTTCATCTGGAGCGCGGGGCTTTGCTGGCGATGAAAGGCGAATTCGACCGTGCGCAGCAGGATTTCAGCGCCGCCGCCACCCTCGCCCCCGGTGAGGTGACGCCACTCGTATCGGAAGGTGTCTTGGCGATGCAGACGGACCATCTGGCCCAGTCGGTCGACATTCTGCATCGTGCCGCTACGCAGGCTCCGGGCAGCTACCTGGCTCAATATTGGTATGCTGTCGCATTATTGCGCAACGGGGCCACGCCAGGCAGTGCTGCCGGGGAGCAGGCCCTGTCGGCGTTGGAGGCCTCAGTCCGGTCCAATGCGGACTTCTGGCACTCTCAGGCGGATCTTGGCAAGGTCTTGCTGGACAACTCGCAAGTTGAACCGGCGATCGGTCATCTCGAGCGGGCTGCCGCGCTCAATCCCGCGGCCACAACACCGCTCTATCTGTTGGCTCAGGCCTATCGGCGCAAGGGCGACTCGGAGCGCGCGCAAGCATTAATCGTTCGGGTGAGCAAAATGCAAGCGGAAGACAGGGAGGAATTATCGTCGGATCTGAAACATCTTGTCATTGAGGGCACGAATTCGCGAGCAAATTAGAGAGGGCAGAGCAGGGCGTCGGAAGGTCAGCTGGACTCAGTGGATTCGAATAGTCGAGCTGCCAGTCGAGTTGATGGGTGATCGGCGCCACGGGTCGCTGACCGTGAGGTTCTATGCCGAGCTACCCGAGCCCTCAGTCCGGGGGAGGAAACACACACTTGATCGCGAGGAGTAGTACCGAGTCATCCGACGGTTCGGAGGAGGCAGAACGTCGTTCGCCGGCGGCGCCTGTCAGCAGCCTGCGGAAGTGTTTTGACGAAATTCGAGACATGATTGTGCACGGTAGGCTGGCGCCTGGCAGCCGCATCGTCGAAGCAGACCTCACCAGCAGGCTTGGTCTCAGCCGCACGCCGGTACGCGCCGCTCTGCATCTGCTGCAGAAGGAGGGCTACGTGCTGGCCACGCGGGCCGGAAGCCGCAAGGTGAGACTGTCGGTGGCGCCGCTGACGAAGGACGATGCTCAGGAACTCTATGCGATTGTCGGCCACCTGGAAGGTTTGGCGGCGCGATCCACGGCCCGGCTCGATCCGGCCCGCCGACAGGCTGTTGTCGCGAAGCTACGGGAACTTAACGACGAACTTCGCGCTCTATTCGAGCGCGGCCGGGGCGAGCCCAAGCGCATCTTCGATCTTGACATGAACTTCCATCAGACCATTGTGGACGCGAGCGCCGGGCCGCGTCTGCTCGCCCTGCAGCGCACCACCAAGCCGCAGACAGAGCGCTACTGGCGGCTATACGCCAGCGCTATCCTCGACCGCTTGGGACTCTCGGTGGGGGAACACCTGGAGATCATCCGGGCGATCGAGAATGGTGACAGCGATGCCGCGGAGCGCGCTGTGCAAATGAATTGGGAAAACGGCGCCGAGCGCCTGGCGCGCGTGATCGACACGCTGGGAGAGCGCGGGGGTTGGTGAAATCAGTGGACCGACGACAATGAACCAGCAGAGGCTGCGTGTTCGCCGGCCAGTCGCGGAAACGCGGTGATTCTCAGCTTCGCGGCTCCGTAAGGGATCAACGTCAGTGACTGGACCGGTTCGGTGCTGACCACGGGGCTCGCCGGCAGAGGCCCGGCGGAACCATCCACGAGCTTCCATTCGGGAATCTGCCGGCCTTTGACGATCAGTTCGATCGGCGAACCTTCCGCGCTGAACGGAAACTGGCCCAGCGGTTTGGTGACGATTTGGACCGATTGCTCAGGATGAGCCGAATCGACGATCAGACCATAGTTCCACGGTGTTGTGGGCAGCACTTCCCAGTCGACGGCCGGCGGCTTGGCCGGATGAGACATTCCCCGGTCGAGCTTCCGCCATTGTTCTCCGATTTTGAGAGAAAAGATCAGCGCGCCTCGCTCCAGAGTAACGGAGTCGTGATACCACCGGGAAGCCCGGACCTGAAGCGGCAGGTGCAGAACCACGCGGTCACCTTTGTCCCATTGGCGGTTGACAGAATAGAAGGTGCCGGCGGGGACGTTGCCGCCCTGGCCGCCGCGCTTTCCGATGACCGAGATGCTGGCTCCCGTTGCCCACGCAGGAATCCTGAATTCCAGAGGAAACAAACTCGGCTTGGCCGGGTCGACCGCGAAGGAAACGTCGCCGGTAAAAGGGTAGGCGGTATTTTCCCTGATCTGGACGCGCGCGCCGCCAGCGAGCGTGGTGGTGACCACGCTCGGCGCGTAGGCTACTGCAACGAGCCCGTGCGCAGGGGTCGCCATCCACAAACTGGCCGCGAACTTCGGCCAGCCCTGGTGCATGTTCGCGGTGCAACACCCGAAGTTCGGCTCGAGACCGAAGACATTGGATTCCGGCCCGTTGCTCGTCCAGTCGCGCTGTTGGAGGCTGCACATGACCTGGTTCGGTTGCTGATCGTACTGATGCGCCCACATGTCCTTGGAGAACGTGGCGGGCAGGGCGTTGAACGTGATCCTCTCGAGCCGGTCGCCGAGCCGCGCGTCTCCGAGAATGCTGATCAGTTCTTCAAGCGAAAACTGCGCCTCAACGACCGAACACAGCTCGGACCCTTGCGATGGATTGTGACCCGCCAGATGTTCATCGCAGCTGAACATCCCGTTCGGCAGCAGATGGTAGCGATCGAGCCCGGCCAATTGCCGCCCGGCCGCCGCACGATCGTCGGAACTGCCGGACACCAGCCACCACACGCCCGAGCTTTTCAGGGCCATAGCGTTGTTGACGCCGTGGGCGCTCATGGCGAGGTCCGGATTTGCCCCGCCCTTCAATCCCAGCTGGTCCTTGTTCGTCTTCGAGGTGAACGGAAACGCCGCAAACTCTCCCTTCCAGTCGTGCCCCTGCGCCTCCAGGGTGCGCGCCAGATCCAGCAGGCGCGCGTCGCCGGTGCGGTTGTAGAGCCAGAGGACGCTCACTACCTCGTCGGCCCAGCGGAACTTGCCCCAATCGTGAAGCGGACGTTCCTGGAGATGAGCGGCCTGATACTGAAAGTAGCGCTGCATGGCCGGAATCACGCGCGGATCGCCCGTCGCTTCCTCGTATTGAGTGAGGGCCTTCAGCAGCACCATGTTCGGCCACCAGTCGCGATTTCGGTCCGGGCCAAGCCATCCGTCGGCGCCCTGATGCGTCAGGACCCAGTTGACTCGCTGGTTCACTTTTGCCATCAGGGCAGGATCGTCGAGCAGATAGGCCAGCGGCACCAGTCCGTCCAGATAATACGGTCCGCGCTCCCAGCCTTCGCCCCGGCCTCCCAGCCACGCGCTATCAGGTCCGACGTCGGGCCAGAACTCGTCGAGATGGCCCGTAAGGCCGTTCGCCTGGATCACGAGTTCTTGTCGCAGCCAGCCTGCAGGCTTAACAGAACCGAGCGGCAAGGGATCGAAAGCATTCGGCTGCAGCGGAGCGCGGTTCGACACGGGTGCGCTCGGCGCCTGCGCTCCTCGATCGACCGGTCCAGCAAAGCACATCGAGGTAAGGAAGAGAGCTATCGCCAGCGTTCGCTCTACGACTTGTCTGATCTGCATCGTTGTCCCTGCCCGGCCGAGTCCTGAACCAGTCGTCGCAATCGGGTTTTCGTGGCCATGAAGGATCTTATCGCCGCCACCCGGGCCGTCAAGGCCTTTCAAGCGGGATTTCTTTCGCCAACCTCTTGAATCCGAGGGATCAGTGAGCCGTGAGGGAATCGAACCCCCAACCTACTGATTAAGAGTCAGTTGCTCTACCAATTGAGCTAACGGCCCATCAATCGTATCTGACCGAGTGTAACACGAACGCCCCAGCCTGATTCAAGGCTGAGCGCCTGCATCCCGGGGTGTCCGCACCACGGGCAGTTCGACAAAGCTCCGCTCGTCGGACGAGTGGTAGATCCGCTCGGTTGCCTTTCGGTAGTCCTCCGGCCTGGCCCAGAAAATGTTCGGCACAAACGTCTGCGGATTGCGATCGTAAAGCGGGAACCAGCTCGATTGCACCTGCACCATCACGCGGTGGCCTGGCAGGAAGACGTGATTCGCAGTTGGCAGTTCGAAACGATAGCTCACCGGCTGGCCCGACGGGATCGCCTGAGGCTTGTCGAACCCGGCGTAGTAGCGGCCGCGGAAGATGTCGGCGGAAATCATCAGTTGATAACCGCCCATCTCCGGCTGATCGGCTACCTCGTCGGGATAAACGTCGATCAGCTTCACGACCCAGTCCGAGTCGGTGCCGCTCGTGGATGCAATCAGATTGGCAATCGGCTGGCCGCTGATCTTCATTGCTGCGGTGAGGACACTGGACGTGAACGTCAGCACGTCGGTGCGCCCGGACGCCTCGCGCTGGTCGTCTACAAGCCATTCGGGCCAAGTCAGACCCTTGCTCTCGTCGTACCCGATCGGCCTCACGGGACGATTGCGGAAGGGCACGGGCCTCGAGGGATCGGAGACGTATTCGTCGTACTCCGCGTCGCCCGTCTTGGGTGGATCGAAGCTTAGCTTGTTGCCGGCTTCGAGAAAGAGCGGCTTGCGATCGATGCTGCAGCCGCTTGCGCAGCCTGCGGGCCAGGAAGGCAGGCGCAGCCATTGGTTGGTCCCGGTCTCGAATGCGGTCACGGGCGCGATGCCGGCTTCGGGGGCGTCGTCCTTGAGGTAATGCGCGAGAAACGGACGCAGGATGTTCTCGCGGAAATAAAGCCCGGTGTCGCTGGCGAATCGCAGCGCGCCGAGCGTGCTGCCGTCGCCGATCTCCTGGCCGTGATGCCAGGGGCCCATGACAAGGAAGACCTTGTCGCTTGCCGTGTCCTTCGGCTTCAGCGCCTTGTAGACCGCGACGGCGCCATAGATGTCCTCCTGGTCCCAGAGGCTGTCCACCAGCATCATCGGGACCTTCAACGGTTGAGCCGCGAGCACTTTGTCCATCGCCTGGTCTTGCCAGAAGGCGTCGTAGGCCGGATGCTCCAGGATCTTGCGCCAGAAGCCCACCTGCTCGAGGCCGCGCAGACGCCCGAGATTGCCCGCCGATACGGCCTGCAGGTAGACATCGTAATCATCAAAGGCGCTCGTCCACCATTTGGCGCTGTTGTCGCGCGTCGCTTCCTGCTCGTAGATGTAGGGCATGTTCTGCTCGCGGAACGCGCCATGGTGGAACCAGTCGTCACCCATCCAGCCGTCAACCATGGGATTCATCGGCACCGACACCTTAAGCGCAGGATGTGGATTCACCACCGCCATCAAGGGCAGAAATCCGTTGTAGGAGATCCCCAGAATGCCGACCTTGCCGTTCGACTCGGGGACATTCTTCACCAGCCAGTCGATGGTGTCATAGGTGTCGGTCGCCTCGTCCACGGGCGTGGGATTCTGCGGACCGTGCAGCGGCCGGTTCATCACAAAGTCGCCATCCGATCCGTACTTGCCGCGAATATCCTGGACCGCGCGGATATAGCCGTCTTTGAGGATCACGTCCACGGCGTTGTCGTAGCCCTGCAGGATCGGCCCCAGGTGCGGGCTTTCTTCGTGACTGGTGAGCGCGGTCGCGTTGTAAGGCGTGCGCGTCAGCAGGATCGGCGCGTGGTGCGCGTCTTTGGGCACGATGATCACCGTGTGCAGCTTCACGCCGTCGCGCATGGGGATCATGACGTCGCGGCGGACATAATCAAAGCTGCTGGTGACAGGCTTGAACTCGGCCGGCGTCTCACTGGGATAATTGGGATATTGCGGGCTCTGGGCGCTCGCCGGCCCGACGCAGACAAGCACGAACGAGAGAGCCGCGATCGACTCGAGAGCACCCCTACGGACGATTCTTCTCATGATCTCCTTTTCACGTAGGGGCGGCCCTTGTGGCCGCCCAAATGGCAGAAAGGACACAAAAAGGGCGGCCCCAAGGGCCGCCCCAACCTCAAAACGACCCACCGATCGCAACCGCCGA
>Ga0335085_10000442_pt1 | contig 119215 bp, 92 predicted proteins | sample Lox_Sample_45_FD_206712 | JGI IMG/M metagenome (GOLD analysis project Ga0335085, IMG submission 206712) | Soil microbial communities from Loxahatchee National Wildlife Refuge, Florida, United States - Lox_Sample_4.5 | ecosystem: Environmental > Terrestrial > Soil > Wetlands | place: USA...
TGGGTAGTACAGGGCCGAACGTCTCCTCGCGCATCACGCGCATGTGGTGATCCACGTCGGCGAGCACTGTGGGAGCATAGAAAGTCGGTCCCAGATCGCGCAGGCGAAGGCCGCCGGTCAGAACACGGGCACCGTGAGTGCGTGCGTCCTCGACGTGCGCTTCAACCAGGCGGACCTGCTGTTCGCTGATCATGGGCCCAACCTCGGTGGCGTCATCCATGCCATTTCCGACGCGGAGTTTGCGCGCCTTCCCGGCGCACAGATCAACAAACGGTGAATAAAGCCTCTCGTGCACATAGCAGCGTTCGACCGAAAGGCAGGCCTGGCCGGCATTGACGAAAGCGCCCCACACAGCGGCACTTGAAGCGACATCGAGGTCGGCATCGTCGAGCACAAGCATGGGGTCTTTGCCGCCCAGTTCGAGGACGACCGGCAGCAGGCGCTCGGCAGCGACCTGGGCGATTCTGCGACCCGTCCCCACGCTCCCGGTGAACACCAGCTTGTCGATGTCGCTCTTGACCAACGCCGCGCCCGTCGGGCCTTGGCCGGGCAAGACGTGGAACACGTCATCGGGGACTCCGGCCTCTCGCAATAGCGACTGCAGGGTAAGCGCAATCAGCAGAGTGAATTCGGAAGGCTTCAGCACGATGGCATTTCCGGCAACCAGCCCCGACATCACTTCCGTCGCGGGAATCGAAAACGGATAGTTCCACGGCGAAATGATGCCAATGACGCCGTAGGGCTCGCGCAGGATGCGTCCGGACTTGGCATTGACTGCAAGGTTGCCGTAGGGCAGTTTCTCATCGCGCAGCAGACTGAAGGCGTTGTCGATCAGGAAACGCGCGGCATCGAGCACGACCAGAACTTCGGTCAGCAGCGACTCGACATACGGTTTTCCGGCCTCTTGGGTGATACGCCGCGCTACATCGTGTTTGCGGCCGAGAAGAAGCTGTTGAAAGCGGCGCAGCACCTTGACCCGGTTCTTTACACCCCATGCATTCCAATCCTGCTGGGCGGCGCGCGCGCGCGCCACGGCGGCGCGAACCTCGGTAGGGCCGGCACAGTCGAGTTCGCCCAGAACTTCACCCGTCGCAGGGTTGACCGAAGCAATGCGGGAAACAGCAAGTTGGACATCCGCAGGCATCGCGCAACGACAGTTTAGATCAGCCGGACGTGGCGGGAAAGCGTTCAGCGATTATTCATATTCCACGCTGACCAGATACAGTCCGCTGGCGGGCGCCGTCGGACCGGCAGCCGACCGATTGCGGGCACTGAGAATCCGGCGGAAGTCTTCCGCGGTCAGAGTTCCCTTGCCCACGAGCATGAACGTACCCACGAGATTGCGGACCATGTGGTGCAGAAATCCGTTGCCGCGGACGGTGTAGACGAATTCTTCACCCTCGCGGGTCCAGGCGGAGGAGTAGACGGTTCGCACGTTGATCTTCTGACTCTCCGCGTCTTCGCCGGACTGGATGGCAGTTGTCCGCTCGATACGCTCCGGATCCACTGCTGCGAAGGAGGTGAAATCGTGTTCCCCGACAACTAGTGAAGCCGCGGAAACCATCTGCGCCTCGTTTAACGGAAACGGGTAATGCCAAACGTAGCGGGCCAGGAACGGCGGGCACACGGCGCCGCGGAATATCCGATAGCGGTAAATTTTTGCCCGGGCCGACTTCCGGGCATGAAAGTCTGCGGCAGCTTCCGTGACCTCAATCACGCGGATCGCCGGCGGCAGGACGTCGTTCAGAGCCTTGGGCCAATTCTCAATCGGGATCGGCGACTCGGTCGGAAACGTCGCCACCTGGGCCAGGGCGTGGACGCCGGCATCGGTGCGGCCCGAGCCCTGCGGGAGTACTTTCTCGCCGGTCAAGCGTCCAATAGACGAGGCCAATGTGCCCTGAATCGTGGCATGTCCGGGCTGCACCTGCCAGCCGGCAAAATCGGCGCCGTCGTAGGAAAGGATCAGTTTGAGATTGCGCACGTGCTTTTTCGAGTCCTCCGGCGCGGGAGAGTCATCCATAAGATTTACAAAGTTTTACTTGCCCCGTCACAGAGGGGCGTGGGGTGCGTCAGCTATACTATTTCACTAAACGGTTAATGAAACACGACAGCCTTTTCATCGGATGCGCGGAACTCTTACCCCGCCTTCTACGTATCACGAAACGTCCTGACGACCTCGTCCGTTCCTCTCAGGCCTGACTGATGGAGATGACACGAATGCAAAGTACCACTATGGTTTCCGCTTGCCAGCGGAGTGCTGCGCTTATTCTGGCCGTTCTCATGATGATTCCTGGCGCATGGGCGCAGGAAAGTTCCTCCATGCCCAACGCGCCGTCGACGCAGGTGCAAAAAGCCATGCCGTCGTCGTCGCAACCGTTCGATCTCAAGGAGTATTCCCAACCGCGCGGTCATTTCCCGAACTTTATTGCGCCTTACAGCCCGCGAACGGTTGCACCACCGAATCTTGCCAATACCGCGCGCATCGACCAGCTCATGCGTGACGGGAAGCTCTACCTTTCTCTCAGCGACGCTGTCGCTCTGACGCTTGAAAACAACCTCGATATCGCCATCGCGCGCTACAACCTGAATATTGCCGACACTGATATCTGGCGGGCCAAGGCGGGAGCCGCCACACGCGGCGTCAACACAGGCGTTGTGCAGGGAACACCCGGCGGAACAGGAGCAGGTGTGGGCACAACTTCCACCGGAGGCGGCGCGGGTGGCACGACCACGGGTACGGGCGGCGCAGGAACCGGCGCCGCAGGACAAGTGCTCTCTACGACTGGTGTGGGTGCGGCGATACCCAGCTTTGATCCGATCCTCACGGGAACGTTCCAACTGGACCAAAACCGATCACAACAGGCAAGTCCATTCGCTCCTTCTTTCGCCGACAGCCACACGACAACCTGGGATTTCGGGTACCAGCAAGGATTCCATTGGGGAACAAACCTTTCGGTCGGGTTTAACAACACTCGAGGAACTGCGGGTCCACTTTCACCCTTCCAGGCATTTAGTACGCAGTTCAACACCAACTTCCGCGCCACCGTTAACCAGCCTTTGCTTTCGGGTTTTGGATTTTTGCCCAACACGCGATTCATCCGAATCGCCAAGAACAACCGCGAAATCTCCGATGTCGCTTTTCGCCTGCAGGTGATCACAACTGTCAACCAAATCCAAAATATCTACTGGGACTTGGTAAATGCCTACGAAAACGTGAAAGTGCAACAGGATTCGCTGGCGCTGGCCCAAAAGACGCTTTCCGACAACAAGAAGCAAGTGGAGATTGGCACGCTGGCACCGATTGAGGTGGTGCGTGCGCAGAGCGTCGTCGCAACCAACCAACAGTCGCTTATTGTCGCGCAGACCAACCTTCAGTTGCAGCAATTGTTGATGAAGAATGCACTCAGCCGGACATTGGTGGATCCAGTGTTGGCTGACGCAGAGGTGATTCCGACCGACACAATGTCAGTTCCGGAAAACGAACCCGTAACACCGACTCAGGACTTGGTCAATCAGGCCCTCGCGCACCGCGCTGAGCTTGCCGAGTCGCGGATCGACCTTACAAATCGTGATATCAATACGAAGTCGGCACGCAACGCTCTCCTGCCCACTTTGAACCTGTTTGCGTACTATCAGGGCACGGGCCTAGGGGGCACGTTGAACCCCGACTACCAATGCATAGTGGATCCGACGCAGTGCACAAACCCGACTCTCCCCGCCAATTCCTACGGGAGTGCTCTGAATCAACTGGTTGACTCGACCGCTCCTGACAAAGGCATCGGACTGCAACTCAACATCCCGCTGCGTAATCGCTCCGCGCAGGCCGACCAAGTTCGGGCGGAACTGGAATATCGCCAGGCGCAGATGCGGTTGCAGCAGCAGGAAAACCAGATTCGTATTGAGGTCCGCAATGCGCAGTTCTCGGTGCAGCAGAACCGGGCCAGCGTCGAGGCTGCCAAAGCGGCGGTGGAACTGGGCAAGCAATCGCTCGACGCCGAACAGAAAAAGTACGCCCTGGGCGCCTCGACGACCACGCTCGTGCTGCAAAACCAGCGCGATCTGACCCAGGCCGAGTCAAACTTGGTGACGGCAATGTCGTCGTACCAGAAGTCGCGTGTGGAACTCGACCGCGCTACCGGCGCCACCCTCGACCGGCTGGGCATCCTGATGGGCGATGCCGAGCGCGGCCAGGTCACCAAACTGCCGAACGTCCCGTACGTGACGCCACGGCCCGCGGAGCAACAGACGCCGGTCAATCCGCCGGCACAGCAACCGCAGTAATCCGCAAACGGTAGTCGGTAGTCCCGCTTGAACGCCGGGCCCTTCAGCCCGGCGCTGTTTCTTTGTGGCGCTGCCGACTCGATCTGAGTTGAGGGAAACGCTCGAAGCGGTCTGCACTCGTGCGCGGGGGCGGAGAACCTCGCGACCACCGGCGCTACCGTCGAAGCTACTAGCTCCAACCTTCGGCCTGCGGTTATTCTTCCCCGGTGATTCTCTCCGTCGTCGTCATCACCTTGAACGAAGAGGCTAACATCGGCCGCACACTCTCCAGTGTTCAGCCGCTTGTCGCGGACGGCAAAGGCGAGATGATCGTCGTTGATTCTGGCTCGACGGATCGCACGGTCGAGATTGCGAAGTCTCACGGCGCAAAGGTCTTCGTCGAGCAGTGGAAGGGCTATGCGGCACAGAAGAATTCAGCGATCGACAAGGCGGAGGGGGATTGGATTCTGAGTTTGGACGCGGATGAGGAGCTTTCGCCCGACCTGGCTGCTGAACTCGTCGGTCACCTCTCACCATCGCCAACGGATCACACCAGCCTCCTAGAGCGTGCTCGGCGCTCTCGTTACCTCTTCACTCGGCAAAGCCAACGCGAGATGAAGGCACTGGCAGGGAGAAAGGGGCTACAAAAGGGAAACACTATTGCTCTTGTTACCGGATTCTGGATTCCGCGAAAGAATGAATTTCTGGGTCGTCGGCTGAAATATGGCGGCTTCTGGCCTGATCCGAAGCTTCGCGTCTTTCGCAAGGGAATGGCACGGTTCGAAGACCGCGCCGTCCATGAAGATGCAACGCTAATCGACGGCATCTCTGGACGCCTGAAGCACGCTCTCCTCCACCATTGTTACCCCACACTCGCCGACTACCTCGACCACATGAACCGATACTCCTCCCTTGGCGCCGAGATGGTTGTGGGCCGCGGCCCGGTGCGCTTCAGCGTGTTCAACATACTTCTCCGCCCAGCGGCGACGTTCCTTTACAACTATGTTCTCCGCCTGGGCTTTCTCGATGGACGCGAAGGACTGCTTCTGCACCTCTATCATGCGGTGTATGTGTCGTGGAAATACGCTAAGGCATGGGAGTTGGCACGACGAAACGCGGCCGCGCACCCGCATTGAAATTGATTTTCGTTTTCAACTAGTGTTCCACGTGGAACATTTTCACGGTGCAAACAAAGAACTTAGACTTGCCCGCCCTGAGCCCCACTCATCCCCGCAACGTGATCCGCAGGATGTCATGCTGCACCTCGACCGATCGCGTCGGGAACTTCGACTCGATGTGCTGCTTCACTTCATGGACTGAAGGAATCCCTCCTTGCCCGGTCAGCCCGCGCGCATCGTCGAGCAGAATGATATGCGGATAGGGATGGCTGAGGATCATCTCCAGTTCCGCGGAGAGCCGCTGCTGGTCTCCCTGTTTCCCGACCCAGCCGTAGTAGCCGGCATCCAGCCAGAAGAGCGCCGGCGCCTTGAGGAGCGCTAGTACCTCAGGCACCACGACCTTGCTGTCCCCGCAGAAGATGCGGATGTGCGGGTAGCGCGCGAATTTCTTGGTCGCACGCGCGGCCAACTCCGGCACGTATTCGATCGAGTAGATGCGGTCGAAGCGATACTTCATGGCCGCGACCATCTCGCCGTAGTAGGTGCCGGTCTCGACCAGCGCCCTGAGGCCGAACTTCTTTCCGTACTCGCGGACGGTGATCTGCTTCAACAGGTGCGGAGAGCGCGGCGGACGCCCGCGCAGGATCCAGTACCAATAGTCGGGATAGTGGCCCAGCGCCTTGTAGGCCCCGTAGACGGGCGTGCGCTGCAGCAATCGCCGGAACGCTTTCAGAAGTCCCTCCCAGGATGCGCCTAAGAATACCAGCGTCTACCCGGCTCGAGTCCCGTTCGGCACCGGCTTCTCAGGGATCGCGAGCACGGGTGTGACGCCGTCAGCATAGCCGAGATCGAACAGCATTCCCTCCGACACCACGCCTCGCATCTTGCGCGGCTCGAGATTCACCACAAACAGCGCCTGTCTGCCCTCAATCTCACGGGGATTGTCGCGCTCTTTCCTGATGCCGGCGACCACGGTGCGCTGATGATCGCCGAAGTCGACGCGCAGTTGCACGAGGTTGTCGGAGTTGGGTACGTCGGCGACGGAAACGATCGTGCCCACGCGGATGTCGACTTGATGGAAAGTTTCGACGGTAATGTCGGGCTTCAACGGAGCGGGGACCATGGGCAATTGTATGAGATAGTAGAGTCCATGCGCGTGTGGCTCCCATTAATGGCTGCAGCCTGCCTCTGTTGCGGGCGGACGGCGGCGCAAACTTCAGATTCCAGCCGGCCTCCCATACTCGGCGAATGGAAGAGTGGCAGCTATTCCAACCATGTCCTGGGTGTGGAGCTGCAACTGTCCTCCGACTGCGTTCTCGCCAACGAAGCAGAATCCATCGCTTTTTCAACCCAGCTGCCACAACGGTTAGGCCTAACCATCCAGTGCGGTCCTACTACGTATGTGCTCATGTCGTTTCCTCTGCACGAGGACGAACCGTCCGACTTGAAGAGCGCTGCAGAACCCTCCCTGGCCGGCGCCAAGGATGGGGGCGGATATCAGGGGCGTGGTAGTTGGAAAGAGGCATCAGCCGGTAAGACCCCGGTGTTGTTTCACGAATTATCGCGGTCAGGCCATGGGAACAGGGAGAGTGCTTTTTACTTCGCCATGCTCATTGGCCGAACGTATTTCGCGATCATGGCCAACGGTCCCGAGTCGGCCCGCTCCAGCTTGAGCCAGACGTTGAATAAGTTGAAGATCCAGACCAAGGTCCCGCAGTAAGGCCATCCCAACCGCTCGGTCGGTTCGTAACCTTGTCGCGTCCATAATGGTCCTCTATCATCGAAATCAGCGTGGGGAGCAGAATGGCCGAGAAGTTACAGTCAAATCCGCACAAGCCCGCAGTCGCGGAGAGCGCGATTTCCGAGGTGTTTGCGGACCGCCAACCGGTCGAGTCGGAGAAGACGTGGGCGGAGAAGGCCTTGGCGCCAACGCTCGAGAAGGCTCCTGAAAAACCGATCGGTGCTCCGACCGGGGCCAATCGCGACGAGCATGGCCATGCTCGCTTCAGCACGATTTCGAACGTTCCCATTCGCCGCCTCTATACGCAGGCGGACCTTCCCGCGGACTGGGACTACGAGCAGTATCTCGGGTATCCGGGACAACCGCCTTACACACGCGGCATTCACGCGACCGGCTACCGTGGGAAGTTGTGGACGATGCGCATGTTCTCCGGCTTCGCCTCGCCGGAGGAAACGAACAAGCGCTACAAATATCTGCTTGAACACGGCGGGGGCGGGCTCTCGGTGGCGTTTGACCTGCCCACACTGATGGGCTACGACTCCGATCATCCCGCGAGCGAAGGGGAGGTTGGCAAATGCGGCGTGGCGATCGACTCTCTCGAGGATATGGAAATACTGTTCGACGGAATCGACCTCGAGCAGACCACGACCTCGATGACGATCAACTCGCCCGCCAGCGTGCTGTGGGCGATGTATCTGGTGGTTGCCGAAAAACAGGGCGCCGACTGGAGAAAGATCTCCGGCACGATTCAGAACGACATCCTCAAGGAATACATCGCACAGAAGGAGTACATCTATCCGCCCGCGCCTTCGATGCGGCTGGTGGTAGACACCTTTGAGTTCGGATCGAAATTCACGCCGCGATTCAACACCATCTCGATTTCCGGCTACCACATCCGCGAAGCCGGCTCGACCGCGGTGCAGGAACTCGCGTTCACGATTTATGACGGCGTCGAATACGTTGAGTGGGCGCGCCGTCGTGGACTCGACGTTGACGAATTCGGTCCGCGCCTGAGCTTCTTCTTCAACGCGCACAACGATTTCTTCGAGGAGATCGCCAAATATCGCGCCGCCCGCAAGATCTGGTATCGCCTGATGAAAGACCGCTTCGGCGCGAAGAACGACCGCACCCGGCTGATGCGCTTCCACACGCAGACTGCGGGCGTGTCCCTGCCCGCACAACAGCCGATGAACAATATCGCCCGCGTGGCGCTGCAGGCACTCGCAGCAGTCCTCGGAGGAACGCAGTCGCTGCACACCGACGCCTACGATGAAGCGCTCGCTCTGCCGACTGAAGAAGCCGCGCGCATTGCTTTGCGCACGCAGCAGATCATTGCCTACGAAAGCGGAGTGGCGAACACGGTCGATCCGCTCGGCGGATCGTACTTCGTCGAGAAGCAGACACTCGACATGGAACAGGGAGCTTTCGACTATTTCGAAAAGCTCGATCAGATGGGCGGCATGGTCAAAGCGATCGAGCGCGGCTATCCGCAAAAAGAAATTGCCGAAGCCAGCTACCAGTACCAGCGGGCGGTCGAGGCGAACGAAAAGATCACGGTCGGCGTGAACGACTTCGTGATCCAAGAAGAGTCGCCCGAGATCCTCTACATCAACGAGTCTGTGGCCCGAGCCCAGGAAGCGAAACTCAAAGCGTTACGCGGACGCCGATCGAATGAAGCAGTCCAGCGCTGCCTGGATGCTCTGAAACGCGCGGCGGCGAACACGCCAGCGGCCGGGACAAACGGCAACATTTCGGACGCCAACACCATGCCCTACATCGTCGATGCGGTCCGCGCCTACGCCACGGTGGGAGAAATCTGCGAAGCCCTCCGGCAGGTGTATGGAACTTATACCGAAGTCAGCATCACGTAGACTGGCGGCGCGTCTCGCTGACCTGCAACCGGGCGATTCTTGAGGTCGCAATTTGCGACCTCAAGCGCGGCCTGAGCCGGTGCACGAGCCAGGGAGCGGCACTTTTTTCATCACATTCAGAGCCGTTCCACATCACATTCCTGATTCTTCCACTTGGGTATCATCCCCCCAGGTCGTATGGCAAAGTCTCGACGAAAGCGGCGGGTCGCTCCCATCCGAAAAAAAGGCACGGTCATTCCTATCGAGTCGCAGATTGTGTTCTTGCGTCATCAGAAAGTTATTGTCGACTCGGTGCTGGCGGACCTCTACGACGTTTCCGTTAAGCGGCTCAACGAACAAGTCAAGCGCAACCGTCACCGGTTCCCTTCCGACTTCATGTTTCAACTCACGGGCTCGTGAGAGCGGAAACTTGAGGTCGCAAATTGCGACCTCAAGTTCGGGGCACGGTGGACGCCGCCATTTGCCGTACGCATTCACCGAACATGGTGCCATCATGGCGGCGACCGTGCTGAACTCCGCGCGGGCAGTGGCGATGAGCGTGCATGTGGTTCGTGCCTTCGTGCGACTGCGCGAACTGTTGTCCGCCAACCGCGAACTGGCCGCGCACGTGGATGAGTTGGAGGAGCGCCTTGACACTCACGATCACGCCATCCAGGGTGTTCTGGCTGCTATCCGGCGTTTGATGATGCCGCCGGCGCGATCACGGCGACGAATCGGATTCGAACTGCCCGGCCGAAAAGCGGTATCGTAAGCGAACTGCATCCGGGTCCGCTGGACGCGGCGTCCTCCTCGCACTGTAATTTTTTTGTAATCGGGCACAGCGGTGACAACGATCACTGGCAGGAGGCGGGTGCGGTGCCGTAGACTCTCTAATTGAAATTGAAATTGAATTTCATTTTCAATTAGGAGAGGCGTGAACCTTCCTTCCCTTCCTACGAAATTGCGGGTTGCTTTCCGAACCAGCGCCCTGCTGCTCTTGGTGGTGCTATCGGCCAGTGCCTCACGGGCGCAGGAGAGTCCTTACATCGTGACCTACGACCATTACCTCGAGGAGCCCGGCAACCTTGAAGTCGAATACTTTTCTAACTTTGGAACCCAACGCGGCGGCAACGACTTCCATGCCTTCTGGGTCGAATTTGAATATGGCGCGACCGCCTGGTGGACGACCGAGCTCTACCTTGACGGTCAAGCGACGTTCGGGGACAGCACCATCTTCACCGGTTTCCGGCTGGAGAACCGCTTTCGCCTGATGCAGCACGAGCATTTCATCAATCCCGTCCTCTATGTTGAATACGAGCAGATCAATGGGGCCGACAAGATCATGAAAGAGGTCGAAGGCCACGATATTGAGTCTGAAAAGTTGGACCCCAATGGAATCGCCCGCCAGGAACACCAGCACGAACTGGAATTCAAACTGCTTCTCTCCAAGAATTTTAACGGCTGGAATATTGCCCTGAACCCGATCTTCACCAAGAACCTGTCTCCGAGTGAGCCCTGGGAGTTCGGGTATGCCATCGGGGCAAGCCGCCCGCTCGCTCTCAAAGCTTCGTCAAAACGTTGCAGTTTCTGTGCCGAGAATTTTATTGCCGGGGTTGAAATGTATGGCGGACTCGGCGATGCGGAGAGTCCCGGATTGCACGAAACTTCACACTATCTTGCGCCCGTCGTAGCCTGGAATCTGCCGTCCGACTGGACTCTGCGCTTTTCGCCCGGCTTCGGCTTGAACGCCAATAGTCATCGCCTTCTCCTGCGTTGGGGCCTAGCCCACGAATTTTCAGGTTTTGGCGAAATGATCGGCCGTTTGTTCGGAGGGCGTCGATGACGAAGCAGCGCTCGTTCTATCGTTCCGGCCCTCTTCCTCAGTTGGGACTGGCCGGCCTCCTTGTCGTCGGTGTTGCGGTTGGCTTCGCGCAAAGCGGCCAACCGGTTGCGACCAGCAAAGATCGCACACATGACTATGCCGAACTGGGGAAAGCTCCGGAAAAAGCACGCAACCGGCAAAATCCTCTCGCAACGGATCCTGATGCCGTGGCTGCGGGCCGAAAGCTCTTTGAAGGACACTGCGCGGAATGCCACGGAGATGCTGCCGACGGAAGTAAGAAAGCTCCCAGTCTGCGTGCGGACCCGGTGCAGCAGGCCACTCCGGGCGCGCTCTTCTGGATTCTGACCAACGGGGTTGTGCGTCGCGGCATGCCGGTCTGGTCAAAGCTGCCGGAGCCGCAACGCTGGCAGATCGTGAGCTACTTGAAGTCCCTTGGCCCCTCGGAAAAACAACATGAATAGATTGAGGCTGGGCTTGAGCTAGTCCGGTGTGAGCTACTTCATGCGATTGCGATACAAGCTCTGGTCGACTTCGCGGCTCATGGCTTCAACATCCATGGGGATGTTCAGAAACTCGGCAACCGCTTGAGCCGTCACTTTCGGCTCACGCAAAGCGCGGTGGTAGTGCACTCGAAGCACCTGGATGTTGGGCTTTCCATTCAGCCAGCGATTCACTTCCAGCAGGTGGCGCTGGAATGCTTCTTCGATGGGTGAGTTATCGCCTGACGGCTCATGCGTTCCGCGGCGGCGCAGCATTTCTTCCTGCGACTTCAATACCTCTGGCAGGGGGCGCTGCATGAATATGATTCGATATTCGTGGCCGTCCGGGAGAGAGAGCAAGAGCTGCGAGATGGCTTTGACTACCTTCCCTTCGGCTTCGGCAATCAAACCGGGTTCTTTAGGAAGCTGCTTGATGCGCTCCCATTCGAGATAGCCCCGCGGATTGTCGGTGTCCGCTTTCCGTTCGCCATCGGTAAGGGGGGTCAGGCCGCCGGCGACGAGCATTTGCATCATCAGCGACGTGCCCGAGCGGGGCAATCCGGAAACAATGGTGATCATCAAGACCTTTCAGAAGTGATTGAGGCGCAAACTTCGCCCTGGGGGGAATGATAGAGGCGACTGAGATTTGCGGGCAAATCGTGATCGTCGGTAACCAGTGGACGGGGCGTTGCTGCAACCTTTTGTGGCCCCGCGCGTCAGATTCAGGGTAAGGTAGAAGAGATGTTCAGCGAACTGCATCCCGGGGACCAGCGGCTCCGTAATCATCGTGCAGTGGCCCTGTCGGTATTGGCCCATCTGGGGTTGTTTGTGGCCATCCTGCTACATCGTCCGCCGACCATCGACCTGACTCCTACATGGCTCGCGAACGGAACTGGCACAGCCTCCTACCACGTGATCTACGCTCCGGACGGTGATGAGACGTCCGCTGAGGAGAACAAACTGACGCTGGCGCATCGATCGAATGCGCCCCGGCACAGACCGAAGCCGTCAGCGACGAAACCAGCGACTGACCGCCTCCAGGTTCCAGCCGACGCCATCGCCGCCGATCGCAACGCGCGGGCCGGGACGGCGCTGGGCACCGTGATTGATGGGCCGATCGAAGGCCACGAAGTGCATGTCGCCTACCCGGTCGTCTTTCCCGATCCCCTGGTAGCGCGATCAGAACTCCCTGCCGACGTCAGAGGAGACGTCGTAGTGGAAGTCACGATCGACGCACAGGGAAATGTTGTGGAGACCAAGGTCGTGCAGGCGATCGGCCACGGCATTGACGAAAAGATCGTGGACGCGTTGCGCAGATGGCGCTACCAGCCTGCCACGCTGGACGGGGTACCGGTCGCATCGCGGCACGACGTCCACTTTCACTTTCCGTCGTAACAACAACCTCGTGCCAGCCTTCCGGGTATTCCCCCCGTTTGCATCGTCGGCTAAGATTCCAGCCATGAAAACGCGCCGGGAATTTCTCTCGCAGTCGGCTGTGCTCGCCACCGGAGCTGCTATCTTGCCCGTCTTTGCGGATGCCGCGCCTTCGCAGCCCACGGTTGCCTTTCCCTCCAATGTTCGCGATCGGATCGCGATTGCGTCCTATCCGTTCCGCGACTTCATCGCTCCCGCGGAGTACGTGAGCGATGCTGCCAAGAACACTCCAAAGATGGAGATCACGGAATTCGCCGAGCACGTCACTTCGCGTTTCGGCATTAACAAAATCGAGCCCTGGAGCGCCCACTTCCGCTCGCTGGACCCGAAGTATCTGGAGAGCTTTCGCGCCGCGCTGGAGAAATCAAAGGCCATGGTCGTGGATATCGCCTTCGACGGCGCGCACAGTGTGTACGCGGTCGAGGCTGCCGAGCGCGAACGCGCCGTCGTCAACAACAAGCAGTGGATCGATGCCGCAGCCATGCTCGGGTCACCGAGCATCCGCACGCACATTGCGTCCGACAACAATCAACCGCCCAACCTGGAGCGCGCTTCCGATTCCCTGCGCCGTGTCGCCGACCATGCGGCGACACGCAATGTGGTGGTCCATCTTGAAAATGATGATGGCGTCACCGAAGACCCGTTCTTCCTGGCGAAACTGATCGATACGGTCAACAGCCCGTGGCTGCGTGCACTTCCCGACTTCGGCAATTCCCTCATGCATCTCCCGCCGGACAAGGCCTATGCCGGACTGGAGGCCATGTTCAGCCACGCCTACGGCATCAGTCATGTGAAGGGATCGGAATCGACAGAGAAGGGCGCGCGAGTGCAGGTGGATCTTGCGTATGCTTTCGGTCTGCTCAAGAAGAGCAACTACGACGGTTATCTTTCAATGGAATATGACGACACGGGCGATCCCTATCGAGGCACACAAGAACTGATCGAGAAGACCCTGCAGTTTCTGGCGTGACGGGGTCCGCTTTTGCGCGCATTTGATTCGTTATCGGTCAAACAGGTCGACTGCGACAAAGACAGGAAGCGTTTCCTGTTCCTGTGCGACTTCGATCTCGAGCAGGTCGCGGTTCTTGGAGGGCGCATCCGGAACGGGATTTGAGGAGCTATTGTCCCGGCGCTGCTGTTCGAGCGTTCCGTCCACGATTGCTTCCCCCTGGCCTGGGCTTTACATCATTCCCATGCAGTTTAAACGATTATACTTTATATTGTAAAGTACTTCTCTTTGTGAATTCCCATCGCTGGCCGTCGTTGCCTTGGACTCCGGTTTTTGGTAAGGTGCTGTTCGTCTTTCCCGGGGCCCTTTGCCCACGCGCACTACTCTCTCCCCGTTGCTCCGGTGCAGTCTGAATCTTTCGTGAAGGAGGCTGATCGTGCCCTTCTGTCCAACTTGTGGATCACCGCTCCCCGCTGGCGCAACCACCTGTCCGAAATGCGCCGCCGCCAGCCAGGCGGCCGGAAGCGCAGCTCCTGCAGGCGGAGTCCCGGCTGCAGCAGCCACAGGCATGCCCGACAACATCGCCGGCATGCTCGCTTACCTATTCATTCCCGCGATTGTGTTCCTAGCGCTCGAGCCCTACAACCGGAACCGCTTTGTCCGCTTTCACTCGTTCCAGGCGATTCTTACCGCGGTCGTGTTTATCGTGCTTGGCATCGCCCTGGGAATCGTGGTGCAGGTTCCGTTCCTGGGCTGGGCGATCGGCTTCCTGGTGTTCCCCCTGATCGGACTGGCAGAGTTCATTCTCTGGATCATCCTCCTGTTGAAGGCTTTTCAGGGGCAGATGTTCAAGTTGCCGATTGTCGGCGACATGGCCGAGAAACAAGCCAACGCGTAGAGCTGGTGTCCTAAGCGAAGTTCAGCTGATAGCCAACGTGGCAGGCATGGGGTCGCGACGGCAGGCGGCCGCCGCTACGGTAGGCAATCGACCTTATTCGCTAAACGTTCGCCTCGCGTGATAGACTGCTTGTCCACGGAGTGGGGCATGCGCAAGGCGGTCAATCACCTGAGGAAATCCGATCCGGTCCTGGCGTCACTCATTGAGAAGCTGGGTCCATGCCGGATGCAGTTTGGCGAACCGACGTTCCACAGCCTGGCAGAATCTATTCTCTACCAGCAATTGAACGGCAAGGCCGCGGCAACCATTTTCAACCGCTTCACCGCGCTTGCCGGCGATCCTTTGACGCCCGAGGGCATCCTCAAACTGAGCGATGCGCAACTGCGGTCGGTTGGCTTGTCGAAGCAGAAGACGTCTTATCTGCGTGACTTATCCGAGAAGACGAAGGCCGGACTGCTGGAATTCGAACGATTGCCTGAACTGCCCGACCAGGAAGTGATTGAGCACCTCACTCAGGTGAAGGGTGTCGGTGTCTGGACGGCACACATGTTTCTCATGTTCACGCTGCGGCGTCCTGACATCCTGCCTACTGGCGACTATGGTGTGCAAGCGGCCATGAAGAAGCACTACAAGAAACGCAAGTGGCCGCAGCCTGCCGTGATGGAGAAGATCGCCAGGCCCTGGGCGCCCTATCGTTCGATCGCCTGCTGGTATCTGTGGAAGAGCCTGGATGTGAAGACGATGTAGGAGCGGCTTGACGGCTGACGGTTGAAGCCTACGCTGTTTCAGCCGTGGGCTGGGGGCCGTTCGCGGTGGGTTCTTTCTACTTGATTTCTACCTCGTCAATCTCGAATTCAAACTTGCCTGGCTCCTGACCTCGAACGAATCCCAGATTGATCACGTCATGACCATCGGTCTGGAAGCTGGACATGGGGAATGAGAATTGTTTCCACTCCGGCCCGGCGGTGAAGGGCTGCATTCCGGGCATCTGGTTCTGGCGGCTCTCGGTGGAGATGGCGACGACATAGGACTTGCCATCGCCCTTAGCCCAGAAACTGATGGTCTTCTTGCTGGAGAGATTGACGGGTTCCTGCGGCGAGGGTCCCGGCGCGAAAAATACGCCGGCCCAGGGGAACTGCCCGGCTGCCAATTCGCCCGTAACGCGCAAGGCGCCTTTTGAATTGTTGGCGCCGCCGTCTGCCGGCTGCATTGAAGAGGTCGACTTGCCGCCCATCACGGCGTCGCTCAGGGCCGTCCAAGTTCCATAGTTCGCCGTGACCTTGCCGTCATCGAACGTGCTGACGACGCCCGACTCCGATCCGGGCGGCGGAGGTGGTAGCGGAGCGATGCCAGTCTCGCCGTAGGCACCCACAACTGCCAGGGGCACGGTTGTTGTCTGGTCCGAACTGGGGCCGACCATCACGTCGAAGATGCCGGGCTCGACGACTTTGTGCATGTCCGTGTTGATCATCGCGAGTGAATCTGGGGTGATGGTGAACTCGACCGTCTTCTTCTCACCTGGCTTCAGCGTGACGCGCTGAAACGCTTTCAATTCCATCACGGGCCGCGTGACGGAAGCGATTTGTTGATGAATGTACATCTGCGGAACTTCGTCGCCTTCACGCGAACCGGTGTTGGTCACGTCGACGCTGACTTTGGCGGTACCACCCACCGCAATTTGCTTGGGCTCAACCCGCACGTTCTCGAACTTGAAGGTCGTGTAGCTCAGACCGAAGCCGAACGGGTAAAGCGGCTTGCGCGTCGAGAATGCGTAGGTACGATTGGCGGACGGTTTGTGATTGTAGAAATCGGGGAGGTCGCCGACCGAATGCGGAAAGGTGATGGGCAGTTTACCGCCGGGATTGACGTCGCCGAACAGTACATTCGCCGCCGCGGTTCCACCCTCCTGGCCGAGATACCAGCCTTCCAGAATGGCGGGGACTTTTTCCGCAATGTAGGTGATCGAGAGCGGCCGGCCATTGATCAGGAAGACGACCGTCGGCTTGCCCGTTTCGACTACGGCTTTGACGAGATCGTTCTGCGCGCCCAGCAGATCCAGTGAGTCGCGGTCTCCGAGATGGTTCTCGGCCCAGGCTTCGCGGTTGGTGCTTTCATTTTCGCCAATCACCAGGATGGCGACGTCGGCTCTTTTCGCGGCATCGACCGCGGCCTGAAGGCTGTCCGCTTGCGTCTTCGGGTCGATCAGTTTGACGTCGTTGGTGAACCAACCGTGCCAGTCGGCAGGGGCGTCGGTGATTTTGCAGCCTTCGGCATAGAGCACCGTCGCGTTCGCTCCCACGCGATCGCGAATGCCCTGCAGAATGCTGACGCTGTGCACCGGCTTACGGCTGTAGCCACCCAGGTGAACGCCCTCGGCATTCGGGCCGATCACGGCGATCGTCTTCACCTTCTTGAGATCGAGCGGCAGCAGGTTGTTTTCATTCTTCAGCAGCACGACCGTTTTCTGAGCTGCTTTGAGCGCCAGTTGGCGGTGCTCAGCGCTGTTGGTGGTGCGATCAGCGTAATCTGGATCGACGAGCGGATTGTCGAATAAGCCCAGGCGGAACTTCGCCGTGAGGATACGGGCCACGGCTTGATCGAGTTCGCTCTGGGGCACGATGCCGCGCTTCACCTGGTCGATGAGCGTGCGATAGACCGAGCCGTCCGAGAGGTCGTAGTCCACTCCCGCAGCGAGAGCCAGCCGCGCTGCATCCGGCTTGCCGGCAGCGACGTGATGCGTGCCGATCAACATTTGCAGGCCATCGCCGTCCGAGGTCACGAAGCCGCGGAAACCCCACTCCTGCCGCAGCACTTTTCCCAGCAGCCAGTGATTGATGTGGGAAGGAATGCCGTCAATCTCGTTGTAGGAGGCCATCACGCTGCCCACGTTGGCCTCCTGCACGGCTGCCTGAAACGGCACCAGGAACGTTTCACGAATCGTGCGCTCCGAATAGTTCCCCGGCGCGGTGTTGGTGCCTCCTTCGGGCTGGCCGTGGACGGCGAAGTGTTTCATGGTGGCCATCACGTGATGGCGATCGATCCTGAAGTTGTCGCCCTGCAGGCCGGTCACGGCGGCTACGGCCATGCGCGACACGAGAAAGGGATCTTCGCCGTACGTTTCTTCCGTGCGTCCCCAGCGCGGATCGCGCGCGAGATCGAGAACCGGTGTGAAGACCTGGCCTACACCGGCCGATCCTGCTTCTTCTCCGGCCGCGGTGAATACCTGGTGTACAAGTTCCGGATCCCACGTGCTCGCCAATCCCAGGGCTTGAGGGAAGCTGGTGCTGGTGTCTTCCATGAATCCGTGGAGAGCCTCGCCCATGAAGAGCGAGGGGATACCGAGGCGGGTTTTCTCCTTGCGATAACGCTGAATCGCATTGCGGAGAATGGCCGCCCGCTTCGCCGGGAACGAGAGGTCGGGATCCCACCAGCGCTCCATCGTGTCACGCGCGGTCTGGGTATTGAACGTTCCGGTCGGATCGATCACGTCGACGCTAGCCCGGCCGCCGCCGGAAATCTGCTCGACCTTCTCTTCGAGCGTCATGCGCGAGAGCAGGTCAGCAACGCGATCGTCAATGCTCAGGCTGGCATCGCGGTACCGGGGCATGGGTTGAGAAGAAGCTTTCTGGGTTTGACTTTGGGTAACGGCGAACAACAGGAAGACGAGAGCAAGACAGCAGAAAACATTTCTCTTCTGCATTTTCATCGGATCACCATGAATGCTGTTGTTGCGACGGTCTGCCGCACGGAGAAGGATACGCTTCTAAGCAGAGAATCGTTCTAGAAAAACCGTTTAAAAAAACGATTCGCTGATACGCGGCCTGTGCCGGTTGGGAGCAACAAAAAACCCTCTCGCTCGAGCTGAGAGGGTTTGCGAACTGGCTTGGGGTGGAGAACTACGCACGTACTACATTGGCCGCCTGGAAGCCCTTTGGCCCCTTGAGCAGGTCGAACTCGACGGTCTCGCCCTCATTGAGTGTGCGGTAGCCGTTCTCCTGGATGGCGGAGAAGTGCACAAATACATCCTCGCCCGTGGAGCGCTGGATGAACCCATATCCCTTCGCCCCGTTGAACCACTTCACAGTACCCTTCTCTCTCACAAAGAAACTCCTTTCGCCTCTAGCACTGAAATATTCTTCCGTCTCTTCTATGTTTGTCCCGGGGAACGAGACACCCCCTCAAAGGACGGCTAGAATTTTGGTGGCGTTGCCGCGGGCGGGACATACCTCACCAACACAAACGGCTCCTACATGTGCGCTGCTCCTCACGGAGCGGCGAAATGTAACGGAGCCGATGAACGCAGGCGCGATATCGAACTGCCAAGCACAGAACGTCAACCTGGGACTACACTTCGCATCAGCCGCTCTCCCGGCTGACGAGCACAAGATAATAGCAGGAAGTTCGCGGTTGGCAAGAGGTAAGTTATTGAAACGGCATGACCGCCAGCCGCATGGGAGCGGCTGAGGCCAAGCGCAGGGAGGAGGCTGGCCCGCGGGAGTCTAGTCGTAAGTATCTGATAAGATTGGAACATCGTGACTTCCATCACGCCCGCAGAACCTTCCGAAAAAGCAATCTCCACCGGCAAACCCGGGATGGTCAAGGCCATCCACGACAGCGTCATCGCCTCGACTCTGCGCTACCTATTGCGGACGGAGGTGCACACATTTGCTTTCTCGGTCGCGGCAAACGCAATTCTGTCCTTCTTCCCTTTCGTATTGCTGCTCCTCACTCTGGTCCGCCGCGTCTTTCACTCGCGGGTTATGTATGAGGTCGTCATCAACCTGCTGCGCGACTATCTTCCCGCCGGCCAGGATTTCGTCATCCGCAATCTCACAGCGTTGGTGGATGCTCGCCAGCGCGCGCAGGTCTTCTCGCTGGTGATGTTGCTGATCACGTCGAACGGAATTTTCATGCCGCTCGAAGTCGCGCTGAACCGCATCTGGGGATTTCGCAACAACCGGTCTTACATCGGGAATCAACTGATCTCGCTTGGACTCACTTTTGCCAGCGGTTGTCTGGCATTGCTCTCGATCAGCCTGACGGCCGGCAATTTGGCATTCCTCAAGAACGCCCTCCATGGACACGGCGCATGGCTTATCCAGATGGTGGGATTCATCACCATGAAAGTCTTCGCCATCACCGCCAGCATTGCGATTTTCTTTCTGATCTACTGGCTGCTACCCAACGGAAAAGTTCCGGCGCGCGCCGTTCTGCCGACCGCCATCCTGATGGGATTGTGGTCGGAGATTCTGAAGTACCTTTACATCTACGCCCTGCCCTGGCTGAACTTCGGCGAAGTGTACGGACCGTTCGCGATCTCGGTGAGCTTGATGTTCTGGGCGTTTCTGTCGGGGATGCTGCTGCTGACGGGGGCACATTTGTCGGCGCGGCGGCTGCGTGCTTTGTAGGCGCGGCCGCACCGACCCGGATTCTGCTTCGCGGACGTTGAATGAAGTAGACTGCCCTACGCAGCTCACACCGCGATAGCGTCTCCCTGGGACGGTGCAGGTCGAGCATGGTTGCTGGGATGCGAGACGATTCGTTGTGCGCCGGTTTTGACTCCGCCCCCGACATTCCAAAGATACATCGCCGCATAAGCTCGCCAGGGCCGCCAGGCTTCGGCACGCTCCTCCAATTTTCGCGGATTCTCAAGCTCCAGGGCGCGCAGCAATCCGAGGTCGCCCGACGGAAATGCGTCCGGTTCGCCGAGTGCCCGCATGGCGACATATTCCGCAGTCCACTGTCCGATACCCGGAATTTGCCGGAACTCTGCCAGGAAAGCACGGACATCAACGACGCCTCCGAAGCTCAACTTGCCGTCGCGCACCGCACGCGATAACCGGCGGATCGTCTCGGCCCGCGCTCCGGTCAGACCGACGCTTTCCAGCTTTGCCTCAGCCAACGCAGCTGCTGACGGGAAGGTTTGCATGAGGCCGTTCGCTCCGTGGAATGGTGTCCCGAATGTCTTCGCGATTCGCCCGGCCAGAACGGAGGCGCCTTTGACGGTGATCTGCTGTCCGAGAATGGCTCGGACCGCCAGTTCAAAACCGTTCCAGCATCCCGGCACGCGCAGTCCTGGCTCACTTTCCAGGCGCCAGCGCAGATCGCGATCTCCTCGCAGTCCGCGCACGATCGTCGCCCAGTCTGCGTTCAGATCGAACATCGCGCGGATGCGCTCGATGATGAAGAACAGCGCGCGCGGATCGCCAAACTGCACGCGCACGGAGAGGGCAACACGTTCTTCATCCAGCGAGACTTCGAAATGTCCCTCGCTGCCGTCGATCGAAATGGAACGAAGATAGCTGCCGCCCTCCACGAGTTCCACGCCCGGGATGGCTCGCGCCGCCAGAAAATCCAGCATTCCCTGCCAGTGGTAGGGGGGACGAAAGCGCAGCCGGAAGAGATATTGATTCGCGGGCTGCACCGTGGTTTGCCGCGCCAGGCGGCGAAGTTGCGTTGGCGTCCGATGATAGATCTCGCGAATGCCGGCGTTGAAGCGGCGCACGGATCCGAACCCTGCCGACAGAGCAATCTCGCTCATCGGCAAGGTGGTCTCATCGATCAGCTTTTTCGCGAAGTGCAAGCGCCGGGTGTGGGCGACGGCGATGGGAGTCGCGCCGAGATGACGAACGAACAATCGCCGCAGGTGGCGCGAGCCGACTCCCAAGCGTTCGGCGAGACCCTCGATGCCGCCTTCTTCGAGTCCGCTTTCGCCGATCAAGCGCAGCGCCCGCGACACGGTCGCCGGAGTCCCCAGCCAGGCCGGCGTTCCCGGCGAGCATTCCGGGCGGCACCGCAGGCAGGGACGAAACCCGGCCTCGGCCGCCGCGGCTGCGGTCGGATAGTAGCGAACATTCTTCTCTTTGGCGGTGGGCGCCGGACATATCGAGCGGCAATAGACCCGGCTGGTGAGGACCCCGATGAAGAACTTTCCGTCAAATCGCGGATCACGCGAGAGCCGAGCCCGGGAGCAGACTTGCCAATCCAAACTCATATCGTTGGCTGATGATAAGCCATTCGGGCCGCGCCAGTGGACGTTTTCGGACCAGGCTCGCGGAGAGAGCCGAGTCCGCAAACGTCCAACCCTGCTCACCTAATCGATTTAGGTTGATCTAACGTTCCATGACTCGCCGGATCCGCCATTGCGTCGAGTGTCCGAAGTGCCGTACGCGATATCTGATTGGCGCCAGTCCGTACTCCAACGGGGCTTACCTGGTACACTCCCCCGCAGATCTGGAAGCCCACACGTTGTACTGCCCGTGCGGCAAGTCGGCCTTCACCAGCCGCTGGAGCGATTCTCGGACCTACGTCGTCTCCAACCCGGCCTACGACCGTGGCTTCGGATCACCCGATGAGATCTACCCGGTCGGCGGTGAAAAGAACGGTGGGGCCAGTTATCCGAACGCCGGGCCGGGGAGCGCTTAGGAACGGAACTGGAGATCAAGATGAGAACGTTGCTTCGAGCCGCAATCACTCTCGCGGGCCTGGCTGCGCTTTTATCCCCCTCCGCCCCCGCAGCAACCCATGACGCCAAGGCCGTCGCTGCGCTCGATACCGAGTATCAAGCGGCGGTGAAGGTCAATGACGCGGCCACCATGGATCGCATTCTCGCCGACGACTTTGTGCTCGTGATCGGCTCCGGCAAGACATTCACGAAAGCCGATTTACTCGAATCAGCGCGCAAGAAGGAAGTTCAGTACGAACACCAGGAGGATACCGAGCAGACGGTCCGCGTGTGGGGCGACACGGCCGTCGTGACCGCGAAACTATGGCTGAAGGGGACACAGGACGGCAAGCCCTTCGATCGCACTCTCTGGTTCAGTGATACGTACGTGCGCACGCCGCATGGCTGGAGATACGTATTTGGACAGGCTTCGCTGCCGCTGCCCACGTCGCCGTAAGTCGTCGCCAGGAACGCCTCTGCATCCGGGATCATTCGCATTCCCTATTTCACGCCCTTCTCCGGATCCCAAGTGCCCTGCTCCTTCCGGACAATGACCATCTGCCCGATGTGGTACGCATTATGCGCTCCGATGTGGGCGATGGCTGAAGCCCACTGCTTCAGCTTGGCATCATCCGCGCCTTCGACCGCCTTCTCCCAGGCCGTCATGACCTCGTCGAGCTTCTGCACCGTCTCGGTCCACTTTTTGGCGTCAAAGCTGTTAAAGGTTTCGTTGTTGTCGCCGCTGAATTTCGGGGGTGGCTCGCCCTTGAACTTCGCCAGTTGTTCCGTGTTCCAGAAAATCAGATGATTCGCCAGTTGGCCCACCGAATGATTGCCCTTGCCATCGGTCCAGCCGGCTTGCTCCGCCGTGAGGCCCGCGACGGCAACGCTGGCCGGCACGAACCAGTCTTTCTCGTTATGCGTGGTTCGCAGTTGTTCCAGCAAAATGGTTTTGAGCGTCGGCGCTGGCTTCTGATCCTGCGCGTAGGTGAACGACGTTGACAGCACTAGCAAGACGAGTATTCGTTTCATAAGTGAAGTCTCTCCTTGAATGTGGGCGCCCGAAGGAATGACGCGCGCAACCTCGGGAAGGTAAGCAGAAGCCCGATTCGCAAGCCTCGAGACTACAAGATTGCGTGTGAATCTACGTATATTTCCATCGTGTCGCCGACTTCGGAAAGCTCTTCTCGATGAACCCAAACACCGTCTTCGGACGTACGGCGAAGATCGGTTCACCCATGCTGCACGGGTCCATCTTGTATTTCTTCTTGTAGGCAGCGGCTACGCGATCGAGCAGGGCCGCGTCTTTTGTTTCCTCGGCGGCTCCCTCGACGATGACCGCTTCTTCGCCTTCGTCGTTGGTCACCGTGCAGGCGGGATTCGCTACGAGGTTTCTCCCCTTGCGGGATTTGCGCCCGGTCGAGAAGAAGAACGCATCGTCCACCCACACTCCCCACACCGGCATGACGTGGGGACGGTTTTCGGGATGGATGGTGCTGACCCAGAACGTCCGGCAGGTTTCCATCTTCTTGCCTACCCAACTCCAGGACAACAATCCCTTCTCATCCTCGGAGAGGCCGTATCCGGGAGCGAAAGGACGGCCTGCCTTCGGCTGAGAGTTTGTCCCGGCAGATCTCGTCGTGGCTCGCCTTGTCGAGGTTCGCTTTGGCATAGCGTGGAATTTTAGCAGCACGTGTTGGTTTCGGTTAACCGGGCCCGTGACCGGGATCTCTCTCACTCTGAGGCTTACGCAGTCTTCAGTTGTTCCTGAACGGCACGATAGGCCTGGTCGATGGCGACATTGGTGTAGGCGCTGGCTCCGGCGTCGGAGTTGGCTACGGATATCCGCCCGAACTGCTTTCGTCCGATCACGCAGGGACGCTCTTCCGGCGCCCATTGCGCGTCGGAGTAGGGGTCGTATTCGTAGGCGTATCCGTGACCCCAGCGGTTGACCGTGATGCCGGCGATGTCGCGGGCGGAGTCGAATCCGGACGCCGAGAGCATGCGATTCAACTGCTCGCGGATGTTGCGCTCGAAGGTGGAAAACGGCGTGGCAATCAGCTCATATCTTCCCCTGCGGTACTGCTCGCGCCGAGGCAGGCCGGGCTTGCAGGGAGTGCGCAGCATGAACAACACCATGGGCTCTTGCGGCGTGCGCGGGAACTGATAAGTTCCCAGGCTGACGGGAAAATCCAGCATGGTGAAGGAGTGATAACTGCCGGGCGAAACGATCTGGCGGACGCCCGCTTTCTGGAATGACGTCCAGTTGCGAATCGCCACATGCGTGTAAATGAATGGTTCCTTCACGCCGTAGTGCAGGGCTTCCTTCTGCTTCGCGGGAAGGTCTGGACACAGATACGGCACCATGCCGTTATAGCCGGCGAGAATACAGGACTTCCCTCTTACGCTCCGCAGTCTTCCCTTCTGGACGTAAGCAACGATCACCTCGTTCGCCGACTTGGCCGCACTGGAAGCCTGCGCGCGCACCGCGGTGGAGTTCAGTCGAATGCGCACGGGCGATGACGGCTGATCGAGCCTGGAATAGTCCGCCCGCGCGATGACGATGTCGTCCATGGTGTGTCCCGGGATCGATCCGGGCACCAGACTGCGGACCAGCAATCGCGCAATCGATGCGTTGCCATCCGGAAAATGAAAAATATATGGCTCTTCCTTTTCTTCGCTCTCTTCCGCTTCAGCCAGGTCCATACCGTCGAACCCGGCGAAGCGCCAGGCTTCATAGTCGTCAGGGTTTCGGTAGCATCCGAGGGCTGAGATGGCGTCAATTCCGACCGCGAACAAGTCGTGGGTGTAGGTCTGGAAGAACGGAAGGACTGCTGGATCAGCTTTGCAAATTTCGGTGAGAAAGCCGGCGTAGCTGATCTTCGCCAGCCGCGCGTATTTTTCTTCGCGCGAAAGCCCCGCCAGATAGTCCTTCTTGTCGGTGTAGAGGCGCGCGATTTCCCGCTGCACCTTCTCTGAGAGTGGCGTCCGGTGAAGAAATTCCGGCCATTCCAGCGATCCCATGCCGGGTACGAGCCGGTCCTCACCGAAAGTCTCCTTGTCGAAGAAACACGCGGTGCCCAGATGCGAATAGAGTTTCTGATCGTAGGCCTTGTAGAAGACGCTCGTCTCGACTCCAAGGTCGTTGAGAACGCTCTTGGCGACGTCGCTGTACTCGGAGGGACTTTCAATCGACTGGGTACCTCCGTTGCTGAGCAGTAAGCGGTTCCCGACACGGAACTCATTTCGACGGGCGTGGCCGCCGAAATCGTCATGATTTTCGAGAATCAGGACGCGCGATTTCGGGCCTGCCTCTTTGCGATAGAAGTAGGCCGCGGCAAGTCCGCTGATGCCGCCTCCGACAACGATGAGGTCATAAGTCTCACGGGTGTCGAGGGGAGTTCCAGCATCCTTCCAGAACGTTCCGTCACGGAGCGCGTGCGCGACATCGTAGGCACCAGGCTGGCTGCCCCTCATGCCGGTGAGCGCGGGCGGGTAGGTCTCTCCCGAAGGAGGCGCGTCCGAGGCCGTTGCCAAACCGGGCAAGCTGGCGGATCCAAGCGCTCCGATCCCCATGGCAACGCCGTTCAGGAAATCGCGCCGGGTGATGCGGCGTCCCATTCCCAATTGCCGATCATGGATTTCCTGGCTCATGTGACGCTAAGAGCGCTATCGCTTCAACTCCTGCACCGCCCGATACCCCTGGTCAATTGCGCAATCGGTATACGCATAGGCGTCGGCGTCGGCGTTGGCGATCGTGAGACGGCCGAAGGGCTTGCGCGCTACCTGACACGGTGTCTCGCCTCCATTCAGCCAGAAATCGTCGAACAGGGAGTTGTATTCGTAGGCGTATCCGTGTGGCCAGCGGTTGACGGTGATTTCAAGAATGTCGCGTACGGGATCGAAGCCGCCCTGACCGAGCATGCGTGACAGCTGTTCGCGGATATTGCGCTCGTAGGTTTCGAATGTCGTCGTGTACAACTGGATGCGTCCGAGCTTGTGCTGCTCGCGCGCCGAATGGCCGGGCTTGCATGCGGCTTTCATCATGTGGACGACGATCGGCTCGTCGGGCTTTTTCGCGCACTCGTAGCCGCCGATCGAGACTGGCAGGTCGAGGGTTATGTAGGCGTGATACATCGACGGACAATACACCGAGTTCACACCCAGCTTCTGAAATGCCGTCCAGTTGCGGATCAGCACATTGTTATATAGCAATGGAACCTTCTGCGCTGAGGCGAGCGCTTCCTTCTGCGGGCCCGGAAGTTCCTGGGCAATGTAGGGAATGACGACGTGCCAGCAGGCCAGAATGCAGTTGGCCGCGCGTACCGTCTTCAGGCTCTTCCCGGTTGCGTAGGTGACTTCGATTTCCTTCGCGCTTGCCGGATCTCCCACGTGCTTTACTCGGACCACAGTGCTGTTCAGACGAATACGCACGGGCGACGAAGGGGCATCGAGCTGGGTGTAATCGGCCTTGGCCAGCACAACGTCGTTCGCGGAAGTTCCCGGGATCGCCGCAGGATTCAACTTTCGCACCAGCAGCCGGGCGATACTCGCATTCCCATCGGGAAAGTGAAAAAAGTACTTATCCGCCTCTTCGTTTGGAATGGCGTCGCGGTTCATGCCTGGGCCGGGCGAGGGATCGAGCTTCAACCCGCGGAAACCGGGCAATCCCAGCCCCCATGCATCCTGGGCGGAAACAGCGTCAATTCCCACGCCAAACAGCGGGTGCGGCATCGACTGCAGCAGCTTTACGACCTCGTCGTTCACGTGGGCGACGTCGGTCAGGTATTTGGTGTAACTCATGCGCGCCATGCGCGTTTTCTTCTCGCCGGAACTGAGTCCGGGAAAGTAGTCCTGACTATCCTGCAAAAGGCGTTTGAAATCCTCTTTGCCCTTGTTTGAGAGCGGTGCATCCCTCATGAATGCCTGCAACTCCGCCCCGGCGCCGGCGGAGTTGATGCCACTCTCATCTCCACCCCAACGCGCAGGATTGGCGACCAACTTGTCGGCGCCAAATGTTTCTTTGTCGAAGAAGATGTGGGGCTTCAGGCCGAAGGACCGATACAGATCCTTGTTTACGTATTTGGGATACGAAGGCACGTCGATGCCAAGTTCTTCGATCAACTCCTTCGCGACGGGGCTGTAAGGTGCGGGACTCTCAATGGAGTAGGTCCCGCCATAACCAAGCCGGAAAACGTTGCCCGCGTGGAATTCGTTGCGCTTGGCGTGTCCACCGAAGTCGTCGTGATTGTCGAGAATCAGGATACGGGCTTTATCGCCGGCCGCTTTGCGGAAGTAGTGCGCCGCCGCGAGTCCACTGATCCCTCCACCGACCACGACCAGGTCGTAGGATTCACCCGTATCGACCGGTCTGGAAGCTTTGTCCCAGAAATCACCATCACGCACTGCATGCATGGCCTCGAACGAGCCAACGTGGGAGCCGCGGAGCCCGACCTTGGCCGGCGGGTAGTATCCGGGAGCGTTCTGCGGCTCGAGATCGGGAGCAGCCGCAGCCCACATTTCCGGCGGGATGATTGCCGCACCTGCCGTGATGGCAACCCCGTTGAGAAAGTCCCTTCGCGTGATGCGCGCGTTCATCCCCAGTGCCCGGTCCCGTTGGTCTGCCACAAAGGCCTCCGGCGAGGGAGTTTATCACCGCGACCGGTCATCTGGCCGTAATGGGTGGCTTCCCGTCGGGAGTATACTTGGCGGTAAGACTGTCGGTGCCCGCCACGAAGTGATCCATGCTTGGAACTACCGCCGTCGGTCAAACGGCGAAAAGGGGAACGCAATGTTCACCAGAATTACAGCGATTCGACTCGTGATGGGGGTCGGTGTTCTCTGCTCTGGGGTCTCCCTCTGCCAGGAAAAACCCGCCGCGACGGGTAATGCGGGAACCATCGAGTTTCCCGTCATCATGAAGCAGAAGGTCGAGGCCGGGAAAACGCCGGTTGGCACCAAAGTCCAGGCGGAACTCGTGATGGCGACGCTGGTCGACGGCAAAACTGTCCCGAGAGACGCAGTCTTGTCGGGGGAGGTCACCGAATCGGTAGCCAAGACCGAGACCGAACCGTCTCGCTTGGCCATCCGTATGGACTCGATTCAGTGGAAGAAGGGGTCAGCCCCGATTAAGGCCTACTTGACGGCCTGGTTCTATCCCATCAATGCCGGGCCGAGCCCGGATGTGCGCTACGGACCGGCCGACGGTCCGATGAGCAAGACGTGGAATGGCATGGGCACGTACCCGGGGTCTGCGGCGTCTCAGCCGTTTCCTGACACGTCGGTCACGGACCCGCAAAGGCCGACACCCGACACGCCCGCCACGAGCATTTCGAAGCATCGTACCCTGATGAAAGATGTCGAATCCGCACGCAAGGACGATGGGACGGTCGCGATTACCTGCAAGCGTTTCAATCTCAAGCTGGACAAATTGACGACCTACGTGATGGCAACCGGCGACCTGCTGGCCAGGAACTAGCGCGTCTTGGAGGACCGAGGACTGGTTTGGGGGAGGACTTGCACTGCCGCATTCGCGATCGCAGTGTCCCAGATTGACGTGGTCGACTCGGCAGTCACGACCCCGATCTGGCCGGCCAGCGGCGTCAGCGACGCGCCCACCCAGGTGACGCGAAATTCATCGCTCTGACCCGCGTAGGTGATCGACACGGCCGCGCCGAGCTGAAGCTGCGCATCGACGCCCTCGAGTTGCGCTCCCCGTCGGCTCACGTTGCGTGTTTTGACATTCTCCGAGAACAATTTCCCGTTAGCGTCTTTGCCGCTCAGGCGCACGGGCACTACGACTTCGACCCGCGGCTCGCGACGCTCGCCCATCCTCTGTGCCTTCAGGTCTTCGAGAAAGTCTTCGAGCGACAGCATTTCTCCCTGCCGCACGAGATCAAGCAGCGGATCATCGGACTCTGCGTTGCTTGGGGCGATGGAGGGCGTATCCGGTCCCAGTTTCCCCGCCTCTGCTCCCTCTTTGCGGCCTACGAACACGCGCGGCACCTCGCGGTGCTCGACGAGACGGTTGATGAGTTCCCCGGCGCGCCGGCCATGGTCGTCCGAAGTGAACTCCACTCCCATGCCTTCAGGATGTGAAGCCCGGACGATTCCATCTAGCAGGGATTCGTGCCTGGCGACGCGCACGCTGATCAGCACCGGAGTGCCAAGGGGCATGGGGCGTGCAGATTCCAGGTAGCATGCGCCAGCGCTAATGTCGGTCAGGCGCCAGCGGCGCCCGGTAGAGGGCGGCGCCATTGGAGCCGACTGCTCGGGACTCTGGGAACTGGCCTCGACCGGGGGTGGAGATTCTTCGATCCTCCAGTCCGACGGCGAGTATTCAATGCCCCAGAAGTTGCCGGGGGTGTCGAGTTCCATACCCAACAGCCAGGTCTCCGGCTCTCCACCCAGCGGGACGACGTCAGCGACTCGCGCGGTCGTTTGACGTCCCGACCGGATGATTTCCAGCCGGACCGGCAGGTCGCGCGGAAGGCCCCGCTGTGTGATCAGTCCACAGCCGTGGGCGTTCACCAGGGTCGTGGTACATTCCGCGGAGAATTCAAGAGCCGGGTCGAGGCTGGTCACCAGGATGGGAACTTCCAACGGCAATCTGGTGCTGCGTCGGATCGCGTGCTGTTTCGGCTGAGTCCCCATTGGGGCCGGGATACTGCAATATCCGTCACCCACCATGCTAGAACACCTGAAACCGGCTCATGAGAAGATTTCGCGGGGTCCGGTTGCCAGTTAGGTACGTGGGGAGGAGCAGCTCTCACCTCTCAGCGAGGCTTGGAGGAGTGACGGAGAGGCGTCCATTGATTTCTTGCAGAAAAGACAAAACCTGAGGCTCCCCGGTTTTTCTGAGAACCAGGAACCAGCAACTCCTTCTAGCCTTCCGCCTTGACCGCAGCTTCAGCGGCCTGGAAGCCGATCTTGCTATGCGTGCCATCACAGAAAGGCTTATTGGTTGAAGCTCCGCACCGACAAAGAGAGTAGGCCGGCTTGCCGGTGAGGTCGTACTTATTTCCATTGGCATCTATCAGTTCGACCAGACCGCTCGGGTCTTCTACGCGATAAGGGCCGTTCGGACGTATGGTGATTTTGACTTGCGACATGGGACCTCCGATTAGAATGTGAGAGATCAAAGCTAACACAGTCCAGTTCTCCGTTCTCAGTGATAGGCAATGTGGAATGTGACTGCGAACTGCTATCGCCAGCGGTCCACCAACTCCCACCAGATGAGCTTGATCCATTCGTCGAGGGTGGTCTTCGCCCATTCGCGGTTGGTCCACCAGGTAGTGCCAAAATGGGTGGTGTCCTCCGCGGCAGCGGTTGAGAACTGATATTGAGGGAGGCGATGGCGAAAAATGAGCAACGCTCGACGAGTGTGCGACGCCGACGTCACGATGAGCACGGAATGCACACCGTACGGCTGAAGGCAATGGCTCACATCGTCGGTCTCGGCGTAGGTGGAGAGGCCGACGATCGGGCACACGGAGATTCGGTTCTTCTCAGGCTGAGCGTCGATGAATCGTTGCGCCACATCGGTGAGACGCTGATCGTAGACCACGCTGCGGGACTCCGCGTCGAGGAATAGGCGGGGGGCCTTCTCCTGGCGAAGGAGTTCGAGAGCACGAGCCGGCCGGACGGAGGCCTCACCGGCGAGAACGACAATGGCATCGGCTTTTTGCGGTTCATCGACGACGAGGAAGCGGCCAGCCTGGCTGCCGAGCACGATCAACAACAGAAGGACAACAAGCAATACTCGGATTCGCATTCTAGCCGAATGTTACTAAGGGAAGCGCGATTTCGTCGAATTCGATTACTGCTGTTATCACCCGTTCGTGCTATCGGTAAAATATGTTGAAACCCCGGTGCATCTGCGGTCGGAATTCTCCCCGTTCGATGCTAGAATTTTTCTCGGACTTATGAGCGTACAACTCACATCTTCATCCCCCCTGACAGAACTGAAAAGCCGCATTGAGACCCGCAAGGCGCGGGTGGGAATCATCGGCCTGGGATACGTCGGTCTGCCACTGGCGTTGCTCTACAGCGAGCAGAAATTTCCCGTCACCGGCTTTGACATCGACGCGAAGAAAGTCGACACCCTGGCCAAGGGTGGGTCATACATCTTCCGCATTTCACCGGAAGAAATCCAGTCGGCGAAGGCAAGCGGGTTCAACGCCACTTCGGACTACTCGCGCATCACCGAGATGGACGCGATCATCATCTGCGTGCCGACTCCCCTCAACGAGTATCACGAGCCCGACCTGAGCTACATCACGAACACGGCGCACGCTGTGGCACCGCATCTTCGCGCCGGACAGATCGTCATCCTGGAGAGCACGACGTATCCCGGCACGACGGAAGAAGTGATGATTCCGATCCTGGAAAAGGAAAACAAAGCGGGGTTGAAGGCGTCACGCAGCGGCGCGGCGGGCGATAAAGAGTTCTGGGTTGCCTTCTCGCCGGAGCGGGAGGATCCCGGGAATACGTCCGTCGCCCGGCACGACATCCCGAAAGTGATCGGCGGCCTCGACCAGCAGGCGAGCGAGATTGCGGGCGCTCTGTACGGCTCGATCTTCCGGCGCACAGTTCCGGTCTCGTCGCCGGCTGCGGCGGAGATGACCAAACTGCTGGAGAACATTTACCGCTGCGTGAACATCGCGATGGTGAATGAGCTCAAGCTGCTGTGCCTGCGAATGAATCTGAACATCTGGGAGATTATCGACGCCGCTTCGACGAAGCCTTTCGGCTTCCATCCCTTTTACCCGGGGCCGGGCTTGGGCGGACACTGCATTCCGGTCGATCCCTTCTATCTCTCCTGGAAAGCCAAGGAATTCGACTTCCGCACACGCTTCATCGAGCTGGCCGGCGAAGTGAATACGGCGATGCCGTATCACGTGATCGCGTCCACCATCAGTGCGCTCAACCGGCAGAAAAAGGCGATTAACGGGTCGAAAGTGCTGGTGCTGGGCGTGGCGTACAAGAAAGACATTGACGACCTGCGGGAATCGCCGTCGTTGACGATCATCGAATTGCTGCAGAAGGAAGGCGCGGAAGTGAGCTATCACGATCCGTACTTTCCGTTTGTGGGCCGCGGGCGCAAGTACGATCTGCAGATGACCCGTGCTTCGCTCGACAACCTCAGCCAATACGATTGTGTGCTGATCGTGACCGATCACACGGACTACGACTACGCGCGCATCGTCAACGAGGCGCAACTGGTCGTGGACTCACGCAACGCGACACGCGGCATCGAGAACAAGAAGATCGTGCACTGCTAGCCTGAATCAGATTTCGCAACGGGCGGCATGTCAATCATGCTGCCCTTTTGCTTTGGGCGGTGAAACCCGGTCGGGCAGAGACGGCACGGGGAACATCGGCTGTGCTAGTATTCGGCGTTGCGCGGAGGATGGCAGCCGGCGACGCAACCAACCCCATGCGCAACGGTGCGCCGATGAAAGATACTCTCGGAGTCTTGCTGGCCGGGGGCGCGGGAGAACGCCTCTATCCCCTGACTCGCGATCGTGCGAAGCCAGCCGTGACGTTCGGGGGCATCTATCGCATCATTGATGTCACCCTGTCCAACTGCCTGAACTCGGGTCTGCGCCGGGTCCATATCCTCACGCAGTACAAAGCGCTCTCGCTCAACCGGCACATTCGCGAAGGCTGGAACATCTTCGGCCGGGAGATTGGCGAGTTCATCGAAATCCTGCCGCCCATGAAGCGGGTCAGCGAAAACTGGTATATGGGCACGGCCGATGCCGTGTATCAGAACATCTATTCGATCGGGTCGGAACAACCCAAACATGTGCTGATTCTTTCCGGCGACCAAATCTACAAGATGGACTACGGGCTCATGCTGCAGCAGCACCACGACTCCGGTGCCGACGTCACCCTCGCGACGATCCTGATGGAGCCAGACGAGTGCCGTCATTTCGGAGTAGTGGAGATCGACCGCACGCACCGGATCGTCGGCTTCCAGGAAAAACCGAAGCAGACCGATCTGCGTTCGCCGTACGATCCGAGCAAGATTTCCGCATCGATGGGCGTCTACATCTTCAATACTGACGTGCTCATCCCGGTACTGCTGAAAGACGCGGAGGATCCGGATTCGAAGCACGATTTCGGCAAGGACATTCTGCCCAGGATGCTCGATGATTATCGCGTCTTTTCCTTCAACTTCGTCGATGAAAACAAGAAGGAGGCGCTCTATTGGCGCGATGTGGGAACACTGGAAGCGTTCTACGAGGCCAACATGGATCTGGTTTCGGTCTCACCGGTGTTCAACCTGTACGACGAAGAGTGGCCGATACGGACCCACCAGCGTCAATATCCGCCGGCGAAGTTCGTGTTTGCCGAAGCGGCCCGGATGGGACACGCGCTCGACTCGCTCGTCTCCCAGGGCTGCATCCTCTCGGGCGGCACAGTGAAAGAGTGTGTGCTCTCGCCCGATGTGCGCGTCAACTCCTTCAGCGAGGTAGAGTCGAGCATTCTCTTTTCGCACGTGAATGTCGGGCGCCGCTGCCGCATTCGGCGCGCGATCCTCGATCGCGACGTCCACATTCCGGAAGGCACAACCATTGGATATGATCCTGAAGCGGACCGGGGACGATACTTCGTGACCGACGGCGGGATCACCGTCGTCACCCGCGACTATTCGCTGTTTGAGAACCCGGTGACCGTGGATTACTTTACCAGCGAGTAGTAAGCGATCCTGGCCGTGCTCACGTACAGACAGTTCAACCGTCTTTTCACAACCATTCCTCTCGAGTGAGGCATTATGCGCTTCCCGCAGATTCTGTTTGCGTTCCTGATCCTGGCTACATTGCTGAGCCCGGCACAAACGGCGTCTACCCCGCCCGCGCCCGGGTTCAGCATCGACAATATCGACAAGACGGTCGACCCATGCACCGATTTCTACCAGTATGCCTGCGGAAACTGGGTCAAGCGGACAGAAATTCCCGCCGACCAGTCGTCCTGGCTGAGCTTCATCGAACTCGACGAGCGGAACCAGTACACGATGCGGGACATCCTGGACAAAGCAGCGGTCGCTTCATCGCAACGGGATGCAATTACGCAGAAGATTGGAGATTTCTACGGTTCGTGTATGGATGAAGCTGCGGTCGAGTCGAAAGGCAGTGGGCCGCTCAGGCCCGAACTGGAGCGTATCGCTTCGGCCAGCGACAAGAAGGCTTTGATCGACGTGATCGCGCAACTTCACCTGCGTGGCACAAGGAGCCTGTTTGCGTTTTACTCGCAACCTGATCTCCACAACGCCGATCAGGTAATTGCTTATCTGGATCAGGGCGGACTCTCCTTGCCCGATCGCAATTACTACATTCAGGACGACGCCAAAATGGCGGAAATGCGCCAGCATCTGGTGGAATACGCCACGCAATTGTTCATCCTGAACGGGCAGTCTGCCGAGCAGGCTGCGGATTCAGCAAAAACCGTGTTGAGAATCGAGACGACCCTGGCCAAGGCCTCGATGGACCGGACGAAGCGGCGCGATCCGAAAAATCGTGACCACAAAATGAAAACGGACCAGCTCGAAGCTCTGGCGCCCAATTTTTACCTCCGCCGCTATTTCGCGGCGGTGGGCGCGCCCGCCTTCTCCGAGCTAAACGTCGCCAACCCCGATTTCTTCAAAGATGTGAATGGCGTACTGGACACGGAATCGCTCGATTCGCTGAAGACATACGTGACATGGCATCTTCTGAGTGCCGCTGCTCCCTGGCTGTCGAAGCCGTGGGTGGACAGCAACTTCAAGATGCAGCAATACCTGACCGGACAGGCCAAAATTCAGGATCGCTGGAAACGGTGTGTGGACTTGACCGACCGCGAACTGGGAGAGGCGTTGGGCCAAAAGTATGTCGAGGTGGCGTTCGGCGCCGACAGTAAGGCCCGCATGCTGAAGATGGTGGACGCGCTGGAAAAGTCGCTGGACGAGGACATCGTCGGCCTGCCGTGGATGTCGGATGAGACCAAGAAGCAGGCCAAGATCAAGCTCCAGGCGATTCGCAACAAGATTGGATATCCCGAGGAATGGCGGGATTACAGCAAGCTGACGGTGGAACGTGGGGATCTGATGGGGAATTTCCTGCGAGGGAACGAGTTTGAGACGCGCCGTCGCCTGGCCAAGATCGGTAAGCCGCTCGACCGCAAGGAATGGGGTATGACTCCGCCGACCGTCAACGCGTATTACAGCGGCTCGTACAACGAGATTGTGTTTCCGGCCGGGATCCTGCAGCCGCCGTTCTTCGACAAGACCATGGACGATGCGGTCAACATGAGCGGAATTGGAGTGGTCATCGGGCACGAGTTGACGCACGGCTTCGACGATCAGGGACGGAAGTTTGATCCCCAGGGAAATCTGCGCGACTGGTGGACGGCGTCAGATGGAACGGAATTCGAGAAACGTGCCAGTTGCATCGCCGATGAATACAGCAGCTTCGTGGCCGTGGACGACCTGAAACTGAATGGACGCCTGACGCTGGGGGAAAATACCGCCGACAACGGTGGCGCGCGCATTGCACTGATGGCCCTGCGCGAGATGATCGCAGGCGACAAGTCTGGCAAGGCCGGCGAAAAGATCGATGGCTACACGCCCGAGCAGCGTTTCTTCCTCGGATTCGGGCGGGTGTGGTGTGAGAAACGCCGCCCCGAACTGGCGCGCATGCTGGTCAATACCGACCCGCACTCTCCCGGACGCTACCGCGTGAACGGGGTAGTACAGAACATGCCTGAATTTCAACACGCATGGGGATGCAAGACGGGACAGGCCATGGTGCGCGAGAATGCCTGCCGGGTGTGGTAATGGTGGTCGGCAATTGTCGGCAGGTAATCGCGGCTGCGAGCCTCGGGCTGCGAGCTTTGAGCGACCAGGTTGCGCACAGTTCGAAGGCGACGCCAGATCGGGACGTGGTTCCGTGACGACGCCTCTCCTGCTCATCTTGTACACTCCGTTTCTATGGCTCTCGACCTGAGGCGTCTCTTCAAGAAAGAGAAGCAGGAACACCGCATCCTGCGGCAGATCGAACGCGGGGACCGGCTGCAGCCGGAGTATCACCGCGCCACGCCGGAGTGTCCTCATCCGGAGCGCTGGAGCATGTTCGATTCCATGACCGCCGAGGTCGAGGTACTGGAATTCCTGCGGACCCTGGTGACCACGACCAAGCCTGAATTGGTGGTTGAGACGGGCACGTTCAGCGGCATCAGCACACTCTGGATGGCGGAAGGTTTGAAAGCGAACGGACGCGGGCGGATCATCACCTGCGAGTTCGATCTCAAGGTCTATGAGAGCGCCAAGGCGCGCATCGCCGCCTCCGGGCTGGCGGAATGGATCGAGTTGCGGAACGAATCGAGCCTGGAGATGAAAATCGACGGCACGATAGACCTGCTCTTCAGCGACAGCGATATGCCGATCCGCGAGCAGGAGATTCGCCGGTTCCTGCCACAAATCAATCCTTTTGGGTTGATCCTTACGCACGACGCAAGTTCGCATCTGAAAATCGTGCGGGAGGCTGCTCTGAAACTGGAACGTGAAGGGCTGATCTCGGTGGTGCTCCTGCCGACGCCGCGCGGGTTAGTCGTCGCGCAGAAGCGCGAAGGACGTCGATAGGCGCGAGCGAGGGCGCCCGCGCCGCACTGAGCCGCTAGTGATGATCGTGGTCGCCGTGGTGATGACGCCACTCCCAATACTCTTTCTGTTCATCGCGGTCGAGCTTGCGGAAATCGCGGTGCGGATCGCGATGAGTCTCGACTGCCCACTGGTTGTAAAAAACGATTTCATTGTCGTCCCACCGGTGATAATCGTGGTAGTAGGGATCGTAGGCCCGATAGTAGTGGTGTTCGGCGCAGCCCGTCGCCAGCAACGGCATCGCCACAACAGTTGCCAGCAGGAATCGGTTCAGGCATCGTGGTCCTCTGCTCATCCTTTCGCCTCCTTCGAATCAGAACACGCCCCTGACAATTTCGTTGCGGAATTGCGCTGCTGTGTTGTCTATCCCTCTCGGATTTCGCGGGCATCCTTTGGAGGATATTTGGAATCGCCGTCGCGATGCATGTTCGAGGCGACGCATCGAATGCACACCAAGTAACCGGCGCGCTTGCGCTGCACGAGGTTCAGCGTTACGATGCGCGCTGAAAATACAACACCGTTTCACGGAGGTTGCCATGCGCCGTGCAGCCGTCGTTCTGCTTCTTTCTCTTTCCTGCTTCGCCCAACTCGACAAGATCGTAATCCCCGCGGGTACTCCCGAGGACAAGGATCTCGCTGCCATTTCGAATGAGCAGGACACGCAGAAGAAGATCGGAATGTACGAGGAATTTGCGCAGAAGTTTTCCGGAAACCCAGCGGCCGTAGCCTACGGTAATTGGCAGATATCGCAGTCTTACCAGGCTGCAGGCGATCTCGAGAAGGCGCTCAGCTATGGCGACAAAGCGCTGGCCGGGATGCCGAGCAACATGGACATCCTGGTGTCGCAGACCAACATTGCCCAGCAGATGAAGTCCAACGCGAAAGTAATTGACTACGCGACTCGCGGTGGCCAGGCATACAACCAGGCGGACAAAGCCCCGAGGCCGGAGGGCATGACCGACGAGCAGTTTACCGCTCGCGTGGCCGACGCAAAGGATAGCAACAAGAGTTCGTACGAGTACCTGGAGACGGCGGCCTTCAATACCATTGCGGACGAAAAAGACGCAAAAGCGCGGATGAATTACATCGAGCGCTTCTCGCCGGCATTCCCGGCTTCGCGGTTTGAGGAGCCGGTAGCGCAGTACGCCATGTACACGCTGGGACAGCTCAATGACTCAGCACGCCTTTTTTCGTATGGGGAAAAGGCGCTGGCAGCAAATCCGAACAGTATGCCGACAATGCTGCTGCTGGCGAATGCATATGTCGACGATACGCGTCCGGCGAGCTGGGCGAAGGCGATTACCTATTCTCAGAAGGTGATTGCCCTGGCGAAGGCAGATGCACCCGATGCCGACAAGTCAAGAAAGCTCTCGGCGGGCGTGGCGCATTCGATCGTGGGCTATGCTTACGCGAAGCAGGAGAAAGCAGCGGCAGCAATTCCAGAACTGAAGTCGGCGGCAGCGCTCCTCAAGGGGCAGGACGACGTCCCTTACGCAACCGCCCTGTACCGGCTCGGGTGGGCCTACGGGAAAACCAACAAGACCGCCGAAGCTCGCGCCGTGCTGGAAGAGGCGATCAAGATCCCGGGGCCCTTGCAAGGACCGTGCAAGGAGCTGCTGGCCACGGTAAACTCAGCGCGAAAACCCAAATAAGACAACGGTCACTGACCGCTGGGTTGCACCTTTGCCGTGTTGACAGTGGCCGAGCAGGCGCTGACTGCAGTGCACTTTGGACATCTCAAGTTTTGCAGACTTTCCGATTATCCTGGCACCGTATATGGCCACGGCTCCCCCAACCGTCAACGCGGCTAAGACCACGCACGCGCTCGTCGATCTGCTCCGGCGCCGCTCGTACGAGGAGATCCGGCAGAGGATGTACGACAACCCGCCCGGCACTCCCTGGTGGGCCGCCTGCAAGACCGAACTGGACATCCGCAACAACGAGCGGCTGGCCAACTCGATCCTGGAAAATTCAAGGGTCTCGACAAAGATCCAGGGCTCGGCGCAACACATCGAGCAACTCACCGAAACCCTGGTGCAGGTGACCACCGACGTGGCTGACGTTGTGCGCAGTGTCAAGGAACAGAGCCGACGGTTGGAAATCGCGACCTATGTGATTATCGGCGTGGTCACGGTGCAGCTGTTCTACCTGGCGTTTCTGGTACTCGGGAAACACTGAGGCCCGGCTTAGCAGCGAAGATTCACTGGGGCGTTTGTACACTTCCAGCGGTATTCCTTCGATTCCGTTTCAGGCCGATCCTTCAACCCTGCGATTCGCTTAGAGGCTAGTGCTTCACCAAGTCGTTGGAAAGAAGCTCGGCTTTCTGGGCAAGGGTATGCGCTCTCTGAATGTCGCCATCTTTGAGTGCTTCACGGGCCACATCCATGTAGTGACGTATTTGGCTGACAGTTTCCTGCTGGCTTGAATTCAGGTTGCGACTTGCCAGCGTTTTGAGATCGGATTCAGCGGCGGCCAACAGGTCCTCGCTCTGCTGGCGCTGGCGCTGGGCTTCTTCAAGCGGCATGCCCGGAACAATTTGTGCCACTGGCTCGCTGATTCCGCCTCGATGAATGACGACCTTGCGCGGTTCGTCTTCGCTGGTTCGTACCTCTGCCGGTTTTGGGCTCCTCGAGCGGTGTTTCCGATTCGGCGCGGCACTCTTGTTCGAGGTTGATTTCGGCGAAGCTGGTTTCTCCGCCGCTGCCGGTGTCGTTTCGTTGGCCTTCGTTTCCGCCTCGCCTTGATTCGTATTCGCCGTTGGGGACGTGTCGGTCGAATTCTGGGACTTGTCTGCTGCAGCCGGCGCATCTTGACTGGAGGAAGAGGACGCTGATGAGCCACCCGTATTCTGCAGACACCAAGTCGAGGGACCGATGCCCAGGAGAACCGCGATCACGAAGCTGGCTGGCGATTTCATGTCTCTCGTTTCGATGCGTTCGTGAGCTTTGCAATCGCCTTCGTCAGGATCGAACCAAAGCTTCCGTGGCGGTATCAGCCAGTTGCGCAACTGCCGGCAGGCGCAGCCGGAAAGTGGTGCCCGCGCCCGGGTTGGACTCGAAATCGACGGATCCGTAGTGCCACTGCATGATCTGATAGGTTTGCGCCAAGCCGATTCCGCTCCCGCCCTTTTTGGTCGTGAAGTAGAGCTCGAAAACCTTCTCCTGCAACTCGGGCGGGATGCCGCTGCCCTCATCGCGGATCTCGATCAGAACGGTTTCCTCCTCCCGCTGCGCCGCCAGCGTGAGCGTGCCGCCCTGTGCCATGGCCTGCACCCCATTGAGCACTAGATTCAGGATTGCCTGCTTCATCAGGTCGGGATCCACGCGCACGATCAGCGGGTCGTCACAAAACCCCTGGGCAAGACGGACGCCGTGTTGAGCCGCATCGGGACCCGCCAGGATCGAGACCTCTTCCAGTATCTTGCGCATGTCCACTTCCTGCAGGTGGAGATCGCGCGGGCGGGTAAAGTCGACCAGCGTCTGGACGACGCGATCGAGACGATGAATCTCGTTTCCGATCACGTCCATGTGCCGTTGCGTGTCAGGATCGACCTGCTGCAACTTGTTGTGCAGCAGTTGCAGGTGAAGCACGATGGCGTTGATCGGATTCTTGACCTCGTGGGCGACACCGCGGGTGAGGCGTCCTGCGGCGGAAAGACGGCGCGAGGTTTCAATTTCATCCTCAATTCTGCGGACGGACTCAACGTCGCGCATGGTGAGCAGAGCTCCGATCGGCGTGCCTTTTTCCTCAATGAAGTCGAGCGATACCTGTACGCGGCGATTGTCGGCGGCATCGAACTCGTACTGCACCAACGGCCTGTGCTTCAGAAATGCCGGGAGCACGACGGCGCCGAGGGGAGAGCCATCGGAAAAGATCTCCTCGGCGGTGCTGCCCAGAATCTCGCGGCGGGGACGGTCGAGAAATTTCTCGGCCGAGGCGCTGACGAGGACAACCCGCGAGTCGCGGGTGAACAGCATGAGGCCGTCCTGCAATTTGGCCATGACCTGCTCGACATTGTCTTTGAGCGCCGAAAATATCTGGTTGGTATCGCGGATCTGCCGGCCCAGGTGCGCTATTTTCAGAGAGACCAGGCCCACTTCGTCGTCGGAGTCTTCGGTGCTGGGCATCTCCGGCTCACCCGCGACAGCGCTGTCCAGGTTCGCCGCGATACGCTTCAACGGTCCCAGTGCGACATTTGAGATCACTGCGGACAGGATCAGCGAACAGAAAATGGCAACCACGCAGAAGAATGCCGCCTGCTGCAGACGCGGCGTAAGCTCATTGCGCAGGAACACGGTATTGACGCCGACGCGCACGCTGCCAAACGGCTGTCCCGTCAACTGGAGAGGAATACTGACGTCGTAGACGGTGCCGCTGCCATACAGCATGCGCAATTGCCGACGGAAGCCCGCATCCCGCAGTACGATGAGATCGGGCCGGGGAGAAATTGGTTTTCCGTTCAAGGCGGGATTCGTATCGAGAATTGCGATGCCTTCCGGATCCACAATTGCGGCGTCGTAGATGATATGGGAATTGCTGACCAGCGATTCCAGCATGTCGTTCAGGTTGGTATCGGTCTGCAGGTAATCCGAGACGGCGGCGCGCAGTGCTTTTGGATTGGCGGTGTCGACCCGTGTACTGGTCAGGTCAGGGACCGCTTTGGAGGCGGCATACTCGAGTTGGCCGGTAATGGTCGAGGCTGTCTCATCGGCCCAGAGCAGGCGCTGTTTCAGCATTTGCGCCAGATACACCCAGGAAAATCCGAACGCCAGCGCCGTGATCAGCGTAGTGATGGCGAACACGATGATGACTTTGCGGCTCATCGACAGAAACAGTTCCCGGTCCCCAGTTCTCAGTTGTCAGTGCGGTCTCGAATGCTTGGGATCTTTCTGAGAACTGCGAACCGAGAACTGAGAACTGGTTCTACTCCTCCGACGTCAGCACCGGATCCGCAGCTCGCCCGTACTCCTTGAGCTTATTATGCAGGGTCTTCAGGCTGATGCCGAGGATCTCCGCGGCGCGGGTCTTGTTGTTATTCGTGGTCTGCAGCGTCTTGAGGATGAGCTGTCTTTCAGCCTCCTCCACGGTGGTTCCCACTCCCAGGTGCACGGCGTCGGGATCATACACAGCCGGACGAACGACCTGGCCGAATCCAGGAGGAAGGTGCTTCGTTTCGACCAGGCCTCCCTCACACACGATGACGGCCCGTTCCAAAGTGTTACGCAGTTCTCGGACATTGCCGGGCCACGAGTAACTCTGGAAGAGATTGAGCACTGCTTCGCTCACGTCGGCAACTTTACGGTCATGTTTCTGGCTCATCTCCGCGAGCAAAGACTTGACCAGGTCGCGGATGTCTTCTTTGTGCTCGCGCAGAGGCGGCATGTGGATATTGAAAACGTTGAGGCGATAATAGAGATCCTGGCGCAGTTCGCCCTGCGCGACCGCTTCGTCAGGAACCTTGTTGGTGGCGGCCAGGACGCGCACATCCACCGACGTTTCCACCTTGCTGCCAAGGCGGCGCAATTTGTGGTCCTCAAGCACGCGCAAGAGCTTGGCCTGTGTGGCCACGGGCATCTCGCCGATTTCGTCGAGCAGAAGGGTTCCCCCTTCCGCAAGTTCGAAACAACCGGTACGGCGTTCCAAGGCGCCGGTAAATGCGCCTTTCTCGTGACCGAAGATCTCACTCTCGATCAGGGTCTCGGGAATCGCGGCACAGTTGATGGGAACGAACGGTTTGTTGCGGCGCGGACTCAAGTCGTGAATGGTCCGCGCAACCAGTTCCTTGCCCGTGCCACTGGCGCCCGTGATGAGCACCGAAGCGGTGCTGGGAGCGACCATTTCCGTGAGGTGGAAGATCTCCTGCATCTTGGACGAGGAACCGACGAGGCGGCCGAGGGCCCCCTTATCGCGCAGCGTGCGGCGCAACGACTCGTTTTCGGTCCGCGTCTGAAGGATTTCGGTGATGTTGCCCAGAATCGAGCGCAAGCGGCGGAAGTCGATGGGCTTTTCGATGTAGTCCTGTACACCGAGGCGTCCCGCGTGAAACGCAATTTCGGTGGTCTTCTGAGCCGTGACCATCACCACGGCAATCGACTGGGACAGGTCGGCGAGCTTTTCCACCAGTTCCATCCCGTCCATGCGGGGCATCTTCACGTCGGTGATTACGATCGCGGGGGAAAAGGCGGCAACCTTGTCCAGCGCTTCGAGGCCGTCCACCGCGGTATCCGTGCGGTAGCCCCAGCTGGATACGAGTTCAGCCAGACCGGTGCGCTCATTCTCTTCGTCTTCGACGATCAGGATCCGTTCTTGAGGCATAAGTCCAGCAGCCATTATTCCGCGTGGCGAGCAATGCACGCAACCCTGCCGGGTCTATATCATTTTGAGATGCGGGCATCACAGCTAAGTAGCACAAAAGCGTGACCTTGCTGTAGAATTTGCTGTTTCCTAGGACGACCAAATCGTTCTCGTACCGCATGCCTCGTAATTCTGTCGTTTTACGGAATCGTTCGTTGTGGATCGACTTGGAGGATTCTATGTCTCTTTACCTGCAGACACGCCGGAGAAGCGTGAGTATTGCAGTGGTTCTCGCGGTTCTGTTGATCTGTTGTCCCGTTCTGTTGAATGCCCAAGATGAAGCACCTCCTAAGCTTGATTTATTTCTCGGCTACCAATGGCTGAATCCCGGGGGAACAGTGCCGGTGGGCACGACCCTCCCATTCCAGCCACCTCAATCGCCGGTGCTGACGAAATTGCCCAGCATGCCGGTCGGATATGGAGTCACAGGAACCTATAACTTCAGTAAGTGGTGGGGATTGTCGATCGACGTTGGCGGCAATTTTCAAGACAAAGCGAGCGAGAGTTCGATCTCTGTCGGACCCCGACTGATGTGGCGCAGCGAAAACATCAATATGTTCGTGCACACGATGGTCGGCCTGAACCGTCTGAGCCCGCGGAACGTGAATTCGAGTAACGGGGTCGGGGCGATTCTGGGTGGCGGCATTGACATCAAGCTCTTCAAGCCGGTGAGTCTGCGGCTGATCGAAGCCGACTATGTTCTCGGACGCCATAACTTCTCGGATGTCGTGCCGATCACCGATGCCGGCGACCAGCGCCCCACGCTGAACGGGGTCCGTCTGCGCAGTGGTTTGGTGTTCAACATCGGCGGCGGAGCGCCGGAGATTCCGGTCGCTGCCTCCTGCTCGATTGACCACAGTGAAGTGATGGTGGGCGAACCTGTCCGGGTCACAGTTTCTCCCAGCAACTTCAATCCGAAACACACTCTGACCTACAACTGGTCGAGCACGGGCGGCAAGCTAGAAGGCAAGGACACTACCGCCAATATTGACACCAACGGGCTGGCTGGCGGCAGCTACACGGCCACAGCCCGCGTGACTGACGCGAAGGCCAAGAAGAACAATGAGGCCAGCTGCACATCGAACTTCACGGTGAAAGAACCGCCTAAGAACCCGCCACAGATGTCCTGCTCGGCGAGTCCCACGAGCGTGTTGACCGGGTCGCCATCGACCATCACCTGCACCTGCACCAGCCCAGACAATGTTCCGGTGACGGTGGGCGGATGGACATCGACCGGCGGCAGCATCTCCGGTTCCGGTAATTCCGCGACGTTGAATACCACGGGAGCACCCGCCGGCACCGTAACCGTGAACGCCACCTGTACCGACTCGCGCGGCCTGACCGCATCGGCGTCAAGCTCTGTGACGGTGGAGAATCCGCCACCGCCGCCGCCGCAGGCGAGCAAACTGAACGAATGCGAGTATCCCAACAAGATGAAGCCGTGGCGCGTCGACAACACCTGCAAGGCCATGCTGGATGATGCTGCTCTAAAGCTGCAGCAGGATCCGGAAGCCAAGCTGGTCGTCGTGGGTAACGCCGATCCGAAGGAGAAGCGTAAGAACCTGGCGGCGGAACGCGCGGTGGACGTCAAGGCGTACATCTCGGGCGGCGAAGCAAAGCAAAACATCGATCCGAGCCGAATTGAGACCCGTACGGGGAACGCGGGCACCATGACGTCGCAGCAGTGGATTGTTCCGGCGGGCGCCACCTTCCCAGAGTCCAGCAGTACGGCCCCGGTGGATGAAACTGTGGTAAAGCCGATTCCGGATCATCCGAAACCCGCGGCCAAGAAGAAAGCCCCTTAAAAGGAAGGACATACACGAGGGCCGGTGGGACAATCCCACTGGCCTTTTTTTCGTCTCTGTTCTTCAGTAACCTTGCCGTGTCCGTGCTAGGCTGTCAGTCTCTTGTGGACAGGCGAATATTGTTCGCAGGGGTCAATCTACGCTTATGAATTGGGGCTTTGTCCGCAAGAGTTTGTTGGTTTTGGCTTTCAGCCTGGTGAGCACGGCGCTGCTGGCGTCCGGATCGTGGCAAGTACTGGGTCCGGATGGCGGAGACGCCCGTAGCCTCGCCTACGATTCCCACAATCCCGACCACATGTTGCTGGGCACCAGCACGGGACAGCTGTTTGTCTCGGAAGACGGTGGACACAACTGGTCGAGGTTAGCCCGCATTGGCGGCGATGATTATGTTCTCGACCACATTTCGATCGATCCCCACGATTCGAAGCGTATTTATGTTTCTGCCTGGAGCGTATCGAGCCAGCAGATTGGTGACATCTTCCGCACCAAGGACGGCGGCAAGAACTGGGAAGCGCTGGCCGCGATGCACGGCAAGTCCATCCGCGCGATGGCCTTGTTTCCCGGCAACCCAAAGGTGATGGTAGCGGGAGCGCTTGACGGAGTATTCCGCAGCAAGGACGGCGGTGAGAGCTGGGAACGTATTTCGCCCGCGAACCATGCCGACATCAAAAACATCGAATCGATTGCCATCGATCCCAAGGATTCCGGCGTTGTGTACGCCGGAACGTGGCACCTGGCATGGAAAACCGCCGATGGTGGCGCTTCGTGGCAACAGATCAAGAAAGGGATGATTGACGATTCCGATGTGTTCTCGGTCATCGTCGATCATGCAAATCCGTCCGTGGTGTTCGCCAGCGCTTGCTCGGGCATTTACAAGAGCGAGAGCGCCGGCGGCGTGTTCTCGAAGATCCAGGGAATTCCGTTCTCGGCTCGCCGCACGCGCGTGCTGCATCAGGATCCGACCAACGAGAACATCGTGTACGCGGGTACCACCGAAGGATTGTGGAAGACAGCCGATCTGGGAAAGACCTGGAAGCGCGTCAGCAACCCTGAGATCGTCGTCAATGACATCCTGGTCGATCCACGGGATTCGAACCGCGTTCTTCTGGCCACCGACCGCAGCGGTGTGATGGCTAGCAACGACGGGGCGCAGAGCTGGTCCACGTCGAACAAGGGCTATGCCCATCGCTACGTCTCTGCCCTATTGGCGGACAACAAAGAAGCCGACACGTTCTACGTCGGTCTTGTGAACGACCGCGAATACGGCGGGGTGTTCTACACGCGCGACGCCGGCCGCACCTGGCTGCAGCGGAGCGCCGGGTTGGGTGGCCGCGACATCTTCGCTCTGAAGCAGTCTTCCAGCGGCACGCTGGTGGCGGGCACCAACCGTGGCATGTTTGCTCTGGATCGCAATGCCACCCAGTGGCGCCCGATGAACACCGTAATCATCGAACAAACCGTCCAGAAAATGAAGAAGGGCTCCAAGAAACCCGTGATGAGCACGATTGCAAAGAAAGCGGGCGACATGGATGCTCGTGTGAACGATCTGGAATTGGGCGCCCAGCGCTGGTGGGCTGCCACCACGCAGGGCGTCTTCTCCAGTTCTGACCAGGGCAAGACCTGGAAGGGCGGTCCCGTGGCCGGACAGAAAGATTTCGTCTCGGTCCGCGCGGAAGGCTCATTCATGGTTGCTGCCACCCGCTCAACGGCTTTCGTCTCTCACGACTCTGGAACGACCTGGAAGCAGGCTTCTCTGCCGTCCTACCTGGTCGGCATTCGTGGCAGCGCGCTGACCGCTGACAAGGGCATCGTTCTTGCTGCTCGTGAAGGGGCATTCCGCAGTGACGACGGTGGAGCCTCGTGGGAACACGTCGTGAACGGGATACCGAGCAAGGACATCACCTCGGTTAGCTTCGATGTGTCGCGCAAGCGTCTGCTGGCGACCAGCGATTCGACGGGCGTGATCTTCGTCAGCACCGACAATGGACGTTCGTGGCAGCGAGGCGCAGATGCGGGGTACCCGCTGCGCCGAGTCAGTGTCGTCGGCGGACGTTTTGTCGCCGCTACGCCATTTGACGGCGTGGTCGTCCAGCCGGCTGACGGAAACATCAGTGCTGCAGCCGACGCGGGATCGAACTAGTCCTCAGTCCAACTTCCATCGGGGAGCGGTGACGCTCCCCTTTTCTTTTTCCCATCTACGCGAGGTTTGCATGCAGCCTCTGCATTTCCCGCTGCGAGATGGCAAAATCTACATGCCCGAGACACCGAGGCGAGCTCTAACTCCATTGTTTTCAATCAGTCTAATGGAACCGCTCGTGCGCTAAGGAATGCTCATGCGAGCTTGGATGGGATTGTCCCACACCGGTTGGGCGCTGATCATTGCGCTGAGTTTCGTCTTCGCGATCGGCTGCGGCAAGGCTACCGGGGTTCCCGACGATGATTCAGCGAGCGCTGCAGACTCGCAACAACTGCCGTTCGGTGGCCAGCCGGAAGCCTCTCGTCTCTCTCCAACTCATTCGCTGGTGCCTGCTGTCAGTAGGATTCCCGCAGGGACGCCACTGACGGCTCGCCTGCAGAGTGCGATATCGAGCGTGTCGTCGAACGCCGGCGACAGTTTCTCTGCAACGCTGGACGAGCCCATCGTGATCGATAGCCAGACCGTGGTACCACGGGGCGCGATGATTACAGGGCGAGTGCTGGCCGCGAAGGCCTCCGGCAAACTACAAGATCCGGGCTACCTGCGAATCGCGCTCGTCTCGCTCGAGGTCGAAGGCAGGCCCGTGCCCGTTGAGACCTCGAGTATCTTCGCCAAGGGCGGCTCCCACGAGAAACGGAACCTGGCCATGATCGGGGGTGGCACCGGTGCGGGTGCACTCATCGGTGGCCTGGCTGGCGGGGGCAAAGGCGCCCTTATCGGTTCGATGGTGGGTGCGGCGGGCGGAACCGGTGCTGCGTATGCTACGGGCAAAAAGGATGTAGCGTTTGAAGCGGAGCGTCGGCTCACCTTTCGACTGGCTCAGCAGGTCGACCTGCAGTGATCGGATGCCAAAGCTGGCAATACTATTTCCGTTCTCGTCACACACCCTCCATCAGGATCGGCTCGATCCCCGGCGAAATTGTCACAACTCTACGTGACGGCCCGCACTTAGCGACGGGGCACAAGTCTCTACAATTCCCAAAATAGGCAGTGTGTCGCCCGTTCTGGGAAGAGTGGGCTGCGTTGTTCTTCCCAGCTTGAAACACGGCGGTTTTCTCCCGCGCTGCCGGCATTTGCCATCTGCCTTTGTGTGATGGCGACAACAGGAATCCCAGGATCCTCAGGAGCATTTCTTGAGGTTGGCAGCAAAAGCGTCCGCAATGATTCCCCGGCCCATTCGGCTTGAATCAGCGTCCGGCGATGGTGAGTTGCGCTTCCGCGCCATGTTTGATGGCGCTGCCATCGGAATCGCAATCTGCACCCTCGATGGGCACATTCTGGAGAGCAACCCGGCGCTCACCAGAATGCTCGGCTACAGCCGTGAAGAATTCGTCGGCATGCACGGCAGTCAATTTCATCCCGGTGATTTTCAGCAGGACGAAGTGCTACTGGGCGAACTGATGCGAGGCGAGCGCGAATCATTCCAACTGGAGAAGCGTTACCGTCGCAAGAACGGCTCGCCTGTGTGGGGCAACCTCACCGTGTCGATGGTGCGCGACAGCGGCGGACAGCCCGCCTTCCTGATTGCCATGGTGGAGGACACGACCGAGCGCAGGCGCGTGGCCGAGCAACTACGCGAAGCGGAGAAGATGGAAGTCATCGGACGTCTTGCGGGAGGAATCGCACACGACTTCAACAACCTGCTCACCGGCATCCTGCTCTATTGCGATTTGTTGTCTTCCGGACTCGATTCAGACTGCCAGTCCCGCCGACATGTCGAAGAAATCCGGATGGCCGGGGAACAGGGCGCTGCGCTTGTCCAACAACTGCTGGCCATCGCGCGAAAACAGACTCCGCGACCGCAGCCAGTTCGGCTCAACGAGATTGTCGCTTCAACGGAGAATCTGTTGCGCCGCCTGATTGGCGAACAGATTCAACTCGTCAGCATACTGGGTCGAGACCTGGGCACGGTGACGGCGGACCAGGCGCAGTTGCGCCAGGTGCTGCTGAACCTGGTACTGAATGCGCGCGACGCGATGCCGCAAGGCGGCACCATCACTCTCTGCACGCGTCGCAAGAAGGTTCCACGCAGCTTGGAACACGTTTCTCTCACTGTGCGGGACACGGGCTGCGGCATGGACGAGGAAACACGCGCTCATCTGTTTGAGCCTTTCTTCACCACGAAGCAGCCGGGCCATGGAACCGGCCTCGGGCTGGCGACGGTGCAACGCATTGTCGGCGAGTGTGGAGGCACGATCCGGATCGATAGCCAGCCGGGCCGCGGCACCCGGGTCGAAGTCTTGTTTCCAGCGACGAAGCCGCCCAAACCCGCCCGTCGATCTGGGGAGAACCTTTACCGGACGACAACCATCTTGCTGGTCGACGACCACACGAGCACACGCATCTCTTTGCAGAGTGTACTCCATCAAGCCGGATATCGCGTATTGCAAGCCGCCAGCGGCAAACTGGCCCTGCGGCTTTTTTCTAATCACGTGTCGGAAGTGGATCTCCTGATCGTCGACGAGATGATGCCGGACATGAACGGACGGGAGTTAGCCAGCCTGTTATGCGGCCAGAAGCCGGAACTGCGAGTGATGCTGGCCTCCGGATATCGGGAGATCCAGACAGAGGGCAGTTCGTTTGCTCGGATCTGCAAGCCATTCGACCGCCGCGCAATCGTCAAGAAAATAAGCGAAGTGCTGGGTTCCAGGGGAGGCATGTCATGTTAGCAACCGAGTCTGTAGCGGGTCCGATCCCGCAAATCGAGGGAGCCAATTTTCTCAATCTTCTAATCGTTGATGACGACCGCGCGGTGCGCGAAGCCTGCCGGGCCGTTGCCCACTCGCTGGGCTTCAACGCGCAGGTAGCGGAATCGGCGGAACAGGCTTATCGCATGCTCGACGTCCACGCTACGGACGTGGTGCTGCTGGACCTCAAGCTGCCGGGCGCGGGCGGACTTGAAGCCTTGCATACGATCCGCCGACATCGCCCGGACGCGCTCGTAGTTGTGGTAACCGGCTATGGCACGGTGCAGTCGGCGGTGCAAGCGATGAAGGATGGCGCATACGACTACGTGACCAAGCCGTTCAGCATGGAAGAATTGCGCCTTCTGCTGGAACGGGTGGCGGGGCATCTGCGCCTGAAGACCGAAAATCGGGTTCTGCGAGAGACGGTCCGCGCTCGCCAGGGGTTCGGCAACATCATCGGTCGCGCGCCGGAGATGGAGAAGCTGTACCGCATTATTGCGAAGGCCAGCCAGAGTACGCACCCAGTACTGATTCTCGGGGAAAGCGGGACAGGCAAGGAGTTGGTGGCGAAATCGATCCATTTCACCGGTCCCAACCGCACCAAGCCCTTTATCCCGGTCGATTGTGGATCGCTGGTTCCGACTTTGATCGAAAGCGAACTGTTCGGTCATGTGCGCGGAGCTTTCACCGGCGCAACCCATCCCAAGGATGGGCTGCTGGCGATTGCGGAAGGCGGCACGGTTTTCCTCGACGAGATTGGGGAACTGTCCATTGACTTGCAGGCGAAGCTATTGCGGGCGATTCAAGAAAAGGAAATCCGGCCCGTAGGCAGCGTGCGGCGCATCCCGATTAACGTCCGTATCCTGGCCGCGACGAACCGTGATCTGGAGGAAGCGGTAGCGCAAGGCACATTCCGCCGTGACCTCTATTTCCGGCTGAACGTGCTGACCTTGCGCATTCCTCCCCTGCGGGAACGACGGCAGGATATCCCGTTGCTCGTCGCCTATACTCTGGAACGTCTTGCGCGCGATACGGGTACGGAGCGGACGATTTCCGATGAAACACTCAAGATCCTGCTCAATTACGACTGGCCGGGCAACGTCCGGGAACTGGAGAATTGCCTGGAACGGGCATGCGCGCTCTCCAGTGCAGTCGAAATTCAGATCCGGGATCTGCCTACACAACTCTACAGCGCTCCAGCGGAACTCATCGGGATTAGCGAGCCCAACCGCACCATCGTTCCCATGGCAGAACTGGAGAAGCAGACGATCCTGAATGCCCTGGCGCAAGTCAACGGCGACAAGATGCTGGCCGCACGCCTGTTGGGAATCGGCAAGACAACCCTCTATCGGAAGCTGAAGGAGTACTCCCAAAACTGAGCGGCAAGGCGTCGCAGTGTACCGGAACGGGAACGCGTTCCCTGATCCCGCTTGTAAGTCCTTTTCTTTTAGATACCGAGAAGTGGTCACCAAGGTGCCAACAGTCTGGCATGATCCTGATCGTGACCCCAAGCGCGCGCGCAGAAGAGTGTGTCGTGTCGATTCGCCGAGCGACAAATGAGGATGTGGTCGTCGCCGAGAGTCTCCGCAAGGCCGTCTCAAGGTTGCAGACTGAATCCTACCTGACAGTGGTCTTGGATCAGTTCCTGTTGGAAACCGAGCCGCACGAAACTGACGCAGTGATGGACCATCTGGGCGCAGCGATTCCTCTGCAGTTGAATTTGGCCATTTGTAGTGCGGACCGTTTGGTGCGTGAGGTTCGTGCAGCCGTGCAGCGACACCATCGCGAGGAGGCCGCCGCGCGCCGCGAGGCGGCTAACATCCTGCAAAGCGAACTGAACGGCACGGTAACAGCATTGCTGCTTTCATGCGAACTAGCTCTCGGTGCGCCCGATCTGCCCGAGGAGGCGCTCGAGAAGTTGCAAACCACCTATGGCATAGTCAAGAGGCTGCGCGCGCAATTGGAATCCCACACTACCGCTCCATAAAGGCGGGCGGTAAGGTCTCATGTCGCTCTGGGGATCTTCGAGCCGCAGTGTGCTATCCCCGGCATCTTTCTGGACTTGCCACGGAAAGCCGAAAATACCCGGTGAAACACGGTCAAAACGCTGACTTCCCCGAAAAAAGAGCCCTGATCCAGCAAGAAAGGCTTTGTTCTTGCGCCACTCCACCCTAAACTAGGGGGTACCAGGGGCGAGGAAATCTCCATCCTGCCCCGCGAGGGTTCTGTGCGCGTTCTGGTCACGTCCGACACGTTCAGCGGGGTGTGGACTTACACCCGTGAGCTGGTCTCCGGCCTGGTGACGCAAGGCGCCCAGGTCGTGCTGGTCAGCTTCGGCGAGATTCCGCTCCCCCACCAGACCGGATGGATGCAGGGCCTGCACGGGCTGGAATATCACCCCACCGCGTTCCGCCTCGACTGGATGCAAGAAGGGGAGCAGGACTTTCACGCCGCACAAGAGTACCTGTGCTCCATCGTGCGCGACACGCGTCCCGATCTTCTGCACCTGAATCAACTCAGCTTTGGCGCGTTGCCGGTGGAAACGCCGCGCCTGGTTGTGGCGCACGGCGACATCATCACCTGGTGGCTGAGCGTTCATGGGCGCGAACCGGCTTCCTCGGCGTGGCTCGACTGGTATCGGGAAACGATCCGTCGCGGCCTCGAACGGGCCGAAGCGGTGGTGACAACTTCGCGCTGGATGGAAGAAATGCTCCAGCTTGCCTTCAGTGACGGATTTGAGGGCTACCGAGTTCTGCCGGGACGAAATCCCATCTACTTCAATCCCTTCATCACCAAGGAAGATTCCGTCCTCGCTATCGGACGGCTCTGGGATACGGGGAAACAGGTTTCGTTGCTCACTCATCACGCGCACGGCATGCCGGTGTGTATTGTAGGAGCCGACCACACCGTTCCGCCGCCGCCGGTACCCATCCGCGCCGACGTCCGCGTATCGACTGACAAGCATGAGATTTCCGTGAAAGGCGCGCAGACCGAATCCCAACTACGCACTCTCTATAGCAAATCGACGATTTTTGCCGCTACGTCGCGTTATGAACCGATGGGTCTGACGTCCATTGAGGCGGCATTCTCACGGTGCGCACTGGTCGCCAATGACACCGCGGTACATCGCGAGTTGTGGGGCGATGCCGCTCTTTATTTCGAACGCAACGATCCTGACAGCCTGGCCGAAATCCTTGGGGAGTTGCGTAAAGATCGCGAGCTATCTCGCCTCTACGGCACGCGCGCCTACAACCGCGCCCGCGAACGCTTCACTGCCCGCCGCATGGTCGACGACTATCTTCGACTGTACCGGCAGCTGCGAACCTCCAAGGTCGCCGTGGCGTGACGGAATCGGCACGCGACAAGCAGTCGAGCGACACTCCGAAAGTCCTGATCGTGACCAACGGAAGATAACCCACCTCTCCCGGAATTCGCCCCGGGTCTAATACGATATGAAATCAATAAGTTACATCCCTCTTGACAACATTTACTTCACATGATATATCTCTTATGAGATAAATTATGAGAGATATAGAACAGCACCGTGGCCTCTGGGATCTCGCTGTACTTTGCCTCCTACGCGAGCACCCGATGCACCCCTACGAGATGCAGCGACTTCTACGGGAACGGCACAAGGACGAGATTTTGGTACTCAAGAAGGGCTCGCTTTACCACGCGATCAATCGCCTGCTGGGTTCGCAGTTGATCAAGGCGGTGGAAACGAGCCGTGAAGGCCGCCGTCCGGAGCGCACGACGTATCGCATCACACCTGAAGGCGAACAAGCGATGGTGCTCTGGCTACATGAGATTGTTGCAACACCCGTTCGTGAGCCTTCCGCGTTCATGGCATCGATGAGCTTTTTGGTCTACCTGACTCCAACTGACGCGGCTGCGCAACTGGAGAAGAGAGCGGCGACTCTGGCCTATGAAATCACAAGGTCGGAGGCTGCAATGAAATCTCTCTCCACATGGCTGGACCGAATTCATCGGGTGGAAGAGGAATACCTGATCGCAATGCGAAAAGCCGAACTTACGTGGGTTCGCAGTCTGCTCGACGATGTGCGGTCGGGCGCTCTCACGTGGGACCTGAAGAAAATTCTTGAAGCAATCCAGACAGCGAAAGAAGCATCTGCAGCAAAAGCCAAGCGAGGAACCCGCAAATGAACACCACGACTATGCCTACCACCATGTCTTTGGACAACCGATCGTTCGGAAAGTCGATGGCTCCCGCTGTCACTCTGATTCTGTTGTCGCCGCTCATCGGCGAAGTCATGAGCGGCGCGACACGATTGAGTTACCTCTTCGTCTACGTGTCAGAAGTCATGATGTGGGGCTGCGGCGCGCTCATTATTCGCGAGGTCGTGCGACGCTGGGGAGGCAACTGGACGACCATGCTTCCGCTCGGACTGGCGCTCTCGGTGACCGAAGAGTTCATCGTCCAGCAAACGTCGCTCGCGCCCATGCCGTGGCTGGGCTCGACTCCGATTTATGGACGCGTCTGGGGCGTGAACTGGATCTACTTCCTCTTCATGCTGGCGTTCGAAAGCGTTTGCATTACCCTGGTGCCGGTTCAGATTGTCGAACTGATCTTCCCTGATCGCCGCAAAGAGCCGTGGTTGCGCACACGCGGCCTGGTGGTGGCAAGCATGGTCTTCCTGGTGGGGGCGTTGCTTGCCTGGTTCTTGTGGGTGAGGATCGCGCGCATTCAAGTGTTCCACATGCCCGACTACAAACCGCCCCTGCTGACGTGGCTGCTCGGATGGCTGGCCATTGCCGCGCTGGCGCTCATCGGCTACAGGTTGCGCGGGTCACGCGATGTAAAGGACTCCGCTTCGCACAAAGCGATCTCTCCATGGATCGTCTTACTGACCACGCTGCTTCTGGGATTCCCCTGGTACATTCTGATGTCGTTGGTGTTTGCTCCGCGTCCGCTCGCGTTGTGGATTCCAGTGACCGCATCGATTGGGTGGGCCGCAATGACGATTGTCTTGCTTCGCCGCTGGGCGTCGGCATCAGGCTGGAACGAGATGCATGAGTGGGCGCTATCGTTCGGAGTACTCCTCGTATCGATGACCGCCGGATTCATCGGCAGCAACCTGTGGCCGAAGATCGACATAATCTTCAAACTTGCCCTGAACCTGCTCGCAGTCGCCGGCATGATTGTGCTCGCGCGGCGGATCCGGCTCCGGGCACGCGCATGATGTCGCGGCTCCCGCTCCCCGGCAGACCGCCTTTGCATGCTATACTTTCAAGAAATCTCCCGTGCAGCTAGCGAACGGAGGACGGTATCGATAAACGCTTTATCCGCATGAATGAGCGCATACGCGCGCGCGAGGTCCGCGTGATTGGCGACGAAGGTCAGCAGATCGGCATTATGCCTCCCTTCGAAGCGCTCAAAATGGCCCGCGAAAAAAACCTCGATCTGGTCGAAATTTCCCCGACGGCGCAACCCCCGGTTTGCCGCATCATGGACTACGGGAAATTCCTGTACCAGCAGGAAAAGCGAGAGCGCGAGGCGAAGAAACACCAAAAGACCATCACGGTCAAGGAAGTGAAGTTTCGTATCAACGTGGATGACCACGACTACGAGACGAAAAAGAATCATGTGCTGCGCTTCCTGGATGAAGGCGACAAGGTTAAGGCGACCATTTTTTTCCGCGGACGGGAAATGACGCGGCAGAGCCTGGGACGTCAGATCCTCGAACGCCTGGTCAAGGATGTCGAACACAAGGGATTGGTCGAGTTTCGCCCGCGCCAGGAAGGCAATACGCTGCACCTGATCCTGGCGCCGAAGAAGGATGTGGCGGTCCCGAAACCCAAGCCGCCCGCACAGCCGAAGCCTGCGCCCCCGGCCACACAGGGTGGCGCGCAGACAGCGTAGAAAAGCAGTTGTCAGCTCTCAGCTATCAGCTCTCAGGAAAACCCTCTGATGCGATCGCTTGAGTTGACCGAATCCTGCGCAGGCAATTCTGAGATTTTGCTGAGAGCTGACAACTGAGAGCCGAGAGCTGATTTTTATGCCTAAACTGAAAACACACAAAGGCGCTGCCAAGCGCTTCAAGAAAACGGGGACAGGAAAAGTGAAGCGGAGCAAAGCGTTTCTCCGCCACATCCTGACTTCGAAAAAGAAAAAGCGTAAGCGTAAGCTGGGCACCTCCACCCTTGTGAGCGATGGTGATCTGCACAAGGTTAAGCGGATGATCCCGTACTAGAACGCGGAGCGACGGGCGCCCTCGCCCGTCCGGAGCCAAGTCTGCGGGTGGAACGATCCTCGCAGCGGCGCGTGAAGAGGTCAGATGCTCCCGCCAGCTTCAGGTTCTTGCTTGCAAGAGGCCAGAAGCCAGCAGCCAGGAACGATTTCCTTACCTCCAACCGCCTAACGCAACAAAAAGGAGAACAGTCATGCCTCGTGTTAAACGCGGTACCAAACGCCGCGCCAAGCGCAAGAAGATACTCGAACGCGCAAGCGGATATTTCCTAACTAAGTCCAAACTTTACCGGTCGGCCAAAGAAGCCGTCGAGCGCGGCCTGAAGTTTGCCTACTCCGGACGCAAGCAGAAAAAACGCCAGTACCGGTCGCTGTGGATCGTGCGCATCGGCGCGGCCGCCCGGCTCAACGGACTGAGTTACAACCAGTTCATCAGCGGGCTCAAGAAAGCTGGCGTCGAACTCGATCGCAAGATTCTGGCGGACCTGGCGGTGACCGATCCAGCCGGATTTGCGAATCTGGCTGAGCAGGCGAAGAAGGCGCGGGCCGCGTAACAACGGTAGTCAGTAGCCGGTAGTCCGTAGACAGCACCGCGGCATGTCGCTTGCTTTTGGCTGCGTCTCCTTTTCTGATTGTCATCCCGAGCGGAGCGAGGGATCTGCAGGCTGCCGGCAGCATCCGTCAGGCTCGCGTCGGTATTGATCGGCACGAGAGTTCTGGACATTGCCCTACACCGTTTCCAAACTGACTGACTTCTCTCCGGCGGCGCTGGATCGCGTCGCGCGCGAACTGCTGTCGGCTCTTGATCAGGAATCGTCAGCCGTCTCCTCCGAAAACGATTGGAAGTCTTTCCGCGATCGCTGGATGGCGCGCAAGAGCGGCGTCCTCACCCAGGTTAACGACCTGTGGCTGAAAGCAACTCCGAAAGACGCCAAACGCGACGTCGGCCAGCGCGTCAATGAACTCAAGAACAAAGTCGAGCGGACGGTTGAAGCGACCCTGACTCGCATTCAGGGAGGCGCTTCGTCGGCGAGGCTAGCGGCCGAGCGAGTTGATGTCACCCTGCCCGGCATCCGCCGCCCACTGGGCGCTGAGCATCCCGCGATCAAAACGATGAACGAGATCATCGGCGTCTTCCGCAATCTGGGCTACTCAGTTGAAGTCGGTCCGGAGATCGAGACCGACTACTACAATTTCGAGGCGCTGAATTTTCCGCCGAACCATCCCGCGCGCGACACACAGGACACACTCTTCATCGCGGGGCAGGACGCGAAGCCGTTGCGTGATCGTCTGCTTCTGCGCACGCACACTTCGCCGGTACAAATCCGTACCATGGAGAAGATGAAGCCGCCGGTACGCGTCGTGTGTCCCGGGAAGGTACACCGCAACGACGCGCCCGACGCCACCCACTCACCGATCTTCCACCAGGTCGAAGGACTGGCCGTCGATACGAACATCACGTTCTGCGACCTGAAAGGCACTCTGGATCACGCCATGAAAGCGCTGTTCGGGTCGAGCGTAAAGACGCGATTCTATCCGTCGTTCTTCCCCTTCACCGAACCGAGTGCCGACGTGCAGATCAGCTGCATTTTCTGTGGTGGTAAAGGAACGCGTGACGGCGGGCCCTGCCGCAACTGCAAAGCCAGTGGATGGATTGAACTTCTCGGCTGCGGGATGGTCGACCCGAACGTCTACGGCTTCGTGGACTACGACTCGGCAAAGGTTTCGGGCTTCGCCTTCGGTATGGGAGTGGAGCGCATCGCGATTTTGAAGTACGGCGTGGATGACATTCAGTTGTTCTTTAATGGAGACGTAAGGTTTTTGGAGCAGTTTGGATAGAGCCGCGCGCTGCGAGCAGCGGGCTGCGAGCAATCGATGGAAGCACAGGTTGCTCGAAGCCCGTAGCTCGAAGCAGCATTACCCGAATGAAAATCTCTCCCCACTGGCTGCGCGACTTCGTTGACCTCAAAGTCGACTACCGGCGACTTGCGGACGAACTGACCCTCTCTGGAATTGCGGTCGAAGGCATTTCGGGCGAGGGCGATGCGACCGTTTTCGAGATGGAGATCACGACCAACCGTCCCGACGCCATGAATCATTACGGCGTGGCTCGGGAGATCTCGGCTCTGTACGACCTGCCACTCAAGCAAATTGAACCGAAGTTGCCGCTGTCGCAGGGTGAATCAAAAGTCACGATTGACATTCAGGAGCCGGAACTCTGCCCACGGTTCACTGCCCAGGAAATATGCGACGCCACGGTGAAGGCATCACCCGCGGGGATCGCGAAGCGCCTGGCCCTGATCGACCAACGCCCGATCAGCAACGCGGTTGACGCAACCAATTACGTTCTGTGGGAGAGCGGCAAGCCGACACACGTCTTCGACCTCGACCTGCTCGAAGGGCGACGGCTCGTCATTCGCAAGGCTCGCGCCGGGGAGAAGCTCAAAACCCTTGATGGGGTCGATCGCCAACTCACTCCAGATGATCTCGTCGTGGCCGATGCCGTGAGGCCGGTTGGCCTCGCCGGAGTCATGGGCGGCTACGACACGATGATCACCGAAAAGACGCGGAACATCCTGATCGAATCCGCGTGGTGGGATCCGGTCACGATCCGCCGCATGTCGAAGCGACATGGAATTCATACCGACGCCTCGCATCGCTTCGAGCGCGGTGCAGACTTCGAGTCGACGGTACCTTCGACGCAGCGAGTCGCGGAACTCATTCTCAACTCCGGCCGCGGGAAACTGGTCGGAGGGATCATCGACGTCCTCGCGCGCAAGCTGGACCTGGCGCCGATTGAGCTGTACCGCAAAGAAGTCGCGCGAATCCTGGGCGAAAATATCAGCGATCTGGAAATCAGCCGCATCCTGACCCGGCTCGGCTTTGTGCTGATGTCCGGACCCGAGGGTGGCTATCTCGTACACGTTCCAAGTTGGCGGCTCGACATCGAGCGCGAGATCGACCTGATCGAGGAAATCGCGCGCCTTCACGGCTACGACAAGTTCGCCAACACGCTTCCCGCGTATGCCGGCGAAGTGGTCGACCAGCCGGACGCCGCGAAGGAGGCCAGGCTCCGCACTTCCCTGCTCGCTCTCGGCTACAACGAGGCCGTCTCGCTGACGTTTGTTTCGCACGATGATGCCAAACAGTTTTCGACCGCTCCCGCGATCGAACTGGCCAATCCGATCAGCGACGAAGCCTCCGTAATGCGGACCTCGATGTTGCCCGGCATGCTGAACATGCTGACCTACAACCTGAATCGCGGCTCCGACAATGTCCGCTTATTCGAAGCCGGGAATGTGTTCGAAACCTCGGGTGCGAAGTCAGTCGAGATGAAGCGGCTCTGTATTGGGGCGACCGGTGCTGCCCTCGAAGGCAACGTGCATCAACCTACGCGACCACTGTCGTTCTTCGACATCAAGGGCGATATTGAAGACCTGATGTCGCCCTTTTCCAACTGGACCTTGTATTACGACTCGAACACGCCCGAGTTTTACCATCCGGGGCGTTCCGCACGTGCCGTGATGGATGGCACGACCGTTGCGCAGTTTGGCCAGTTGCACCCCGATGTGGCCGCCGCGCGCAAGTTGAAGCAGGATGTCTTCGTCGGCGAGATCTTCCTCGACCGCCTTTATCAGCACGACCTGCGGCAGGTGCGCTACGAAACCCTGCCACGTTTCCCGGCGGTCGAGCGCGACTTCTCGTTCGTGTTCGACGATAGAGTCGCGTTCGAGAGGATCCGCGCGAGCATCAGCGGATTGGCGATTCCCGAGTTGCGCCTTTTCACGCCGGCCGAGATCTTCCGAGGCGACAAAGTCGGCGCGGAAAAGTATTCCATTCTGCTGCGCGCGATGTTCCAGTCGGGCGAACGTACGCTGCGCGAGGATGAAGTCGCCAACTGGTCAGGTCAAATCACGAAGGCTCTGGAGGCGTTGGGCGGCGTCCAGCGCATTTGAAGACCCCATCGAACCATGGCCGTTCGTGCATTGCTGTAATCGTTGATTACAGCCGTTGACTCAACGTCCCATTAGCCCGACATGACGGCCACCGCCTCGGCGAGCGCCTCTCGGCTATTGCCGCGGTGGGTGGAAGTGAACAGTCTCGCGCTTGGTGTTCGGGTCGTAGTGTGTGTAAGTGACGGTGTGGTCGCCCACGGCGATCGGTTCCACATCGGCGGGGATAATCCAGACCTTGTCAGGGTCGACCATGATGCTGTTGTCGTAGAGGATCGTCTGCCGATCAAACTTGGCCTTGCACGTGTCGCGCTCTTGGGTCGCAGACTGCAAGGCGGCCTTCGTGTTTTCCAGTTGCGCTTCCACTGGGTTCTTTGCCAGTTCAGCGGAGAATTTCTGTTGCGCGACTTTTTCAGCGGACGCAGCCGCAGCACGCTTCGCACTCGGGATGAGAAACGTATAGAAGATCACAATCGTGACCACGCAACCTGCCACGAACCAGAGCACGTATTTCTGCCACGGGCTCTTTTCCATCACATCGGTGGTGCCACTGGTTTCAAACATTTCCGCCTCCCTCGATGACCTTCCGGATTCAAGGCCAACCTGCTGCGTCTGTGCTGTCCTCAGTCTAAATTGGACATCCGCAGCATCAGTAGCGGCAAATGTCTTCGGTAACGGAGCCAACATCCGTGTCTCCGTGGTGGATTCTCGCCGCTTCGTGCTAGCCTAACTTCCCATGACCCAGGCTCCATCCCTTCCCAAGCACTATCTGAGCGATAAGGTCGAGCATTTCACCGAGTCGGTCATCCGCGAGATGACGCGGCAGGCGATGCAGTACGGCGCCATCAATCTGGCGCAGGGTTTCCCGGACTTCCCCGCCCCGGAAGAGATCAAGCATGCGGCCCAGCAGGCCATCGCCGCGGACGTGAATCAATACGCCATCACCTGGGGCGCAAAGAATCTGCGCAACGCGATTGCGCGGCAGATGAAGGAGTGGCAGGGGATCGACGTCGATCCGGAGCGCGAGGTCGTCGTCTGCTGCGGTTCGACCGAAGCGATGATCGCCACGCTGCTCGCGGTCTGCAACAAGGGCGACGAAGTCGTGGTCTTCGAGCCGTTCTACGAGAACTACGGGCCGGATTCGATCCTGAGCGGAGCCAAGCCGCGATTCGTCAGTCTGCGTCCGCCGCAGACGCCGCGGGGCGAGTGGACGTTCGACGAACAGGAGCTTCGCGAAGCCTTCCAGCACCACACCAAAGCCATCATTCTGAACACCCCGAACAATCCGACGGGCAAGGTCTTCACCAGGAAGGAACTGGAACTCATTCGTGATTTATGCGTCGAATACAATGTGCTCGCCATCACCGATGAGATTTACGAGCACATCCTGTACGACGGCGCCCAGCACATCTCGATTGCCAGCCTCGACGGAATGCGGGAGCGAACCATTACGATCAATGGCCTTTCAAAAACCTACAGTGTCACGGGATGGCGCGTGGGCTGGGCGATCGCGCCGCCCGCGATCACGAACGCGATCCGCAAGGTGCACGACTTCCTGACCGTCGGCGCACCCGCCCCTCTGCAAGAAGCCGGGGCGGTGGCGCTAGGCCTGCCGCCCACCTACTACAAAGGTTTAGCCGAGAAATATCGCACGCGGCGGGACCACCTGATTCCAGCGCTCGAAAAGGCTGGATTCCGCTGCTACCTGCCGCGAGGCGCCTACTACGTGATGACCGACATCAGCGCTTTCGGATTCTCCAACGACATCGAGTTCGCCAGCTACCTGGTCAGAGATATCGGCATTGCCTGCGTGCCAGGGTCGAGTTTTTACAAGCATCCAAAGGACGGATCCCAACAGGTACGTTTCGCCTTCTGCAAGAAGCCTGAGACACTGGACGAAGCGGCGCGGAGACTCGAGAACCTCCAGCGGCGTTAGAGTGTTGTGGTAGACACATTGCTTGCGGCGTCTTACGACAGAACTAGTGGAACAAAAGTCGCAGCGTCTTCCACAGGAAACTGGGTTATACTGCGCCTCAAAGCTGAAACACTCCTGTCGAAGGTGAGCCGCTCATGTCGGTGAAAGAAGTGGAAGAGGTATCTGCGCAGGTTCCTGCTGAAGATTTTCAGGCGCTGGAAGAGAAAGTTTATCGCACCATTGAGCTATACAAGGCCGCCAAAGAAGCCCGGGCCGCAGCCGAGCGCGACGTGAAGCGTCTGCGCGAACAGCTCGAAGAGCGCGAGGAAGAGAACGAGACCATGCGCCGCGAGCTGGTGCAGCTGCGCCGGGAGCGCGAGGAAATCCGGGGCCGCGTCGAAAAGATGCTGGCCCAGATGGAAAGCCTGGCGCACGAACAGGCGGCGGCCAGCTGAGCAATCGCCGGAACACCCGGAGCAGGAGTGACATGGCAACGGCCACCAAACAACCGCCGACCAAAGACGCCGCCAACGGCAGCGTGCGCGTGGAAATCTTCGATCAGGTCTACAACCTGCGCGGCACCGACGCCGATTACATCATCAAGCTCGCCGACTACGTCGACGGCAAGATGCGTGCGGTTTCCGAGCAGACCGCGACGGTCGATTCTGTGCGACTGGCCGTGCTTGCCGCGCTCAATATCGCCGATGAATATCATATGCTGAAGCGGCGCGTGGATACGCCCGCTCCCGAAGTGCGTCAACGCCGCAACAAACTCGAGAGCGCGCTGGACGAAGTTTTACAAGATACCCGCCGCACCGGCTGAATCCATTCGTAATCTGCCGTTCACCCGGCGCTCACACGCGTGTAGCAAACTTCCTGCCAACTATTTCCATTTCCCCTCTTGCGCATCGGTCATCTCTTTCCTAGCATCAAAGACGGAAAGCCGGCCTGCTAGGTTGGTGCTGGTGGTCACCGATTTTTGAACCAATGCAGAATGAACGGCGGCTCGACTCGCATTAAGATCCGGTGTGCTATGTTCCGCCATGCGGAAAAGCCTAAAGGGTCTCGGCGGGCTGCCAACGCTTAACAGGCGGGTTCATTCTCGGCCCATCAGTACGGCGGTGCGGGTCGGCTTTTTCCGTTCAGGGGTCAGGTGTCGGGTGTCAGGTGTCAGGACACCTTCGCTTCGTGAACTTCGAAACGATTGATCAGGCCGTTTAGGATTCGACCCTCTTCTGCCATCAAAACCCCCAGGTGTTTTGACACCGTCGAATCAACGTAGCCGAGTTCCTGGGCAATCGACAGCTGAGTCTCGAGCTCCAGTAGCGAGCCGCGGGCCCGATACAAGAATTGAACCAATTCCTTGTGAGAATGACGCCCCTTCCCCTCAGCGATGTTGCTGGGCACCGATATTGCTGCACGCCGCATCTGGGAGGTCAAGCCGTAGAGCTCGTCCTTTGGGAATACTCGCGTCGCCCGATAGATCTCCAAAGCCAGCCCCTTTGCTTTTTGCCATGCAATCAAGTCTCGATAGTTTTCTGACATTGAATCGCCTTTCAGTCCGCGGTTGGAATGGCCATCTTAAAGTGGCAGTGATACTGGTCACCGCGGATTTGTTCGGTTTTCCTGACACCCGACACCTGAGACCTGACACCTCTTCTCTGCTAGACTGCCTCTAGCATCTAAATCATCGTGTTCCCTCGACTCCTTCACATCGGCAGCTTCAATCTCCCGACCTACGGCTTGCTGGTTGCCTCCGGCGTCCTGATCGGACTATGGATCAGCGTGCGCAATTCCGAAAAGCAGGGCATCAACGGCGACGACGCTTGGAACCTCGGCATTCTTGTGGTCCTGGCAGGAATTGTTGGCGCCAAGATCCTGCTGGTCGTGAACGAGTGGGACCGCTTCAGCGGAAACTGGCGCGAGATTTTCAGCATCAACACGCTGCAGTCGGGCGGCGTATTCTCCGGCGGCCTGATCGGCGCCTTCGCCATGGCGGCGTGGTACATCCGGCGACGCAAGATGCCCGCCCTCCGTACCATCGACGGATTCGCACCCGGCCTTGCCTTCGGCCATGTCCTGGGACGTTTCGGCTGCTTCGCCGCCGGTTGCTGCTACGGCAAAGAAACCCACCACTTCTGGGGCATCACGTTCAAGAGCGACCTGGCGCATTACTGGTCCGGGACTCCGCTGGGAGTTTCCCTGGAGCCGACGCAGCTGATCGAGGCCGCCGCGGAGTTTTTCAATTTTCTGCTGCTGATGTGGCTGCTGAAGAGGAAGAAGTTCGATGGGCAGGTCTTTGCCGCCTTCATGATCCTCTACGGGATCGAACGCTACTTCATCGAATTTCTGCGCGGCGATCCAGGGCGCGGCGAAGTCTTCGGAGGCCTGATGACCGGCACACAACTGATATCCATCTTCCTGGTAATCGGCGGAGGGTTGATCTGGTGGCTGAAGAGCGGAGTGCCGAGGGCCGTCACGGCGGAAAGCCGAACATAACCCAGCTTTCAGATTGCGCTGTTATTTGCCGCCCGCTGCTCCCGCCTCTTCCAGCCTGCACTCCTTCGGATCCTTGTCGAATCGCAGCCCGAGGAACACTGGGGCTCGCAACTTCATTCCGCCTTCGGCCGTCTCATGGGTCCATTCGGTGAACTTGATCTCGGCCACAAGTTCGGGACGCACGAAGTGCACTTTCTTCAACCCGCCGATTTCTCCATAGAACGGATTGGACTTCGTCTCCAGCGGCTTCAGGCGCTCGTAGATGGCCTTCAGGCTCTTCTGGTCGAAGCCGCTGCCTGCCTGACCGACGTGGATGAGGTGGCCGCGCCGGTCATACAGGCCGAGCACAACCGACCCAAAGTACTGTCGGCTGCCTTCCGGGTCGGTGTAGCCTCCGATCACACATTCCTGCGTTTGCGTGATCTTGATTTTGAGCCACTCGCGCGACCGTTCCTCCTGATAGACGCTGTCACGTTTCTTGGCCAGAATGCCTTCGAGACCGCGCTGCCCCGCCGCCGCAAAGAGGTCGCGACCCTTTTCCGCGTAGTGATCGGAGAAGCGAGCAACGCCGCTACCGTCGAGAATCGACTGCAGTAGCTGCTTGCGTTTCTCCAGTGGCACTTTGTGCAGGTCGTAGCCATCGAGATAAAGCAAGTCGAAGGCGTAGTACAGAACTGGAACGCCTTCACGCCGCGGCATACGCTTCTTTCCCGGTGGGTGGAAACCCGTGCGTTGCTGCATCAGGCTGAATGACGGGCGGCCCTCGTCGTCTAAAGCGACGATCTCGCCATCGAGCACGGCAGTGTGGGCCTTTACGGACTTGGGCAGATCGCCAAGTTCCGGAAACTGAGCAGTCAGATTGTTCTGATTACGCGAAACCAGCCGCACCTCGCCGTCTTTAATGAACGCCACGGCGCGATAACCATCCCACTTGATTTCGAACAACCAGTCGGGATTGTCGAACGGCTCGTCAATGGACGTCGCGAGCATGGGATGGATGCGTGCAGGCATGGGCTTGGCGATGGCACCGGCGAGATCCTTTACCGCGGAGTTCGCCGAGATCGCAGAGGAAATCGATTTCTTCTTTGACAGCGAAGCTGCGTCCGCCTCCGGAGCCTCACGTTGCCTTTGCCCAGTCTTGTTCTTCCCCTGCTTTTTCTCTGCGATCTCTGCGGCCTCTGCGGTTAATGCTTTTCGCTTTTTGTCAGCCCGCGCCACGGCCTGCGCCAGCCAGGCAGCCTTCAGCTTGCCGCGCGTAGCCGGACGGCTGCTGGTCCATTCTCTCGATCCCGCGTCGCCGGCGATCTCCTCCATGGTTCGGCCCGTGAGCACTGACGTGTCGTACTGGTCGATATCAAATCCGGGGACGACCTGCTCGTCCTTCTTCTTGATCAGGAGCCATTCATTCCCTTTGCTGCCGGGCCGGCGCCCCTTGATGTGCACCAAGGCAAAATCGCCGTTCAGCCGCTTCCCTTTCAGGCGGAATTTCAGGTCGCCTTTGGCCAGCATCTCGGCGGCATCTTTCTCCGTGCCCGGCGGGTACTGGCCCTTTACCGCTACGGCTGACAGCGGCTGCCAGGTGCCAACCTCCCAGACCATAACAGTGCCGCCGCCATAGTTGCCCTCGGGAATCGTGCCCTCAAAATCGAAATAGGAAACCGGATGATCTTCGACTTGCATAGCCAGTCGCTTGTCGGCGGGGTCGAGCGACGGCCCCTTCGGCACCGCCCAAGACTTCAGTACGCCTTCCATCTCCAGGCGGAAGTCATAGTGCAGCCGCGTAGCCGCGTGGCGCTGCACCACAAAGCGATGTTTCGACTGCTTCTCGATTTTCGGCGGAGGCTCGGGCGTTTCCTCAAAGCGCCGTTTTCGTTTGTATTCGTCGAGGGACATGGCGGATATTGTAGAACCTGCTTCGAGCTACGCGCCGGGAGCTACGATGCCCTTGTACACTTCTGGTTTGCATGTCCCGCGAATACCCTGACAATCCGCTCGTCGGTGTCGGTGCCGTCATCGTTCAGGACAACCGCGTCCTGCTGATTCGACGTGGGCATGCTCCCCTGCTGGGAGAGTGGTCGCTGCCGGGTGGAGTGCTCGAGTGCGGAGAAACGCTGCGTCAGGGAGCCGTCCGTGAAGCGCTCGAAGAGACTGGTTTGGAAGTCGAGACTCTGGAGTTGCTGGGTGTGTATGAGCGCGTGACACGCACCGATGACGGGCGCGTACGCTACCACTACGTGCTGATCGATTTTTTGTGCCAGCCCGTGGCGGGTGACTTGAAAGCGGGCAGCGATGCTGCCGATGTGCGCTGGTTTGCGCCTCAGGAACTGGAGGGTCTCAACTTGCCCCCGGACACGCGCGAAGTGATCGCAAAAGGCCTGAAGCAATACCAGGCCTTCCCGAGCTAGCATGCGCGCAAGGAGTTGGGCGGCAACTTGCCGGCAGTGAGTGCCACGCTCAATCCGCCATCTTGGCGAGATGCACCGCATAGCCCGTCTTCGGCAACAACGACGTTAGCTCGAACACTTTGAAGCCATTCCCGGTAATCTCCGCCCGGCGATACACGCCCGGCTCCGTGTCCGCTGTCTCGTGCCGCCCCTGAAGATCGTCGAGAAATTTCTGCGCCTGGCGCAGAGTGACTTCGCCACCCTTGGCACGGGTAATCACGGCCTCGCTGGCATAGGAGCGCACCAGCTTCGGCCAATATTTCTGCAACAACTGTGTACTGGCGAAAATGTCGGCCCAGACAACCTCACCATTCACGGCGACCACAACTCCAACTGCGTTCTTGTCGCGCAGCTGGTGGATCACGCTCTCATAGCTGTGCTGAATGGGGCCAGCAACCTTGTCGACTTCCTGCTGCACCTCCTTGTTGCCCATCACGCGCGCATACGACGAAGTGGAATTCACCGCGGGTGCGGCCCCGGCAACCACCACCGCCTCCGACTGCGCCATGGCTCGCTGCGACTTGCGCACCTCATCCCAGACCTGCTGCTGATCTTTGGCCGCCATGGCTTTGCCGCGCACCGCAGGGGCAGCGAACAAAGCGACGCCTCCGCTGACCGACTGGTCGAATTGATACTTGCCGTTGGTCGGTACCCAGCGCCCGGGCTCAACGCAGAATACGCCCAGGTCGACGGGGTCGCTTTCCGCTGGAACGATGCGGTCCTTGGCGATGACACGATCCTGCTTGCCGCCGGTCACAATCTCTCCGGCCAACAGCAGCAAAGGGCGTTGTGAGTTGTTAGCCAGTACCAAACGGTTGACTTCACCGTCCGACACGGGATAAGGAATCGGCCGAACGTTCGGACGGCGACGAATCAGGCCACGGATCTGGCCCGCTTCAGCCACAACCACTTCCCCGCTGCGAATGCCTTCGTCAAGAGTGAGAAATTGTTCCGTGTCATACGCCTTGTTTGCCACCACGGGAAACACGGTCAGGTTCCCGCTGCGGATCGGATCCAACAAGGCGTAGCCCGACGCCGGGCTGACTTCACCGGCTTCGATCAGGCATGGAATGACGAGTGCTGCAAGGATGAGCAGGGAGATACCTCCAACCACGACGGCCAGTCGCATAGAAGCCTCCGGGCAGGAAAGCACGAAGGCCTCGATTCCCCTCGTTCGACCTTCCAGGAGTGATGCTTTCCTGCCTGATGTCGAGAGAACGACCGAATTTCCGCGTCTTGCGTCTAAAAAATTGCTAGCATCCTGACAGGACATGCCCGGACCTGCCCAAACTGGCTTAGGAGAAGAACAGGCGTCAGTGCTACACCGGCGCTGTGGGGCCGGAGCCTACGGCTTGGACAGCAGTCAGTTCGCTGCAATCCTGCGCGGGATCCAGGAAAAGTACTTGCCTCAGGCTTCCGCCGATGAGGCCGCCGATTTCTGCGGCGCTCTGCGCCTCGAAGAACTCGCCCTCGCCCGCGCCTGCGCCGCGGGAAACGAGCGGGCATGGCAGGACTTCATCAACCGCTATCAATCCAAGCTCCACGCCATGGCGCTGCACATCACGCGCGATTCAGTGCACGCCTCGGAACTTGCCGACTCCCTGTTCGCCGACCTCTACGGCATGAGCACGCGCGAGGGCGCGCGCCATTCCAAGCTCATTTTCTACACCGGTCGAGGATCGCTCGAAGGCTGGCTGCGAACGGTGATGGCGCAGGAGTTTATCAACCGTTATCGGAAACAGAAGCGCGTCGTGAGTCTCGACGAGCAGACTGAGGATGGTGCCCAGTTTACAGCTCCCGATCCCGAACCGGTCGTCGTTGCCGATCCGCGCCTGACTGCGGCCACCGACCAGGCCCTGGCTGAACTCTCGACAGAGGACCGCTACGTTCTGGCGGCGTATTATCTGGATGGCCGCACGCTGGCGGAGATTGCGCGCACGCTGAAGCTGCACGAATCCAGCATCAGTCGCCGCCTGGATCGCGTTTCAACTGGGCTGCGGAAGCGCATTCTCGCCTGCCTGCGTGAGCGCGGAATGAGCCACGCCCAGGCCACAGAAGCGCTCGACTCCGACGTACGCGATTTGCAGCTGGATATTCGGGCCCGGCTGACGCAAGATTCCGGCGCCAAAGCGTTCCCAGGAGGAAAGGTTTCCGCACCCGGTGCGGGCGCGGATGGTAACCATGCCTGAAGTACCCAAAATCGTTCGCGACCGCCTGCGGGGCGCTGCGCCGACAGGAGCGCACCCCGATGCGGACGTGCTGGCTGCCTTTGCGGAACAGGCATTGTCGGCCACCGAACGCGAGGGTGTGGTCGCGCATCTGGCCGCCTGTCACGACTGCAGGGAGGTGATTGCCCTGTGCATTCCCGCTCTCGAATCGGTCGCCCAGCCTTTGGTGGAGGCGGAACAAGTCCCGGCAGAGGCCTCAAATCGGACGAGCGCCCGTCAACCTCGGTGGCTGTCCTGGCCGAATCTGCACTGGGCCGCCGCGGCTGCGGGCGTGGTGGTTGTAGCCTCCGTGCTCATGTTGCGACACAGCAAGCAACCGCCGTCCATGGTCGAAATCGTCAATGAGCAAGCGGAACAGTCTCGTCCCGCGGCTCCTGAAGCTAAGCCCGCACCTCACGAAACGGCCAAGGACACCGCGCAGCCTGTTTCGCCGCCTCCCGCCAGAATCGCCAAAGCGGATGAATCCCGTGCTCGTCAGCAAGCGGGCGCAAGTGCCGGCCGAGTCACTTCGCCAACGGCTGGAACCCAGCCATCGGCAGGGGCGCGCGACTATACAACTCTGGCCGACAGTAAGCGCAGAGATGCGACGCCGACGGACAAACTCGCGCTGAAGACAGCGCCGGCTCCATCGAGAGGAGCCGCGGTTGGGGGCGCCACCGAACAAGTTGAAGTCGCAAGCGAAGCGGCGGCGGTTTCGACAGACTCTGCCGTTGTGTCACCGGCGGCTCCTGCGCAGGTCGCCATCATAGGGCGGAACGAAGCGCCCATGGAAATCAAGAAAGCCAAGGCGCCGACCGCGTCCAAGGAGGAATCCGCGCCCGCGAAAACGCAGGCCTTGGAAGTCGAATCGCAGAACCAAGCCGCAAAAACCTTCCGATATTCCGGTCAGCCAAACGCCATGCAAAAAGTCATGACAAAGGACATGTCGGCACAATGGAGTTTCGTCGCGGGCATGCTCCGGCGTTCCGTTGATGGCGGCGCCACCTGGCAGACGGCTCTGCAACTGAAGCAGCCCTTACTCTCTTTTGGAGTCTCGGGCGACCATGTCTGGGCCAGCGGTCACTCGGGGACGCTTTTTCACTCGATTGACCGCGGCACCACCTGGACTCAAGTGCGTCCTGCAACCACGTCCGAGTCGCTGACAGCCGATATCATTGCGGTTGACGTGCGGAGCGCAACCGACATCCTGTTGACTACGGACACCCACGAATCCTGGTCAACCACCGACGGCGGCAAGACCTGGGAGAAGAAGTGATCCACCGAATTTCGTGATAGCCCTCACCGATGCGCCCGCCCATGGGAGCGAACGCCCGACCAAGCCCCAGTAACCGGGGCTACCACAACAAACTATTGATGGATGTTCTCTTTTGTTTTCAGTGGAATAGAAGCATTGCATAACTCGAATACTTGGTTACGGCCGGTGCGGGCGCCCGCGGTACTCAATTCCACGTATGACATTACGGAAGTGACATTTACAGGTGCGGCCAACTGGACATACGATCATGACGTGGTTTGGCAGTTCTGGGGGAGGGCTGCCGAAGGCGTCTTGAGCGATTTCGCTCAGGGCGCTTTTTTATTGTCCGGACTTATTGCTGCCGTGAGCGGGTAGCGGTATTCCAGCGAGCTATGCTCTTTCGGTTTCGTCGCGAAGGTGTCCCGCCGGCTATTTAGCGGCCTGCGCCTGTGTCGCGGATCCCGCTCCGAATACGGAATCTACAGTAGCCACAATCTGATCCATGGTCCCGTCAATGTCCATCGTGAACCGAGCCACGTCCATTTCGGCAAGTGTGGGGTGTATTTTGACGAGCGTTTGCCAAGCGGACTGCCCGCCCAGTTCCACACCGATGATCTCGTCGTAGCCATACCCGAGATAACGAACCCGGCAGAGGAGATCGCTCACATGCACCAGGCAGGCGAGCGGGTTCGGTGACGGCAGGAGTTCGGGATTGTGGTGGCCATACGTAACTTCGCACAGGTCCTGGGGAAGCCGCCAGTGCTCAGCCAGCAACCGTCCGCTGTCCGTGTGCGCGAATCCAAGAATCTCCTGCTCGCAGAGATGGAGAGCCCGGTGAGTTTCCGCCGCGTTCGCCCAGCACCTGCGATAGTCCTCCGTGCACAGCAACGAGTTCACCAACAGTCCCAGATCGTGCAGCAGCCCAGCCAGGTATGCTTTCTCGGGCTCGGCGTAGCCGATCGTCTGCGCCATCCGCTGCGTCACGAGAGCGCATCCCAGGGAATGCCGCCAGAACGAAACCGGCTCGAACACCCACTTATCTTTGGGCAACACCTGATTCATGCACAATCCAAACAGCATGGAGCGCACCCTCTGTAGCCCAAGCGCCATCACCGCCGAACGCACGCTTTCCACTTCGCGGCGGCCGAACAGAGGCGAGTTGGCCAGGCGCAGACATTGGGCCGCGATCGCTCCGTCGTACGAAACGAGTTCGACGACCTTGTCGAAATTGATGCTCTCCGCCGGCTGGCGCAGGATCTCCAACAGCGGCTGCAGGATCACCGGTGCCGTCGAGATCGAATCCAGCTTCTTTACCTGCGATCGCAGCTGTTCCAGTTTTTGTGCGCTCATCGTTTGTCTCCCTCGGCCGGCGCTTTGCAGTAGCCTGTCGTTCCCGGAAAGTGGACCAGCTTGAAAGTGTCGTCCACCTGAAACAGCGACTCCGCGTGCCCAAGAAAGAGATACCCGCCGGGAAGCAGGTTGGAATAAAAGTGCTGGACCACGCGGCGTTTCGACGCAAGATCGAAATAGATCAGCACATTGCAGCAGAAGATCACGTCCATTCCCTTCAGGAACACCATCTTGCTGTTGTCGCTGAGATTGACGCGGTCGAAACGGATATGGGACTTCAACACGTCGCTGGCCTGCAGTCTCTTTTCGTCGTGCACCTTGAAGTACTTCTTGCGGAGAGCGTCAGTCGTATTCCGCAGCGCATATTCGCCATAGATCCCGGCTTTGGCAGTGGCCAGCGAATCGTCGTTCAGGTCGGTGGCCAGGATATCGAAGGTCCAGCCCGCCAACATCTTCTCGCTCTCCTGGAGCAGGAACATCGCCAGCGTGTAGGGTTCTTCTCCGGTGGAGCATCCCGCGCTCCAGAAACGCAACCGCTTGAAACCCATGGCGCCCTTCGCCTGCATGACCTGTGGCAGAATCAGCGTGCGGAGCGCTTCCAGTTGCGGGGGACTGCGAAACATATAGGTCTCGCCGATGGTGATCTCGTTGAGCAGGAGCCGCAATTCCGCGTCGCGATTCCCCCGCGTCGTAAGATGTTCGAGATACTCGGATGGAGTCTTCGCACCGACCGCGCTCATTCTCCGCCCGCAGCGCGAAACCAGCAGATAGAGCTTCTCTTCCGTTTGATAGATGCCCGACATCCGATAGATTAAGTCGCGGATTTTCAAATACGCCGGGTCGGGTGGATTTCCATCCGCCGGCGCCGCTTGCATTTGTTTTGCGACTTCAGTTGCCATATTCAAGCAATCTCCGGAGCAATTCCGCTTGAGGCATCATTTCGCCGGCAACGCCCCCGCAGTAAGCGGTCGGCGGTTCGACAGCACCCGGCCCACGACCTCCCCGGCAATCGAACGCAACGGGCACACACGATCCGCCTGACGGGCAGCGACCACGCTCCCGGGCATCCCCCAAACTACGGAACTGGCCTCGTCCTGGGCGAAGATTTCGCCCCCTGCGTCCCGGATTTTCTGTGCCCCGGAGGTCCCATCCGACCCCATCCCGGTGAGCACCACTCCCAGCGCACTGCTGCCATAGACTCCTGCCACCGAGCGAAACAGCACATCCACCGCCGGCCGGCAGCAATTCTCCGGGGGATCCTGGTTCATGGCCATGACCACTTCCGGCCCTCTCCGTGCAAGCGTCATGTGGTAATCGCCGGGCGCGATCCAAACCTCCCCTGGCCGCGGCGTTCTTCCCTCTTCCCCTTCGTGTACCGCCAGCCGCCCCAGTTTGTTCAGGCGCTCCGCCAGCAGTCTGGTGAAAACCGGAGGCATATGCTGCACAATCACGATGGGCACGGGAAAGTCACCCGGAATTTTCGGAATGACTTCGCCCAGTGCGTTGGGACCGCCGGTCGAAGTCCCGATCGCCACAATTTCGATCCGCGCGCGCAAACGAGGAGCGCTTCTGGGAAGCGCGGCAATCGGTTGCGCCGGCGATTCCCGCACCACGCACAACGACCTGATTTTCGCGATGAGTTCCCCGCGCACACGCTCCCGCGCTTCGTCCGCGCTGTGCGCGTTGGTCGGCTTGGTGACGTAATCGCTGGCGCCGCGTGCCAGAGCTTCGAGCGTGGCCGAGGCGCCGCGCTCGGTCAACGTGCTGAACATGATTACCGGCAGGCGGGGATATCGCTTGCGGATCTCCACCAGCGTCGCCAGACCGTCCATTCCCGGCATCTCGATATCCAGCGTGACCAGATCCGGGTTGGCCGGGGCCAATTTCTCAAGCGCCAGACTGCCATTCGCGGCCGTTCCGGCGACTTCGATCTCCCGTTCCGCCGACAACACTTCGGTCAAGAGCCGCCGAATCACGGCCGAATCGTCCACGACAAATACCCGAATGGGTCGCATCAGTCGTTAATCCCTTTATCGCCAAGCCCACGCCTCAGCGGGATGTCGCAGCCATCGCCTTCTGCGGGGCAGTGTTCGGTGCTTCTCCAGCCCTGCGAACCTGGAATTGCCCCACCAGGTCGTGCAACTGATTGGCCATGCGCGCCAGGTGCTCGGCCGCGGTCTGCGCTTCGCCGACATTCGTCGATGTGCTCTGCGCCGCCTCGGCTACGCCGGCGATGTTGTTGGAAATGGTGGCTGCGCCCTTCGCGGCTTCCGCCACGTTCCGCGCCATTTCTCCGGTGGTCGCGCTCTGCTCTTCTACCGCCGTCGCGATCACGGTCGAGATGTGGCTGACCTTGTCGATCACTTCTTTGATCCCGCCAATCGCCTCGACCGCCCCGGACGTGTTGCCCTGAATCACCAGAATCTTCTGCTTGATCTCTTCCGTCGCTTTGGCCGTCTGTTTGGCCAGTTCCTTCACTTCGTTGGCCACGACCGCGAACCCTTTCCCGGCTTCTCCGGCCCGCGCGGCTTCGATGGTGGCGTTGAGAGCCAGCAGGTTGGTCTGCTGGGCGATGGAGGTGATGACTTCAATCACTTTCCCGATTTCCGCACTGGAGTCGCCCAGCTTACCGACAATCTGGTTCGTGGCGTCGGCGGTCGCGACCGCTTCCGCGGCAATCCGCGCCGCTTCGGTCGCGTTCTTCGCGATTTCTCCAATGGTGGAATTCATCTCTTCGGCGCCCGAGGCGATCGTCTGCAGGTTGGTGTTGACACGCGAGCCCGCGTCCGACACCACTTTGGCCTGGGCCGTGGTCTCTTCCGAATTGGCCGTAATATGCTGGCTGGTCGCCGAGAGTTCCTCGCTCGCCGCCGCCACCTGTTCCGCGTTTTCCGTGATTGCGACTACGATTCCGTGCAGATTGTTCTTCATCACATTCAACGCGGAGGTCGCTTCCCCGATCTCGTCCTCGGACTGCAGCAGCAGATCGTCCACCGCCAGATTTCGCTGAGCAATCTTGTTGGCTAGGTCTACCGACGCGAACAGGGGTTTGGCGATCAGCTTTCGCACGACCAGGAGCACCGCTCCTGTGGCCGCCAGCAAGGTGAGAAAGGTGATCAGGAACAGGGCCAGGGAGTTGGAGTTGGACGTCTGCACCAGGCCTTCCGTGGATGCTTTCACGACAAACGCTCCACGCAGGTCTCCGGTTTGCATTCCCTCTTTCTCGTACCCGAACGGGTCTTTCTCGCCCTTTGGACCGCCATGGCAAACCAGGCAGTCCTCAGTAAGGCGAACCGCTTGGGCATAGCGCAGCACGTCCTGCCCGTGATCTTTTCCGCGCTCCGAATATTCCTCGAGGGCAGGATCTTTCTGAAACGCTTCGAGTGCGCGCCGTTCGAACTCGTCCGGCTGGTTCTTGGGATTGCGCGGAGCGAGCGAGGGCGTATGAAACGTCATGTCATGCTTCTCGGCATATTGTTGGGCTACGCCCCAGGCAACCACCACCGGCACCTGGTTCAGCGTCTTGAAGCTCCTGCCCGGTACCATCGTGTCGATGTGGTTGGAGAACCAGACCCGCGTCATACTGGCCATGCCCGTGATCTGCCGGACTTTGTCGCAAAACGCTTCCTCGGCCTGAGCGTTGATCCGGCTTTGCGTCACCCAAAAACTGACCGCCGAGGTCAACAGCAGCGTCAGGGCGATGGCGCCCACGATCTTGCCCGTCAGCTTCATTTTCCTGAACATGGATCCCACCTCGCTTTGCCCTGCTCTCAGCCCCGAGCAGCGCTTTCTCAGCGCGCGCCCGCAGCCGCGGCCCGCGCCTGCGACGGGACAGAGGATGTGCTCGCTGGATTCGACCCCGTCCGGAACCGGCCCACCAGTCCGCGCAGTTGATTGGCCATGCGGGCCAAGTGTTCCGTTGCCGTCTGCGCCTCGCCCACGTTGGTCGACGTGCTCTGCGCCGCTTCCGCCACTCCCGCAATGTTGGTTGAGATGGTGGAAGCTCCGCGGGCCGCTTCGGCCACATTGCGCGCCATCTCGCCGGTGGTCGCACTCTGCTCTTCGACCGCCGTCGCGATGCCATTGGAGATGTGGCTGATCTTGTCAATCACCCCCCGGATCCCGCCGATGGCCGATACGGCTCCCGTCGTGTTTTCCTGGATAACCGTAATCTTCTGCTTGATTTCTTCGGTCGCCTTCGCCGTCTGCTTGGCCAGCTCTTTCACCTCGTTCGCCACGACAGCGAATCCTTTGCCCGCTTCCCCCGCGCGCGCCGCCTCGATGGTGGCATTCAGGGCCAGCAGGTTGGTCTGTTGCGCGATCGAAGTGATCACCTCGATCACCTTCCCGATTTCCGCGCTGGAGTCCCCCAGCTTGCTCACGGTCTGGTTGGTCGACTCCGCCGTCGCGACCGCTTCGGCAGCGATGCGGGCCGCTTCGGCCGCATTCCTGGCGATCTCGCCGATGGTGGAATTCATCTCTTCGGCGCCGCTGGCGATGGTTTGCAGGTTCGTGTTGACGGCCGTACCCGCCTCGGTCACCACCTTCGCCTGCGCCGTCGTCTCTTCCGAGTTGGCCGTGATCTGCTGGCTGGTCGCCGAGAGTTCTTCGCTGGATGCGGCCAACTGCTCCGCGTTCTCCGCGATGGCGGCAATCATCTCGCGCAGTTTGCCGACAAACTGGTTGAAATAGCTCGCCGTCTGCGCGACTTCGTCGGAGCCGGCGATGTCCACCGTCTTGGTCAGGTCGCCTTCACCTTCCGAAATGTCCCGCAGGCGGTCCGCCATCGTGTTGAGCGGTCTGGAGATGCTGATTCCGATCAAATAGGCCGCCAGCAGGATGAAGAGGAACGAGCCAAGAGCGACAGCCAGCATCATCCAGGTCCGCGCCTTGACCGTCGCCGTCGCTTCCTTTTCTCCTCTGTCCTGTTCCCCGGTGGCCAGCTTCACAAGTTCATCCACGGCTTGTTGATTGCGCCCTCCGACGCCAACCATTTGGAGGCGCACCTCGTTCACGCGTTTTGCGTCTCCCTGGCGAAGTGCCGGGATCAGTGCTTGCTCGATCAGAGTGTAGTACTCTCCCCCGGAGGCGCTGAGCGCACTGTTCTGCAACGCTGTTTTCACTTTTCCAGGCGGCAGATCGTTCAGATCTTTCTGGTACATGTCCTCGAAGTCCTTGCGAGCTTGCCGTATTTCGCTGAACAACTGCTCGCGCCTTTCGCGGTCGGTTTCGTAAAGCGCCCGGTAGACCAGCAACCGTGTCGGCATGAGGCTGACCGTGGGGGGCATGATATCGGCCACCAGGTCGTTGCTGAGCGTGATCTCCTTGTACAGCGGACCGTTGACTTCGACGGTCCGCAACGTAGAGAAGGAAACCAGCGCGAATGCCCCCAAAGCGACCACGACGGCCCCAATCAGAATGGACAGCTTCCACCGGATGCGTAGATTTGCGAGTGCCTTCACGTCTCTCCTCCGCCGGTTCGTGGGATGTTGGATATCCATGCCCATACGCCGGCACTCTGGGGAGCCTGCAGCCTGCCCCCTAAATTCATCGGTGATTCAGGGCCCGACCTTTATGGAAGAGAGAGGAGTGGTAGCGGTCAAAAGGAGACGACCAACCGTGGTGTGATCACCACACAATTCGGATTCGACTCCAACCCGCCCGGGTTCCGCACGAATTGAAAGTCCTGCACCAGCGCCACATGCCGCGTGATGCTCGCCCGATAATAGCTTTCCAAGATGATTTCGGATGCGTCGTCAAACCCGGCCGCGGGATGGGGGCTGAAACCTACACCCGTCGCCGCGAACCCAAACGAATCGGCTGGACGCTCGGCAATCGGAGCCTGCAGGACCATGCCCCCGCCAACATGACTCGTCACCGGACTGACGTGGCGGTCCGCCGTGCCGACCTGGAAAAACGTCGCCAGCCGACGTTCCCCGCCCCGGTCCAGCGCATGTTTCCACAGCGCTTGCTCCGCGACGGCATACACGCCCTGCGATACCGAGGATTGTCCTCCGTCAAACCGGGAGAGAGTTCCATCCAGCCGCCAGTATCCGACGTTGACGTGGCCGTCCAGCTCGTTCGTGCTCACATTCCATTTCCGGCTCGGCTCGACCAGAGTAAGGACACCGGAACCCGCGGTCTGGAACACGCCGGTTCCAAGGCCATAGTTCTTTCTGGGAACCAGGAAGACGTTGACACCGAATTTCGGCTCCGGGTAGCTGGGAAACGCGAGAATTGTAGGGCTGAATCCCATCGAGGAATTCAGAAAATCGCCCGCATTCCCGACGGCCGCGAATTCGCTGTTGGCGTCGATCTTGCCAACCTTCAAACGCACGCGATCCTCCAGCAGCCTCTGCTGCAGCCACAACTCATACAGGCTCGTGCGAGAAGGGGCGTCAATATTTGAGATCACTTGCGCGGCATCCTGGTACCCTTCCCCGAACTCTCCGATGTGCTGCTTCAATCGCATGGAAGCGCTGCTGCCCTTCCAGCCGAGAAGCTCCTCGTTGTCGAACGACGCCGTCAGGTCGAATGAATAGCGGCCAAACCCGTCCGCTGAATCCACCCCCGCGCGCGCCCCTTTGGACCAGTCCTGGACAAACAGACCTTGGAAGGAGATGCCCCGTTGTGCCAGGTCCCTGACCACCTGCCGCGTTTCAGCCGCCAGTCGCGCCACAGTCGTTGCGTCCCGGTCGCGGGGTTCCCCGGCTAGAGTGTTGTCCCCGGTTTGCCCAAACGAAGGCGGAGCGAAGAGGGCTGCGAGAGAAAGCCCAAGGCAGGAAAACCACGAATCGAGTCGCCGCAAGGGTCACCTTCAAGGCAGCCCGATCGATCACCCCAACGGCTGCCTATACTCGATATCGGCGACTCGGCGAGTTCTCTCCACCTTCTGGAGATGACCCTTCGGCCATTACTATCTGCTCTTTGGTAATTCCTGGCTGGGCCTAAGTCTCGTTCGCAGCCTCGCCGCCAGTCCCCACCTGGCAGGCCCGGTCGGTATCGAGCACGTGCATGAGCTGGTGTTCGAGCTTGTGCACGCCCAGGATCACCGACCGCAAGCGCGGAGATAGCGTGTCCGGCGATGGCTCAAATGTGTCGTCGTCCACTTCCACCACGTTGCCCACTTCGTCGGCGAGCAGGCACACTTCGCCTCCGGAGCCGCGCACCACCAGGCACACCGGCGTCATGCCAGCCGGACGTTCGGCGAGTTCCAGTTGTTTCCTTAATTCGAGCGCCACCACGACCTGTCCACGCAGGTTCATCAGCCCGCTCACCGCCGGCGGCGCCAGCGGCACTGGCCGCAATTCGCGGTAACCGGCCACTTCCTGGATCTTCTGCGACTCCACACCAAACAGCAGGCGGTCCAGGTAGAACGTACAGAACTGACGAGCGTGGGACATGTTCAGCTCCCGGCCTGAGCGGCCTCGGCGAGTTCGCCCGTTTCCCCGCGGCGCAGGATTGCCGGCACATCCAGCAACTCGGTCACTTTATTGCCAATCACACAGGAGAACAGCACCCCGGTACGGGTGGCCGGCGTTTTCGGCTCGAGCGCGCTGTCCACGATGTCCAAAATCTGGTTCACCACCAGGCCGAACGACTGCCGTTCGTGCTCGAGAACAAGAACCTGCAGCGCAGCCGACGACGGCAGTGCTTGGGCGTCGCTCTCGGGCATCAGCTTGCGCCGCTCCTCGAGCGCGTGACTGACCCGGATGAGCGGCAGAATCTGGCCGCGGTACTGCGTCACCCATTGATGGCCCGAGCGTTCCACTTGGACGCCGGGAATGTTCTCCAGTCGCGCCAGCATGCTGAGGGGAACGGCCATGCGCGAGCCGGCCGGACCGGTGAACAAGACCAGCTTCTGCGTTTGCCCCGATTCCCCCGCCAGCGCCGGAGACGCTTGCGGCTGTGTTTGGTCCCGTCCCTGCGCCAGCACGCGGGCGCCGTGCGCCAGGCCGGGTACGTCCAGAATCAGCGCGACTTTCCCGTCTCCCATGATGGTCGCGCCAGCGTAGATGTTGATCGTCTTCAGCTGTTTACTGAGCGGCTTGACCACGATTTCTTCCGTATCGTTGACCTCGTCGACCACCAGCCCGAACCGTCGCCCTTCCGCCTCCAGCACCACCACATTGACGCTCTCTCGAACCGCCGCAACCCCGCTCTCCGCCGGGCCCGCCTCTCGACGCAAGGCGCGCCCCAGATAGACGAGCGGCAGCAACCGTCCGCGTAGCCGGTAGACCGGCGTACCGTGAATCATCTCGATTCCCGTGTGTGCCTGTTCCCCGTCCAGCCGCACCAGTTCCTGCAGGCTCACCTGCGGAATCGCGTAGCGCTCGCCGCCGTCAGTGATGATCAGCGCCGGGATGATCGCCAGGGTGAGCGGGATCTTCATGCGCACCATCACCCCCTGACCCATCTTGGACTGCACGTCTACCGTGCCGCCGATCTTTTCGATGTGCGTCTTCACCACATCGAGGCCGACCCCGCGACCGGATACATTCGTCACTTTTTCCGCTGTCGAAAAACCGGGAAGGAAGATCAGATTCACGATCTCGCGCTCCGTCATGCGCGCCGCCTGCTCGGCGGTGATCAGGCCCTTCTGCATCGCCTTGCTGCGGATCTTGTCCTGATTGAGTCCAGCACCATCGTCCGAGATCTCGATGTTGACCTGCCCGCCTTCGTGATACGCGTGCAGGAAGAGGCGTCCTTCAGGGTCTTTGCCCGCCGCCTTGCGCACCTCCGGCGCTTCGATGCCGTGATCGACCGAGTTGCGTACCAGATGCGTGAGCGGATCTTTGATGGCTTCGATCAGCGTCTTGTCGAGTTCCGTCTCTTTGCCCGACATTTCGATCCGGACCTGCTTGCCGCAGCTGAGCGCGACGTCGCGCACGGTGCGGGGAAATTTCCCCCAGATATTCCCGATCGGCTGCATGCGCGTCTTCATCACGCCTTCCTGCAGCTCGCTGGTGATGAGGTTGAGCCTCTGGCTGGTCGCTACCAGCGCGCCCTCTTCGGTCGAGTTGGCAAACTGCAGAATCTGATTCCGCGCCAGCACCAGTTCGCCGACCAGGTTCATGAGCTGGTCGAGCAGGCTAACATCGACTCGGATCGTGCTGTCGGATGCCGACGGGCCCGCAGCCGTTCCCGGCTTGCCGTCCCCGGCATGTGCTGATGCGTCTTCCGCCCGTGCCTCCGCGGATTTCTCCGCCGCCTCAACATGAATCCCGCCTGCCGCCGCAGCCTCCGCCTTCATCGGCGGGGCCGCCCCCTCTTCGGCAGCAGGCGGGCTTGCCTTTGCTTGGGTTGGAACAGGCTTTTTCGCCGCCCGTTTGCCGGACCGCTCCGCGAGTTTCTCCTCGTTTCCCGGCTGCAGCAGTCGTGTCAGACTCGCGATCAGATGGGTATGGTCATCCTCTCCTTCGGTTCCCTGCTTTTCAATGTGACCGAGCACCTGCCGCACGACGTCCACCATCGCCAGCAGGCCAGTCGCGATTTCCGGATTCAGCCGAAGTTGCCCATCACGCAAGCGGGCGAGCAGATTTTCGCCGACGTGAGTCACCGCCTCCAGTTTGCTGAACGCCAGAAATCCCGATGTGCCTTTGATGGTGTGAATGGTGCGAAACACGCTCGCCAGAACTTCCCGGTCGGAGGGATGCTTTTCCAACTCGATCAGGTCGCGGTCGAGCCGGTCCAGGTTCTCGTAACTCTCCACCAGAAACTCTTTTACGATATCGTCGGAGTCACTCATCGCTGGTCACCGTGTCCATCGGCAGATCGCTTGCGCTCTTGAACTCCAAAGGGGCCATGGACCAGGTTCGAAACCGCGGATCCTCGCGCCGACCTCCGCGGATTAGAAAACCCTCATGCCTGCCCGCCATTCGAAAAATCGATGCCATCGTGCAGGAATTTCGATTCGACAGTTACCTTCGGCCGATCTATCATTCCTTGAGTTGTTCAGGATTCATCGTGTCGTTTACGCGTCCATTGACCATGACCGCGAAGTCTTCGGAGGTGCGACTGCTTCTGCTCGCCCTTAGCACGGCCATTTCTGGCCTGGTGCTTGCACCCCCAAGACGCGGTGGATGATTTAGCGGCACAGACAGTCTGATCAGGATTTCGACAGGGCCATCATCCACGGAAGGATGATGGCCCTCTCATTTGTGCGAAGAAATTCAGCAGGCCATTGCCGGCCAGGAGGAACCACTTGCCAGAGCGAGAGCACGTGAAAGTATTCGACACCACGCTGCGGGACGGAGAACAGTCTCCGGGCTGCAGTATGAATGTGGCGGAAAAGGTGCGCCTAGCCTATCAGCTGGACCGTCTGGGAGTGGACATCATCGAGGCCGGATTCCCGGTTTCCTCCAACGGCGATTTCCAGGCCGTCGAGGCGGTGGCGCGCGAAATTCGCCGGCCCGTGATTGCCGCCTTGGCTCGCTGCTGCCGCGAGGATGTCGAACGAGCCTGGCAGGCGGTCCAGGCTGCGGCTCACCCTCGAATCCATGCCTTCCTCGCGACCTCCGACATTCACCTCCAACACAAGCTCAGGATTTCCCGCCGCGAGTGCCTGGAGCGGGCCCGCGATGCCGTGCGCCTGGCCAAGTCGCTCTGCGGCGACGTCGAGTTCTCGCCCGAAGATGCAACTCGCTCCGACGTGGATTTCCTCTGCGAAGTGCTGGAAGCGGTAATCGAGGCAGGTGCGACAACTCTGAACATTCCCGATACCGTGGGCTATGCCGTTCCTGCGGAATATGCCGCCTTGATCCATACGCTGCGACAACGGGTGCGCGGAATCGAAGGGGTCACCATTTCAGCGCACTGCCACAACGATCTTGGGCTTGCGGTTGCCAATTCTCTGGCGGCCGTCTGTGCCGGAGCGCGACAGGTCGAATGCACCATCAATGGCATTGGCGAGCGCGCCGGGAATGCTGCGTTGGAAGAATTCGTGATGGCCATGCGTGTACGTCCGGACCGCTACCCTTACACCACCACCGTCACCACCGAGCACCTGTTTCCCGTAAGCCAGTTGCTGACGGACGTTACCGGCGTCGCGGTTCAGCCCAATAAAGCAGTGATCGGGCGCAACGCCTTTGCGCACGAAGCCGGCATTCATCAGGATGGCATGATCAAGAACCCCCTGACCTACGAGATCATGACGCCGCAATCGGTAGGAGTGCCATCCACACGATTGGTTTTGGGAAAACACTCGGGGCGGCATGCCCTGCAGTTGCGCTGCGAGAAGCTGGGCTTCCAACTGGACCGCCGTGAACTCGATCTTGTGTATCGTCTTTTCCTAGCCTTGGCAGATCATGCCAAGGTGGTCGACGACAGCCGCATCGTGGACCTGGTCCGGCAGGTACGTATCGGCGCTTCGGCCCCCAGGAATGCTTCTGAACAGCCGCTGGACTCAGCGAACCAGAATCGCGCGGCGTCGGAGCCGGCATTGTACTTCTCGAAGCCGTCGGCCTCGCCGCTCTTCACCACTGGGAATGACATGGAGCAGGAAGACTATTTGTGGGGAGTGTGATTCGGCGGGCAAACTGAGAGCGGTGGAGAGTGGCGCGCAGTGGACAACGCGCCACTCTACCTTGATTCGTGCGTCACGCCCCTAGTCTCCGGACGGCAGAAGCATTTCCTCGTGAATCGGCGTGATTTCGGACACGACCGACGGGCACTCGCCGAGAATCGGCTGGCACCCCGCATCCGGCCCATGCTTTGGCCGTACGAGCGGCTTCATCTCTGCGAACTGTTCCTGTTCGGTCGACCCTTCCAGCGCGGTCGTGGACGCTGATCCTCCGGCAATGACCTGGGTGAGCGCGTCGAAATAGCCCGTTCCTACAAAGCGCTGGTGCTTGACAGCCTGGTAGCCATAGGCCGTCTCGCGGGCAAACTCTTTTTCCTGTAAGCGGGAATATGCGGTCATCCCCGTCTGCTTGTAGCCGCGCGCCAACTCGAACATGCTGAGATTCAGAGCATGGAACCCGGCTAGGGTGACAAACTGGAATTTGTAACCCATCCTGGCGAGCTCCGACTGGAACCGGGCGATCGTGATGTCGTCGAGATTCTTCTTCCAGTTGAACGAAGGCGAGCAGTTGTAAGCCAGCAACTTGCCCGGATACTTGGCATGCACCGCTTCGGCAAAGCACCTCGCTTCCTCCAGATCCGGATGCGAGGTTTCGCACCAGATCAGGTCGGCGTACGGCGCATACGAGATGGCGCGCGAAATCGCAGATTCAAGTCCCCCTCGAATGCGGAAAAAGCCTTCCGCAGTCCGTTCTCCGGTGAGAAATTCCCGGTCCCGAGGATCGATGTCGCTGGTGAGCAGGTGCGCGCTGTCGGCGTCGGTACGCGCCATGATCAGCGCTGGTACGCCGAGGACGTCGGCAGCCAGTCGAGCCGCCACGAGTTTTTGAATAGCCTCCGACGTCGGCACCAGGACTTTTCCGCCGAGATGTCCGCACTTCTTGGCGGACGACAGCTGATCTTCGAAGTGAACGCAGGCCGCACCGGCCGCGATCATGGCTTTCATGAGTTCGAAGGCGTTCAGCGTGCCACCAAATCCCGCTTCCGCGTCGGCGACGATCGGCGCCATCCAATGAATCCCGTTCTTGCCATCCATGTGATGGATCTGGTCGGCGCGCAGAAGAGCATTATTGATTTTGCGTGCCACGTTGGGCACGCTGTCGGAGGGGTACAGGCTCTGATCCGGATACATGTGCCCGGCGTCGTTGGCATCCGCCGCCACTTGCCAGCCGCTGAGATAGATTGCCTGGAGTCCGGCCTGCACTTGCTGCACGGCCTGATTGCCGGTGAGAGCGCCAAGCGCAGCCACGTACGGCTCCTTATGGAGCAGCGACCACAGCCGTTCCGCTCCCAGACGAGCCAGGGTGTGTTCCACCTGGATCGATCCCCTGAGCCGGATGACTTGCTGGCTGGAATAGGGCCGTTTCGTGCCTTTCCAGCGTGCTTCGGAGTGCCATTGCCTGGTCATTTCTGCTGCGGTTAACATGAGCTTGTTTCCCCACCGGTGTGCCGGTCCAGCGCTAGTAGAGCGCATTACCGAGCTGGTTCCAAGCGTACTCGTCCATCTTGGCCATGTGGTCCGTTTTGTCCTAGTCGCTAGCGCCGTGCCATCTCGCCGCGTACCATCTAAGGCATGACGACGATGGCCTTTCGCATTGAAGTGGAAACCCAAGTCCTGACCCCGGAAGCTTGTGAATTTCTGATCAAGCTCGCGCGCGAATTTGAACCGCGCCGCAAGGAACTCCTGGGCCGCCGGCGCGTCCGCCAGCAGAAGATTGACGCCGGCCAGATGCCCGATTTCCTCCCGGAAACGGCGCACATTCGCCAACAGGAATGGAGGGTGGCGCCGATCCCGCCGGACCTGCTCGACCGGCGAGTCGAGATCACCGGCCCCGTCGACCGCAAGATGATCATCAATGCCTTGAATTCCGGCGCCAGCGTGTTCATGGCGGACTTTGAGGACTCGAACTCGCCCACCTGGCAAAACAATCTCGAAGGCCAGATCAATCTTCGTGATGCCGTCGAAGGCACGATCAGCTACGTCAGTCCGGAAGGCAAGAGTTACGAACTCAACTCCCGCGTGGCGACCTTGCTGGTTCGCCCCCGCGGATGGCACCTGGAGGAGCGGCACTTCCCGGTCGATGGCCGACCGATGTCCGCATCATTGTTCGACTTCGGTCTCTATTTCTTTCACAATGCCGCACGCTTGATAGAAAAAGGAACGGGGCCATATTTCTATCTCCCCAAGCTGGAGAGCCACCTCGAAGCTCGCCTGTGGAACGATGTCTTTTGCTTCGCGCAGGATGAGGTCGGCATCCCTCGGGGCACGATTCGCGCCACCGTGCTGATCGAGACCATCCTGGCCGCCTTCGAAATGGACGAGATTCTGTACGAACTGCGGGACCACTCGTCCGGCTTGAACTGCGGCCGCTGGGACTACATTTTCAGTTTCATCAAGAAGTTCCGAAACCATCCGAACTTTGTGCTGCCCGACCGCTCCACGGTGACGATGGAGAAGCACTTCCTGAAATCGTACGTAGACTTGCTGATTCGAACCTGCCACCGGCGAGGGATTCACGCGATGGGCGGGATGGCTGCGCAGATTCCCATCAAGAACGATCCCGTAGCAAGCGAGAAGGCAATCGACAAAGTGCTCCAGGACAAACTGCGTGAAGTCCATGCCGGACATGACGGAACCTGGGTAGCCCATCCCGGCCTCGTGCCGATTGCAAAAGAAGTGTTTGACGCACACATGAAGGAACCCAACCAGATCAGCCGCCGCCGTGACGACGTTCGGGTCAGCGCGAAAGATCTGCTCACCGTTCCTTCCGGTAACATCACCGAGGAAGGCTTGCGCTGGAATATCGATGTGGGCCTGCAGTACCTCGAGTCGTGGCTGCGCGGATCGGGTTGCGTTCCCATCTACAACCTCATGGAGGATGCCGCCACCGCAGAAATCTCGCGCGCCCAGGTCTGGCAGTGGGTCAAGCACGGAGCCAAGCTCAGCGATGGACGTCCCATTACACCTGAGATGGTGCGCTGCGTAATTGTTGAGCAGAGGGATAAACTGAAGGGCGCCCGGTCGGAAGAGGCCGCCGAGATCTTTGACCACATGATGACCAGCCCGGATTTCGCGGAATTCTTGACCCTGGTGGCATATGATTACATCGAGTAGGGATCTCGGGAGCTCCTGCTCAGAGCATGAGCCACAGTTCCTCTGCTATTTCCGATGATTTTCTAGCGCAACTCAAGGAAGATCTGGTGCGCCGCCGCGTGGGCCGTGGCATGGCGCGAGTGGAAGAGCATCGCCACCTGCTGACCGCGTTCGATCCAGAGCAACCGAATGCAGCGCTCTTCGCCGGATATCTGGCGCAGTGGGTGGACATCGGTTTTCAGCGTCCCGGACTCGTCAAAGAGATCGTCGCTCGCTTTTCCAAGCCTGTACGCTCTCGCCTTCCGCTGCGGGACTATCTGCATCTGCGCATGGCCCAGGGCATGGTCGCGATGGCTGCCGAAGAAAAAGATGAGGCCATCCAGCACCTTGAGCTTGTGCTGGGGTTGGAGAGCGAGATCGACGACAAAGAACTCCTCTCCATCGCAAATTTCTGGAAGGGCCGCTGTCTGCGCATGAAGGGAGAATACGATCAGGCCCTGGCATTTGCGGTGAAGGGTCGTGAACTTGCTCTGGAGCTCGGCCATCCACCCATGGCGGCGGTGATGCGCGTTCTTGAAAGCTGGCTTCTGTTTCAGAAAGGTGATGCGAAGCAGGCAGTCGATATCCTGCAAGAAGCCGAAGAGGTGCTCAACAAGACTGACGACTACCTGACTTTGGGAAATATTCATTCTTCATACGGCCGCATCGCGCGACGCCAGGGCCGTTATCAACACGCTATTGACAGCTTCACCGCTGCCCTCGCGCAGTATCGAAAGCGCGATCCTCGACACCGGAATGTTGCCCGCTCTTTGAATAACATGGCGTACGTGAAGCGCCTCATCGCCCTGCAACTGCGGCGCAAGATCGATGCTGAAGCCGCTCGCCGCCGTAGAGCCGCCTCGCGCGGCCGGGCTGGCAATCGCGCGGGAAAACAGCAGTATCGCAAACGTTTCGAGCAGCTTCGACAGGAGGCGTTGGCTGAACTGGCGGAAGCAGCCGCCATCTACGAGCAGTATGAGAATCATCACGGCCTGGGCAGCGTGCACCTGAACTACGGCTATCTCTACATGGACAACGGGGACCTGGACCGTGCGGAGGTGGCGGCGAAGGTTGCATTCCGTTTGGGCGAGGAACGTCACGACCACATCCTGATGGCGCGAGCTCGGCTCCTGCAGTGCATGATCGAGAACGGCCGGACCGAGGAGGGCATCGGCGAAGGAACCGAGCCCGGCACCCGCGCACGTCTCGCCCAGGATTTTGCCCACGAAGCGATCGAACTGGCAAAACACACCCAAAATCGGCGGCTGCTTGCCTATGCTCACATCTGGCAGGGACTCACCCTTTGCAATCGCTTCTTCGACGATCCGGATGCCGCGCGTCATTGCTACGACCAGGCTGTCAATCTCTCGCGTGGCGACCATGCTGACAGCGCATGGGAGGATCTTCAGGCCTTGAAAGCCAAAGTCTTGCGCGGCGGAAGTGTGAGCCCTACACTGCGCGCCTGGTCGCAGGGTTCTCTGGGTGACAAGACGTTTCAGCAGATCACAGAGGAATTCGCTACCTTGATCATTCCCAAAGTGTGGGAGCGCGAGGGCCGCAAAGTCTCGCGTGTCGCCACTCGCTTGTCGATGTCTCCAAAAAAAGTGCGCCGCATTCTGAGTCGTGCTGGACGGAGAAAGTCCGACCGGGACTGAAGACTGCTCCTCCATCGCCGTCTCATGAGGGCGTGATGCCAGTCACCGTAACATTGTTCAAGCGGAGTTATCCTTCGCGGGGTTGATCTTCATGCTGGACTCGCCAGCCGTCATCGCCGCTCTTGGTGGGTTGCCCCCCGATCAGCTTCGTAGTGCCCTTCTCGACTTTCTCCCTAAAGAAGCCACGCCCTCAGAGCGCGTCCGTGCCATCGAAGCGGCCCTGCGGAGCTCCATAGGTCAGTCCGTGCGAGACGCTATGGCGCGGTGGATTGTCGATGCGATTGTCCCGGTCGAGAGGCTCGTTCCCGAGGCTTACCTGAAATGGCGGCCCCCGGTGCGCGACGCCATGATGTTCGTCGTGGCGCGCCTCTCCCCTGCGCGACTTGCTCCCAAACTACTGGAGCAACTGGAACTTCCGTTGGACACAACCCCGGAAGCGCGTCTATTACGGCTCATTTCGAAAGTACCGGGACTGCAGAAACTTGGACAAGTCATCGCGCGGAATCAACACCTTCGCCCCGCGCTGCGCAACGCCCTGTCACGCCTGGAGAATGGCATCCGCGACGTTGCGCCCGAAGACGTGCGCGCCATCATCCAGCAAAATCTTGGGCCGCGGCTCAAGAACTTTGAGGTTGAGCTTGCGCCGGCAATCCTTTCGGAGGCCAGTGTCAGCGCGGTCGTGCGATTCACTTGGAGAGACCCAGAAAGTGGCAAGCGCCAGCGGGGTGTCTTCAAGGTGTTGAAGCCTCATATCCCGGAATACTTCGCCGAAGACATGGATTACCTGCAGGGTCTGGCGGAATATTTCGGAGACCAGCACCATACCTACGGGTTCCCTCCGCATCTCATTCCCGATACTTTCAAAAAGGTCCGGCGCCTGCTGCGGCACGAGGTCAACTTTGTCCGTGAACAGAAGACGTTGGTCGAAGCCTGGACTCTCTATCAGAACATGGCAGGCGTTCGCGTGCCACGACTGATCAAGCCGCTATGCACGCCCAGAATCACCGCACTCACCGAGGAGCGCGGAATCAAGGTGACCAATGCTGCTGCGCGGCTGCCGCTGGCGCGCCGCAGGAGGGTGGCCCAGCGGCTGATTGAAGCTGTGATTGCTGTGCCTCTTCTGTCAGCGCGGGAAGATGCGATTTTCCACGGCGATCCTCACGCGGGAAATCTTCTCTACAACAGCCGTACGGACGAACTTGCCATCCTCGACTGGGCCTTGCGGGAACGCCTGAGCCGTGAACAACGGCGACACCTGGCGCTACTGTTTCTGATGGTGAGCTTGCGTGACCCGGTGGGAACGTCCGAGGCGGTCCTCGCGCTGAGCCAATATCGAATCGCGGCTGGATCGCGGCGGGAACGGGTGATTCGTGAATCGATCTCTTATTTTCTAGACGAATTGCCAGTCAAACAACTGCCCAGCGGCGTGGATGCGATGCGACTCCTGGAACAGATGGCGTTGAAGGGCATCAAATTCCCCGGTGCGCTGGTCATGCTCTCCAAGGTCATGTTCACGCTGGACGGAATACTGCACGACGTCGGCGGGTCCGACTCGGGAATGGGCTTCACCTTAGCACGACACGTGGCGCAGCACTGGCTGAGCGACCGCAAAGCGTTTCGCTCGCCCCTGAAGACGCGGGACTGGATCACACTCCAATGCAGCGCGTTCCTGCTCGCGAGTCGTTTGTGGCTGCGCGGAGAGCAGGCGATGCTCGATCGCTGGCTTCCGGCCACTCCGCCGGCGCCGCTCGTCAAACAGCAACGAAAGTCAATCGCTTAACGCGCACGACCAACCGCACGAACCCGATTCGCGAGCCACAGCAGCCTGGACTGCAAATGGAACCTACGCCGGCTTTCGAGCTGCGCGCCTCCTTGGGTGCTTGTCGATGCCGACGATCTTCGATTTCGTGCCCGGCTTGATCAGCGATTCAAGTAGTGCCTTTTCGCTTTCGAAAAAGCTTTTCACGGCTTTTACCGGAAGCTCAGTTACCGTCGCAAGCCGAGCGGGCGATAGAGTTTCGGCTGCCTTCGTTGCCGCATTCAGGCTCGTATTCATCTGCTGGCCGACAACGTCCAGCACTTTCTTCTGTGCGTCGATGAACAGGTCACCGGCTTCGCGCGCGAGTTTTGGCAACTCCGTCTTCTTTGTAGCTTTGACATGTTCCGGCTTGCCGCTCGTCGCCTTGACAGTTTCCTGCGAGAGAACATCGAGCAACTTCTGGTGCGCGTGAACAAAGTTCTCCATCCCCTCACGGGCGAGTTCCGCGAAATGCGCTTTTGGATAATTCTTTCCGCCTTGAACTGCCTCGAGCAGGTGCATTGTCTGCTTGCTGGTCGTGGTCAGGAATTCCTGCTGCATGTTGAGCACGGTATCGAGACTGCGACGCACCACATCCGTCATCGCTGCTGCCGGTGTGGAGGCGCCAACCCGCTCTTTGACGCCATTCATCAGAAGCTCGTTTTCCTGTTGCGCCAGGTTGAGAAAGATTCTTTGGGCTTCAATGAAGCTCGAAGCCCCTTCTACCGCCAGTTCGGTGAGAATGGACAAAGGAGAATCCTGCTGGCGGGATTCGGCGGGACGGGGCATATGGAACCTCCATAATTGCTGCATTGCAGCATTAGTATAAATATAGTGTTATCAAACGCGTATGTCAACACCGAGGAGTCGATCCACTGCGTCGCGTCAGGGCGGTATGATTCTCTCCCGCCTTGGGATGAATCGAATCGCTGCGGTTGCTGCGCTAGACTCTCTACCTATGGGAGAAGTATTTTCGGTTTGGTCTAAAGAGTGAAATCGAGTCAGCTCATGCGCAAGCTCCCCGAGGTCGAAGCAGCCAGAGCCTTGATGGCCGAGGCGATGGCCTGGTCGGTGATGAAATGGTTGCGGGAAAAGAAGAGAGTGCGCAAGGTCGCCGACCAAGCCAACGCTGCTCTCGACGAATTGAACCGGACCGTGAAGGCGAACTGGAGACATGAAGTAAGAGACACCTACCTCGCGGTGACACAGTCAAACACTACTCGCGCCTCGCAAGCCGTGAATCAGGACCTCATTCAATTCATCCACCGAGTCCAAGACGCGGACGACCAAGCCTCCCGCGCTCGTATGGATGCGGAACGCACCTTCGACGAGGCAGAGCGCCTCCTAAGCACCAGCTTGGCGCGCGAGGGATGTCAGAAAGCCATCCGCTCCTGGGATCTGCATGAGAAAGCAATCCGGCGCGCCGAAACAGACTTGCCGGCCTAAGCAACGCGCTCGCCTTCATCCCGAGATTCTGCCAGCAGCTGCTGCCACCAGAAGTCATGGGCGTGGACGGCAGCGTCAAAGGGCGTCGACCCGCTGTCGTACTCCTTCTGAAAGTCGAATTCCCAGTGTTCCTGGCAGGCATCCATTTTCACACCCAACGTTATTAGGGCGCTGCGTACCTCACCCAGCCAAGCCATATGGTCCTTTTGAATGTGCGACTCTGGGAGCAGTGTTGTGGTAACCATATTGTTCACCATGTCTGACGTCGTTAGTACTTGCTTTAATGAAGGCGCGCTACGAGAACACTCAGCTCGGAGTCTTCGATGCGCACCGGGACACGGTTGGCACAATAACCTCGACTCTGCAATTGCACTGGCGGATTCGGTGACGGAACCGAGACCATGGTTTGCACGAAGTGCCCCGCTCGCAGCCACCAGCCGTCGAACACCTGATCGTCTGCACAGCAGACTTGCAGTGGATGCCAACCGTCTTGATTGAATGTTGAGCTTCCCGGACTCACGGCCACTGACCGCGTATCCAGTCGCAGACCTGTATTCAGCGCCTTGAGCGCGCTCTCCTTTCCGCTCCATAGCAGAGCCACGAGAGCGGCGCGGTGGCAAGCCTCTGCGCGCGCAACCAGGGCTTGTTCTTCAGCCGTGAAGTAATCTGCAACAAAGGCCTCGCTTCGTTCCTCGATTGTTTCCAGGTCGCATCCCAGTGCTGCCGCACCAAATGCAACGGCACATATCGCGCGACCAGAACAGTGACTAAGGGAAATGCCGGCCCCCGCAGGCTGGTCAGCGAAAAATGCTTCCGGCGCCCCGGATGTCGCCGGACGTATTTCGATTGCCGCCAGCGAGTGAAGGTCATCCGGGACATTCAGGCACACCGCGAGGGCACGCTTTGCCGTCCACCGGCCCAGCCGCCAGTCGCCGCGACGTTTGGCAAAACGCAAGTTACTCAAACGCACAACTTCGCTGGAACTCAGCCAATCGTTCCCTGGCGGCACGTCCCCGTCGGTTTGTTCCAGCCAATGGACGTCCATCATGGTCAGTTGAATCAGGAACCGCGAAGGCCGAGGCATTCGCAACGCGGCTGACTAGGCTGCGCTCTCGACCGCTCCGGCCCCAACTTCCGTTATTTCGAGCTTTGACTCCGTTTCCCTCTGTACCGCTCGTTCGATCGCGCGGATCAGGTGCGGCCGAAGGGTTGCAGGCGGGATGATTTCATGCAACGCGCCGACCTTGAGCGCCCGCTGCACGCTGTGGATGCGATCAAACTCGTCAGCCACCTCGCCCAGTTTTTCGGAATGAACGACTTTGAAAAGCTCGTCCCATTGGGCACGCAATCGGCCTTTCTCCGCGCCCTCGGCTTTGGCAATGGCATCGTTCAAGGTCTGCAACCGTGAGTCCTTGCGCGCCCGAGCCTCGACGTCGCCGGCGAAGACGACAGCAGCCGCCGGTGCTCCGCCAATCACCGAAGCGTAAGTGCCCTCCAATGCCACAACCTCGAGTTGTTCGTTGAGCGCCCGCGAGAATACGACGTACGCCCCTCCGTGATAGCGGGAGATCACGCTGAAGATCATTGGACCTTTGAAGTTGACCACGGCGCGCCCGATTTCGGCGCCGTATTCGAGTTGTAATTTGCGCATCGACTCCGGAGAGCCGTCAAAGCCCGAGAGATTCGCCAGAATCACCACGGGCCGGTTATTGCTGGCAGCGTTGATCGCCCGTGCCACTTTCTTGGAAGACATGGGAAACAGCGTGCCAGCGCACCATTGATCAGGTCCATCCGCTGGAACAAATCCGAGTCGCGGTACAGGACGCGACTCGATGCCAATGACGCACGCCGGATAACCACCAAGATGAGCGTCCCAGACTACGGCCGTCTCTGCCGCTCGCATGCCCGACCAGCGCTCCAGCGGCGGATGATCCTGGTCCACAACAGCCATCATCACGCGCCGAATATCGAACGATTTCTTGCGCCCGGGGTTCGTCTCATTCGAGAAAATCTCCCCCGCGCACGCGAAACCCTCCTCGCCGTTCTTACTGTGAGGGTAAGACTGGACGTCGCGATCGATCGGATCAGTCGTCGCGCCTGGCCTCGGGAACCGCTCGCCGGGCGCAACATACGTGTGGTCGTAGTGACGGAAGAGAATGTGGCAGGCTTCGTTGATGTCGCGGGCCCAGTACTGCGCCTGGCCGTTGAGACCCATAATGCGGTCGTAGCCGCCGATCCCTTCGTTGTCCTCCGCGGAGATGCCCCCGGAGTAGTCGAGCGCGCGCTTGCCGGTGAGCACCATCGCCGCTTTGGGTGTCATCACCAGAATGCCTCGGGTGTGCATCAGCATGGTGGCTTCGGCGTTCCAGTACGGTTGCGCGCCGACATTAATCCCGTTGATCAGCAGGTTCACTTCCCCGCCGCCTTGCGTGAACTCGATTAACCGGCGCAGGACGCGAGCGATCCAGTCCATGTTCTCCACCCCGCTGTCCATCGAGATTTTTGCCCCGGCTGAGATGGGAAACCATTCCAGCGGCACGCCCATCACTTCGGCCAGATTCAAAGCGGCGATGATCCGCCGGCACTCGGATTCGGCCAGCGCGCCAAGATCCTTACCTGGATCTCCCAACAGCATGACCCGCGTCATGCCTTCCGGATACTTGGCGGTGAAATTGCGAATGACGCCTGCGATAATGTTGGACTTATTTTGCCCATAGGGACGATCCACGGGAACCAACCGATCCTCGGGGCCAAGATCGTGCTCGACAAAACTGCCTGGAGGAAACTCGGCCCGCGAGTCATCGGCCGCGGGAGTCAGCATTTTTATGATTTCGTATGGATAGATAAGCCCGCGCCGCCGCAAGCGAACTACTTTCTGGTCGTACTCGGGCAGTGGCCTGATCGGTTGCAGCTTGTTAGCGGGTCGGAAGGTGATGAGCAAGCCGCTGCCTCCCGGGCTCGAGACGCGCACCACCATATCGCGCAGTTCGCCGGTCTCCGGGTTCGGAATCCGGGCCCGCACGACCACCTGCTCTAATCCCAGACCCTCGGTGGCGGGAAGCAATCGGTGCACAATGTCATTTAATTCATCCGGTTTGAGAGCGAGCGGCGGCCACACATAAAGCAGGATCCGATTCCACCACAGTCGATCGTGAGGCTTGCGGTGCGACTGGAACATCCGAATAGCCGCCAGCGCTTCCGCAAACATTCGCTCCAGGTGCGGCAACTGCACAATCCGGCCAGCGTCGTCCCGTACGGGCGTCAGATCACGAACTTCCGCGCAAACGAACAGGCGCTCATCGCTCGGATTGTCGCGAGCGACGCCGCGCAGAACGTAAACGTCTTCCACCGACGGCAAGCGCTCGATGTTGAAATTATTGAGCCGCCAGAAATGCAGCCGCTTTCCCATCATGGGATGGAGTCCGCGGAAAAATTTCTCCTCTTCATACGTGCCATTGCTCGAACGATAGGTAAAGTGCTGTAAGGCACCGCTGCCGTTGCTCCGGCCCGGGCCGCCGATCGCGACCACAATGCGCCGGATCGGACGGGGGAAGCCGGCTTCGTTGAGCATCGCGCGAACTTCCTGCTGCGTTGCATCCGGATCGCCGAGCACGCCGGAACGCCAGACGTAGAAATCAATCACAATGTCGTGATCGTCCGGAACCTCCGCGATCAGAGAAAACAGTCCCCGCGACACCTCCGTAAGGTGCGGGTAGTCGGCGTGGGTGGCGAGGATGTGTGTGCGCTTGTCGTGATGCTCATATTCGGCCGCCACATAGCACTTTCCCTGCTCTTCCCAAGAGTGCAGGTCCGTAAGCATGCGAAACCGATAGTAACGACGGGTGAGCACATCCAGCATCAACTGGAGCAGATCAGGAGACGCATCCGCGAACTTGCTGGCGAACAAACCTACCAGCGGCTGCGGACATTCCACCAGGGCCCGAATTCTCTCGTGCCGGTCTGTGGCGTCGGGACTCGCGGTGAGTTCGGCGAGGTGCTGCTCTACCTGCTCGTATACCTGCTTGCGCGCCTGCTCGAAGAGGGGCTGATCAAAATACCGATACTGCACCTCGCGGGCCACGTCGCTGACGGCGGGAAATTGCTCCCGGGTGATGAAGATGATCCGGTCAAGGAGCGTACGGAAGGCGTCGTCATCCTGAATCGAAGAATCTCCGATGCGCCCCAGGCGGCGTTCGAGCAGAAACAGAATCGGCGCGATTTGCTGCTCTACGCGATGGTGGGACTTGCAGATCCAAAGCAGGCGGTCCTCCAGTTCGGGAGTCCTGTCGAGTGTTGTCAGACCGTAGTGCGCCAATGCCCGGCGCAGGGAATCGACAAACGTCGGCGGCAATGCCTCGCCGCGAGTCTCGAGCATGTGCAGGTAGGAAAACAGATAGGCTTCAGCGCTGGGCGTTTGACCGGCAATGGGGTCGTCGATCGTCGGTTGACGCTGGAACAGCGAGCAGATATCGACGAAAATGCTGAGAATTTCATTTTCTTCCCGTCTAAGATCCTCAGTATCTGTAGGATTGTTCCGTCCCCACTCGGAGAGGAGCCGAGTTGTGTATGCCGGCTCCACATCAAAACCCAGCATCAACTGGCGAAGCTGCTGCAGGCTTTCGCGACTCTGAGAAACGGAAGCTTTGCCCCCTCCTGAGACATGGGATCCGTTGAAGACGACTCGGCCAGCCGCCACCTCCGATTCGTCGCTGGCCACCGGATCGACTTGCAGCAGTGGAGCTCCGGTATCGACCTGGACGTTAGGGATGACCAGCACGCAACGGACTTTTCCAGAGAATGGCGCGACGACTTCCATTTCCATCTTCATCGCTTCGAGCACCGCCAAACGGTCGCCGGCAGAGACCTGATCACCGGGCTTCACGGCGATGGAAACGACTACAGCAGGCGCTGGGGCATGCACCACTCCCCCGTCGTCGCGGTCAATGCGGTGCGACACACCGTCCACTTCGATGTGGCAAGTGACGCCCTGTACTGCCGAGACAATGTGGAAACGCCGCCCGCTGCAGCTGAGCCAATACTCAAAGGGCCCGAGGCGGTCGATATCAATCTCGGTCCGCGCTCCGTCCACCTGCACTCGATAACGACGGGTGTCGAGACGATAGACTTTGGGAGCGTAGGAGTGCCCGCGATAACGTAATGCGAGCGTCCTGCCGATCGCGCTCCGGACCTGGGGCCGCCCGCGCGCGGCCGAGGCATAAAATTGCTTCCGCTCGATTTCCAACTCCGCATCGTAGGCTTCGATCGCCGCGGCGAACAGGGCAACGTCAGCGTAACGTCGCGAAACGTGCTCACCGCTGCCCGCCAGACGGTCCAGCCATCCGACGTCCACTGTCGCGCGCTGCACTTCATCCCGGTTCAGTAACTCCAATAGGAACGCTTTGTTGCTGGCTCCGCCTTTGATGACCACCACACTCTCGCGCAACGCCCGCTGCAGCCGGGAAAGCGCTTCTTTCCGGTTGTGACCAAAGGCAATGAGCTTCGCCACCATCGAGTCGAATTCGGCGGGAACCGCATCGCCTTCCGCCACGCCGGTATCAATGCGCACCCCCGGCCCGGTCAGGAATCGGAAACGCTCGATGGCGCCGGGCGCGGGCGCAAAGCCGTTGTCCGCATCTTCGGCGTTGAGACGGACTTCGATGGCGTGGCCTGTGGTTTGCGGCGGCGGCCCTTCGAGCCGTCCCCCGCGCGCCACGTGAATCTGAAGCTTGACCAGATCGAGGCCGGTCGTGCATTCCGTCACAGGATGTTCGACCTGTAGGCGCGTGTTCATTTCCATGAATGAAAAACGCTGGGCGTCCGGCTGATACAGGAACTCCACCGTACCGGCATTGTGATAGCCGGCCGTTTGGCTCAAGCGCACAGCCGCTTCGCGCAGCGCGCGATCTTGTCCCGTCGACAGCGCCGGGGACGGCGCCTCTTCCAGGATCTTCTGGTGACGGCGCTGGATGGTACAGTCGCGCACCCCGGCTGCCCAGGTCGTTCCGTAATGATCGGCAATGACTTGGACTTCAACGTGACGCGCGTCTTGCAGCAGTTGCTCCATGAAAACGGTGGGATTCCCAAACGCCTTGAAAGCCTCACTGCGGGCGCTCTCAAATGCTTCCGGAAGTTGGCTTGCCGAATGGACTCGGCGAATCCCGTGGCCACCGCCTCCTGCCGTCGCCTTGATCAGCAGCGGGTACCCCATCCGTTCGGCATGATGACGGGCGTCGTCGAGGGTATCCACCGGCCCGCCACTCCAGGGAGCGACAGGTATCTGAGCTCGTTCTGCCAACAGCTTGGAGGCAATCTTGTCGCCGAGACGCCGCATCACATCGCCATCCGGCCCGATGAAGACGATCCCAAGCTCACGGCACAGGTCCGCAAATTCGGCGTGCTCCGCCACAAAGCCCCATCCCACCCAGACCGCGTCTGCGCCTGCCGCCGTCAGCGCTCGCTCGATCCGTCCATAGTCAACGTAGGTGCACTTGGAGTGATGACTGTTGGGGTCGATGAGATGTGCTGCACCGAGAGACACTGCCTCATCCGCTTCGCGCACGAACATGGCGTGACGATCGGGGTCGGTGTAAAGGGCGATCGTGCACAGCTCCGTGCCATGCTCCAGATTGAATTCCCGCGCAGCGTGGATAAAACGCATGGCCGCTTCGCCGCGATTGACGATGGCTACCCGTTGAAATTCAGTCTGCATAGGCGCTCCGATGAACAGATCGCTACTGCGATCAGATTTCGTTCGTCACGCTGCCAGGACCCCTTCGCCCGACATGAGGGATTGCAGCATTTTCAAACCTTCGGCATCGACCGCGTCAGGAACCGCCACCGTGCGATAACCGCTGAGGCGGAGGTAGCAGTTTCCTTTTGTATCCACGACTTCTGCATCGAAACATCCTCGATCGGCATGCGGAATGACAACCGAGTACAAGCGCCCCTCGGCGCGGTTCGGGTCTCGCAGCAGCGAAACTCGATCGACCTGCCGCGGCAGCCCCATGCGGCCCTGCACTCCCATGTCCCAGAGTCCGGCAGTCTGGAAGCAGAGCTCGATCACTCTTGGCGCCATCACCGCCGGCAGTTCGGTTGGATGATGATTGTTGCGCAAGCCCTGCGCCATCAGACCGACGACCCGGCTGCTGTCCCACCATGCTCTCTCGATGACCTGGTAAGCGGGGCCGTGGAAGTAGAGGCGATAGATGTCACCAGCCTCGATGGCGTGCCCAGCGGGCGTTCCCAGTGCGGGCACGGTGGCCGCGGCAGGCGGCTGTTTCGCAAGTCGTACGCGCGCCGTGAAGTGTGTTACGACTTGCGGTTCGGCCTGATTCGGAAGTGAACGGACGCCCATCAGCCGGCAGTCTGCCACCAGCGCGTCGCCCTGCGCCCGAATTGCAGTTTCGACGGTTACCGTACGCGGCTCGTTCCGATAGAACTTGAACGGCGCCAGGAAATTCACATCCTCCACGGCGTCGACTTGCCAGCCAGGAAGCAGGTGGGAAGCAGCCTCGGCAAAGGCCTCAATGCCCATGACGCCGGGCAGCACCGGCGTGCCGTCGATCTGGTGATCGTGCAGGAATGGCTGTACCTTCGGGTCGAGCGTTTTCTCCATAGTGAAACCGCGCTGCAGCCCGACGCTGGCGATCTTGCCGATCATCGGCCCTGCAGGGTGTTTCTCCATGAGAATCTCCACCGCCGATGGATTCAGTCCGCCGGTGGCGTCCCATTCATTGAGCAGAATGCCGAGCCGCTCCGCGATCACAACTTCTCCCCGTGTGCCGCCCATAGTTAGTTCCCGGCGGATCAACGGAACGCCTGCTTCAGGCGGCAACATGTCGATTCCTGCGGCCTCCATGACCTTGGGAATGGAGCCGCGCGTGGCCATGCCGATCCCGCCCCAGGCTGTCCAATCAATGGCGATAGCGCGAGTTTCGGGATGAGTTGTCCGGAAACTCGAACTGATCTTGCACAGCAGATCATTGGCGGAGCTGTAATCCGTTTGGCCCGGGTTGCCAAATCTTCCAGCAATCGAACTGAACGCTACAGTTGCCGCGAGCGGCGTGTTTCCGATCGCGCGCAGGAGATGGAAGAAGCCGTCGCTCTTCACGTCAAAGACGAGGTCAAACTCGCGCGCGTCTTTGTCCGGCAGTGCGTGGCTGCGTTCGATACCGGCCGCGTGCAGCAGTACGTCGACACGGCCATGGTTTTCGCGGATCCGGCTGACGATCTTTGTCACCGCGTCGCCGTCCGTCAGATTTACGCTGAAGTAGTGTGCCGTTCCTCCGGCCTTTCGTACGGCGTTGATGGCGCTCTGCGCTGCCTGCGCCCGCTCCAGCCCCGCCAGTTCCTTTTCCACCAGCGCTGGAGTGGCCCGCTCGCCGCGTGCCTGGATACGCGCGAACAGTTCACGTTTGAGACCGTCTCTATCGATCAAGAAACGCTTGAGATCCGGATTGTTTGGATCGGGCTCAGGCACCAGGTCGAGCAGATAGAACGTGCCGCCCGACGCCGAAGCGAGATCAGCCGTTATTGCAGAGACGATGCTGCCCGCTGCGCCGGTGATTAGAAAGACGGTGTTGTGGTCCAGCGTCACGCCGGGCTGGCCGTCCGCCGCGGGTTGTTCCTGTAAACCAATGGTCCAGCGCAGTCCATTCTTGTAACCGACTTCGACCGCGCCCGGGTCGCGCAAAGTCTCTTCGATGAGGAGCTCTGCGACATCGGCTGCCTTGCGTTCGGCTTCGAAGTCAATTGCCTTGACGAGTGCATCCATGCGCTCGCGCTTATAGGTTTTGGTGAAGCCAGTGACGCTGCCGCCGAGAGGAGCAACGGCACCCGCCTCGTCGTAGCCGTGTTGTCCACCGAGGCGTGTCGCTGACACCAGGAACGTGCCCGGCTGTCCTACTTGCTCGTACAGATTGCGCATAGTGGCGTAGAACAACTTGAGCCGCACCCGCACCGCTTCATGCCAGGTGGTGGCGTCCATCTCTGTGAGGTGGCCTTCATAGTCGAGCGCCGGAAGCCAGTACACCCCGTGGATTGGGCCGGCGGCGAGCCACGTCTTCAGTTGGTTTGCTAGTTCATCGGCTGCGGGCGTGCCCTCAATCGTGAGAACCTCCACGCCCATCAGCTTGAGGCGCTCCGTGAGTGCGTCAGCGATGCCCCCTTTATCCGGCATGATCACGACGCGACGTCCGGCCTCAAGCTTCACTCCGGTTGACTTGCACAATGAGAGCGGTGGACGCAGGGTCGGCACTGGCACACGCCGAGGAACGCGATCCGCAGCTTCGAAGCTGGCAAGATCAGTCCGGCGAGATCGCGGCACCGGAACTGCAGGCTGAGGGAGTTGAATTCGGTGTTCCGCAGCGACGGGCTCAACGTTCGCTGTTGTTCCGGGTTGCCGTTCATGCGCAAACTTGATCACGTGCGCCAGCGTCGGGAAGTCGCGCAGCTTCAGCTCCGCATCGCGCGGAATATTGAACGCCGCTCGCACAGAAGCGAACATTTCCGCCTGCTTGACGGTGTCGATGCCCAGGTCAGCTTCGAGATCGAGGTCCAGATCGAGCATGTCTTTCGGATAGCCGGTCTTCTCGGCCACGATGGCGAGTACTTTTTCCTTAATGAACTCGTCGGTCGCCGGCGGAACCACGACTGGCGGCGCCTCTGAACCTGATACCGGCGCCGTGGCGGGAACAGTAACTGACGCGGGCGCTTTCTTCGGAGGCGGTGCCGGAGATTCCACCAAGTCAGGCCGCTTTTCATAAACAAATCGGATGACATGCGCCAGCGTCGGATAGTCGCGCAGCTTGCGGTTCTCGTCGCGCGGAATGTTGTAAATCTCGCGGATGGCCGCGAACATTTCCGCCTGCTTGACAGTGTCAACGCCAAGATCAGCTTCGAGGTCGAGATCCAGGTCGAGCATGTCTTTCGGGTAACCGGTCTTCTCAACTACGAGCGTAAGGATGCGCTCTTTGACCGCATCGCCGACTGGCGCCAGGGACGCTGGGGCGGCAGCCGGAGTGGAAGAGGGAATTTCGCTGCCAGTCGGCGAAGCCGCGACGAGATCCGGACGCTTCTCATATACGAAACGGATCACGTGCGCGAGTGTGGGGTAGTCGCGCAACTTGCGGTTTTCATCGCGAGGGATGCTGTATATTTCGCGAATGGCGGCGAACATCTCCGCCTGCTTGACGGTGTCGACGCCGAGGTCGGCCTCGAGATCCAAATCAAGGTCAAGCATGTCACTCGGGTACCCTGTCTTTTCCACAACCAGCGCGAGGATGCGTTCTTTCACCGCATCGCCGGCCTTCGCAGCGACAGCCACCGGCGCCGCTAGCTCGACTTTGACGTCATCTTTCTTAACCGCAACTGTCGGAACTGAGGACGCTTCGGAGCCGAGTTCCGGCCGTCTGTCGCGCACAAAGCCGATGACATGAGCTAAAGTTGGGAAGTCGCGCAGCTTGATTTTGTCGTCGCGAGGAATGCCATAGGCTTCGCGAATTGTGGCGAACATTTCGGCTTGCTTGACGGTATCGATGCCCAAATCGGCTTCAAGATCGAGATCCAGATCGAGCATGTCAACCGGATAGCCAGTTTTCTCGGCTACCAGAGCCAAGACTCGCTCCTTCACCGCATCACCGGATGGGACAGGTTTGGGCAGCGCAGAAGATGCCGTCGCTGCCTTCGGAGTCTCTGGTATTGCCTCAGGAACCACGATGACGGATGCAGGCACTCGTGAAGATTCCATCACCAATGCCGGCGACGGAACTGGCGCCTGCGGTAGAGGCGCAGGCAGTTGCACCGGTACTGCTCGCGGTTCTCCAGTGTCTGCATGGAACTGCGCGGCCGCACCTTGATCCTTGACACGCAGGGTGCGGTGAACAACTTCCAGTTCCGCAGTCGGATAGCCCGCCATGCGGCTGAGCCATGCCTTCCACGCATCGTTGTCCACGATGCGGTAGGCATATCCCAGAGCGTTCGAACTCCGGCGCGCGCCGTCCCTGGTCGCGACCCAACGAAAGAGCGTCAGGCTGATCTGCGAGCCAAATCCCGCGCCGAGGCGCAATGCGTACTCGACCGGATAGGCGCCACCCTTCGACAAGTTCAATGTGCCCAGTTCCGGATCGACCTCTTTGAAGTTCGAGACTGGCGGCACGCATCCGGTTTCCAGTGCTTTCACCGCGACGACCTCTTCAATACCCGTCGCCATGGCATGGCCGGTGAACCCTTTGGTGTTGGCGATCACGATCTGGTCGGCGACGTCCCCGAAGACGTGGCGCAGGGCATGGATTTCGGCCGATGCACTGCCGCCACGCGCGGGCGTGTAGGTTTCATGTGAGACGAACACGGTGCGCGCTGCGATTTCTTGCCGCCGGATGCCGTGCCGGGCCTCGGCCTGGGCAACCAGATCTTCCATCATCTGTGAGATATGCTGAACATCGAGGCGAGTGCCGTGGAAAGCGCTGTTGCCCGTGACTGCGCTCAACACCTCGCAGATCGGCTGGATTCCGCGCTCTCGCATCGCTTCCGCGCTCTCGACCACCAGTCCGGCAGCGCCCATGCCCATCACCATGCCGTGACGGCGACGGTCAAAGGGAATGGCAGCTTCTTCGACCACCTCGTCGGTTGCCGCGGCTCCAGTAGCAAGGAAACCCGCGCCGAACCACTCGATCATGTGGTCGGAGGTGACGTCGTCCGCCGAGATGATGATCACCCGGCGGCAACGACCAGCACGGATCCAGTCCTCGGCGAGGGATACCGCCTGAGCAGTGCTCGCACAAGCGGCGTTGATGGCCGTGTTCGGCCCGCGCGCGCCGATAAATTCGGCGAACTGCGAGTGCCCCATGGGCAGAACTCGGAACAGGAAACGCCGGTCGAAGACGTACGGGTCCCTCTCAATCCGGTCCTGCAACTCTTCAGTGCGGCGGTCAATTTCCGCTTCCAGAGTCGCATGCCCATTACCGTTCACCCTGGCGCGCAGGCTCTCCAGCAGAGCCAGTTGCTCGCGCCGGCTGTGGTCGGTGTAGTACCTCGACATGTCGTCGGCGAAAGAGTCACAGCCTGGGAATGCTGAGGCAAATATCACGCCGGTGTCGTCGCGCATGGCGTCGGGCAACCCCCAGCGGTCGGGCAACTGCGTACCCTTGCTGGTCGTCTTGTAGCGCATGACGAGCGGAATGCCGGCATCACGCAGCGCGTCGATGCCCACGGCAATCGCCAACTGGGTAACGCGGTCGAGAGCAGCCAGACGATCGGCAGAAACCCCGAATTCATTCTCCGGGTCGAAGGCTCCGCCTCGGCCGGCCAGTTTGATAACGTCCGCGACATTGCTGATCGTCTCGAACGTGGGCCCGCCGTTATCGCTCTTGACCAGCCGCGTGATGTGTTTGTCGAGCATGGCGCGACGAAAGCGCGCCGGGATCGCATCGATGAATTGGTCTCCTCGCAGGATGCGGCCAATGTTGCTATCCTCGAAAATGTGCTCGGTTCCGGGTAGACCCAGAGCCGCGCCCGTGATCGCGATTGTCGGGCTTGTTGGGAGACTTTTTTTCCCGCGGTACATCTGCCAGCCGCGCTCCAAGACATCCGCAAACATGCGGCCCAGTTCGACGTAGTGATCGCCGCTTACGGGCGTGGTTGCTACAGCTGCCGTTATTGGCGCTGCGGGTTTGACTTGTTCTGGCTCTGCATGCAGCGGAACTGGGACGGAAGCGGGAGGTTTGAGCGCGACGTCGGGCATTGCCTCGGCTTGTCCGCGACCCAATCCCGCTGCATACAACCCACACAGCGCCTGGTTGAACGAAGGAATGTCACCGAACTTCGGATGGTTGGTAAACAGAGCCAGCACATCACCTTTGCCACCGAGTACGTCTTCGGCGAATCCCTGCAGTGCTTTCTTCGGCCCAACTTCAACGAAAACACGCGCGCCTGCGCTGTAGAGCGTACGTAGACCTTTCACAAATTGCACAGGAGCAGCGACTTGTTTCGCGAGAATGTCCAACATCTGAGGCACAATGTTCGGCGCCGTGGGATAAAACTCGCCCGTGATATTCGCCACGATCGGCACGTGCGGCGATTCCAGATGCAAGCGCTCGAGCACTGCCCGTAACGGCTCGCTTGCTCCGGCCACAATCGACGTGTGGAAAGCATGGCTGACCGGCAAAGGCGCCACCTCAAAGCCGGCTTTTTGGAAAACCTCGATGGCTTGCGTCACCGCCTGACTTGCGCCCCCGATGACGGTCTGGTGCTCGCTGTTGATGTTGGCGATCACCACGTATCCGTCAATGGTTTTCAGGGTGCGCTCGACTTCCTCGAGCGGGGCAAAGACGGCGGCCATCAGGCCCTTATCCTTCACTGCGACCTGCGTCATGCCGCGGCCGCGGGCGCTGACCGCTTCCAGCGCATCCGCGAAGGGAAGAGCGCCAGCGGCAATCAGTGCGCCATATTCGCCAACGCTGTGCCCCATGGTGAAATCGGGCGTGATGCCATAAGCCGCGAGCAGCTTGGTCATCGCCATATCAATCGCCATGACTGCCGGCTGGGTGATCTCCGTCTGGCGCAGATCTTCATCCGCTTTGGCTACGGCCTTGGGATCATTCGGATCAACATAGATGAATTCCGTGAGCGGTTTGCCGAGCACTGGCGTCATGATGCGGTCAGCTTCGGCAAACATTTCGGCTACGATGGGCTCAGCAGCGCGAATGGCCTTCAGCATGTTCACGTATTGCGAGCCCTGGCCGGTATAGAGGAACGCAACTTTCGGCGCGGAACCGTGTCCACGAAAGATGCCTTGCGCTCGCAGCGCCTTCCACATGGCTGGTTGATTCGCCGCCAGCGCTTTCAGCGCAAAGTTCGATTTGGTCGCGAGATCGGCGGCATCGGCGTAGTCGATCGCGATGCGCTCAGCCGCCCGCAAATCGGATTCCTTCGGCGCTCCCGATGCGGGCACGCGGCCTTCTTGCACCTCTTTGTGTACCCAGCGCAGACGCTCTGCAAGCGCGGACTCGGACTCGGCGCCAATCACAAGCGCCCCGCGGAGTGGAGCCTTATAAGAGGACGGAGAAATAGAGGAAAAAGCTTGCGATTGCATGATGGCCTCTTTCGTTACCGCGGAAGGTACCTCGCTGACTGCGACCGTGCGTTTGCCGTTACCGTTCGATCTGTGGGGACTGTATTCCTCCAGCACGGCGTGGAAATTCGTGCCGCCGAACCCGAACGCGCTCAATCCCGCGCGCCGTATGCCATCAGCGGGGATCTCCCACGGTTTGAGCTTTGTGTTCACATAGAGAGGAGAGTGCGCGAAATCGATATCCGGATTGGGATGCTCGCCGTTCACACTTGGCGGCAGCACCTTGTCACGAAGCGCCAGCGCAAGTTTCAGCAATCCCGCAGCCCCCGCGGCGCCTTTGAGGTGGCCGATATTTGACTTGACCGATCCCAGCGCCACTGAACTGACGGGGAGATTGGAACCGCTGAGCAGGTCCACCATGCTTTCCAGTTCCACGCGGTCGCCCACGTGAGTGGATGTGCCGTGACCCTCAAAGAGCGTTGCGGTCGCCGGCGACAGGCCGGCATTCTCCCAGGCACGCTTGATCGCCAGCCTCGGACCAATGGGATTCGGGGCAGTGATGCCCTTGCCCTTGCCGTCGCTCGCCCCGCCCATGCTCTGAATCACGGCGTAGATCTTGTCGCCGTCACGCTCCGCATCGGCCAGCCGCTTCATCAGAAAAAGTGCCGCGCCCTCCCCCATCACGAAGCCATCGGCCCCCTCAGCATAAGGACGCGAGCCGGTAGCCGAGAGCGCACCGATCTTGCAGAACTTCACAAACGTCGGTGCCCCCATGTTGCGATCGATGCCGCCCGTGAGCACTACATCGAAGTCGTGTTCGATCAGTCCCTCAACCGCCGAACTGATCGCCGCCATCGCTGAAGCACACGCCGCGTCGCAAATGTAGTTGGGGCCGTGAAAGTTGAAGAGGTTCGCGATGCGCCCGGCGATGCAGTTGGCCAGTTCTCCTGGCATGCTGTCTTCCGTCACCTCCGGCAGGTGCCTGTCCATGCGGTCGTGCAGTTCACGGATAATGTCGCGTCGGAGGGCCTCGGGCAAGGCAGCGAAACTCGCGCTCTCGGCCAGTTCATGGGCGTACTCAGGAAAGAACACGCGGAGCGCAGTGAGGTAGTGCTTTTCACCGGCCATGGCATTGCCCAGGATCACCGCAGTGCGATCCAGATCCAAGGGGCGATTGGGATACCCGTAATCCTCTAGCGCTTCCCGGGTGGCGGCGATGGCCCAGCGCTGCGCGTCGTCCATACCTTGAACCACGCGCGGCGGAATCGGCAAACGCCACTTGACCGGGTCCCACGAGAATTCACGCACCCAACCGCCAATCTTCGAATAAGTCTTGTCGGGAGCTTTGGGATCAGGATCGTAGTAAAAAGCCGGATCCCAGCGGTCCGGCGGCACGTCGGTGATGCTGTAGCGGCCGTTCCTGATGTTCTCCCAGAAAGCGGCCACATTCGGGGCATCGGGCAGAACGCAGCCCACCCCCACGATCGCGATGGCTCGATGCGCGGTGTTTTCCATGATGGCACTCCAACTCTTGATAAAAGCGGGCACCCGGCTTGAGGGTGCCGGACTCTCGGATGACTGAGCTTCCTGCCGCTAGGCAGCCTTCCCAACCTGCTTCGCGGTGCGGTTATAAAGTGCGTCGGCGATCAGATCCATGTCGGCCATCAGGCCGGCCTGTCCACGGTGAATCGCTGCCAGACCAAGAACAGCTTCAAATCCAGGAATTTCATCCTCGCTCACGCCGCCGCTTCCAACCACCATGCGTAGCCCTTCTTCGGCTACTTTGAGTGCGGCTTCGCGAGCGAAGGTTCGAGCCATTGCCGCCAGCGCGGTGGAATCAAAACGATGGTTTGCTTTCTCGTTGAGCTTGCCTTCGATCATCAGTGCGGCACGGCGCGCTAAGGAGCCGGCGCATTCCGCGTACGCGATCCACTCTCCCAGACGCAGCAGAAGGTGCTGGTGACGAGTCAGGCGGCCGGCACGGGCTTTCTCCAGTACTTCAGCCAGCGCGTGCAAGGCCAGGGCAGCCGTATCCGCACCAACATCAGGATGGTTCTTGTGCAGCGCTTCCATCTTGCGTGCTTCGTCGTGGTAGTACTGTCCACGCGTTTTCAGGTGAAGCTGCCAGCGATCGCGGCTGATGGTCATCTCCATGATTTCTGACGTGCCTTCATAAATGCAGGTGATGCGAACGTCGCGGCTGATCTTCTCCACCATGTACTCGTGGGTATAGCCGTATCCGCCGAGCGCCTGGATACTGGCTTCGGCGGCGGCATTGCCGGCCTCGGTCGCCATGTATTTGGCAATCGCGCCTTCGGTGTTCAAGCTGCCCGTTGGTTTACCGGAGTCCAGACCCAAGGCCGTCTCTTCAAGGTAGGAGCGAGCCGCTTCCAGGTGGACCACGTGGGGCACGATCAACTTGTGGGTGTATCCCTGTTTCTCTGAGAGTGGCGCCCCACCCTGGATGCGTTTTGTCGAATACGGAATCGCGCGATCCAGCGCCGACCATCCACCGCCAAGTCCAAACGCAGCGACCATCACGCGCGTATATCCAAACACCGCTTGTGCCTGCAGGAGCCCTTGACCCTCAACGCCGCCCACGAGGCGGTCAGCATCCACATACACATCGTTGAGCGCCAGCGCCGCCGTGTTGCTGAGGCGAATGCCGTGTTTGTCTTCCGGTTCATCGTGCGCGAAGCCCTTGACCCCTGCTTCCACGATGAACCAGCTCGGACCAGCCGGCGCGTTGGCCAAAATGCAGTAGGCGCCCGCGATCCCGCCGTTGCTGATCCACTGTTTGTTGCCGTTGATCTTGTACCCAACGATCTTGCCGTCCTGCATCACTCGATCGGCAGTGGTGCGCAGGGCGCCCAGGTCGCTGCCGGCATCGGGCTCGGTGGCGCCATAAGCGAAAATCAGACCTTCGTCGGCGATCCGGCCCAGCCATAGCTTCTTCTGGTCAGGAGTTGCGCCTACGGTTATGGGATCGCTTCCCAGGAAGGTGGCGAACACGGTCGTGGCCACTCCCAAGTCGATACGCGCCATCTCTTCGCAAACCAAGTAGTTATCGAAGGCGCCGCCGCCCATCCCGCCGTACTCTTCGGGAATTAAAAGCAGTTGAATGCCAAGCTTGTCCGGGTCGCACATCTGCCGCACAATGTCGATGGGGCATTCATCTTTTTCATCCAGCTCAATCAGCTTCTCGTCAGGCAGTTGTTTCCTGGCAAAGTCTCGCAGCGATTTCAAACTAAGTTTCAGGGTCTTGGCGGCAATCATGGCGGTGTCCTCTATTTCACGGAAACGCTGTGCATTTCACGAACTTTGTTGGTGAATTCGGGCAAGAACTCCAGGATGTCGTCGACAATACCGACATCGGCCACCTGAAAAATCGGGGCCTTCGGGTTCTTGTTGATGGCGATGATGAACGGATTTCCTTTCAGGCCGGCCAGGTGCTGGAACGCACCGCTGATGCCACACGCGAGATACACCTTGGGCTTGACCGTCTTGCCGGACGAACCCACCTGGCGCGATTTCTCCAGCCACTTGGCGTCGACGACGGGGCGCGAGCAGCTCACCGCCGCGCCAAGCGCATCCGCCAGTTCGTGGGCGATGGCGATATTGTCTTTTTCCTGAATGCCGCGGCCGACGGAAACCAGAACCGCATGTTTCGTGATGTCGACATCGCCTGCCTCGGCTGCGATGGTTTCGAGGTAGCGCCGCCCGGCGGTCAATGCGCCAATTTCCGCGGACTTGTCGACGACACTTCCCGCGACGGGAGCGCCGTCAAGCGGCTTGAACGCACCCGGACGCACCGTGATCACGGCGCCCGACGAGAGATTGCAGCGCACGTGGGTGCTGACTTGTCCTCCAAATTCCTGGCGGACAACCTTGAGATCCGCGCCCTCGGATCCATCAATGGACAGCACGTCAGAAACAAACGCGGCGTTCAGCTTGATGGAAAGTCCGGGAGCGAGATCGATGCCGAAGTGCTCATGAGGAACAAGCACGACGCTCCCGGCCGGCACCACCTTCACCAGCGCCCTGCGGATCAGTTCGGCGTTCGGGTAGGCAAAGGCATCGTTAGAGATCTTCCAGACCTCAGCATAAGAACCGCAAACGCTGGCGCAAACGGCGTCAAGGTCCACGCCGGATCCGATCACAATCGCTGTCGGAGACGCAGCCGGATCGATCTTCTTAGCCGCGGCGACCAGTTCCGCCGCCGAATCCTCGGCCACGCCGGCGTTGTGCACGATGTAAGCGAAAATGCGAGCCGTCATTTCAACCCTCCTTTGGCTTCAACCAACTCGATCACCTTGTCGATGTTTTCCTCGCGGCTTCCCTCGAGCATCTCGGCGCCTTTACCCAGCGCGGGCACGAAGTAGTCGACCCGCTTCAACTTTGCCGCCGCATGGCCGACAGTCGCCGGATCAATACCCAGTTCCGCTGCGCTCGGCGTGGGAATCGGAATGGAAGCGACCTGCCGAATGCCGCGCATCCCGACATAGCGCGGCTCGTTGATGCCCGTCTGAATGGAGAGCACACAAGGCAGATCGATCTCGCTGATTTCGCGGTTCCCGCCGGCAATTTCGCGGGTAACTTTGAGTTTCTTGTCGAGAACTTCGATGGCATTGACCAGAGAGGCAAACGGATAGTCCAGCATCGCCGCCAGCATTCCGCCGACCTGGGCGCCGCCATCTTCAGCCTGCACGCCCGTCAGGATCAGGTCGTAGTGGCCCTTCTGCACGAACGCTTGCAGGATGGTTGCGATGCCTCTCGCGTCCGATCCCGCAAAAGCATCGTCGGTGATCAGCACTCCATGTGTCGCGCCCATGGCCATCTCGCGGCGCAGAATCTCCTCATCGTCTTGCCCGCCGACAGTCACCACAGTGACGCTGCCGCCAACGCGCGCCACAATCTGCAACGCTTCTTCAACGGCGTAGTTGTCCCATTCGTTGATCGAGTAAACGAGATCGTCCCGTTCAATGTCGTTTCCCGCAGAATTGATCTGGATCTCGTTCTCCGATGTGTCAGGCACTCGTCTTGCGCAAACTAGAATCTCCACGGTTAACCTCCAACAAGAACTGAAGTTTCGGATTCCATTGGTATCTCGCGCGCGATCTGCCGATCAACTAACTCCGCCAGGTCGATCGCCGTCATCTTGCCCTCCAGGCCCGCGACCTTGATCGCGTCCTCGATATTCACCATGCAGAACGGACAAGCCGTTACGATCACATTGGCTCCGGCCTCGGCGGCCATCTGAACCCTCTTCACACCGATTCGCTGCTCTTCCTTCGGTTCGTAGAACAGCATCAGCCCACCGCCGCCGCAGCAGAACGAGCGGTCACGAGAACACTTCATCTCCACTCTCTTCATCCCGGGGATGGCGTCGAGCACAGCGCGAGGGTCGTCGTACACCTGGTTGTGGCGTCCCAGGTAGCAGGGATCGTGGTAGGTGTAGACCGCGCCGTTCTCCACCGCCTTGAGCTTGAGCTTGCCGGCCTTCGCTTCGCGCGCGATGACTTGGCTGATGTGCTCAACCGGCGGGATGTCTTTGTAATCGTGTTTTAACGCGTTGAAAGCATGGGGATCGGCAGTGACGATGCGCTGAACGCCCGACTCCTTGATGGCCTCCACGTTATGGTCCCGCAAAGCGATGAACAGCGTCTCTTCGCCGAAGCGCCGGACCTCGTGGCCACTGTCTTTCTCCGCGCTGCCCAGGATTCCGAAATTCACCCTGAGATGGTCCAGAATCCTCGCCGTCGCCCGGCCAATCGACTGCATGCGATCGTCATAGGAGGTGATGCTGTCGACAAAGTACAAAGTGTCGGCGCCGTTCCTCCCGTCGAGGATCTTCACCTTGCAGGTTGGCTCGAACTCTTTGTTCCGAACCCAATCTGCTTTCTTCTTTTCCATCTTCCCGTAGGGATTGCCGCGGCTTTCGAGTGCCTTGAGCGCTTTCTGCAGCGACTGAGGCACATTGCCATCATCCACAAGTCCGCGCCGCAAATCGACGATCTTGTCGATGTACTCCACCAGCAGCGGACACTCCTCTTCGCAAGCGCCACACGTCGTGCACGACCAGATTTCATCTTCCGAATACAAGTTCCCGATCAGCGGCTGGCCGTTCGCCGACTTGCCGAACATCGGATAATGCTGAAACGCGTAGTCCCTGGCCTTGATCGTGAGAAACCGCGGAGAGAGTGGTCTTCCCACGGCGTTGGCCGGACAGTTATCCGAGCAGCGCCCGCAGTCAGCACAGGAATAGAAGTCCAGCATGTGCTTCCAGGTAAAGTTCTCAAACGTCTTCACCCCGAAGGATTTCACCTGCTCCAGTTGATCGTCGGGAACTCCCCAGCGCACCGGCTTCACGGTTCCGCGATCCAACTTCGCGAAGAAAACACTGAATAAAGACGTCTCCACGTGGAACTGAATTCCGAAAGGCCGATAACAGAGGAGAAAGAAGAATGTCAGGTCATGCAGCAGGAAGCCTCCGAAGTGAACCTGCTGGAGCGTTGGCAGAGATGCCGAGACGAGCACGTGTTTCAACAGCCAGGGCAGCGACAACACGGCGAGGAAATCTTCGGTCTGCCCGAGCCGCGCCTGAAATGCCGCTTTGCTGGCGGCGAACAGGCTGTCACCCACCATCAGGAGAGCAATCAGCGCCAGAAGAAAGACAGCGTCGGCCGGATGCCCCTTGCCATATCTGGCAGGCACTGCGTATCGCGCCGGCTTGAGCACCACCCGTCGAAATACAGCGGCCACCATGCACAGGAAGACGATGGTCGTCGCGTAGTCTTTGACGATGTCATAGATGTGGCCGATGCTCTCGGGTACGGCCACGGTGTCCGCGAGTCCAAGAACCAGCGCGAAGGCGCGAGTCGCCAGGAGAATGAAGCCCGCAAACACCAGGATGTGCATGATCCCAGCGCCCCGGTAGCGCGGATGCTTCCACTGCCCCAGCCAGAATTTCCCGATCTTTCCCAGCCGCTCCCACGGCCGGTCAAAGCGGAAATCACGCTCCGCCCGGAACAGCGGTACCAACCGCCGGGTCACGATGTAGCCAAAACAGATAACGCCCAGGATGTGGATGACCAGGAACAGGACCCGCGCCTGGATCAGCGTGGATGCAACTTGCGGAACGGACTGGATGCTTTCCACCATAAAACGCCCGCTTTCGCCACGGGGCTGAACAACGTTTGGCTTCGGTACGGACCGAATTTGCTATGCGATCAACTGCGTTGGAACTCCTTCGTGTGCAGTTCTTGGCTCCGGCTTTCCCGCAGGCGCCGCGGGAGAGGGACGGGTCAGAGCTCCAACGGGAATCGGCCTCGCTTCCGCCGATCCGACTTCGGACTTCTCAGATTTTCGGCGCGCCTGCGCGCGCGGCCGATTCTCCTTCTTCTTCGGCGGTCCGACCCGCACCGCTTCCTGCAGTTCCTCAAAACTCAATTTCAACAACCCTTCCAGCCGTCGAAGATCCGGCGCGGCGTGTACGTCGCCACTGAATCCGAAATACAGCGTGCCGTTGTAACTGAGGATGGCGCAGTTCACCGCCATCTCCCCGCCGATCGGAACGTAGGGATACCAGCTCAGCGTCTTGTGTCCAAGCACGTACAGCGGGAACTGCGGCCCAGGCACATTGGTGCAGACCATATTGAACGGGGTCACGGGCAGCCGGCTCACGAGCGGGCCGACGAGCGCCTGCAAGGACGTCGGGAACATGCCGATCAGCCCGCCTGCCAGGCTGACCAGTTCGGCGGCATGCGCATGTTTGATGAATTCCGTTCTCTGGTGGACCGCCCTCAGCAACCTTCGGGGATTGCGGATGTCGAGTGGAATCGTGACCGGGACCAGCGAGATGCGGTTCCCAAGTTCGTCCGCGCTCTCGCCTTCTCTCAGATTGACGGGAACCATCATGCGGAACAGGCGGCCTCTCACTGGGTCGCCATGCAGTTCCGAGTAACGCCGAATGGCAGCCGTCACCAGCGCGAGAATGACGTCATTCACGCTGGTCCCACATGCGTGCCGAATCGCCTTGACTTGCGCCAGCGGAATCTCGGCCCAGGCGAATCGTTGCGGTCCACGGTAAGGAACGTTAAACCGCAACCGCTCGGTGAATGCGCTGATTTCCGGAAATAAGCGCGAGAACTCATCTGTCGGCAAGCTTCCCCCGTTGGCGGCGGCCCGCTCCGCCATGCTTACCAGGTCGGCCAGGGCAGAGAGGGTTCGCTTCGCGAACTCGGAGTACGAATCCACAACGCCGCCCACCAGTTGGGTGAGCGGATCACGCGGGCGAGGGACCTGGAACTTCAGTTTCTTCTTGGGCAGAGGGGCTGTCACCGGGCTCGGATCCAGAAGCACCTTCATGATGCCGACTCCGGCAATGCCGTCGGCCAGGCAGTGATGCAAGCGGGCGATGAGGCCGGTCCGGTTTCCCTTCAGGCCGCGTACCAGGGTCAAGTCCCACAGCGGGCGCCGCCGGTCCATCACTTTGCTGAACAACTTGCCGGCAACGGCCTGCAACTCCACTTCGGTTCCCCGCCGCAACGTCACCTCGTGCACGTGGTTGCGAATATCGAAGTCGGAATCGTATTCCCAGGACGGCAAACCAAGATTGAACGCAGGAGCCACGACCCGCTTGAGGTAGCGGGGAAGCAGGGGCAGCTTTGACTCAACAAACGAAACAAAATCAGCAAATGAAACCTCGCCCTCCAATACAAAGACGCTCGCCATATTGAGCGGCATACCCTCGCGTTCCAGATGGAGGAATACCGTGTCGCCCCAGGAGAGGCGGTCCCCTTGTGCATGGTTCTGCATGACAACGCTCCTATTCGCTTGCCGGTTTCGTCTCAGAGTTCGCGAACGAAAATCGGGACGCCACTTTCACCAGCTTGAGTGCCTTGTAGACATCCACGTTGACGCCGCGCAGCGCGATTTTCACGCCGCTACCGTCGGCTTTGTTCGCGACATTCTCCAGCGCGCCGATCTGCCGTGCGTCGATGCGCCGGACGGTGGAAAAATCAATGACCAGCTCACCGTCCGCATGACCCAGCTTTTCTCCAGCCTCTTGCACCATCCGGGCGGCGGCGCGATCGTCGTCCATCTTCAGCCACGTGATAACACTTGCCACTGGACACCATCCCTTACGCAGTTTTTTGTTGAGCTGCTCCGGCCGCCTGCGGCTGCCTTCGCCCCTCATAGGCTTTCCAGTACAGCTCGCCCAATTCGCTGATCAACGGCATGCGAGGGTTCGAACGCCAGGACGGATCGTCGAAGGCCTGCTTGATCAGTTCCGGCATGGCCCGTTCGAATTCTTCCCGTGAGATACCCAACTCGGCGATGGATCGCGGAAATTCCAATTGGTCGAGCAGTCGCTCCACGGCAGCGATCAGATTCTGTATCTTCTCTTCCACCGTACGGCCTCCGAGGCCGAGCAAGTCGGCAACGGTAGCGTATTTCTTGTGCGCCACATGCCCTTGCTGATACGGCGACGGCATAAACTTCGCCGGTACGGCTGCGTTGTAAGCGATGACGTGGGGCAACATGAGCGCATTGGCCCGGCCATGCGCCACTCCGAAGCGCGCGCCAAACGCATGCGCGAGCGCGTGATTTACGCCCACGGACGCGTTGGAGAACGCCATCGCCGCAATGCAGGCAGCGTTGTGCATCATGCAGCGCGCTTCTTCATTGTCAGGATTCTCATAAGCGATCGGCAGGTACTTGAATGCCAGCTGGATCGCTTGCATTGCATTGGCATCGGTATAAGGGGAGGCGTAGTTCGAAACGCCGGCTTCGAGCGCATGGGTCAGACAATCGATGCCGGTATCCGCAGTCAGCCCTTTCGGCATCGACATCACAAACTGGGGATCGACGATCGCCACATCCGGACTCAGCGAGTAGTCGGCGAGCGTCACTTTCCGCTTGCGCTCCTTGTCGGTCAAGACGGCAAACGGAGTGACTTCGCTGCCCGTGCCGCTCGTCGTCGAGATAGCAACCAGGCGCGCCCGGCTGACTTTTTCCGTCGGGAACTGGATCACGCGCTTGCGCAGGTCCAGAAACGGCGTCGCCAGTTCATCCAAGTCCGCGCTGGGCGATTCGTACTTGAGCTTCATGATCTTGGCCGCGTCGATCACGGAACCGCCCCCTAACGCGACGATCTGGTCGGCCTTGTAGAAATTGAGCGTCTCCACTCCCTGCATGACGACCTTCACTTCCGGCTCGGCATCAGGAATGACTGAAACATGAACGTGCGTCTCCGGCGACAGGCACCGCCGCACAATGTCCACGTGACCGATCTTCTCTAACGCGGGGTTGGTCACGATGATGGTCGAGCGCGACGAAAACTGGCGCAGGTTTTCCACCGCGTTCATGTTGAAGTAGATCTGATTCGGAACTCGGAACCACATATGGTTTTGGGTCCTTCGAGCCAGGCGCTTGATGTTGAGGTAGTGATAGATATTGACGTTGTCGGTCGTGCTGTTGCCGCCCCCAGTGCCGCATCCGAACGAGAACGTGGGCACCAGGTCGTTGTAGACGCCGCCGAGTGCTCCGATCGAACCGGGGGAGTTCACGATGATCCGGCCGGCGTTGATCACCTCGCTGAACTTCCGAATCACTTCCTCGTTGCGCGAGAAGATGACCGCGGTATGTCCCACGCCGCCGCTGTGATTCACGTCGATGCACACCTTGAGCGCCTCGTCCACAGATTTCGCGCGATAAACCGCCAGCACCGGGAACAACTTCTCGACGGACAACGGATAGTCGCGCCCCACTCCTTGAATCGGCGCAATCAGAAGCTTGGTATTCGGTTTGACGGAGAGACCGATGAAACGGGCGATGTCGGTAGCTTTTTGACCGACCGCCATCGGCTGCATGAATCCCGTATTAGGATCGATGACCGTGCGCGCCAGTAACTCCGTTTCTTTCTCGTCGCAGATATGCGCTCCCAGGTCATCAAACTTCTTCAGCGCCGCGTCATAAATCTCGTCGTCAATCACGAGCGTCTGCTCGGAAGCACAAATGGTTCCGTTATCGAACGTCTTGGAGACGATGATGTCCACGACAGCCGTGCTCAAATCGGCGCTTTTTTCTATGTAAACAGGAGTGTTCCCTGCTCCGACACCCAATGCCGGCTTGCCCGAGCTATAGGCAGCCTTGACCGCTCCCGGCCCGCCGGTGACGTCGATCAGAGCAACGTCCTTGTGGCGCATGAGATAGGAAATATCTTGCAGGGTGGGGCTCTCCACGCACGTAAAAACTCCCTCCGGCGCGCCGTATTTCACTGCCGTCTCGTACATGACGCGCACGGCTTCGGAGCAGCAATGCCACGCCTTGGGGTGGGGGCTGAAGATCGTGGCATTGCGAGTCTTGATCCCCATGATGCACTTGAAAAGGACGGTCGAGGTCGGATTCGTGATGGGCGTGAGTGAGAAAATCACGCCAATGGGTTCCGCCACTTCCATCAGATTGCGTTCTGGAAACTCGCGAATGATGCCAACGGTGCGCTTGTCTTTGATGTAGTTGTAGGCAAACTCGGTGGCCACCATGTTCTTGATGACCTTGTCTTCCAGCACACCGAGTCTGGACTCTTCAATTGCGAGGCGGGCAAGGTTCTGCGCCTGCTCCAATCCGGCCAACACCATCGGCTTGACGATGCGATCAACGTCCTTTTGCGAGAATTGGCTGAAGACGGCGGCGGCGGTTTTGGCTTGGCCGGCTAGTCCTTCGAGATAAGCAATGCGGTCTTTACTGAGTCCATCTGAGGCCAGCGGGATCTGCACCCGCTCTTGCACTTCCTCTTTTGCGATCATTGCCGCCCCCCGTGCTCGAAGGGGCGCTACCTGCGAAAAGCACGTTCACGCTAAGTCTCCAGTTTTTCCGGCTATAAAAAGAGAGGTCGGAATACTGTCGAGTTCGTGCTGGTTTCTACGCGTAGTCGATAGGATGGCTCTCCAGCCAGTGCTCATCGCGTACTCTGCCCATGTTCCGCAGAGCTCCGCAGGCAATGCTTTCCGTCAGACGGCGGCTTCTCCAAACGAAACCCAAGCCCCATCCAACAGCGCCGCCCACAAGTCCGCACGTGAGCACCCTGCTTGCAGTTCGATGCCGGTTTCCTGGAATGCTGCCGAACACTCCGACACATGCTCCAACCACGGCGGATTTCCAGGCGTTATTGACTGACTCGCTAAGAAACGGAGTTAGGGACCTACCATGAAGGAATGCTTCTCGACCAGAGCGCGCTCCCTCCAGTCCAGAATTAAGAACCTTACGGCTATACTCGAGATTCGAAGTTGACCACTTACGCAAACCCATCGGATTGCCTCACTGCCTTACGATCCGGGGGTACTACTTTAGTAGGGCTGCTTTAGTAGACTCCCCAGCCAACGGGCCGTCAAGCATCATGGGTCACATTGCAGTGTGATCTCCGTCCTCCGGCCTGACAGACAGGGACCGTCTAAGGTCTCGGCGGGGCGGCAAGCGTGACCCCACCGCAACGTCCTCCTCCGCCTCCGCTATCACACTACGTATTTGCCGCTTTCGATCACTTTCTGTGCGACCTTCTCCCGCAGCGCAATCGTGTTGAACGGTTCGTATTTGCATAGGCGGCGCAGAATCGCCATTTGCGAGCGCAGCATGTCACCTTCAGCCGAAGCCGCAATTACCGCCTTGGCGGCGCTTTCGACTCTCTCCATCGCACCCGTCATGTACACGCGAGTCATGGCGATGGCATGCCCCGCATTCGACTCGCCGCTCCCACCCGCCAGTTTCTGCGCGCGCAGCACGGCGGACTCCATGGCGTAGGTGTCGATCGTCATATTCGCGATCGCTCCCATGATCTCCTGCTGGTCCTGCAACCCCATCATGTATTTCTGCGTGGCCACTCCGGCAGCGAACAGGCCAATCTTCTTGGCGGTAGCCACCAGCCTCCGCTCCTCGGCCAGCAGACCGTCCGTTCCCTCTTCTTTGGTCCCGGAGAGCACTTCATCCATCAGCTTTTTGATCGCCGCCATCAACGGCAGTTGCCCAGACATCGCTCGTTTCAGCAGGAACCCTGTGATCACCAGCCGGTTGATTTCGTTCGTGCCTTCGAAAATCCGGTTGATGCGGGCATCCCGATAAGCGCGTTCGGCCGGATACTCTTCCACAAACCCGTAGCCGCCGTAGATCTGCACCGTCTCGTCCACCACGGAATTGATGAACTCCGATCCCCAAACCTTCAGGATGGAGCACTCGATCGCATATTCATCGATCACTTTCCTGACCTGGACCATGTCGTTGTGATCGGCGAGATGCGCAATGGCTGCATCCATCATGCCGACGGTGCGATAGGCCATCGCTTCGCCTGTGAAAATGCCGACTGCCATGTTGGCGATCTTCTCGCGTACCAAGCCAAAATCGGCAATCACCTTCCCGAACGCCTTACGCTGTTTGGCATACGCGATGGCGCTTTCGATAGAACTTCGGGCCCCGCCAACGCATCCAGCGCCCAGTTTGAAGCGACCGACGTTCAGGACATTGAATGCAATGTGGTGTCCCTTGCCAATTTCACCAAGCACATTTTCTACCGGCACCTTGCAGTCCGTGAGAATCAACGGACAGGTGGACGATCCACGAATGCCCATCTTGTGTTCTTCTGCGCCCACCGCAAACCCGGGGAACTTGCGCTCCACAATGAACGCCGTGAATTTCTCTCCGTCCACCTTGGCGAAAACGATGAACAGGTCGGCGAATCCGGCATTGGTGATCCACATCTTTTCGCCGTTCAGCAGGTAGTGCTTCCCATCCGCGGAAAGCGTCGCCTTCGCCCGGCAGTTGAGTGCATCCGACCCCGAGGACGACTCGGACAGCGCATAAGCTCCGACCGTCTCCCCACTGGCAAGCCCAGGCAAATATTTTTTCTTCTGCCCTTCCGTACCGTAGTACACGATGGGAAGCGTGCCAATACAGGTGTGCGCGCCCCAGGTCGTGCTGAAGCCGCCATACTTGGCAATCCGATCGGCGATG
>Ga0335085_10000443_pt1 | contig 119107 bp, 88 predicted proteins | sample Lox_Sample_45_FD_206712 | JGI IMG/M metagenome (GOLD analysis project Ga0335085, IMG submission 206712) | Soil microbial communities from Loxahatchee National Wildlife Refuge, Florida, United States - Lox_Sample_4.5 | ecosystem: Environmental > Terrestrial > Soil > Wetlands | place: USA...
GACCGTGAAGCCGGTGGAGAACCGGGTGCGGCGCGCGGCGGTGGAGTAACAGGACTCCCCTCAAGAAAAATGGCCAGCCCTCGTGAATGCCGGCCATGCATCGTCCGTTCTGAAGTTAGCCGACGCCTTGTGTACTCAGCACCTTCTCGCGTTCTTCGGCGTCCAGGCGCTCCTGCTTGGCGGAAGTGGGCAGAGCGATTTCCAGCACCTCTTCAATGTTTTTGACGTAGTGGGGCGTCAGACCGACCAACTGCTCGGGAGTCAGATCCTCGTCTACGTTGGTCTTGTTTTCTGCCGGCAGGATCACGTCGTGAACGCCCGCGCGCTTGGCGGCAAGAACTTTCTCTTTGATTCCGCCCACCGGCAATACGTTACCGCTGAGCGTGATTTCGCCGGTCATGGCGGTGAGCGGACGCACCTGCTTACCGGTCAGGAGCGAGACGAGGGCAGTCACAATAGTGACGCCGGCCGAGGGACCGTCTTTCGGGATCGCTCCCGCCGGAACGTGAATGTGGATGTCATGGTTGGCGAAGATGTCTTCGTCAACCCCGAGTTGAGTTGCGTTGGAACGAACCCAACTCAGCGCGGCCTGCATGGATTCGCGCATGACGTCCTGGATTTGTCCGGTGATGGTCAGTCCACCTTTGCCCTTCATCAGATTCGCTTCGACGAAGAGCACGTCGCCACCGGCAGGCGTCCAGGCTAGTCCGACGACTACTCCGGGGCGCTTGGTGCGCTCCGCAATTTCGCCTTCGCTGCGAATCTTGATGCCACCCAGGAATTCCTGAACGATCTCCTTGGTCACGATCAGCTTCTCGGACTTTCCTTCCGCCAAGCGGCGCGCCTGTTTGCGGCAGATGGTGCCGAGGTTGCGCTCGAGGTTGCGCACGCCCGCTTCGCGCGTGTAGTGGCGGATGACATGACGAACCGCTTCTTCAGGAAATTCGATCTGCTCTTTTGTGATGCCGTTCTCGTCAATCTGCCGGGGAATCAGGTACTGGAAGGCGATGTGGACCTTTTCTTCCTCGGTGTAGCCTTGCAGTTCGATGATCTCCATACGGTCGCGCAACGGCTCGGCGATCGGGTCGAGCATGTTCGCGGTGGTGATGAAGAGCACTTTCGACAGGTCGAAAGTCACGTCGAGGTAGTTGTCGCGGAAGGACGCATTCTGCTCGGGGTCAAGGGCTTCGAGCAGAGCCGACGCCGGGTCGCCGCGGAAATCGCGCCCGACTTTGTCGATTTCATCGAGCATGAAAACCGGATCCTTGGTCTCAGCGCGGCGGATGCCCTGAATGATCTGCCCGGGCAGCGCTCCGATATAGGTGCGACGGTGGCCGCGAATTTCCGCTTCATCATGCACGCCACCCAAGGACAGGCGGACGAACTTGCGGCCTAGCGCGCGGGCGATCGACTTGCCGAGCGATGTCTTGCCGACTCCGGGAGGTCCAACAAAGCACAGAATCGGGCCTTTCATGTTCGGCTTCAAGCGGCGCACGGAAAGGTAATCCAGAATGCGGTCTTTGACCTTCTGCAAGTCGTAGTGATCGGTGTCGAGAATCTCTTTCGCTTTCGGAATCTCGATTTCGCCACCGGAGGTTTTGGCCCAGGGCAACACGGCAAGCCACTCGATGTAATTGCGGGTAACCGAGTAATCGGCGGCCATGGGCGACATGCGCGAGAGGCGACCCAGTTCCTTGAGAGCCTCTTTCTTGACTTCGTCAGGCATGCCAGCGGATTCGATCTTTTGTTTCAGGTCTTCTGTGTCGCGCGCGCCTTCATCCTGCTCGCCAAGCTCTTTCTGGATGGCCTTCATCTGCTCGCGCAGGTAGTACTCGCGCTGCGTCTGCTGAACGCGATCCTGCACTTCGGACTGGATCTTGTTGCGCAACTGCTGAACTTCAAGTTCCTTGGCCAGGTGTTGATTGACCTTCTCGAGACGCACATGGACATCGGTGGTTTCGAGTGTGTCCTGTTTATCGGCGGTGGAGAGGGATGGCAAAGAGGAAGCTATGAAGTCCACCAGGCGGCCAGGCTCTTCGATGTTCATGGCCACGGTAGAGAGTTCGTCGGAGAGTGTCGGAGAACCGGCGACGATCTGTTGAAACAGCGTCAGCACATTGCGCTGCAGTGCTTCAATCTCAGAATTTTTGGGCGGAATGGTCTCCGGGATCGGCGTGACCTGGGCGCGCATAAATGGAGACAATTGCGAGAACTCCGCCAAGCGGACGCGCTCCAGGCCCTCCGCGAAGACAAAGAGGCTCTGGTTCGGCATTTTGACGACTTTGTGAACGACGGCCAGAGTGCCGACGCTGTAGAGATCGGTTGGCTGTGGGGCATCCACGCGGGCCTCGCGTTGCGCCACCACGACAATAGTCTTGTCTTCGCCGAGAGAGTTGATTAACTGTACCGAACTCTCTCGTCCCACGGTGAGCGGTAGGACGGCGTGGGGAAACAGGACCGTGTCCCTGACCGGCAGAATTGGGAGGGAGCGTTCTGTCGTGTCGTACGTGACTTCGGAGCGATCAGAAGTAGCCATAGTATGCCTTGAGTGACTTATACTCAACTTTGGATGTGTCGGTGTATCAAAAAGATGCAAGGTACCGCTAGGGTGTTGAATTTTAGACGTTTTTTCGATTTTTGCAAGACACGGAAGGGATACGGGCCTGCGGAAGCCGCAGGGAGAGGAATGGAACACTGCTCCCGGCGGCTCCCGGCGAGACCACAACGCGACGACCTACCTCAGAATACGTGCTTGGCGTGGTCGCCCTTGAAGATCAATTCTTGCAGCACCCATTCATTGGCTGCGTTCTCAGTGTAGGTCTTCTGGGAGTCCTTCGCCTTTTCGGCCAATGGCACCAGTTTGCACTTGGCGCGCACTTCGACTGGCTTCCGCACGCCCAGTTGGTGGAAGACCATGATGTGGTTGTCGCCTTCCATGACATGGCGAACTTCATAGTTGCCCTGCGGGAGCAAGGTGTCGGCAACGCGGATCGGTTGGTTGAAGCTGACGCGGTAGGTGTCGGAAATACCCATCGGGTTCTGCCCGGCTACCGCAAACGTAGACATTAAGACAAAAATGAAGATGAGAAGCCCTGCGATTCTGATCGAGCGCATCGAAGTCCTCCTGTGGATCCCAACGAGTACTATCCACCTTCAGAATCAAGCAAGGATTCTTGGATCGCAGTGTGGCGGCTCACGCGCGGTTGTGATGCAGGACCGGGTTGACAGTGACGGGGTTGCAGTTCACCGACGTAAGCCGTAGGCGCTGCGTGCTTTGTCGGCGCATGAAACCGTAACTCTTTGTGCCAAGTGACTTGCAGTCAGCGCGCCGCGGGGTAAAACCCTAGTACCTTAACTAACTCGGCAACCTCTTCCAAATGATGTAAGGCGTGACGGGCGGCATCGTCGTTGCCGCGGAGCAGGTCGACAAAGAACACGTACTCCCAGGGCCGTCCGCGGAGCGGCCGCGACTCGATCTTGCTCAGACTGATGTCGCGCAGCGCAAATACGCTTAGAGCCTTGAACAATGCCCCAGGCAGGTTGCGAACACTGAAGGCGAGGGAGGTCTTCGACGCGTGAGGCGTGGAGCGGGCACTGCCGCGGCGGATGAGAAAGAACCGGGTGAAGTTCTTTTTGTCGTCCTCAATGCCGGCTTTCAGGATCTTTCCACCGTAGACTTCGGCGGCGCGGCGGCCAGCGATCCCCGCGGCATCGGGCAAGCGATTGGTCACCACGTGCTTGACGCTTCCTGCAGTGTCGTAGAAAGGAGACGGTTCGAGCTTGCGATTCGCAGCAAACAGGTCGCGGCACTGATCAAGTGCAACCGGATGGGAGAACACTCGACGCAGGTCATAAAACTTGACGCCGGGTGGAGCGATCAGGTTATGCACGATACGCAGGCGGAACTCGCGCTCGATGTGTACGTTGCAGCTCAAGAGGAGGTCGAAGTGCTCGGCCACCGATCCGGCAAGCGAGTTCTCGATTGGAATCACCGCGCCGCTTACGGTTCCGCGCACGACGTGATCAAAAACTTCGCGAGAGCGCGCGCAGGGGACAACTTTCGCGGACGGCACCATCGCTTCCGCAGCCTGGTGGCTAAAGGAACCGAGTTCTCCCTGGATGGCGAGTTTCATAGGCGTGGGCAGCTCCCGGCTCTCAGGCGATTTGCTCCCGGACTGACAGCCGGCGGCTAAGGTCTGGGCATTGCTGGCGTCGTCACCAATTCTTTGGTCATCACCAGCGCATCCAGCTGGTTGGAATAGTAACCGGGAACGGTCTTTTCCACGAAATAGCCTTTTCGCTTGTAGAACTGGATTGCACCAATGTTGTTGACGGGAGTTTCCAACGCAACCGCAGCGGCGCCGGCGCGGCTTAGTTGGTCTTCGGCGACCTGCAGCAGTACGGATCCGATACCGCTTCGACGCGCTGACGGAATAACATCAATCGTTATGATATGGCCCGACCGGCGCCGCACTTCGGCGACGACGAAACCCGTGATTCGAAGGGGAGAACGTCCGTTGACCGCTTCGTCGGCCTCCGACTCGGCGACCAAAGTGAACGAACCGGGGCGGCGCATGTAGATCGCGAGCTCCGGACGCGAGTAGGCCAGTTGGGGATCGAAACAGACTTGATCGATCTGCCAGAGGACCTCGAAATCTGCTTTTTGGAATGGCCGGATACGGAATGACACAATTGCATTCTAGCGGGAGGCGGGCAGAAAACGGACGCTCCCATTTTTCCTTGACTACCCCTTGCACAGTGGTGTACCCCGGACGTACGATTTCGCATCAGAGGAAGCGTGGGGCGCCTGGTATTTATCGACGGGGCAGTAGCCGCAGGAATCCTGCTGGCGGTCTGGTACGCATGGTTTGTGCACTACAACCGGCGTCGCGGGGCGGCGCTGCTGCAGTGGGTGCAAGCGGCGTGCCTGGGCAAGGGCCGCATTCTTGCTTCCGAATGGCGCGCCAGCAGCTCGCAGCTGAAAGCCAGCTTGCGCCTATCTTCGCGCTGGTTCGAAGACATTCGGCTCACCATTCGTCTGTTGCCGCGTGCCCTGCCTGTGCAATGGCTGCTCAGCCGCTGGCGGCAGCAGGGCGAAACGCTGACGTTCGAAGCGGATCTTGGTTTCCCGCCTCATTTCAGCCTGGATGTAATCCGGAGAAGGTGGTCGGGGCATTCGCTGAAGAAACCATCGACGGCAACCCGCGTGTGGACGATCAGCCGCCCTGGCCCGGTGATCTTGACGACAAAAGACGACTGGCCGATGGAGTTGACGCCCCTGATCAACGCTCTCACTTCCTGGCGTGACAAAGACTTCCTCAGCGTTCGCTTCAATCCTACTTCTCCACATTTCACCGCGACGGTCGCGCTGGAGAGCTTGAGCGACGAAAACACAGCGGCTGCGCTGCTCGGACTGTTCCGCGAGCTGGCGATGAGTTCGTCGGCCAAACAGCATTAGTGCAGTGGGCGGTGGCCAGCGGCGCGGGGCCAATGAATCGCGCCGGCGCTGGGTTCGTGCCGAATCTTCCGAACGATTTCCGACCGGCGATTCCCTCTCACTCCGGTTCCGCTACAAACCTATATCCGACCCCACGGACGGTTTGCAGGTGCTTTGGTTCGGAGGGGTCCTCTTCGATATAGCGGCGCAGGCGGACGACGAAATTGTCGATGGCGCGGGTATCGGTGTCCTCGCGTAAGCCCCACACTTCTTCCAGGATCGATTTGCGTGATACCACGCGCCCATTGTTGCGGATGAGATGGCGGAGGAACTGCGCTTCCATCAGGGTCAGATGAATGGTATTGCCGAGGCTGCGCAGTTCGAGTTCGGAAAAGTCCATCGTTTTGCCGCAGAAGGTGTAGGTGTCGGATTCGGCTGCAGGGCCGGGCTGAGGGTCGCCGCCGGGTGCGGCGCGCTGCGCGGTCTCGTTCATCCAGGCGCTACGCCGGAGAAGACCGTCCAGACGAGCGATGAGAATGGGCAGCTCAAACGGCTTGGGCAGATAGTCGTCGGCGCCGGAGGCGAAGCCGTTGAGCACGTCTTCGGCGCGACCGCGAGCAGTCAGCATGAGGATGGGAACATAGTTTTTTCGCTCGCGAAGCTCGGAGGCGACATTGAAGCCGCTCTTGCCAGGCAGCATCACATCGAGCACGAGGGCATCGAAGGATTCTTTCTTCTCCACCAGGCGATCAAGAGCGGACTCCCCGTCCCCGGCGACGGTTACGGTGTGGCCTTCCGCTTCGAGATTGAAGCGAAGGCCCTGGGCGATGTGAGCCTCGTCTTCGACGATGAGCACGCGGCTCATGCGGTGCTCCGAGGCAACTCGAGTGTGACGGTCGTTCCCTTCCCCACACCTTCGCTCTGCGCGAAGACGTGACCGCCGTGTTTGCGGGCGATGGAGCGCACGATGAACAGGCCCAATCCGGTTCCTTTGACGCCGGTGAGCGAGCGGTGTGCGACACGATAGAACCGCTTGAAGATGCGTTGGAGTTCGTGCTGCGGGATACCAACCCCCTGATCGCGCACACGCAAGACAACGTGCTCTTCGTCGGGCACCTCCAACTCGACAGAAATGTGCACACCGTCGGGAGAGTATTTGACAGCGTTGTCGAGCAGATTGGCGACCGCTGTCCGGAGTTGTTCGGGGTCACCGGTCACGGCGGCGGAGCCATTGCCGTTGAGCGATTCATGGTAGTCGAGGGCGGTGTCCTGCAAATGGTGGCGAACGCGAGCCAATTCCATGCATTCGCGGACGAGACTGGTGAACTCGAGCGGGATGCGCTGGGAGGCCTTCTTTTGCGCGGCTTCACCGGCTTTCAGAACCTGCTCGACGGTGTGAAGGAGGCGCTCCGTGTCCTCCAGCATCAACTGATAGAACTCGCGGCGCTGGGGTGCTTCGACTTCGCGACGCTGCAGCGTCTGCAGATAGAGACGGATGGACGCAATGGGCGTCTTCAGTTCATGCGTGACGGCATTAATGAAACTGTCGTGCTGTTCGTTGCGCCGGATCTCACGTACCAAAAAGATTGTGTTGAGCAACATGCCGGCGATGATCGCAAGAAAGAGAATGGCTCCGAAAAAGAGCTTGATCTCCTGACGCCAGTTCAGGATGACCCAACCGACGTTGAGGGCGATGGCGGCCGCGACTACGCACACGCCGAGAGTGATGACCAGGTAAATCGCCCGGCGCCGGCTGATGATGCGCACGGATCGATTGTAGCGAGTTCATAGGTGGAGAGAGAAGGTCACCCGTGACCTGTGACCTTTGCTCAGTCGTTCCCGGCAGCGGCTGCCAGGGCGGCTGCTTTCAGATCGCGAGTCAGGGCGGGCCTGGGCGGAAGGTTGTCGAGCGAGATCTTGTAGACGTGGCGGGCCAGTCCCAGCTTCTTCAGCGCCCAGATGCCGTACCAGTTCAAGTCCACTTCGTACCAGGCGATGCCATGACGCGCGGAGACCGGATGCGCGTGATGGTTGTTGTGCCAGCCTTCGCCGAAGGTGAAGAGAGCAATAAACCAGTTGTTGGTGGAGAGATCTTTGGTGGCGAAACGGCGCGATCCCCAGATGTGGGTGATGGAATTCACGGCCCAGGTCGCATGCAGACCGACAACCACGCGCAGGAACACACCCCAGAACAGCCACGGCAGGCCGCCGATCGCGAACAGGACTGCGCCGACGATGATGTTGGACGTATAGTGATACTTGGTCAGCCACACGTGCACTTTGTCTTTGGTCAGATCGGGCACATAGCGGGCGAGCGTGGTTGTGTCGTGATGCATGGACTTGCCCATCAGGATCCAGCCCATGTGGGACCACCACTTGCCCTCGCGGGGGGAATGCGGGTCACCGTCTTCGTCGGAGAAGTGATGATGAATGCGATGCGTGGCGACCCAGAAGATCGGGCCGCCCTCAAGCGCCAGCGTCGCGCACCAGGTGAGGAAGTACTCGACCCACTTCGGGGTTTTGTATCCGCGATGCGTGAGGAGGCGGTGGTAGCTCATGCCGATGCCAAGGCTCCCGGAAACCCACCAGAGAAACATCGAGATGAACAATGCCTGCCAGGTAAAGAAGAAAAGAGCGGCGACGGCGCCCAGGTGAAAGAGGAACATCGCGGTGGCGGTGCCCCAGTTGATGCCGTCCTTGTTGGCCTGTTCGTGATGCAGGCTGGTGTCTTCCATGGTCAGGTTGCTCCCCACAAATGTCTGAAATCCGGTGAGAGTGACGATAGCAGGGAAGATAACGCGGCTCTGTAATACTTGTGTAATCCCGCGGACTGCAGGAGGTTACGGGCGTAACCCACTGCGACACAGGAAGTTTCGGAGCCCGAAGAAGGCCCTTGTCTACAGTGGTGCGCGACACACATCTGTGTGACGTAGTTCGCTTTCCGCGACCTGTGGCAAGTCGTAGAATGTAAGCAGATTTTCGACTGATCTTCCTTCGAGGAGGTGGCTGTGTCCAGACGAAGTGTCCCGGTCCTTCTCGCGTTGTTGATTTTTGGCTGCATTCTGATCGCGCAACAGGCACAGACGCCCGCCAAGCCAGCCGCGCCCGCCGAGGAAAGCGTTCCGCAGGCAGCGGCTCAAAAAGCGAATCCGGTGAAGGCAACCCCCGAACTAATGGCCAAGGCCAAGAAGACCTATGCGATCGATTGCGCCATGTGCCACGGAGAGAATGGCGATGGTAAGGGCGACATGGCCGCTGACATCAAGAATGTCACGGACTTCACTCGACCCGATGCCATGAAAGGCCGCACGGATGGCGAACTGTTCTACATCATCCGCAAGGGCAAGGGTGACATGCCACCCGAGGGCGATCGCGCCAAAGATGACGACGTGTGGAGCCTGGTGAACTACGTTCGGGCGTTTGCGAAGAAGTAGTGGGGTGAGATCAGAGGTTCGAGACCCTGCCATTCTCACTTGCGCAGCCTGACTTCCACGTTCTGCAGTTTCTCAGGCTGCGCCCTTCACTTCCACCCCCGCCCACTTTTCCAGCAAGGTCAGAGTGGCGGCATAGTCGAGATCTTTCTGGCCTTCTTCGGCGGCCAGATCGTAGACCTCTTCGACCGCTTCCAGTCCGGGCAGACGCACGCGTGCTTCTTTGGCGGCTTCCAGCGTGAGGTGGATGTCCTTCAGCATCAGGCGAAGGGGGAAATTCGGGGAGAAGTCTCGTTTGAGAACGAAAGGGGCCTTGTATTCAACGACGCCGGAGCGAACCATGGATGCCTGCACCAGGGGCAGCAGACGGTCGATGTCGACACCGAGTTTGGTCGCCAGAGTCAGGGCCTCGGCGAAGCCTTCATAGATGAGGGCAATCTGCAGGTTCATGGCGAGCTTGGTCGCCTGACCCTTCCCGGTTTCGCCCATGTGGAAGACCTGCTTGCCCATTGCCTGAAATAGTGGCTGAAGACGGGCCAGAGCGTCTTCTCTGGCGCCCGCCATGAAGATCAGGGTGCCGGCTTCGGCAGCGATCTTGGAGCCCGTGACCGGCGCGTCGACATAGTCCGCCCCGCGCGTTCTCACGCGCTCTGCAAAACGCAGCGTGGCGGAAGGCGAAATCGTGCTGGAATCGACGACGATGGCGCCTGCGGCAAGGGATTCTTCTGCACCACCGGGACCGAATAAGACAGCCTCCACCGCTTTGGTATCGGAGACACACATCCAGACGACGTCAGCGCCGCGGGCGGCGTCGGCGGGAGAGTGCGCCGTTCGCGCGCCATCCAGATCCTTGCCAGCGGTTCGGTTCCAGATGCTGACCTCGTGTCCGGCTTTAACGAGATTGGCGGCCATCGGCCGTCCCATAATTCCCATGCCGAGAAAGGCAACACGCATTCGTTTTGTGACCTCCAAACTTTGGATTAGATATGACCACGAAAGTCACGGTCAAGAAAAACAAACTTTGCATTACACTAGATGCACTGGATCTGCATTCTAAAGATGGACATGGGTTCGCCCTTGGACTGGCGAGCCGTGTACGGGTATTTGGGGGTTGAGAGCAGTCCGCGAAGTTGGGCGGATTGGTTGAACTGATGTTAAAGGCCTCTTTGGAAAATCGGGCTCTGCGTAAGCGGGCCAGTCAATTCACGCGCCTAGTACGGCACTCAGCAATCACGCCGCGGACGGGGCAGACGCACAAGCCCCGGCTGGTGACCAACGGAGAGCTCGGCGTCACCTTCATCGGACATTCCAGCTTCTTCCTGCAAATCGGCGGACAGAACGTCCTCATCGACCCAAATTTTGCGCGCTGGCTATTCCTGCTGAAGCGTCTGCGGCAGCCGGGTCTGCATATGCGCGATCTTCCACCGGTCGACGTCATCCTGGTCACGCATGCGCACTTTGACCATCTGCACCGGCAATCGCTGCGGACGATCGCGCGACAGACACGGCGGCAAACTGGCGTCACGCCGACGCTGGTGATTCCTCATCACGTCTTCGACCTCGTGTCCGATCTTGGATTCCAGGACATCGTCGAACTGGAGTGGTGGAATACGTATCGCCATCATGGGCTGGATATTACGCATGTGCCGTCGCGCCATTGGGGCGCGCGCATCATTAAAGACTCGCATCGAGGTTATGGCGGCTTTGTGCTGCGGTCGGCGAAGCATTCCGTGTATCACGCGGGCGACACGGCGTACTTCAACGGCTTCCGGGAGATCGGGCGGCGGTTGGAACCGGAACTGGCACTGCTGCCGATCGGGGCCTATAACCCACCCCAGTTCCGGAACGTGCATACCAGCCCGGCTGATGCCACGCGGGCGTTCCTGGACCTGAACGCGCGATGGATGGTCCCCATGCACTACGGGACGTTCCGGCTCTCGCATGAGCCGATTGACGAACCTTTACAGTTGCTGCACAAGGAAGCGGAGTCTTCAGGTGTGGCAGATCGGGTTGTTGTGTTGGAAGAGGGGGTCACGCGGTTTTTCTAGAGCAGTTTTCCCCGAAGTAGGGGACCCGGGGTAACTCTGGCAGGAATCTTGCGTCTAATCTGATGGGTGGTTTTGCATGCTATACTGCGCTCAGATGCGGTGGCAGGATCCCTCCACTTTGCACTGCCTGAGGAATTAACAACATGGCCGGTAGTTCTCGTCGCTCGCTCTTCCTGGTAGTTTTTGTCCTCGCCTTGTTCGGTTTGCTTGGAATGGTCTTCGCCCAGAGGATCAACCCTACGGCAGCGCCGAGCAGCGATTCCGATGTCCGGGACAGCTACAAGCAATTCACGCAAGTGTACGAGACGGTGGAGGAGAACTATGCCGAACCGGTGAACGCCGACAAGGCCATTTATAACGGTGCGATCCCCGGCATGCTGCACTCGCTCGACCCGCACTCGAACTTCTTTGATCCCAAGTCCTACTCTCTGCTGCGCGAAGAACAGCGTGGCAAGTATTACGGCGTTGGGATGACGGTTGGACCGCGCAACAACAAGGTCATCGTCATCGCGCCTTTCGTGGGCACACCGGCTTACCGAGCTGGCATTCATCCCGGCGACATTATCGTCGCGGTCGACGGCAAACCGACCGACAACATGAGCACGTCCGACGTCGCCGATCTGCTTAAGGGGCCGAAAGGGACGACGGTTCGGATCACCGTGCTGCGCGAAGGCGCCGATCATCCGCTCGAGTTCAGCGTGGTGCGTGATGAAATTCCGCGCTACAGCGTGGACCTGCATTTCATGATCAAGCCCGGCGTGGGGTACATGCACGTGTCCGGCTTTCAGGAAACAACCGAGCATGAAGTTGCCCAGGCTCTGGATGAGATGGGCGATCTGAAAGGTCTGATCCTCGATTTGCGCCAGAATCCCGGCGGTTTGCTGAGCGAGGGCGTGGGCGTGGCCGACAAGTTCCTGAAGAAGGGTCAGCTCATCGTGTCTCACCACGGACGTTCGTCACCGGAGAAGCGGTACACCGCAGCACATGGGAACGGCGGCAAGGACTATCCGCTGGTGGTGCTGGTGAATCGGGGCACGGCTTCGGCGGCAGAGATTGTCGCCGGCGCGATTCAGGATCACGATCGCGGCCTGATTGTAGGCGAAACGACGTTCGGCAAGGGACTGGTGCAGACCGTGTATCCGCTGGCGGAGAATACGGGACTGGCGCTAACGACCGCGCGATACTACACCCCGAGCGGGCGGCTGATCCAGCGCGACTACTCGAACCTTTCACTCTACGATTACTATTACAACCGCGAAAAAGAAGAGAACAACGCCAGCCACGAAGTGAAGCTGACCGATAGCGGGCGCACGGTGTACGGCGGCGGCGGCATTACACCGGACGTGAAGCTGCCCGCAATCAAGTCCAACAAATTCCAGGACACGCTTCTGCAACACTACGCGTTCTTCAACTTCGCCAAGCGGTATGTGGTCAATCACAAGGTTGGTCACGATTTTGCCGTGGACGACGGGGTGATTCAGGACTTCCGCAAGTTTCTTGATGAGGAGAAGATTCCCTTCACCGAAGGCGAGTTGCTGGAGAACCAGGAGTGGCTCCGCTCCAACATTAAGAGCGAACTGTTCGTGGACGCTTACGGCCAGGAAGAGGGACTAAAGGTTCGGGCCGAGACCGATCCTGATGTGATGAAAGCTCTGGAACTGCTGCCCCAGGCGCGCGCCCTGGCGGAGAACGCCCGCAAGGTGATTGCCGAGCGGAATTCGGCGATGCCGGTGTCGCGGTAAACAGTTCCCAGTACCCGGTTCTCAGTTCTTGGCAAAGCAATGGCAAGCGACTCTTGTTGAGAACTGAGAACTACTTGAGTCCTCGCCCCAAAAGCCCTAAAGTATTGGCAGCACGCCTGCGGAGGCGCCGGTCTGCCCTCGGCTACCATCCCCCAACTTGGACCTTGGATTCCGGCGGCGCTGGTTGCGATCGCTGCTGGAGTGCAGGATTGGCGTTACCGGAGGATCCCCAACTGGTTAACCGTATCGGGGTTCGCAGCGGGTGTCGCGGTTAACGTGGCGCTTTTTGGATTCACGGGGATGAAGTCGGCCTTGCTGGGGGCGGGACTGGGCCTGGGAGTGCTTTTGCCCTTCGTCCTGCTGCGGAGCCTGGGAGCGGGCGACTGGAAACTGGCGGGCGCATTAGGAGCATGTCTGGGACCAAGAGACCTGAGCGCGGTGCTGATGGGAACAATCCTGGTAGCGGGCATCATGGCCCTGGGTATCGTGATCTGGAAACGACGGCTGCTGCAGACACTGCAGAACATTGGACATCTGCTCGCGGCTCTCTTTCGACTGCGGATGCCGGGCGGGGAGGTTTCGCTGGACAGTTCTCAGTCGACGAAGGTGCCATTTGGTGTAGCGATGGCTGCGACTGTGCTCATCCTCGCGGCGGGACGGGCCGCAGGCAGGTTGTGAGCTGGCATGTCGAGAATCGCACCCAAACTGACGGCAACCGAGGGTATGGAAATCGCTGAAGCCGCTCTCGTCTTCCCGGTCTTGTTCATGTTGCTGCTGGGGATCGTCTGGTTCGGCCGGGCTTTCCAGGTTTACGCAACTATGTCGCAAGCTGCGCAACAGGGAGTCGCCCTCGCCGCGCGTCCAGTGTGCGCAACCTGCACCCCCGGCACCGGCACCTGGACCGGCACCAGTTTCCCGGGCGATGGAGCGGTCGAGAACGCAATCTTAGCCACAACGGATGCTGCCCGCCTTGATCGCAGTCAGATGACGCCTGCAACGCTTACTATGTCCGCTTGCACGGCACCTCCGGCACCTCCGGGTGGCGGCTGCTCGACCAGTCCGGGAGGATACTTTACGATCTGCAGAGCCGTGCAATTGAATCCCGCCTCGACTCCCCAGCAGTGCGGAACCGTAGTTGGATTCCAGTACGCATTTCAATTCAATCTTCCGTTCACGTCATTGAACATGCGGCCCATCACGCTAAAAGCCCAGGCACAGAGCCGGATGGAGAATTAAATGTCTCGCTTGACCGACATCGCGAGAGGAACAGAGGCCTCGGCCCTAGTCGAGTTCGCGATCACTGTGCCTCTGCTCGTGGTCTTCATTGTGGGCATCTACGACTTCAGTGCCGCCTACAATCAGGAGCAAAAGCTGGAGCATGCCGCGCAGACCGGTGCCGTGATTGCGGCCGCCCAGCCGCGAACCGACATTTACAATGGCAATGCCAGCCCTGATTCTCTTAAGCCAGTGGTGGAGGTTGTTTTCAATTCTCTGGCAACGAACAATGTACTTCCACTCGCGAATCAGTCCCCTTGCGCCGCAGCTTCTTCCAGTGTCACCCCTACCGGGTTGGTTTGGACCTATCAGATCAGCGGATGCCCCGACCAGTTGACGATCGTGATCAACTCCGCAGCCGTGCAGGCCGGGCCTCCGGCAACCGTGGGCACCAGCGTTACTGTCACTTACCCGTACCGCTGGCGCTTCAACAGCGCGATTCAGCTTTTGTTCCCCGCGAACTATTCGGCCATCACCGACCTGACCGAGACGGCCACGGTTCACAATCAGCTATGAGAAGTAGGCGGCGTTTCCGGACCAGCGGAACTCGAAGGAGCGAGCAAGGAATTGTCATTGTCATGGTCGCCGTGTTCCTACTGTTTGTGGTGGGCGCGATCGCAGCTCTTGCCATTGACCTGGTGACCATCTATACGGCGCGCAGCGAAGCTCAACTCGCCGCCGATGGCGCTGCGCTCGCCGCAGCACGCGTAATGGCCAACTCGGGAATGACCACCGACCCGGACGATACAGATCTTGCTTCTGATGCTACGACAAATCTCGCCACCACCATCGCGACGGCTGTAGCAACCGGCAACAAGGTCGGGGGGAGCAATCTCACCTCCGGAGAGATCGCGGTCACCTTCCCCAACCAGGGGACGTCAGAGTTTCGGACCAACCCGCAGGTACGAGTGCAAATCACCAGAACCACTCTCCCGACCTTCTTTGCCCGAATCTGGGGACGCACGCAAGCAGAGGTAGGCGCTACCGCCACCGCAGAGGCCTACAATTCTTCCGGTACTTCTTCCCTCGGGGTGGCGCCACGACCGGTGGCGCCGAGCTGCGTGAAGCCCTTCCTGCTGCCCAACATGGACCCGACCAAGCCGAGTGCCCCGACGGATCCCACCACTCGCATTTTTGATCCTTCCACCGGCGCTATCGTTGCCACTCCGACGTTGTTAGGCTGGAGCAATGTCGCCATCGCGCCGAAGTTTCGTCCGGCAGACACTGCTCCACCGTTGAACTTGCGCGTTTGGAGGTTTTACGCCGGCGCTCAAAGCAGCTTCCCTGCTCCGACCCAGTCTCTTCCCACGTGCAGCCTCACTCTCGGCACCGACTATGAGAAGAGCATCGCCGGTTGCGTAGACACGCCGATCGCGTGCGGAGCCACCGTGAATTTGGACTTGTCTTTTAGCGCAAGTCGAAATCAGGAGACCGCCGATGCAATCAACTGCCTGAGCCATGCGGTTGCCGGTAATGGCGACACGGTTGACATCTCGCCGCCGAACGTGGCGTTTCAGTTTCAGGTCGGAGATGACAATCCGATCGCCGCCGATCCCGCGATCAAGGGAAAGGATGTGCTGGTCAGCGATTCCCTTATTACGGTGCCGATCTTCGATCATTCAAGCTGGAATCCCACCGCTCCGCCGTCCAGCGTCATGATCATCGGCTTTGCGCAACTCTTCGTAAATCCGAATGGGAACGCCAGTCCAACCACCGGATTAATCAGGACCACCATCGTCAATCTCGCTGGTTGCGGCACAAACGCAACGGGCCAACCTATCACCGGTAACGGTGTGTCTCCGATCGCCGTTCGACTTATTGCACCGTAATCCAGCTCTCAGCTTTTGGCTCTCTTCTCGCTCCCAGGCCTTATCTCAACTGGTGACGTCAGAGACGAACCTGTGTTCATGAGTTGCAGCCTGAGAATTTGTGTTGCGAATCGTCGGTTACTTGAGAGCTGACACCTGCGTCACCGCACCGTCAGGATGGCCTTCTGTAGCGTGCGCCCGCGGTTGTTCCCGACGAAGATGAAGTTGTAGCGCGAGCCGTTCAGGAGCGTGGCTAAAACCTCTCGGGCTGGAGCTGGGCCCAGTTCTGCTGCCACTTCTTCGCTCTCCGCTCCCGCGGGAATCGCGATGTCCGCGCCGGTTTGTTTCTGCACCTCGAATAATATCTGGGCGAGGGTCGCACGGTCCGCGTGGATGCGGAGCAGGCCGTTGCGGAAAGTCACCTCCAGCGGAGGCTTCGGCGGCTCGGCGGGTGGAGCCTCCGCGGCTGTCGGGGCCAACGCCGCCTCCGCAGGGATCACCGGAGCGGGCGCGGACCCAACCTTGAGCATGACTGCGTTGCGGATAGAGAACATCTGGTAGGTCTGAGGCGAAACCAGGTCGAGCACGATGCGGGTTACGGGCGGATTCGCGGCAAACAATCCAGCACGAATCGCTTTGAGAGCTCCGCGATTCACGTTCACAGTGCGCAGTTCTGGCGCAGGGAGGGCGCCGGGAAAATCGACGATGATGCGGTCAGGTCCGGTGATCACTTGAGTCTGCGGCGCAACCGGCGCAGACGTCTGTATCTCGACTTCAATCGCTTGTCCGCTGCCCAGGACGGAAATGTGCTGCACCCGCGTTTGCGCGGAGAGCGGCGCTAGTATGAAGGCCCCCGCCGCCAGCAGGCACCCGCAGCCGGACCGGAAAGTCATAAACGACCTGAAGTAAGTCTAGCAGCGAGCAGGCGGCGGATTGCTACCCGGAAGTCGTAGCCCTTTTTCTTCCTGAGGTGCCGACCCTGCTACGGGTACGAGTCATCTCGATCCGGTGAATTCGAACTGGGCGGCGTTCGCCTGCCGATAGCGCCAGGCCACCACTGCCAGTCCGGAAGTGAGCAGCACCAGTGTTGTCGGCTCGGGAACCGTCGGAGGCTTGTGATGATGATGGCATTTCTTGTCGACATCACCCGGTTTGCAGAGACGATGGGGGACGGGTACACCAAATTCGACATAGGGAAAATGGAACCCGCCCGCGAAGAGCTCTGGGGCACTCGGCGGAATGGCGTCGGCGCCAGGCAGGTCGGGCCGGACACTCAAGAAATGGAACGGCAAAGACGGGCCGATCGCGGCGATGTCGGCGACCGGCTGGTCGAGAACATTCGCGGTGGGCTCTTCGTCGGAGACGTCCGGTTGGGGCGTTTCCGAGACCTGGTTCCCGCAGCGGGTTCGGGCGGTGATCTTGCCGTCCGTGAGCAGCAGTTCTGCCGCGAGCAGGCGCACTTTTCTGCGGGTCCAGAAAATGCGATTGCGAATCCGGTAGGAGAGATACACCTCACGGGCGTGGCCGGCGCGAACTAATCGCGCCCGGCTGAAATCGAAGCCCCCGAAGTGCCGGCGGACCACGTAATCGCGAGCGGCAATTTCACGAAACTCGCCGACACTGCGTACACCACCCGGAATCACCGAATAGGGATACGTTTCCTGCCCGGGCGGGGCCACATGGACTACGCGGGCGTGGGGCATCAGGCTCAGGTTGCTGCGCACATCGCCGCGAGTCCAGAAGGACTCCGGCAGCAGGGTGAAGGTGTGCAGGGTCGGGAGGCCGAGGAAACGTCCGGCGCGTTGCCAGCACGCGCTGGCCAGGAGGAGCGCCACAGCGGCCGTGATCAAAGCTCGACGGATCCGCAGGCGCCGCCGGTACCACTTCCGCTTCCTGCGGACCGGCTTTCCGTCAAAATCGTCGTTCAAAAGCACTCCTACCGACACCAAGGTCTCGGGTTGGCAGTGGGAGAGCCGGACACGGTAAAGCAACCAGACTTCCAAACCCGAAGCGACAAAGTGCGTTGATCCGGGTACTTAGCCCCCGGCAAACGAGACATCGTAACAGGACTGTGAAAGGAGGTTCATACCACGAACGAGCTATTGCATCCCCCGGACGTAGGAAAAAACGCTCCCTTGTCACCGGACTGTAACGGAACACGAATAGGATCTCCTTCATCATGCCCGTCTCCATCACCAAGCGCGCTAGGGGAACTGGGCGAAGTGTTGCCATCCTGGCAAGAGCGGCTGCCCCAAAGACATCGAGGCCCTCGGCCACCAAGTCGACGGTCGCTATGTACGGGCTCACGATTTTTCTGGGTGCCTTTCTTCTGTTCCAAGTGCAGTTGATTTTGGGCAAATTCGTGCTTCCCCGCTTCGGCGGCGGACCTTCGGTCTGGAGCACGTCTCTGCTCATCTTTCAGTTACTGTTGCTCGGCGGCTATGGATACGCCGCTGTGCTGACCGGTCGATTCACGCGGAGAGCGCAGAGCCGGATTCATGTGGCTCTGCTGTCGCTGTCCGCGCTGTTGCTCGCTGGCGCCGCATGGAAGTGGCATTCGCCGATCCTGCCTTTGGGAACTGCTCCGCCCACGGCTGACCACAGCCCGGTACTTCAAATTTCGCTATTGCTGCTGACCGCAGTGGGCATCCCCTGTTTGCTTCTTTCCGCGACCAGCCCCCTTCTGCAGAGATGGTTCCTTGACACGAGCGGAGGTTCTTCGCCTTATCGCTTTTACGCTCTTTCGAATCTCGGGTCGATGCTCGGATTGCTGAGCTACCCATTCGGCGTGGAAAGGCTCCTTCGACTTTCCGTGCAGGCATGGTTGTGGGGAGGGGTCTATGTCGTTTACCTGTTAACCACGGCGATCTGCGCGTTGCTGCAACGACAGGATCGCTTGGGCGCTGCTAACGTGATCCCGTTGGCGCGGCGCGGCAAAGAAGCAGCCGCTCCTCTACCAAGAGTCCTCTGGCTCGCTTTGAGTGCGTGTGGCTCGATCATGCTGCTGGCGACAACGAATCTCGTTTGTCAAGAGGTCGCGGCAATTCCCTTGCTGTGGGTTGTGCCACTCAGCTTATATTTGCTTTCTTTCATTCTCTGTTTCGATCACCCGCGTTGGTACCGGCGTGAAATTTTTCACCCTCTTTACCTGGCCCTGGCACTACTTTCGCTTCACAACCTTCCCGGCTTCTTCAACCTGACGATCCTCTGGCCCCTGGCAATCTTCTGCGCGACTCTTTTCGCTGTCTGTATGCTTTGCCATGGGGAGTTAGCTCGGCTGAGGCCGGAGCCGCGATCACTCACCGGGTATTACCTGATGATCAGCGCGGGCGGGGCGCTGGGCAGCGCCTTTGTCGTACTGGTTGCGCCGCATCTTTTTGATCGTTTCTGGGAATTCCAGATCGCACTCCTCGGGTGTGCTGTGCTGCTCGGAGTGGTGCTGGTCCGTGACGAGGCCTCGTGGCTTCGGAGGTTTGCGGCGGGTCCGCTCGTGTTTGCGGCAGGCGCCCTGGTGTTGCTCATCGGTGCGTACGTTTATACCGACACGCTTCGCAGCAGCGAGGGAGAGGGCAACATCGTCGTCTGGCGTGCACGCAACTTCTTCGGGGTGAAGGCGGCGTTGCGTCTGGATCCTGGCCTGACCCTAGTGCATGGAGGCACGATCCACGGCATGCAGATCGCCGATCCCGCGTATCGTGACGAGCCGACGACATACTCCAGCCGCCAAAGCGGGATTGGCCTGCTCATTGAGACCTATCCGATCCGCACGCTGGGAGGCAGGCTACGGATTGGGGTAATCGGCATGGGCGCCGGCACTCTGGCAGCCTACGGTCGAGCCGGCGACGTCGTTCGTTTTTACGAAATCGATCCTGAAATCGCCGGGCTTTCCCAAGGCGCGAATCCGATGTTCACATTCGTCAAGGACTCGCCGGCGAAGATCGAAACCGCTATTGGCGACGGCCGCATCGTACTGGAGCAGGAACTTGCCCATACCGGGGGTCAGAAGTTCGACATCCTGGCGGTTGACGCCTTCAGCGGAGATGCCATCCCGGTTCACCTGCTTACGCGTGAAGCCTTGGGAATCTACCTTCGGCATCTGCGAGGGCCGCGGTCGGTCATCGCATTTCATGTGACCAACCGATCGATCGATCTTCGGCCTGTGGTAGCGGCTCTGGCTAGCGAATACCATCTGGCCAGCCTTGAGATCCATCCGCTGCAGGTCGGAGACTGGATTCTATTGTGCCCGGATCCCGCGACGCTGGCGAATCCGGCCCTGACCGCTACGGGACACCCTATCGAGCTGACCGGCTCTCCCTTACTGTGGACTGACGATTACAGCAACCTCTACTCCTTGTTTAGAAGCTGGTAGGCCGTAGCCCGAGCGGCTTTTCCTATCGCGGTTTTGCGTTGCAGCATTGGTGCAAGTTCCCGGGATCGTTGCATCTTGACGGGCGACTCCCGCGGGAACAGAATACTTCCCCTCGGTTCTCTCCCGTACCGACATGGCCTCCGGGAGAGAAGGGTGAACACCAATGAAAATCAAGAGAGTTTGCTTGGCGGTCACACTGTTTGTGACCATGATTGCGATCGGTCACACGTCCGCCGCCTGCACCAACGCCAACCTGGTGGGGGTGTGGGGATATCAAGTGGGCGCCGCGGTTGGTGCCTTCACGGCCGATGGCAATGGGCACCTCACTGGATCGCAGACAGTGAGTGAAAACGGCGTCATCGGAACACAAACTTACACCGGCACCTATTCGATATTGGCGAATTGCACCGGCAGCCTTACTGTCAGCTTCATGGGCGGCGGCAGTTCAACCTCGAACTTTGTGCTCGACGACGCGAAGAAGGGCGCCCAGGTCATCAACACCGATAGCGGCGCGGTCGCCCAAGGTTTCACCCTCGCACAGGGGGTGGTCACCTGCGGCTTGACCGGGAAAAAGGCGACCTTCGCTTCCAATCTGTTCGGGAAAATTGTGGGAGTGGGTCCGGTGGCGTACGTTGCCCAGGTGATTCTCGATGGTAAGGGAAAAGTTACCGGCAGCGGAACCTTCGACGTGAACGGGACGATTGTCCCGGCCCCGATTACAGGGACCTATACCGAGAAGGGGGATTGTACCGGAACGCTGAAGATCACGCCCTCGGGCCTTGGCACAACGAACTTCACTTTCGTCGTCGTCAACGTGGGGAAGGAAATTCTGCTGCTTGAGACCGATAGCAACACGATTGTTGCCGGGAATATGCAGAAGTAGCGACCTGGTAGTGCCAGGTCCAGAGGCCAATCGAAAGACTCTCGGCGGACCGCGAATTGGGACCCGCTTTTCAGGTTGGTGTCAGCTGGTAGTAGCAGATGGGAACCCTAGCCGGCGTCGTCGGCTTGTGTACTGACCGGCCGCTCACCAAAGTAAGCATGGTCAATCGAAAACGAATTTGACTTCCGAGGCAACTCTGGCCTAGCCTAATAATTCTTAGTACCTAAAGCCCACGATGATCACGCGGCGACGACAGTTTCGATTCGGGTGGGCTGGCTACGTCGCCCTGCTCGCCGTCCTGGCGATCACCGCCAGTGTAGCTACTCGTACGTTCCATGGAAGCATAGCCTCCCCAGGCGCTTACGATGGTTCTGCAAACGCTAAGCACCAGCTTCTGGATACGGACGCGTTTGTCGTGGTGGATCCGGTTCCGCAATTGACTATGCTTCTTCCGGTTGCGGCCCCCCATGCACCTCCACTGGAGCCGCCATACCACCCCGTTGAATTCATCGAGCCTCTTTCAAACCGTCCCCCACCTTCTGTTTCCTCCCTGTAAGCGGCAACCCCAATCGATTCATTGCTTCTGGGCGTGCGTAATGGGTTCCTTTCCGACCATGGGAACTGCCAGTCGCTGACGACCTCAGAAGCCCGCTTTCGGTTCATCCGAGGAGAGGGTCCACATGAAGGAGACCGTTGTAGTTGTGATCTTGTTATTTGGAAACCTGTCGTTGCTCGATGCCTCGACCAAGCAATCACCGGCCAGGACGTATCTCGACGGCACGGTGTTGCGAGTGGAGAAGCACGACACAAGTCCCAGCACTGGAGGACAGAACCCCAGTGATGCGCCTCTAGCCGATCCGGAAACGTATGCCTATGACGTCTCAGTCCGGGTGAATTGCGGGACGTACGTGGGCAGGTATGAGTCTTGGTATGACTACGTGCCTCCGGTCTTGTCCCCAACACAGAAGATCCAGTTGCGGTTAACGCGCAGCCTGATGTACGTCAACGTGCCCAATCAAAAAGAAGTTGAGCTGAGCATCGTCAGCCGGCATGTGGAACGTGGGCCGTGCGCCGAAGTCAAGAATTAAGTTTCGGCGCGGCGTTGACAGAACAAAAAAAGCTGACTCAGAACAGCCGTCATCGCCCGCCGGTTTCTTCAGAACTCCCGGTTGGAAGGGAGGTGCCAATGAAAATCTGACAAAACGAAGGAGACATCGCACATGAGGCAAGTGGGAATGGTGTGTCTTGCGGTTGGCTTGATGATCACAGCGGGACTTGGTCAAAGCACAGGGAAGTCTGTTTCTTCCAAATCCCGAAAAAACACAACCAATGTCACGTCTCGACTGGAACAGATGGAGAAGGCACTTGAGGCGCAACAACAGCAAATTACGCAAATGCAGGATCAACTGAAAAATCGTGACTCGCAGATTGAGCAATTACAGCAACAACTAACCCAAACTCAGGCATCGGCCAGCAAGGCGGAACAGGATGCCCAGGAGGCGGCAAAGAAGGGTGTCCAACCGGAGCAACTGTCTTCGGTGCGGCAAGACGTTACCGACCTAAAGGACGCGGCGACGAACTCGGCTCTGGCGCTCCAGGAAACGCAGAAGACGGTCAGTGGACTCGGCAGCCCTCTGGCAATTCACTTCAAGGGCATCACGATTACGCCGGGCGGATTTCTGGCGGCAGAAACTGTCTATCGGAACCGCGCATTGGGGGCCGATATCAACACTCCGTTCAACAGCCTGCAGATGCCGGGAAGCGGTCAGAATTCCGTATCGGAATTCTACGGATCAGGACGGCAGTCCCGGATCACTCTGCTTGCCGAGGGGAAGTTGAACGACGCGAAGCTGAGCGGGTACTACGAGGCTGATTTTCTCTCGTCCGGCACCACGTCCAACAACAACCAGAGCAACAGCTACACCATGCGCCAGAGGCAGTTGTGGGCGCAGGCTGCTTACCACGACTGGACCGTCACCGGCGGCCAGATGTGGAGCCTAATCACGGAGACCAAGAATGGGGTGGACAACCGCACGGAAGCGCTGCCCATGACTATCGATGCGCAGTATACCGTCGGATTCAGCTGGGCGAGGCAATTCGGCCTGCGCGTCGCGAAGAGCTTCAACAAGCGCGTTTGGTTGGCGGCTTCTCTGGAGAATCCGCAGACGACCTTTGCCGCGCGCGGAAATGCCGCGAACTTTGCGCTCGGCGGGCCGGGCAACGGCGGCGGGCTCTACAACGCCACTGCCAACTACTCGTTCAACGCGACGCCAGACGTCATCGCCAAGGCGGTGTTTGAACCGGGCTTTGGACACTACGAAATCTTCGGCGTCTTCAGCCGATTCCGTGATCGAGTCTATCCCTGTGCGGAACCGCCTGCAGACTTGAACCTGTGCAATGGCGGCGTCAGCTCGACTCAAGGCGCGTTCAACGATTCGAAAAACGGCGGCGGCATTGGCGCTAATGCGCGCGTAACGTTCCACAAGCAAATTGATTTCGGAGTTCACTTTCTAGGCGGAAACGGGGTGGGCCGATACGGGACCGGCGGGTTGCCCGACGCGACCGTCCATGCCGATGGCACGCTGGCGCTGCTCCGCAGCTATCAAGGGCTGGGAACTCTGGAATGGCATAAGCCGCGGTTCGATGTGTACTTCAACGCGGGCGGGGAATACGTGTCACGCAATTGGCAAATGGACACGGTCTCCAACAAGGCGGTTGGTTACGGTTCGCCGCTGTTCGACACGACAGGTTGCTACGCCGAGACGCTGCCGGGCAACAGTGGTTTTGCTTTCGGAGGACTGTCGAACTGCAATGCCGATACCCGCAACCTGATCGAGGGCACGTTTGGGTTCTGGGTGCGCTTGTACAACGGTCCACGCGGAAAATTGCAATTCGGGCCGCAGTATTCCTATGTGACCCGCAACACGTGGACGGGAACAGGCGGCGACCCGCATGGCGTCGACAACCTTGTCTTCACGTCTTTCCGCTACTACTTGCCGTAGCTTGTGCGGACCCTCGCCCTCGGGTGTTCTCTCTCCTTTTGCGAACGGGGGCGAGGGATTTTTTGGAACAGGAGCGTCACCATGAAGTTGAAACACCGATATATCGTTGCTTCGTTGGCACTTCTATGCCTGCTCGTGTTTACAGCTGCGCGCGTTTTTATCAAGAAGGCGCACGCGAGCCAACCACGGGAGCGGGAGTCGCGCGTGGCCGCGGTTGTGCTAGCAAAGCGAATACCACTGGAGAATTCTCTGCGGCTCTCCGGAGAGTTCCGGCCCTATCAGGAGGTAGACGTCCACGCCAAAGTCGCAGGGTACATTCGTCACATTTATGTGGACGTGGGGGACAAGGTGAAAGAGGGGCAGACCCTCGCCATTCTCGAAGTGCCTGAGCTCAATGCGCAAGTTGCTGGGGCCGAGGCTGACATCCAGCGCAGCAAGGACGCAATCCGGCGGGCGGAAAACGATCTGCGCCGCGCCCAATCGTCCCACTCCGCGGCCCACGCTGCCTATACACGTCTGAAACAGGCCTCCACTGCCCGGCCCGGCTTGATTGCGGAGCAGGAATTGGATGACTCGTTTGCCAGCGACCAGGAGTCAGAAGCCCAGGTGGGGAGCACGCAAGCGGCGCTCGCCGAAGCGCAGAGCGAACTGAATGTGGCCCTGGCGAATCGCGAGCACTACGCCGCGCTCGAAGCCTACTCGCGCATTACCGCTCCGTTCACGGGAGTCGTGACCCGGCGCGATGCTGACACAGGCGCTCTGATTCAGGCAGGCACATCCTCCAGCACGCAGGCCCTGCCTGTCGTCCGCCTGGCCCAATATTCCCGTCTCCGCCTGGTCGTTCCGGTACCGGAATCGGCAGTGCCCGACCTGCATTTTGGCGAGACGGTCAGCGTGCGAGTCCCCTCTCTCAATCGGACGTTTAAAGGGACAATTGCGCGCTTCGCCGATGCTCTGAGCGATGAAACACGCACCATGCACACCGAAATTGACGTTGAGAACGCAGATGGAACTCTGGTCAGCGGAATGTATGCCGAGACGGTGCTCGATCTGAAACACTCGCAAGACACCCTGACGGTTCCAATCCAGGCTCTGAGGCGCAATGGCGACAACGGCGAAGTGATGCTGGTCCGGGCCGACGGCACGGTTGAAGCGAGATCGGTAAAAGTCGGTGCGGAGGGTAACGACCGAATCGAAATTGTCTCTGGCTTGTCGAGCGGCGACCGCGTGATCGTCGGCAATCTGAGTGAATTCCAGGCCGGGGAAAAGGTCGAGCCCAAGCCGATCAGCGAACCAAGCCCTTCCGGGGAGGATCAGTTCTGATGTCCGGTTTCGCCATTCGCAATCCCTATTTCATCATCGTCTGTTGCTTGATCGTTGCTATCGTCGGAGGAGTAACTCTGGTCCGCATGCCGGTGGACCTGTTTCCACCGATCAATATTCCGGTGGTGGTGGTGGCGACGTTCTATTCCGGGATGCCTCCGGAACAAATCGAAACCGACATCACTGGACGCTTCGAGCGCTTCTTCACCCTGGGTAGCAATATCGATCACATCGAATCACGCTCCCTGCCTGGCGTGAGCCTGATCAAGATCTATTTTCAGCCCGGCACCGATCCCGACGCTGATCTGAGCGAGATTTCGAACCTGGCGATGGCGGACCTGCGCAAGCTGCCGCCGGGCACGCTTCCGCCGGTGGTTCTGAAATTCGACGCGTCCAGCTTGCCGGTTTGTCTGATCACGCTCAAGGGCGAAGGACTCAACGAAACGAGGCTCCGCGACCTCGGCCAGTATGACGTACGCAACCAAGTGGCGAACGTTCCCGGGGCCTCCGTCCCTCAGCCGTTCGGCGGCCGATATCGCCAGATCATGGTGTACGTGGATCCGCTGAAGCTGGATGCTCACCAACTCAGCGTGATGGACGTGGTGCGCACGGTGAACGACAGCAATCTGATTCTTCCCGCGGGTGATGTCCGCATCGGGCCGATCGACTACAACCTCTACACCAACAGTCAACTACCCACGACTTACGAGATCAATCGTCTGCCTCTCAAGACCGTAAACGGCGCCTCAGTTCTAGTGGAGGACGTGGGCCAAGCGCAAGACGCGCATGAAATTCAGACCAATGTTGTTCGCGTCGACGGCCAAAACTCAGTGTACCTGCCCATTCTGAAACAGGGTGGCGATACGAACACCATCGCTGTCGTGGACGGGATCAAGAAGGCAGTCGCAGGCCTGACGGATGTGCCCAAGCAACTCATCGCTAAGGTTGTGTTCGACCAGTCGATCTTCGTTAAGAACGCGATCGAGAATCTTCTCCATGAAGGTGGGATCGGACTGATTCTCACCGGACTCATGATCTTGCTCTTTCTCGGCAGCATGCGGGCCACGGTGGCTGTTTTTCTGTCGATACCGCTGTCCGCGCTCGCGGCCTTTCTGGCCATCAGCGCGGGCGGCGGCACGGTGAATACGATGGTTCTCGGCGGATTGGCTCTCGCGTTTTCCCGGCTGATCGACAACTCCGTTGTAGTGCTGGAAAACATCTTTCGCCACTTGGAAGACGGCGAGTCGCCCGCCGTGGCAGCCGAGAAGGGAGGGCAGGAAGTATCGCTGGCCGTCCTGGCGGCCACGCTCACGACTGCGATCGTCTTTTTTCCGGTGGTGTTCCTGAGCGGTGTCAGCCGGTTTCTGTTCACGGCTCTTGCCCTGGCAGTGGTTCTATCGCTCGCGGCTTCCTACCTGGTCGCAATGACCGTGGTGCCGCTGTTCTGCGCCAAGCTGATCAAGGGCGACCATCTCGTGGAAGAGCACAAAGTCGCCGATCAGGGGATAGGCCGCTGGGAAAAAATATTTGACCGCTACTTTGACAAACTGCTCCATCGTTACGATCACACCTTGGGCCGCGCACTTCTCCGGCCAGCGGCAACCACGATTGGACTGGCGGGCGTCTCCATCCTCTGTTTCTCTCTCTATCCGCTGATGGGGGTAGCCTACTTTCCTCGGACGGACCCAGGACAATTCGTGATTAATCTCAAGGCTCCGTCGGGCTCCCGGCTGGAGCTTACTGAAGACTATGTCAAGCAGGTTGAGAAGCTGATCCGTGAAACCGTGCCGGCAAACGAACTGGGCATGATCGTCTCCAATATTGGCGTTACGCCAGGTTTTTCCTCGATCTACACACCCAACTCAGGCCAGCACACGGCCTTCATCCAAGTCAGCCTGAAAGACGGTCACAAGGTTGGCAGTTACGAGTACATGAATCTCGTCCGCACGGCGATGCGCAGCGAGACTCCACAACTCAGCCCGTACTTTCAATCAGGAGGCCTGGTGGATTCAGTCTTGAATCTCGGCCTGCCAGCTCCCATTGACGTGCAAATAAGCGGAATGAATCTCGAGAAGACCTATGCCGTTGCCGCACAACTGGGCAGCCAGATCAGTCGCCAAAAAGGGGTGAGCGACGTCCTCATCCCGCAAGATATCGACTATCCCGCGCTTCGCATCAACATTGACCGAGAGCGCGCCAGCCTAGTTGGCTTGAGCCAGAAGGAAGTGGTCGACAACGTCATTACCGCCCTGACCTCAAACCAGATGATCGCGCCCAGCTACTGGGTCGATCCGAAATCCGGCAACGACTATCTGCTGACCGTGCAGTATCCGGAAGACGAGGTACACAATCTGAACGACCTGAAGCAAATTCCGATCCGTGCATCGGGCGGTCAGCGGCCGACGCAACTCGACAGTGTCGCTGACATCAAGCCAGTCGAGTCTCCGACCGAGGTGGATCACTATCAACTGCGGCGGGTGATCGACGTTTACGTCGCGCCATCCAAAGAAGACCTGGGAGACTTAACTGCAGCGATCGACGGCCTGATCAAGAAGATCAATCTTCCGGCGGGCGTACACGTTGATCTGCGTGGTTCCGTGCAGGGAATGCGCTCCTCCTTTAAGAGCTTCGGCATTGGATTGATTCTTTCCATTGTGCTCGTCTACCTGGTTCTCGTCGCGCAGTTTGCGTCGTTCATCGATCCGTTCATCATCTTGCTCGCAGTCCCTCCCGGACTGGCGGGCGTGCTTTTATTCCTGCTGGTGACCGGGACCACGCTGAACATTATGTCGCTGATGGGAGTGGTCATGATGGTGGGCATTGTGACGTCCAACAGCATTCTGATTGTGGAATTCGCACGTCAACTGCGCGCCCGGGGAATGTCTCTGACAGAAGCCACCGCGACCGCTTCGCGATTACGTCTCCGCCCCGTGCTCATGACATCGCTGGCGACCCTGCTGGGCCTGATCCCAATGGCGTTGAAGCTGGGCACGGGCGCAGAAGCGTACGCCCCGTTGGCCCGCGCCATCATTGGCGGCTTGCTAGTTTCCGTGGTGGTCACGGTCTATCTGGTTCCAGCAGCCTACCTATGGATCCATCGTGAAGAAGAAGAGACTGCTCCCGAGGTGACCGCGTGAATCGCAGGCTCGCGCTATTCCTCGTCCTTGGGTCTGCGATCGGATTGGGGCAATCAGGAGTAGTTGTTCAGGCCTTTCCTGACACGCCACGGGAGCAATCGGCGGCGGCCGGTGCAGGGTCACAGCAGTCGGCACCGCCAGCAGCGACCGGGGAGACGCAGCGGCCGCGCCTTCGTTTGACTCTCAAACAAGCAGAAGACCTCGCGATCAAGAACAATCCGCAGATCACCGGCGCTCGATTGCAGGCCCTCGCGGCGCATCAGGTGGTTCGTGAACAGCGTTCCAACTATTGGCCAACTGCGACTGCGAACCTGACCGCGGTCGATTCGTATGACGACAGCCGGATCACGGCGGGTGGATTGAACAATCCGATCATCTTTGAGCGCGCCGCCGGAGGCGCAACCGTCAGCCAGCAAATTACCGACTTCGGCCGTACCCGGAATCTTGTTGCCAGTGCGAATTTTTCGGCCAAAGCGCAGGATCAGGACGCGTTGGCGACGCGGCAGCAGATTCTGCTGGCCATCGACCAGGCCTTTTTCAATGTACTGCAGGCGCGGGCGGTGCTGCGTGTTGCGGAGCAAACCGTCACCAGTCGCCAGCTGGTTGTGGATCAAGTTGAGGCACTGGCAAAAAGTAAACTGAAATCCGATCTCGATCTGAGCTTCGCCCAAGTCAATCTGGCGCAAGCAAAGTTGCTCGTGCTGGATGCGCAAAACAACGAGAAATCGGCGCAAGCCAGCATGGCCGCCATCCTCGGTTATGTCGTTCCGCAGGAATTCGATCCGGTGGAGGAAGGCGGCGCGCTCACATCGCCGCCGGGCAACCTCGACGAACTGATCCAGGAGGCCGTGAGCTCCCGTCCGGAACTTCAGGCAATGGATGATGAATACCAATCTGCCAAGAAGCTGAAGACTGCCGAGCGTGACGCCATGTTCCCAAGCATCAGCGCCCTGGCTGCCGTTGGCGGTGCCCCCGTGCGTGACGATCGGCTCACCTCCTGGTACGGAGCTGCCGGTGTGAATATGCAGATTCCCGTCTTCAATGGATTCCTCTACTCCGCGCGTGCCAAAGAAGCCGACCTGCGAGCGCGGGCGGCCCAGGAGCGCCTGATCGACCTGCGCAACCGCATCGCGAAAGATGTTCGCACCAGCTGGCACGACGCCAATACCGCCTACGACCGCTTGGGGGTCACCGATCAACTTCTGAAACAGGCGAACCTTGCCCTGGATTTATCGCAGACTCGCTATACGCTCGGATTGGGATCTATCGTCGAGCTGAGCCAGGCCCAGCTACAGCAAACGCAAGCGGAAATCAGCCAGTCGCAAGCTGGCTACGAGTACCGTCTTGCGCTCGCCGTCTTGCACTACCAGACGACCGGGCTCTAAGAACCGGGGTCCAACACGCCCACTCAGTGCTTTCTCCTCGCCCGGCCTCGCGAAGTGCTTGATTGCCTGCGGTTGTATTCGTACGGTCGAACGTCCCGGAGATTTGGTGTTTGGGAACGGATGCGATGATGACAATCTGGTGGAGCTAGTCGGGATCGAACCGACGACCTCATCATTGCGAATTCTCAACCCTGTCCGAAACAACGCGACACCGAAGAAGTCGGATTGACAGCGACGGGCTGTGTTCATGCGGGCTTGACGATTGTTCCCTACCCTCCGATTGTTCGCGAGCGATACTGCCTGAGATGGCCCGACACGGCTAGGGATCGAAGGGTTACGACACAAGTTACGACACAAAGTTTCGCACGGCTTCGGGGCAGACTGTTACAGGCCATCTGGATACCGTGTGCTGGGCGGACGGGAGGCCAAGTGCCGCTTCCACATAATTTTCAACAATGAATCCAAGATTTGTTTTGTCTCGGGATTCTCCGGGTCGCCCATCGCCCATTGGACCGCCGCTTCGGCCAAGCAGCGGTCGAGAAGTGCGATCGATGTGGCAATGTCTTCCGTCCACTTTTCGGCGCCATCTCTTTCAACCGCTCACAAGATTTCTCCGCTTTCGCAAAGTCTAGTGCGGTGTTAGTAAAGAATCGGGATGGCCAGTGCAGGGTTTCCTCATCAGCGAGGACCTCAAAAAATGCGGCCAGCACACATTCGGAGTCGAGGTCAATTGATCTGAGCCGCCTTTGAACAAAGCAGCTCACTATCGCCCCACCGCTGAAACTGTGCTTGACGCTTCGATGTCTTGGACGATCTCCGCAACCGCACGGCGTAGATCCTTTGGTTCGACTACATCGAAATTGCGCGGGTGAAGCGAACTAATCATGTGTCCGACCTCATCGATAGTGGTCACGGCGGTAAGAAACGGTGGATCTTGTCGAACAAAAAAGGTGTACGAGAACCGGACATGGAAGAAGCGAGCATTGCGATGTTCGGGGAGCGATACTGGTTCACTGTTGGTGCCCTTGGGAAAGATAAGGCTATCGCTGACGACAATGATGACGCGGTCGGCGCTGGGCGGGCCTGTGGTGCATGCGCCGTTGTCGCTGATGACGCTTTCGAGAAATTGGAGAAAGAACTCGCGCGCCTTGGTCCTGCCCGCGAGAGTGTGAACATCAACAGCAGCAGTGCCGAGAGTGTTAGGAATTCCCTGTTGAATTCGGTTCAGATTTGAGGCCGCGTCGGCAGTAGAACGATCGAGCAGGACTTTAAGACGAAGAATGTCGATCGCACTTACGCGAACACAGCCGTCCGAGGGCGCGAGTTGCGACAGGAGCTCGGTCGCTCCGCGCATGCCGTTTTCCATGTAGGGCTGACGAAGGTTATCTAACCTGCTAGGAGTGAGACTGAGTTGCTGGTTGCTGGTTAGGTTGAATACCACATCAATCCGCACGGGCCCGTGGGTCTGGATGGGAATGTATTCGGGGATGGCCGACGGAATGTGGTCGGGGTCTACGAATTCGACCGTGGGAAGATTGCGGTCGATTTCAGGTAAAACGCTTGGCCGATCAGCTTGCATCACTTTGCGCCACACGAAATGTTGTTCGTTGATTGCGTCGTAGGCCACCATGGCTATGCGATAGGTACCAGGGCGGACAAACGCGTATCCATTCCAGACAACCGGCTTGGCATCTGGCGGCATACCTCGCAGATCTGCGCGAAAGTAGTCATAGTTGTGGAACCATCTGCCGCTTTCGTCAGCGATGCGAAGAAGGATATGCCAGTCGCGATGGCGTTCCTTTCCGTTCGCTGGCACGACGGCCTGCACACCTAGGACGAGGCGCTGACTGTAAGTGAGGGTAGGACGGTCGAAGTGAACGCGCCAGTGGGGTGCATGTTGGTCCGGTTCCTCGAACCAAGCGCTTGGAATATTCCGGAGGGTTGATTCCTGAGTTAGCGCGTGGAGAGAAAACGATAGCACGCACGTAACGCAAAGGGTGAATCCCCGGAGCAATGCATGGAGCTGCTGATCGAGGCTGATGTTCACGCCCATGATTTCTCTTTCAGCAGCATTCTAGGCTTTCCCCAACCTGCAAGCGTGAGCAAACCGTCGGGGCATTAGGGCCAATGTGGGATTGCGGAACAGGACAACGGTTGTAAGCCGGCGTTTTCACTCATTCACCCACGATCAGAGTGTCCCACCGGAGCGGGACCACGTGAGGCTTGAGGCGAAGCGGGCGGCTCTGAACTCCCTTTCGAGTGGGCAGGCAGAAAGCGCAAATTTAAGGGGTGAGGCGAAGGGTTGCGACACAAGTTACGACACAAAACGAACTGCTGCCAAAACCGGCTCACCGCAAGTGCTTGAAACGATGGTGGAGCTAGTCGGGATCGAACCGACGACCTCATCGTTGCGAACGATGCGCTCTCCCAGCTGAGCTATAGCCCCACTTGCTTCAAACGCTGGAACATCCACATTTTATCAGCGGCTCCGTATTTCGCCTACCTATCGATGCAAGCGTTCAGAAACATACAGCACATCAAAATTGCTGGACTCGGGTTCAAGGACATTGAGGCTGCGCAAGGGACCGTGCCGCGCCATCGCGATGGCACTTCATTCCCCTGACTGGAGGTTAGGAATGGCACAGCTCAGGATTGTGTTGTTGCTCGCGAGCATGATGGGACTGGCAGGGTTTCTCATCAGCCTGAATGGCTGTGGAAGCACGGCCTCTGGTCCCAATCCCCCGCCGCCCCCCGGCAAGATCAATCATGTTGTCATTATCTTCCAGGAGAACCGCACTCCCGACAATCTGTTCCACGACCCCGTGCTGATCAGCCGGGGTGCCGATATCGCCAGCAGCGGGAAGACTTCCACCGGGCAAACGATCCCGCTGACTCCCGTTTCTTTGATCACCGAATACGATCTGGGGCACAGCCATAAGAGTTTTCTGTCGGAATGGGATCAGGGCGCTATGGACGGCGCAGACCTGGTGAAAGTCAGCTGTCCGCCGGGCAATCCCAACTGCTCTCCGCCGAATCCGCAGTTCCAGTATGTGCAGGCGTCGGAGGTCCAACCTTACTTTACACTTGCGGAAAGGTACACCTTCGGCGATCGCATGTTCCAGACAAATCAGGGACCGAGTTTTCCCGCGCACCAGTACATCGTGTCGGGAACTTCGGCGGTTAGCGAAACGAGCAATTTTGACGTGTCCGAGAACCCCACGAACACCGACGCCGGAAACACAGGCTGCATCGCACCACCTGACACGATCGTGAAGATCATTGACACGACCGACTCGAATCCCGACACGAACGAAACGCAGACCATGTATCCCTGCGTCGAGCATCCCACGCTGACCGACTTGCTGGACGCTAAATCGATCGACTGGAAGTACTACACTCCGGTGCCGGGCTCGATCTGGACGGGTCCGAATGCAATCGAGCATATGTGCGGTCCTAACGCGCCGCCGCCCAACGGAACTGCTTGTGTTGGCGACGAGTGGAACAGCCACGTCGTGATCGGGCAGACACAGGTGCTGACGGACATCAGCAATGGCAAGCTGGCGCCGGTAAGTTGGGTGATACCGACGAACGCAGCTTCTGATCACGCACACGGCACGGACGGCTCCGGGCCTTCGTGGGTGGCCTCGGTGGTGAATGCCATCGGCACGAGTCAGTACTGGAAGGATACGGCGATCATCATTACCTGGGACGACTGGGGAGGCTGGTACGATCACGTGCCGCCACCTTCAATTCACAACTCTTACGAATACGGGCTGCGAGTGCCTCTCATCGTCGTTTCCCCTTATGCCAAGGCGGCTTACATCTCGCATGTGACTCACGATTTCGGCAGCATCTTGAAATTCATCGAGAAGGTGTATGGACTGGGAGAGATCGACCCTTCGGTCGGATATGCTGACTCACGCGCGGATGATCTTTCGGATTGCTTTGACTTCAACCAGACGCCGTTGCCGTTCACACAGATTGACGCGCCTTTGAATGCGCAGTATTTCCTGAACGATAAGTCTCCGCCGGAAGGGCCTGACGACGACTAGGAAGCAGCCAAACTACGCGTCTTGCTGGAAGGTCTCGACCGCAGGGACGGGTGTAGCAGCAATCAGAGGCGAAGTCTCGACCTCGGTCCTGGGTACCAGTTCGCCAGTCTGGAAGGCCTTGTTTGTACGGTAGGCCCACAACAGTCCGGTTCCATATACCGCTGCACCGATCAGAAACTGCAAGCCGAGCTGCCGATAGTTGTGGGGAATGAACCACTGCTTCAACAACAGGAAGGTAGTGGCCAGCGGGATGGTCAACAGGAAGGGCAGGACGTAGGCTTCGCGAAGATAGGTCCAGACGCGAATCCCCAGCAACCTTGAGACGTGGCGCGGCATGAAATAGATCGTGCTCAGAGCCAGCGGGATGGCCGTACCGACGGCGTCGCCGACGATCCCGAATCGCGGGATGAGAGCAATGCTGAGGATCAGGTTCGCTACGCCTTCCATCAGCGTGATCTTCGCCCAAGTGCCGTGCTTTGACATCCCGAAAAGGACACGGCCCGAGGCGCTTTGCGACCACCACAGGGTGCAGGCGATGATCATGACAACGAGCACCGGATAGCTGGCGGCCACGTATCGCTTGCCCATCCATACTTCGATGACGGACCTGCCGAGAATCAGAAGAGTTGCGCAGATCGGGAAGATAATGAGCGCGCAGACGCGATTGCCGACCACGAAAATCTTTCGGAGCCGGTTTATGTCTCCCTTCGCATCCGACTGGCTCGACATGGGAACGAACACTTGCGCGAGCGTCGTAACGACTTGTCCGGCGTAGTCCACGATGCGGTTGCCGATACTGAAATAGGTGATGGCCGCAGCCGACAGCATGGTGCCGATGACCACTTCATCACTCTTGAACTTGAGCCGGCCCGCCACCATGATCAGAAATGTCGAGCCGCTGTAGTTCGCGATGCGGCGGAATGTTCCCTTCTCCACGTAGTGCAACCTGATAGGAACTGGGCGCAAGTGAAGAGCAATGGCAGCGCGCACGATTGCCGCGATCAGCGGCAGGATGATGGTGATGAACGCCAGCATCACGAGGCCGTAACCGCGGCCCAGCAGAACGAAAATCAGTACGGTTCGGGCCACGGTGGAGACAATGTTCGTCCAACTCAGAATGTAGAAGCGCTGCAGACCTTCGAGAAACCCGCCAAACACGCCCAGCGGAAAATTGACCGCGACGGATGCGCCGACCATCAGCAGCAACAGGCGCGCCGTGGGCAGCATGTCGGCGGGGACCTTGCGGAAGATGTGATCAACGTTGAAGGCGAGAATCAACGTGAGCAGGAGCGTGGCCAGGCCGATGCAGCTATAGCTGAAGAGGCTGGTATTCACGACCTTGGCCAGCTCTTCGTCTTCCCCGGTGGCCGTGAACTTCGAGACGTAGCGAACCACGGAGGACCGGATACCGAGATCGAAGAGGCCGTAGTAGCCGGTGACGGAAAAGATCAGAACCCAGATGCCGTTGGCGGTGTCTCCCAGGCGATGCACGATGAAGGGAGACACGATGATGCCAGTCACGACATTGATTCCCAGAGAGAACCAATTCGAACTGATGTTCTTGATGATCTGACCTTTTTCGAATTTACGCATACTGAATTACTTCAATTTGAGAACGCCGTCCTGAGCAAGACCGTCCTCCTGCGATCGTCCTTGCAGAAATAGGGATCCTTCGACTCCGCTCAGGAGGACAAGCGCTGACGTTGCCGGTCCAACGCCTTATCGAGTTCCTCTCGTAGCAGAAATCGAAAACCCCACTTCACTCTGGGTGCCAGCGTCTGCAGATGTCAATTCGTACCCGAGGGCGGTCATCAGCGGTCCCCACGCTGATTCGATTTCCGCGATGGAGCTGGCGGGAAGTTTCTCCTTCCACAACCCCGATTTGGCCGTCCGAACAAACGGAATGTCGCTGCGCTTGTTCTTCGTCGCTACCCATTGATCGCCCTGCGTTTTCTCCATGCCGCGCATGCGGTCGGCAGAGCTGCGTTCAACCGCAGACGCCAGACGCTCTGGGGCTGGATCGATTCCCAGGAAGCGAGAGACCTTGCCCAGTTCGCGGACGGTGTCGACCTGCATGTCTTCATATCGCAGCAGCAGAAAGGCTGCGCTGCCGTTGCGGGTATGCACCCAGCTGGCCACGTTCTCTCCCCAGGTTCCCCAGCCCGCGGACGAGAGCCGGCCATTCACAAAGTCGCTGACATAGCTGACGAGCGGATAGGCGTCATCGACCTGCCGGTACTTACGGGAAAAGTCGTAGTAGGAGAGGGCGACGTCGCGCGGATCGCGCACGATGTAGATCACCTTCTGGTAGCGCGGATCGAAGTACTCGTGACTCTTGATGATGCGCGGCCGGGGCACGCCCTTCACATAGCGGCTGGACATGGCTTCGCAGTCGGGAATCAGCCTTTCGATATTCGCGAAGGTTACGGGCTGGCCCGGGTGGACGAGATTCGCGATGAGAAAGCGCGTCCAGGTATTGCCGGAACGGGGATAGGAGACGATGAAGGTGTCGTCGGGATAGACGGCGAGGTTCCGGCCGGCGACATCGGTCCCCAGCATGTACTTGATAATCTTTTTGAGACCCCAGATCATCGCGGCCCGCTTGGCATGAAGCTGGCGAGTTCGGGTTCCGCGCTCGCGGCGTCGCGAGTCGCCAGCGCGTAGCCGAGGAACGTCATGATGTGCCCCCACTTGGCCTCGATCTGTCCCGCGAATTGTTCCGACAATTCGCTCCTCCACCCACCGGACTTGGCGGCGCGCACGAAGGACAATTCCTTGCGCGAATCCTTGGTAAGGGAACTCTTGTCGGCCTGCGCTTTTTCCAGCTTGCGCATGCGATCGGCGGCGCTGCGTTCCACTGCCTGCGCCACACGATCACCGTCGGCAGGTACCCCCAGGAACCTCGCGACTCTGGTCATCTCCCGATGCGGGTCAGCCACCATGTCTTCGTAACGCAAGAGCAGGAAGCGCGGATCGTTGTGGCGCGAGGTCAGCCAGGTCGTGACATTCTCTCCCCAGGAGCCGTGCGGGCACGTCTGGCCGGCGAGAAAACGCTCGACGAACGTCTTCATTGGATAGCCGTCTTCGATCTTGTTGCACTTGCGGTGATAGTGATACTGCGAGATAACCACGTCGCGCGGATCGCGCACAATGTACATCACGCGCGGATAGCGGGGCTCAAAGCACTCGTGACTTTTGATGATTCGTGGCCGCGACATGCGGTCGAAATCACGTTTCCAGGTCACGAACGGATCGGGCACAAGGCGATGAATGTTCTCGAAGCCGACAGTCTCGTTCGCATGCGCCAGGTTCGCGATCAGGAAACGGGTCCAGGTATTGCCCGATTTCGGGAAGGAAACCAGATAGACATCATCCGGCCAGATTTTAAGGTTGCGCTTCGGAGGGTACATTCCGAAGATCCGTTTCGACCCAGCTACCAATCGCCTAATCATGCCTTATACCCCAGGGTTCGTGATGTCGTTACGTGCGCGGACCGACGAGCACATCCGGAGGAACCTGTCCGGCGCGAACTTCGAGTTTTCTGGCGGTTTCCGCGGAAAGTAATTCGTATCCGAGCCACTGAATCCAGCGGCCCCAGGCTTCCTCAAGCTGCAGCACAGACGCTTCGGGCAGCGACTCCCGCCAGCCGCCTGCTTTCGCGGCGCGCACGAAGGCAATGTCCTGCCGCGTGTTCTTCGTGGATGAAAACTGCTGTGCCTGGGATTTCTCGAGCCGGCGCATCGTGTCGGCCGAGCTGCGCTCAACCGCCTGGACAAGCTGAGCGGGCGTCGCATCCAGGTTCAGGAAGGCAACGACTTTGGCCAGCTCGCGCGGCGTGTCAGCAACCATGTCCTCATAGCGCAGCAACAGGAATCCCGGCTGGCCATGGCGGGTCGCGAGCCAGCTCGCGACGTGCTCTCCCCAGGAACCGTAAAAGCACGTCTGCCCGGCGATGAAGCGGTCTACGAAAGCGGGCAGCGGCACATCGTCGACGATCAGCTTGCGCTTGCGCTGAAAGTGGTACTGTGAAACGACCACGTCGCGGGGATCGCGGGCGATATAGATCACGCGCGGGTAGCGCGGATCGAAGTACTGATGGCTTTTGATGATCCGCGGCCGCGGCAGGCGAATCAGGGCACGGTTCGACGTCACCTCAGGGCCGGGAATGATGCTGTTCACGTTCGAGAAATCGATCTTCTGCTCTGGCCGCACGAGGTTCGCGATCAGGAAGCGCGCCCACGTGTTGCCTGATTTGGGGAAAGAAACCAGGAAGGTGTCATCGGGAAACACGGCGAGGTTACGCCCCGGACTGTGCAGTCCGAGAACGCGTTTCGCCTCGACCATGGCCCGCTTTAGCATCAAGTCTCCTGGCTTCGCGCCATGCGCGCGACGCCAACCTTCGCCATCGACATGCTGGTCAACATGCGACTCCACAAAGACACTAATCTGCCGGTGATGCTCGGGGCGACCTTCAATCCCCACAAGACTGCTGTGAGTCGCGCCGCCTTCAAATTGTGATTCGCCTCGGCAAACAGTTCGCGGGCTTTGTCAAAGTGGCGCTCGTCCAGCTGGCGCTTGCCTTCTTCGAGAAGGTAACGGGTGCGGATCTCCCGCGCCCGCCTGTCCACGACTTCCCGCTGCGCGGGGCTGAGCGGCAGGACGCGCTTGAACCGCTCCAGGGCGAACCAATACGACTCGACCATTCTCGCTTTTTCCTGCGACATCGAACCGGGGCGGCCGATATACATGTGCACCGTCAGCTTGCGAATGTAGCCGACCTTAGCGCCGTGGAAGGCGGTGCGCACCCACATGTCGTAGTCGTCACAGCGGGGCAACGTCTCGTCGAAACCTCCAGCCTTGAGAATCGATGCCTTGCGCACCACTACGGTAGAAATCGGAATCTGGCATGTTTCGAGGACAAGCGATTCAAAATTCGCCGGGCCGTTCGAAGGGCAGCGGTCCATGAATGGAGATTCACGGGAAGGGTCGCCAACCAGGAGCGAATTGCAGTAGGCCAGGTCCAGGGCAGGATCGTCGGTGAACTGCTGCATCTGCGACGCCAGATGCTCGGGATACCAGGTGTCGTCGCTATCGAGGAAGGCCAGGAACTCGCCGCGGGCGTGCTTGATGGCCGTGTTCCTGGCACCTGCGCAGCGCTTGTTTTCCTGCTTGATATAGACGATGCGGTCCATGTAGGGCGCGAGGACCTTCTCCAGTTCAGGCGTGTCGGGAGAACCGTCGTTCACGACGATGGCTTCGAAATCCTGGAAGGTCTGCGCCATCACGGTGTCGAGGCAGCGCGCGATCAGATTGGCGGTCTTATAGCTGGGGATAATTACGCTGACTTTCGGCGACGTGTTGGCGGCAACTGGCATGGCGTTGTTCGCGAAAACCTCAGGGCTACAGCTCCGATTCAAATAGAGACCCTCTACGCAGCGCCTCCGCGCTGCCACTCAAAATCTCTCTAGGCGCTATGAAAGACTTCTTCTTTGTCTCCCACAAGAATGTTGTTCACTGCTTCCACGCCCATCATCACGGAGTGGTCCATATTTCCGATTTCGTAGCGCCAGGCGCCGAAGCGTCCGCGGGAGTAGATGCCTTTTTCCAGCAGCGCGGGCTGCAAGACTTCCAGTGCCTTGTCGCGGCCGAGCGTAGGAATCGGATAGGAGTAGCCGACCACCCGATGATAGCGGGAAACGATGCGCGGTCGATCGGACTCTTCGATCATCCCGGCGCGGATCAAACCTGCAATCATCTTGTCGATCATCTGCTCCGGATGAGGCGACTCGCCGACCTTGAACGACATCTCGCACATCAGCGAACTGTAGCGCTCGGTGTTGCCATTGGGCACGTTGTTGGGGGAATAGTGCGAGAAGTAGGTAGCACGGTAGCAGGGCATTTCCGCGTCGGTGAAGTAAATCCAGCAGCGGCCGGTTTCAATTTTCTTCTCCAGACCGATTCCCATGACCAGGAGGTTGTTGTGCTCGAGTCCGTTGGCTGCGTCCGCGAGGCGGCTGTCCCCGGGCCGGATCATTTTCTGCGCGAGCAAGTCAAGGGGTGCAGTCGAGATGAGAACGTCGTAGGTGTCGCCGCTGCCGTCGGCAAACGAGACGCGCCGACCCTCCAGATCGACTTCTGCGAGTTGCTTGCCGGTCTTGATCCTAGCGGGAAATTGCGCGGCCATGCGGCGGTAGATCTCGCCGGTCCCACCGTAGAGCGGGAAACGGAACTTGCTGTTGGGGCCCCAACCCACGTCGTCGCGCTCATAGAGGACGTTTTCCAGCAAGCGCTTGAAGTCGACGACCGCCACACGGTCTGCGATCCAGCCTTTCGACATGCGCTCCAGAGGCGTCGTCCAGACCTTCGAGTTGTAGGGGAACATGAAATGTTCCGCGATGCCTTCACCAAAAGTGCCGAGAACCCAGTCGCGAAAGTTGGCGGCTTCCTTCCCTGCTCCGTTCGAGGCCGCTTTCGCAGCGCCGACCAGGCACTTGACCTGAACATCCTTGGGCAAATAACGCAGGTTGCTCTGGAAGGGGTAGGGGACCCAGTTTCCTTCCTTGACGATCCAGCTCTCGCGGATGCGCTCGTGCACTTCCTTGCCGAGCATCTTGTCGATGAGGTCGTCGAAATACTTGTAGTGGGAGAAGATGACGTGGCCGCCTTCGTCCCAAACGAAACCCTGCTTGTCGACGTGGGAGCAGGAGTGGCCGCCAACGCCGTCGGATTTCTCGTACATCACCCAATTGTCGTAGCCCAATTCATGTAGACGATGGGCCGCCCCCAGCCCCGTCGGTCCTGCTCCGATGATGACGATTTTCTTCTGAGTCATAGTTTCCGATGAGACACAACTTTATGATCCGGAGAGACTTAGAGCGTTTGGGGAATACACTATCGTGCCTATTGGGGGATCCACAATTCCGGACTTCGTTCACTTTCAGTCTGCCGGCCCACGCCCGAAACCGGCTTGGATGCCGCATTTTACCATTCTGCAGTTCCCACTGGCGCCGTTCCAGAGGTAACCGCATTACCTGAATCGCAACCTCAGCGATGCAATTCTGCGGCCTTGGTTCATCGGCAGCTTCATCCTGTGTCACAGAAAACAAATGGGTTACATCCGTTCAAAAACTCCGGGCGTCAATCCTGTGCAACCCCTTGCATCTGACGACTGGAGAAATGTGGAAGCGGGTTACTCACATTTCCCCATCCGGTCAGGCCGGTGATCCGGATCACATCGTCATGTTTACCACGTTGGATAGAGTATTCGATTAAGCATGAACGAATTCGCCATTTTGACGAATCGCAGACGGGCCGTCATCGCGCTCGTGCACTCGGTTGTGTTTCTGGCGCTGGCGACATGGCAGGCCGTTGGCGGCGCACCAGCCCGAGGCGTGCTGGGCGGAGTGCGTGCATCTGGTGGAACCTGGGTGCTTTGCGGCATCTACATCATTGTCTCGGCAATTCTGTTGTGGCTGTTCGCGATATCGCGTGGCCGGATCGAGAAGCTGTACTTCGCTCTGTGTACGATCAGCGCGACGTCGGGTTTCATGCGAACCGTGTTTGGCGATCAGGGTTTCCATTCGGGCCGATACATCCGAGTCGTAATGCTGGCCAGTGCGGTGATCGTGGGGACGATGATTGCCCGATGGCACTCCCAGGTCATCAAGGGTGAGGCGGAGGCCTGAGATTTCCTTCGTGCGCCTTCGCGGTTTGAGGAAGGAATCAACCGCAAGGGACACGAAAGTGCACTAAGGTTCTCCGTCGCCGGGGCGGACTCCAGATTACGGATTACTTCTTGAGGTGTGGATCTTCCGCTCGTGCCGGCTGCAACACCGATTGCAGCTGCAGTTCAAGTTCCCACACAGTAAAGGGAAAATTCCCCCGCTTCATCATCCGCTGCGGATCGCTACGGAAGTTCCCTCCTCCGTAAGCAGAGAAGACGCACTCATACTGGTCGCACGCGATCTCGACCGCGGGAGGAGAAATGTTTTGCGGCATTCCGAAAGGAAAGGAGAAATACCGGGTCGGGCCGAGATACCGCTTCAGGTCTTCGAGCGATCCGGCAATCTCTGCGCGGAGAAACTCCTGATCCATGGATCCGCAATCGGCGTGATTGCGGGTGTGGCTGCCGATTTCAAAGCCGGAGTGCTGCAGAAATCGGACTTGTTCCCAGGTGTTCGGGACGAAGCCGTGCTCGCTGAAGAGACCATCGTGGGCGAACTCGGCTGCATTCGTGACGTGTTCGGTGGCAACAAAGTACCCGATCGGAAGCCCTGTTTCTTCTGTAATGGCGCGGAGGTTCACGAAGTTGTCGGCATAGCCGTCGTCGAAGGTAATGGCGACCGTCGGCACCTTCACCGGGCCTTCGCGAATCAGGCGCACCGCCTCGCTCAGACTCACGACCCGATAGTGCCGCAGCAGGTAGTTAACCTGTCGCAGGAAATAGGAGGTTGAAACGCCAAGACGGTGCGGGCGGTCAGCCACAAGATGATGATAGAGAATCATCACCGGGAAATCTGAGTTTCGCTGGTATCGCCGGTTGCGCAGGGCTGCGGGAAGCGCAAAGAGGAGCGACTTCGCCAACAGCTTCCATGGAGGGCGGCGGTACGGGTTGCCGTATCCCTTGCGCCGGGCGAGTTGCCGCTTCATTTGCAAGAAGTCTTCCGCAGTCGGGGCGCGAAGGGTCTTGCCAGGGCCAATTTGCGGAGTTTCCTTCACGTTTCCCTCGGCGAAGTCGCGGATGGCCGCGACGATCAGGTCCGCGCCAACAACGTCGGCCTTCAAGGCCAGGCTCTCCAGGTCGTCAAAAGGCTCAATCGGAATCGTGGTGGAGCGAAGTACGCCGCCTTCATCAACTTTCTCCACCACACGATGCACGGTGACGCCGATTTCTTTTTGATCGTCGAGCAGTTCCCAGAGTCCAACGGCTCCTCCGCCGCGATAGTCCGGCACCTTGCGTTTGTGGATGTTGATCGAGCCGAGCGATGGGATGTTATAGAGTGCGGGCTTCAGGATGCGCGTGCCGTAGACCAGTCCCAGATCGGCCTTGGCGCGGTGGACGAACTCGAGCGCCTCGGCGGAATGAATGTCGCGGGTGACGAACAACTCCACCCCTTTCTCTTTGCAGACGGCATCCAGATCGTCGAGGCTAAATCCGGGCTGGCCATTCGGCCACTTCGGTGCAGCGTGGAGCAAACGGATGACTGCATCGAAAAGGTTGAAAACATGCCGATCCATCGCGCTCGCGATGCGATGCGCCACATAGCGCCAGTAGGCGAAGCGCTTCATCTTCTTGCGCCAGACTTCGATTCGCTGCTGCAGGTTCTTGGGCGGCCGGCGCTCGTACAGCACGCCACAAACAATCGCCTGGGGAGCATCGCGCTCGATGCGGTGAATGATGTGAGCAACGTGACGGGGCTGAACGGAAGAGAAAATAATAACTCTGAGAGGGGTACCGGGCATTCGATTGATTGTTGCTCCTTGTGAATCGACGCCTTGCGGGTTGCCTAATGCCGACGCGCCGAGCTGCGTCTCTACATTACCGCATCTTCCCCTATAATTTGATGGTGAGCGTCATGAAGGTAAAGCAGGTCGCGTCGGCGGATTTTCCCACGCGGTGGGGTCATTTCCAGATCCACGGTTTCACCACGGGAAACGCCAACGGCGCGAACAAGCGAGAAGAGGCGGTTGCATTGGTCATGGGCGATGTACAGTCGGGCTCCCCCCTGGTGCGAATCCATTCGCAGTGCCTGACTGGCGACGTGTTCGGCTCTTTGCGCTGTGATTGCCGTCAGCAACTGGAAATGGCATTGTCGATGATCGCCGAGCAGGGCGCCGGAGTGTTGATCTATGAACAACAAGAAGGCCGCGGCATCGGCCTCATGGCAAAGCTGCAGGCCTACGCGCTTCAGGACAGCGGACTGGATACAGTCGAGGCGAATGAGCGGCTGGGGTTCAAAGCCGATCATCGCGAGTTTCAGATGCCGGCAGAGATCCTGAAGGCGCTGGGCATCCAGCAGGTACGCCTTCTGTCGAACAATCCCGACAAAGTCGCAGCGCTAGAGCGGGCTGGGATCAAAGTGACCGAGCGCGTTCCCTGTGAAGTAGCGCTCAGCCCGCTCGCGGAAGATTACTTGAAGACGAAGAAAGAAAAGCTGGGACACCTGTTCACGAAGCGATAGTCGCGACGGCTTCAGTTCTTCAATAATCGCGACATTTCCCTTCGATTCTTTACCGGCAGCCTTCGCATCGCGGAACGCGCGAGCGCGAGGTAAGCGTCGCGCACGATAGGGTCCTTTCTATGTACCGCCAGGTGCTTGGCTACCGTCTGCACATCTCCACGAATAAGGGGCCCGCTGAACGAACTTCCGGTGCCCAGTCGTGCATAGTTTTCGAGTGTCTGACGAATGATCGGCAGGCTCTTGCGGCGCGCGTCGGCGCGAGTAAGCCCGGCCAGCCTCGCGGCATCCTCCAGCGTCACGAGAAATGCCAACAGCAACGGGGATGTCATGGTTGCCCACGCGTGATATGCCGCCTTGCGCGATGCCGGAAGTTGGAAGCTTTCACAGCCGAGATCACGTACGATTCGGCGCGCGACCCGAATCGCCGCTGCATCTCCTTCGACGGCGAAGGGGGCGTCGCTCAGGGACGGCCGGCCTCCCGCAACGAATGTCATCAGAGGGTGCACGGATGCCGTGGCTATGCCGTGCTTGCGAAGCGATTCCAACTCGCGGGACGAGAGTGCTCCACTGGAGTGAAAAGCAATTCGCACACTTCCCTTTCCGCGCTCTACCAGCGAGACGGCTGCTGGGCGAATCTGGCGATCGGGAACGCAGAACCACAACAACTCTGCGCCCAGCCGGGCAGTCTCCGTTGTCACCGCGCTGGCTTTAACCTTCCGCGCCAATCGACGCGCGCGGTGGCGTGAGGCCGGAGAGTCTCGGCTGATGATTTCCGAAATGAGGTAGTTCGCTTCGCGGAGGGCTGGCGCTAACGAGTGCGCCAAACTGCCGGCTCCTACGATCGCTATCCTGGGCTTGCGGGTCACGGGCGCAGCATATCATTGGCCGCTATTGTGCAGACAGCGCGGGTGAACGTGACTCTCCTGCAACTGCTGGCAGTGGCAAGAGTGTCGGCCCGCAACATGGGTCGGTTATATTGTTGGCCATGGGGAAATCCAGCAGGTCACGATTCAGCAAAGCGCGTGTCATCTCTTCCCGCGTCGCCTATCGCGGCCCCGTGTTCTCGGTCACGACTGATCGCGTGCTCGAGCCCGGCGGCGTTCGGGCGCGGCGCGATGTTGTCCGACACTCCGGCTCGATTGTCGTTTTGGCGGTGGATGACCACGCTACCGGGCCCCAGATCCTTCTCGAACGCCAGTATCGCCATGCCGCTCACGGGATGATGTGGGAACTTCCCGCCGGCAGAATTGACGAGGGGGAGCGGGAACTGGCCGCAGCCAAGCGCGAACTGCTGGAGGAGACTGGCTACAGCGCCCGGGAATGGAAGAAGGTGCTGTATTTCTACGTCAGCCCGGGCTTTCTGGACGAGACCATGAGCATTTTTTTGGCTCGGGGCTTGAAGCCCGGCATCGCCCAACCTGAAGAAGACGAGAGAATCCAGATCCGGTTCTTTCCGCTCTCCGCGGCCGTTCGCATGGTGACTCGGGGTCTGATCCGCGACGCCAAGACCATCGCCGGCATCCTGTGGTTGGCCCAAAGCAGCAAAAAAGGGCGCTGAGACCGCCGGAATTCAGGGACTTTGGCCTGCGCGGATGTCCGCCTGCCTGGTGATTGCGATCCTTGACAGTGCCCCAAAGCCGCCGCACAATGCGTACGCATTCTGGGGGCTCCGACTGGAATCATCCACCGTTTCAGTGGAGGCTCAGAAAAGGGGGGGGCACGTGGATCGTCTGAAAGGAACCGTCAAGTGGTTCAATAATGCGAAAGGATACGGATTCATCGGGCGCGACGACGGGCCCGATGTGTTCGTGCACTACAGCGCGATTACCTCTGAGGGCTACAAGAGCCTGCAGGAGGGAGACAAGGTCGAATTCGAAATCGTCCAGGGGCAAAAGGGTCCCCAGGCAGCGAACGTAACCAAGGCTTCCTAGTCTGGAAGGCCGTTTTTTCCTCACGCCCAGGTCATTATTTTCCTCTGGCTGCAGGCCGGAGTGTGTTCCGGGCTTCGGTCCAATACCTTCCAATCGCGCGTAGCGAGAGGAAGACTCCCGCTATAAAAGCCGGCGATCCGCTGAGCACGTTGTTCACCTCGGCACTTTGCGAAATTCATTCACTGCCAGCACCTCGCTGGTGTGATCGGGATGTTCTCGCTTGACCCGTTCTTGGAGGATCGCTACGTTGTCGGCAAGATTCGAGGGTCGATAGCCGAACATTTCATACGTGCACTCGCAACCCGCACACGGACATGGCACGCGCTCTGGCTTGACCGCATTCCTGCTCTGCCGGATTTCTTCTTGAAACTGCTTTTTGCCGACCGCATCGGTTCTGTATGCTCTTGGCATCTGTTCAGCTTGCCACAACATTGTCCTCTCAGGCCACCGCTCGGACAGTCCGTATTCGACTTCAATCCCTCAGCGCTACAATTTCCATATTCATGGATAACAAGGCCATTGCCGGCGTTCTTTACGAAACTGCGGACCTGCTGGAAATTGACGGGCAGGACTCGTTCCGCGTGCGTTCCTACCGCAATGCTGCAGAAGCGATTGAGGCATTGCCGCAGCAGGTTACCGAACTGATCCAGGAACCGAAGAAGTTGCTGGAGGTGCCGGGCATCGGCAAGAGCATGCTGAAACACCTGCAGCAATTGCTCTCGGAAGGCCGCATGGATCAGCACGCCGAATTGCTCAAGAAGTACCGCCCCTCGATGCTCGAACTGCTCAAGATTCAGGGACTCGGGCCAAAGACCATCGCGCTGATCTGGAGTGCGTATCAGGTGAGCGATCTTGATGGCGTGGAGAAACTGGCGCGCGAGGGGAAGATCCGCACTCTGCCGCGCTTGGGCGAAAAGCATGAACTCAAGCTGATCAAAGCGATCGAGGACTATCGCCGTATCGGCGGGCGTTTCCTGCTCGACACCGCCGAACAATTGGCCGAGAAACTCGTGGAGCACCTGCTGCAGGTGCCGGGGGTCGAGAAGGTGACACCTGCTGGTTCCCTGCGGCGAGGCCGAGAGACGGTTGGTGACCTCGACATCCTGGTCACCGGTGAAGCGTGCTGTTCGCCCGAAGCCCTGCAGAAGGTGAAGGATCATCTCATCCGATTTCCCGGCTTGATGGACATCATTGCCCAGGGGGAAAACAAGGTCAGTTTCCGGCATCGCAATGGCATGCAGGTGGACGTGCGACTGCTTCCTCCTGAATCGTTTGGTGCGGCCATGCAGTACTTCACGGGATCGAAATCCCACAATGTGGCGCTGCGGCAGCGCGCCCTGAAGATGGGCTACACCCTCAGCGAATACAGTCTTGCGAATCTGGAGAACGAGAAACCGGTGGCGGGCAAGAGCGAAGAAGAAATCTACTCGAAGCTCAAGCTTGATTTTATACCTCCGGAGCTGCGTGAAAACCTGGGCGAAATCGAAGCCGCGGCGAATCATGCTTTGCCGAAGCTGCTGGAGCTGTCCGACATCCGCGGCGACGTGCACATGCATACGGTCGAAACCGACGGGCGCAATACGATCGAAGAGATGGCCGAGGCGGCGCGCGAACGTGGCTACCAATACATGGCCATCACGGATCATTCCAAGAATCTTGCCTTCGCCAACGGCCTGACGGACGAGCGGGCGTTGATTCACATCGAGCGGATCCGGGCAGCAGAAAAAAAGGTGAAAGGCATTGGCATCCTGGCCGGAGTTGAAGTGGACATACTTGTGGACGGGGCGCTCGACCTTTCCGACACGGTCCTCGCTCAGATGGACATCGTGATTGCCAGTGTGCACTCGCATTTCAATCAGGACCGCGACACGATGACAGCGCGGCTGCTCAAGGTGATCAGCAATCCCAAGGTCTCGCTTCTTGGGCACCCCACCGGCCGGCAGTTGTTGCGGCGTGATGCCTATCCGTTCGACATGGACGCCGTTCTCAAGGCGGCTGCAACACACAAGGTCGCGATGGAACTGAATGCCTACCCCGACCGGCTCGACTTGAGCGATGTCCACTTGAGAATGGCCAAACAGCACGGTGTCAAAATCGTGATCAACACGGACTCGCACCACACCTCCCACTTGGAGAAAATGCGTTATGGGGTCACTCAGGCCCGGCGGGCCTGGCTCACCAAGGATGACGTCCTCAACACTCTCCCGCCGGAAAAGTTCGCGCGGGCTATGAAGCGCGCCTGGTAAGTCAGGGAAAATTTGGGAAGCAGATTACCCACGCTTGGGGCTTGATGACCGATCCAGCCGCAAGAATTTTCACTTCCCAGCGTGGGCAAATCGGCCCGGAACGCACTATTTATATTCGCATTGTATTTTCAATAAGTTACCGGAAGTGCGCCGTCAAACAGCGGAATCGGAATTGCTCGTTCATGAGGATAAGCACGAGAGCCTATAATGCTTGAAAATGAACTAACACTCGGCCTGTCAGTGGATAGAAAAACAGCCCTAGCGGGCCTTGACGGGCGAGGATACGCAAGGCGAATCTGAAGAGCCCCCCAAGCAGAATTCATCATCAGAACAGTTTTTGAGCAAATTCCTCGGAGGATCACAGAATTGACCGCTTCGACCAGTCACCTTATCGCCCCGCATGGGGGAGAACTTGTTGAGCTGCAAGTGCCGGCTGAGCGCGCCGCGGAGTTGAAAGCGCATTCCAAAGACTGGCCGTCCTGGGATCTGACCGGGCGTCAGCTTTGCGACCTGGAACTGCTGGTGAGCGGCGGTTTCTCGCCCCTGCGCGGATTTCTGAACCGCGCGGATTATGAAGGTGTTTGCTGCAACATGCGGCTGGCCAATGGAACCCTCTGGCCGATGCCCATCAACTTGGATGTGACCGAGGACTTCGCCAAGAAGCTCACCCCCGGCAGCAGCAAAATCGCGCTGCGCGATCCGGAAGGCGTCATGCTCGCCGTAATGCATGTCGAGGACGTCTGGCAGCCCGATCGCACCGCAGAAGCCAAAGAAGTCTTCAATTCCATGAGCGCCGCACACCCCGGCGCCGACTACGCGATCAACAAATCAAATCCCTGGTATGTCGGCGGAAAAGTTGAGGGCGTGCAGGCGCCTTCGCACTACGATTTCCGCAATCTGCGCCTTACGCCGGGCGAATTGCGCTCCGAATTCCAGCGGCTGGGCTGGACCCGCATCGTCGCGTTCCAGACTCGCAATCCCATGCATCGCGCACACGTCGAACTGACGATGCGCGCGGCCAAGCAAGTTGAGGCCGATCTGCTTATCCACCCATCGGTCGGAATGACCAAGCCGGGCGACGTGGATTATTTCGTCCGCACGCGGTGCTATCAACTGCTGCTGTCGAAGTATCCGCATGGCAGCGTAAAGCTCTCCATGCTGCCGCTGGCGATGCGCATGGGCGGGCCGCGGGAAGCGATCTGGCACGGCCTGATCCGCAAGAACCACGGTTGCACGCACTTTATCGTGGGCCGGGATCACGCAGGACCAGGCAAGGACACCGACGGCAAGCCCTTCTACGGCCCCTACGATGCCCAGGAACTTTTCAAGAAGCACGAAACGGAAATGGGCGTCGCCATGGTTCCCTTCCAGATGATGGTTTATCTGCAGAACGAAGACCGTTACGTTCCCGCGGATGAAGTTCCCCAGGGGGCCAAGGTACTGGATATTTCCGGTACCGAACTGCGAGCACGCTTGAACGAAGGGCGTGAGATTCCGGGGTGGTTCACTTATCCGGAAGTCGTGCAGGAATTGCGGCGCAGCTATCCGCCACGGCACAAGCAGGGCGTGACGATCTTCTTCACTGGTCTCTCGGGGTCGGGCAAGTCGACGATCGCCAACGCGCTGATTACCAAGTTCCTGGAGATGGGCGGGCGGCCGGTCACGTTGCTCGACGGCGACCTGGTCCGCAAGCACCTTTCTTCTGAACTCGGATTCTCGAAGGAGCACCGCGACATCAACATTCGGCGCATCGGCTACGTCGCTTCGGAAATTACGAAGAACGGCGGCATCGCCATTTGCGCTCCGATCGCGCCCTACGAGGCAACTCGAGCGGCAGTGCGGCAGATGGTCGAGCCTTACGGCGGCTTCATCCTGGTGCATGTTGCCACGTCCATCGATGTTTGCGAGCAACGCGATCGCAAGGGCTTATATGCGAAGGCGCGGGCCGGCATCGTTAAGGAGTTCACCGGCATCTCAGACCCCTACGAGGCGCCGGCGAAGGCTGAAGTTGTCATTGACACGGCGAAGCTGAGTCCCGAGGAAGCGGCTCAGACGATCCTGCTGCACCTCGATCGCGAGGGTTTTGTCGGAGCGAACGGCAACGGCTAGGTGAGCCGGGACATGGCGCGAGCCGTCCGTAGCGACGAGCGAGCACGGAGCACATGGAACTCGTAACAGCAAAGATCCTGATCGGGTTCGCGGTTGGAACACTGATTGGGCTGACGGGTCTGGGCGGCGGCGTACTGCTGCTGCCCGTGCTCATCTTTGGCCTGCGCGTGCCTCCGATCATTGCTGTCGGCTCCGATGCCCTGTTCAACTTCCTGACCAAGATTCCTGCCAGCATTCTGCATTTGCGCAAAGGAACGGTTCGAAAAAAGGTTGTGGCCGCGATGGCGGTGGGCAGCATTCCTGGCTCGCTGCTGGGGGTTTCGCTACTGCAGCACCTGCGGGTGGTGTACGGCAGCGGGGTCAATGACTTCATCAAGTCCGCCGTAGGACTGCTGCTGGTGTGTATCCCCATGCTGCTCCTCTTCCAGGGACGTATTGAAGAGCACCTGGCGAAACGGCAGCCAACGCTCAAGTCGTTTATCGGAATGAGCTTTATCGGCCTGTTCGGCGGGTTCCTGGTGGGCATGACCTCGGTGGGCTCGGGCAGCATTATCATGATGCTTTTGCTGCTGTTTTACACCTACGCGCCGAAAGTCATGGTCGGCACCGACATCGTCCACGCCGTCATTCTGACGGGCGTGACCAGTCTTCTGCACGCGCGGCTGGGGAACGTCGATATTTCATTAGTAATTCCCCTATTGTGCGGTTCGATTCCCGGTGGAATTCTGGGCTCGCACCTCAGCACCCGGGTTCCCGTGCTCTGGCTGCGGAGAATTCTGTGCGCGGTGCTGCTGACGACGGGAGCCAGAATGTTGTGGGCGTAAGGGCAGTGGAGTTGCCAGTACCCAGTTGCCAGTTAACACCTGGCGGACCATGGGTCTACTGAGAACCGGGAACTGAGAACTTCGATATGACTTCTTCGCAAGACACATTACAGCGGATCCACGCCGCCCTCGAAGCCGCGCGCGAGGTGCTGAAGCGGTTCACTCCCGGCGCCATTGAGGCGGAGTACAAGGTGGGCCATGACCCCGTGACCGAAGCCGACCGCGCCGTGGATCAAATCCTGCGCAAGAATCTGTTGCGCGAAGGCGAAGGCTGGCTTTCGGAAGAGAGTGTGGACGATCTCTCACGCCTGGAAAAGCGGCGCGTGTGGGTGGTTGACCCGCTGGATGGCACGCGGGAATTCGTTCAGGGGATTCCAGAATTCTGCGTTTCCATCGCGATGGTCGAGGACGGAGTCCCGGTGGCAGGAGGAATTTGCAATCCGGCTACCAATGAACTCATCCTCGGGTCGCGTGACACCGGCGTCAGCTACAACGGCGTGCCCGCTCAACCCAGTCAGCGCAAGGACTTGCACGGTGCACTGGTGCTCGCCAGCCGGAGCGAGGTCAAGCGGGGCGAGTGGAAGCAGTTCGAGTCGGCTGAATTCAATATTCGCCCGATGGGTTCGGTGGCATACAAGTTGGGCCTAGTGGCCGCGGGCAAGGCCGACCTGACGTTTACACTGGTACCCAAGAACGAGTGGGACGTGGCTGCCGGCGCGGCTCTGGTTGAGAGTGCCGGAGGATTTATCCTGACGCTCGACAACTCGCCGCTGCGCTGTAACCAGAGAGATCCGTTACTGTCAGGGCTACTCGGCGGAGGGCCCTTCCTGCGCACACCCCTGCTGGCGATGCTCGACCGTCACGCGCAGCCGGTGGGCGAAGGTAAATCGCGCTGATTCATGGCTCACCCAAGCATCATCTTTCTGATGTATCACGAACTGGAAGTGGAGGGCCGGAAGCTGGTCCAATCCGAGCCCGGCTACGTGCGTTACGTTCTGCCGCTTGAGACCTTTCGCGGACAGATGGAGTGGATGAAGGACTCCGGTTTCCGCGGCTTGAGCGTGGGGCAAGCCATTCGTTATCCGCAACCGGCAAGCGTCTGCATTACCTTCGACGACGGTTGCGAAACTGACCTCATCACTGCTGCCCCGATTCTGAGAGAACACAGCTTTGGCGCCACGTTTTTTCTTACCGCCGGCTTTCTCGGCACTCCGGGATATCTCAATTCCAGCCAAGTGCGGGAACTCGATGCGCTCGGCTTCGAAATTGGCTGCCACTCCATGACGCACGCCTACCTGCCGGACCTGTCCGATCTGGAGCTGCGGCGGGAGATTGCAGAGGCCAAGCTGACGATCGAGCAGATCGTAGGTCATCCGATCGAGCATTTCTCCTGTCCCGGCGGGCGCTTCGACTCGCGAACGCTGGAGACCGCGCGCCGGGCTGGATTCCGCACCGTGGCCAACAGCCGGTTCCATGCCAACTCGGCGGCCAACAGTTCTTACGAACTGGGCCGGGTCGCCATATTGCGGGATCTGCCCCTGGCAAAGTTCGGCGCGCTCTGCCGCGGTGAGGGACTGTGGAAAAGGAGATTTCAGGATCGCGCCCGTCAGAGCGTCCGCCAGATTCTCGGCAACCGGACTTACGATCGGCTGCGCTCTTCCCTGTTAGGCGAATCGTCCCACTAGCCAATCTCGTAACCTTTGACGCCAAAGACCTCACGAGTCCCCGCGGATGATCTTGACGGCGCTATTTCAATGAATCGAGATAGTAACCATCCAGCAGTTACTGACCCTCCGCGCCAATTCGCCCGATACGGGCGGGAATCCGCCGATCCTGTTTTGTCCGGCACGGCATGTACGGGTGCGTTGTACCTCATCATGCCCTCTTGGCATCTGGGAGCCTCCGAGCCCCATCAGTAGATTCGAGCCTGAGGACTCGAGCTACCGGTCCCCCACTTCGTTATCGAGGGCTCGTGATGTCCAAACAAATTCGGGATCTATCCAGCTACAGAATCTTGCTGGCCAAGACGTTTCATGGTCGCTCCGCACACCTGGCGACGGGCGCATTTGCCCTCGTCGTCACCTTGCTCGCCACCTCGTGTGGTTTCATGAGTAGTAACTCCGGACAGAACAACGAGCATCCACAGAGTTTGACGCTGTCCGGCAATCTTCCCGGCGGCGTTACCCATGAGTCCTACAACGCCGTATTGAGCGTGAGCGGTGGCGCCCCACCGTATCAATTCGCGATCAAATCAGGAAGTCTACCCCCGGGTATGACGTTGAACTCCTCGACCGGCTCAATTTCTGGAACGCCGACAACTGCCGGCGCATATGGATTTCAGGTCGGTGTCACCGATGCTCCCCTGCCCCACGAGGGCGGCCAGAGCTTCTCGATCTCCATTAGCAATGGCGGCGGAATTCGCATCACCGTCTCGCCGTCGAGCGCCAATGTCATCTCCAATCAGACACAGACCTTTACAGCCACCATCACGGGAAGCGAGAACAGCGGCGTGACTTGGACCGCCTCGGCTGGATCCATCACATCCGGCGGTATCTTCACTGCGCCCACCGTGAACTCGGTGAGTAATGCACTGGTGATCGCTACCAGTAAGGCCGATTCCAAGGTGCAGGGAAGCGCGACTGTCGCCATACAGCCGGCAAACAACCAGGCCCTATCCATTGCCAGCACAACGTTGCCGGACGGCACTACGGGCAACGCGTATTCCGCAGGGTTTGCCGCTACCGGCGGCACAGAACCGTACACGTGGACGGTCTCGGCAGGTCTTCCTCCTGGTCTGGAGCTGACTGCGGATGCCGGAGAACTGGCGGGCATGCCCAGTTCTGCCGGCAACTACGGCTTCACCGTGAAGGTCACCGACGCCAAGTCGCAAGCGGCGCAAAGGGCCTTTGCATTGAAGATTGCGACAGGGGGGAATGTTGACGGTCCTGCCGAACTGCCGCGGGTGACCGTATTCAGTTCGATGGCGGACACACCGGCGCCGGGTGAAGTCATACCGGTCAGCGCCGGCGCGGACCTGCAAGCAGCGTTGATCAACGCGCACTGCGGAGACACGCTCGAACTCCAGGCCGGCGCGACCTTCTCCGGAGTATTCAGCCTTCCCGCGAAGAGCTGCGACAACGGGCATTGGATTATCGTGCGGACGAGCGCTGCCGACAGCGCTCTGCCGGCGGAGGGAAAGCGAGCCAATCCCTGTTATGCGGGAGTCTCCTCGTTACCGGGCCGCCCGCAATACAGTTGTTCCAATCCACAGAAGGCGATGGCGCGAATCGAGTATCCCAAGTCTGCCGATGGCCCCATCATCCTTCGCAACGGCGCGAACCATTACCGGCTGCTTGGACTTGAAATCACCAAGACGACCGGCGTGAAGAGCGCCCCCACGCTGATCTCCGTCGAACCGGGCGGGCTCGCAAATCACATCGTGATCGATCGTTCCTGGCTTCATGGCACGACTCGAGATGAAACCCAACTTGGAATTTCGGTGAATGGGATGAACTACGTCGCGGTTGTCGATTCCTATTTCAGCGACTTCCATTGCACCGCCGGAACGGGCACCTGCACCGACTCTCACGCCGTCGCCGGTGGTCTCGGCAATCACGTGGATGGCCCCTTCAAGATCGAGAACAACTATCTCGAAGCTGCGGGTGAGTCGGTCTTCTTCGGTGGTGGGGCGGCTACAGTGACACCAACGGATATCGAAGTTCGCCGCAATCACTTCTTCAAACCGTGGCAGTGGATGCCCGGCAGCCCGAATTTCGTGGGCGCCGCCGATGGTCATCCGTTCGTCGTCAAGAACCACATGGAACTGAAGAATTCGATCCGCGTGCTGGTAGAAGCCAACCTGATGGAAAACAATTGGGGCGGGTTCAGCCAGACCGGCTATGCTCTCCTCCTTACTCCCAAGAGCCAGCACACCCGAAACAACGGAAACGTCTGCCCTCTCTGCCAGGTGACAGACGTGACGTTTCGTTACAACCGCATCTCGCATGCGGGAGGAGGAATTCAGCTCGCCACTTCAAACTCGGGCGGCGGCTTGGACGATGGTGGAGGCCCAGCTTTGGCGGGAACGCGCTGGAGCATTCATGATGTCGTCATCGACGACATCAGCCGCTCCTACACTGGCGGCGGCTCGCTGTTCGAAATGATGAACGGATGGCCGGCCAATCCTCTCAACACGGTCACCATCAATCACATCACCGGGTTCCCCGATCCCGATGGTCATCTGATGATCATGGGCAACCAGATCACCAATCCGACCATGCACGGACTTGTCTTCACGAACAATCTAGTCGCCACAGGACGCTATCCGATCTGGAACGCCGGTGGCGGACGGACAAGTTGCGCTTTCTCGGACCACCCTGTAACCAGCATTGCGACGTGCTTTGCCAGTTACACGTTCTCCAACAATGCGCTGATTGGCACTCCCCAGCCTTTCCCCCCTTCTTCGTGGCCGGCAGGTAATCTGTTTCCGGCTGATACGAGAGCGGCTGGGTTGGGTGCCAATCACGCTTTGCAGGCAAACAGCCCTTACAAGAATATGGGCACCGACGGCCGCGATCTGGGTGCCGATATTGCAGGGCTGGAGACCGCACTGGCAGGAGTTGAATAGGCCCTCCGTTCTGACGATCCAGGGTCCGCGGCACTCCGCGGATCCTTTCTTCTTGGCTAACCAAGCTGGGTCTGTTGACGCTGTTCCGACAACCTCTCGACGACAACGGGGTGTGTCGTACAGCAGATTGGTTCGCGGCCTGGACAGCCCATCAGTGAAGACCGGGCGCCGACTTCTGGCGATCATGCTGTCACCGAAGCGGCGACGCGATGGCTAGTATAGCCGTGGGGGCTGCGTGCTATCATGACAGCACTCTGCCCGCTTTGAGACCGCAGGCCCACTGCGGTGTCCCACGGGAGATGCGGGGCGTGCGTGAGAGGGAAACATCATCATGGCTCCGCGAGCACTTCCTGTTGGCTGGCATCGGTTGGTCGGCGTTCTCCCCATCCTTAGCCGGGCTTCCCTGTTCGTTGTCCTGTGTTGTGGTCCGCTTGTGGCCGTCGCGCCCCCTACGGATGAGAACGCCTATTGTGCCAGAGGTGATCGTCCGCAGTTTGGTGATAAGGACGGCCCGGCGCAACTGCCCTCTGCCTGTTACTACACCGGACTGGATGGCACGCCGTCGCCGGAAAAGCAAATTCGCGTAGGGGCCAAGTCAGATTTCATGTCGGCGCTCGAAGGCGCCAAATGCGGTGACACCCTGTTGCTCGCCGCTGGAGCTGTCTATGAAGTTCGCGATCTTCCCTCCAAGAAGTGCGACGACCAGCACTACATCACCGTGCGCACCGACACGCCGGATTCCAAGCTTCCTCCAGAGGGAAGCCGCATCTCTCCCGCCTGGGGAGGGGTCGCATCGCTCGCTGGACGCCCCAAATTCGCTCAACCCGACGGGGGGCCAGCGAAGCTGATGGCGACGCTGGCTGTACGACGACCCTCGGGTGCCACCATCGGCGACCACTACCGCTTTATCGGAATCGAGTGGACTTCCGATCCCAACGCCAGCATCTTACGCATGGTCAGCACCGAGCACGCGGATCACATCATCTTCGATCGCAACTGGTTTCATCCGGCTGAGGGGGCGGAGGTCGGCAAAGGCGTGGGTATGGTTCAGGGCACGCGCATGATTGCTGTCATCAACTCCTACTTCAACGGATTCAATTGCATCGCGCGTTCCGGAAAATGCACTGACGCATCCGCCGCAGGTGGGGGCAATGGCCAGAAACCGACCGGCACTTTCAAGATTGTGAACAACTTCCTCGAGGCTTCGGGAGAGAATGTGTTCTTTGGCGGCAGCGGCGCGACGGTGAATCCCACCGACATCGAGATCCGCCGCAATCACCTGTACAAGCCGATGTTGTGGCGGGAAGGCGATCCGGCCTACAAACCTTCGCCCACTGGCGACCCGTATATCGTGAAGAATAACTTCGAACTAAAGAACGCACAGCGCGTCCTGTTCGAGGGCAACCTGCTGCAAGGGTCTTGGGGTGGCTTCACCCAAAGCGGCTTCGCGATCCTACTGACTCCGAAGAATCAGAACAATCGTTGTCCCAAGTGCCAGGTCACCGACGTGACGATCCGCTACAACAAGATTCGCAATGTGGCAGGCGCTTTCGATATTCAAAACGGATTGTCGAAGACAGGTGGAGAATCGGCAGGTGGCTGGCGCTACAGCATTCATGATCTTGTGGTCGACGATATTCATGACCGCGACTACAAGGGACACGGCGCATTTGCCACCCTACTCTCGAACGCTCCGCCGCTACACGATGTCTGGTTCGATCACATTACAGCTTTTGTGACTGGTCCTATTCTCACGGTGAAGGCGGTCGACGCCAAGATCGACAATTTTCGAATCACCAACAGTGTGTTCTCGACCGGCGACCGGCGGCCTGGGATTGCCTCTGCAGGCGGAGGCGGAAAAGGCGGAAATTGCGCTGCCGGCAAGCAAGGGAAAGGCGCCGAAGTGATCCTGGAAGCCTGCTTCAGCAACTACAAGTTCGACAAGAACATCGTGATCGGCGGACGTGGGAGTTGGCCGCGCGGTACGATCGTGACTTCTGAAGCTGGTGCCGGCATCCGCGATTTGAAAGATGGCGTGAGCGCCAACCCTAGGCTCTGCCGTGAGAAGGAACAAGGCTGCAGCAAAGCGTCTCCAGGCGCCGGAGCTGCTTCCGATGGAAAGGACCTTGGCGCGGATGTGGATGCGATTGAGACGGTTCTGGCGGGCGTCGAATAGACTTCAGCGATGACCTTTGTAACGCGGTGCCGCGGTTCTCAACCCTGCCGGGCCTTCTCAGCCGCGTGGTAAGATTTTGATCAAGTTGCCGACCGGAGCCTCAGCCAGCCGCCAAAATAGTCCCGTCTTCGTGATGGGATGCCACCGTTCAGGCACGAATCTGCTCTATGACATGCTGCTCTCGGCCGGGGGGTTTGCCATCTACCGCGGCTATTTGCCCATCTACAAGATTCTGATCCCTCGGTTTGGCTCAATGAGCAGACGCGGGAATCGTCAGAAAATCCTTGAAACATGGCTGCGCAGCAAGGGTTTTCGCCGGACCGGGCTGGATGCTGAGCAATTGTCTTCGAGCATCCTGAACGATTGCCGGAGCGGCGGCGACTTCATCCAAACGGTGATGGATGGGGTGGCTCGCAGCCAGGGTCTTGCGCGCTGGGCGGTTTACGATCCCGATAACGTACTCCACATGGAACGCGTGAAGGCCGACATCCCCAACGCGCTCTTTGTTCACATCATTCGCGACGGACGGGACATTGCGCTGTCGCTCAAGAAAATGGGTGGCTTCGCGCCTCTTCCCTGGGACCGCACTCCGACACGCAGCCTGATTGCGACGGCGCTGTACTGGGAGTGGATGGTCCGCGCGGGCCAGGAACATGGCCGCCGTTTTGCAGCCGACTACATCGAGATTCGTTACGAGGATCTGATCACTGATCCGCGCGCGACGCTGGCAAAACTGGGGGGATTCATCGAACACGACCTTGACTATGACGGCATCCAGAAGGCCGGTCTAGGGCGGCTTTCGGAGACGAACTCTTCGTTCCGCGAAGAGGGCACAAAAGCGGAAATCCATCCACTGGGGAGGTGGAAAGAACGCCTGACGCCGCAGGATATCGCCGCCATCGAAGGCACAGTGGGCAATTGTCTGGAGGAAAACGGCTATCCCCTGTCGTTGCCGGCGGCGCAGAGAGCGCGTTCCAACTGGATGCGCGCCGTATATCCGAATTTTCTCAATGCCAAGCTGTGGGTGAAATTGCATACGCCGGCAGGCCGGTTCTCTGACATGTCTGCGCTCGAACTCGAAGGAGAACCGGTGCCGGTCGCGCAGTCCGCGCGCTCCTGACGATCACCATGAATCCCGTGACCGAGGCGACTGAAAAGCAAGCTGGGTCAGCACGAGCCACCGCCGCCCGCTCCAAGGCTCCGGTATTTGTGCTGGGCTGCGGCCGGTCGGGCACGAAACTGCTCTACCACACGCTGCTCTCGGCGGGTGGATTCGCGATCTATCACGCTGAGAGCAACGCTTTCAATCTGATCGGCCTGCGCTTCGGGGATCTTGCTCACCGCGAGAACCGCCGCGCACTGCTCGACCACTGGCTCCGCAGCAAGCTGTTCTACCGTTCGGGTCTCACGCGCGAAGAGATCGAACCGAAGATTCTCGATGAGTGCCGCAATGCCGGGGACTTCCTGCGCATCCTCATGGGGACCATCGCACGCAAGCAAGGGGTGGAACGGTGGGCGGAATCCACGCCGCTGCATCTTCTGTATCTGCCGTTGATCAAGAAGCTGTTCCCGGACGCGCTGATCGTGCATATCATCCGCGACGGGCGCGACGTGACGGTTTCGCTCGATCGCATTGGATGGATCAAGCCATTCCGCTGGGATAGGGAACGCAAACTCCTGGCCCCGGCAATTTTCTGGCGCTGGATTGTGGGGAAGGGCCGCCGCTACGGCAGCGCCATGGGCGGCGACTACATGGAAGTGCACTACGAAGACGTGGTCGGGAAACCTGAAGAGACGCTGGCTCGGATTGGCACGTTTATCGATCACGATCTGGATTACGACCGTATCCAACAGAACGCGCAGGGCTCGATGGTCGATCCGAACTCTTCGTTCCGGGGCGATGGACAGGAGAAAGAATCAAATCCGGTGGGGCGGTGGAAGACGGCGCTGTCGCAGGAGCAGATCGCGCAGATCGAGAGTCTGATCGGCGATCGACTGAAGGAAACTGGATATGAGCCAGTGACGCCCGCGGCAAAAAGACAGCGGAGTCTGCCGGCAACTCTGATGGGATTTCTCTACCCGATTTACTTCGACGTGAAATTGTGGCTGAAGACGTACACACCGCTGGCGAAGACGGCGGATATTGGGCGGATGGGAATATCAGAACCGCCGGAGTAGTGCCACGCTGAACTGGGGTGAACAATCGGGCGATCAGTCCAGCTTCAATTTGGCTTCAGTATTCGTCCATCGCGGATACCGCGTTCGCCCGACTTCCCTGCATTCATCCTAGAAACTTCTGCCGGCTGCCACACAGATCGCGCAGTTTACGATGTGTAACTCTTTGGGACAACAGGGAGTACATCGAAATCATAGCTGAACTCCGCTGGCCGGTCCTCTAACCACTTCCCCTGTTTTTCCGTTGTCGGTGTCGTCTTTTGCATGCCACTTCCGTTTATCCCAGTAGAGGGTCAAGAACAAACGCAGATTCCACAAGACGGAGGATGGACAAATGAACACGCAGAGCAAGTTCGCAAACCTGGTGCTTCTGGCAACCACGGTGAGCCTGGCACTTACTTTCAACATCCCGGCAATGGCAGAAAGCGACGCCATCCGCGCGATCTACCTCTCCGCCGGCACCGTGCCAACCAACATCGCCGGCGTCAACACTTACCCTGAACCACCCAGGGGCTTCAATCCCCTCACTGCCAGCGACGTCGAACTGGCGTCTTACGGATTCCCTCAGCGCCCCGACAAGCACATCGATCCCGACCACTATGCCATGTGGGAGAGAGCGATGCAGGCCGCCAAGATTCGCTGGAACGGCAAACTACGGCCTGCCCCTGCCAACGGAAGTGCCTTAGTTCCAAGCAGCTCGGCTTCTTCGCAACCAGACACGGCACAGCCACTAGCCGCGACGCAGGGTCACAACGACACCGCCGCCGGCGTCATTCTCGACAGCAAGGCCAAGAAATGGGGCGGCACTTCGTTCACCGACATTTGGAGTGCGATCACCGTCCCCGTAGTTGAAACAGCGTTCGCTGCTGGATGCACCGACGGCTGGTACTACTCCCAGAGCCTTGTCGGGTTTGACCCAATACTCTTCTACAGTGCGGCAACCGGTCATCCTTTGTACTACCCTCAGGAGTTCGCCGGTGTCTCCGAAAACATTTACTGTCCTACCGGGAACTCCTCCTATGATGCGGTCGTCGGATGGGGAGGGTTCGGAACAGCTGTGTTCGGACTCAATCCCGGAGATGTTTTCTATACCGAAGTTCACGCTTTCGGCGGATGCAACAATGGCTCGGCCTTCGTTGAGGACCTCACCACCCTGAGCTACGGCAGTTACACGATTTCCAACTCCTGCAGCTTGCCCCAGACTGGCCGTTACGCGAACTGGGTTGTAATACGCCCGCTCTCCGGCAACGGAGTTGACGGCGAATCGCCCTTGGCCAACACCATCTCTATCTCCTTCGATGGCGCCCAAGTTCTCAACGTCGCCGGCAAGGCCTTCTATCCCGGCTCGCAGGCCACTACCACCACCGTACTGACCATGTATGACGACACCGACTCGCAGGCGATTGAGCTCGTCAATCAAGGCAACACTGGTTTCCAGGGTCTGCACTCGCTGTTTTTCCAGACCACCGGCTGCGCCTACGCCGGCGGATGCACTCCCTAAGAACAGCCATTCGGCCTAGGCCCTGATCTCAATCTCCGAGTGCCGGCAGTGTCTGTGCTCTTGGATCGGTCTTCCAATGGAGTCAGACAAGCGGTCTCGGCAGGGCCTGAAGTTCTGCCCTTCCACGAAAGCTTGCGGACGTCGGGGCTCGGCTTCAACCGGGCCACGGCTGTCGCCCCGAGGATTGCCAGGGAGAGAGTGCCACAATGGGAATGGACGCGGAGTTTCTCTTCGCGCCTTTGTCAGCATCAGGGAGGAGTGGTCCCCTCGGCTCCGCTCAGACACGCTCTTCGACTCCGCAAGAACTTCGCTTCGTTGCTGCTCCGTTCAGGACAATTGCAGGGGTGCGAGCGTGGGATAGGCGGGGACACCCGTCGCTACACCTACTCTTCGGCGGGAGGTCGGTCAATGGTGCGGTTGCCCTGCAGCCATCCCAAGAATTTCTGCTTGCGGGCGAAGATGTCGCGGGCTTGGTTGCGCAGCGCTCCGACGATCTGATAACGCGACTTCGTGAACCACGGCACGCGATGCGGAACGCAACCGTACTTCTCTTTATACGTCCCTTCGCCGCCCCAGTCGAAGATGGCCACGCCGCGCTGCTTCCAGTACTTCATGGCATACCAGTGGCAGGCTTCATTCGGACGCAAGTTCTGATACGCGCGGAAGCTGGCGTTGCCCCAAAACTCGGCGATGTTGTTGTAGCCAGGATAGACTCCGGTGGCAATGCACTTCCCTTCTGCGTCGCGTACACGCAGCAAGAGCAAGTTTCCGGTCGGCGCGAGATTCTTCACTAACGAACGCACTCGATCCACAGAATACGTTGGCACGAGGCCCTGCTTAGCAAACACGTCTTTGAGTTGCTCGTAGTACTCTTCGGCGAAGGCGAGGTCGCGCGCCTCTTCTATCTTGACACCGCTCTTCTCCGCCTTGCGGATACAGCGGCGGCAGGCGCTTTCCATGCCGTTGAACAGTTCTTCTTCGGATTTCGTCAGGTCTGTGCGATAGGAACCGTAGTACTCGGCGGTGAATCCGAGTCCTTCGGCATCTTCAAAAGTGAGGTGCGGATCGGAAACCTCCATGTGCAGGCACTTCAGGTCGTTCCAGGCGAACTTCTCGAGCGCATTGAGCGCATCGTGCCGCGAGACGCCCGCGTTGAGGTTGAAGCCAATGTAGGGCGTGGTCCATCCGGGGAACGAACTGCCCAGCACTTTCAGGCCAAATTTCGCAAACGTCAGCCCGGAAAAGTACCCAACCACATCGCTGCCGTCGCGCAGTTCCGCCACCACCGGCGCGGCTCCCTGCGACTCGGCGACAAACTGCAGCCACTCCCGTGTCTGGAACACAGTACGGTCAGCGAAGCTGCCCAGGCGCTTCCAGTCGGCGGTTTTGAAATCGATGGCGTGAAACTTCATTTAGGTCGGCGGTCCCGTCTCACCAGCACATTCCTTCGTAGGTCTTGGCGCCGGCCGGGCGCTGCGCGGCATCGAGATGGACGAGGTCAATGACGATCTGGTCGGGTCTCAGGAGTTTAGCGAGGCGATCTTTGCTGGCCGATTTGTTCCCCAGAATCACGACCTCGGCGTCGCGCATCGTGCCCTCCAGGTCAGCCGTCAGGACCGACCCGATATGCGGGATCACCTGCTCGATGTACTGGCGGTTCGCGCCGGCGATGCGGCCCAGAGAAACGTCTTCATCCCACACGCGAACCTCGAGCCCCTCGCCCATCAGACGCTTGATCAATTGCACTTGCGGGCTCTCGCGCAGATCGTCGGTACCCGCTTTGAAACTCAGACCGAGCTGGCCAATTTTTTTCTTGCCGGTGCTCATCACCATGTCGACGGCGCGATCGACGTGCTCGGCATTCGACGGCATCAGCGATTCCAGCAGCGGCAGCTTCAGATCGAGTTCCTTCGCCCTGTAAGTAATCGCCCGCAGATCTTTGGGCAGGCACGATCCGCCAAAAGCGAATCCCGGCGACAGGTAGGCCGGAGAAATGTTGAGCTTCGTGTCGGAGGTGAAGATCTTCGTCACGGCCTGCGCATCGACGCCCAGGTGTTTGCACATCGTGCCCATCTCGTTGGCGAAGCCGACTTTCACCGCGTGATAGCAGTTCGAGAAATATTTCACCATTTCGGCAACGGGAATGGTCGTCTCGTACAGAGTTCCAGGCGTGTCTTTGTAGAGTTCGCGCAGCGGCGCAAGGTGATTCGTGTCACTCGCACCCAGAATGGTGTAGGGCGGATTCAGAAAGTCAGCGACCGCGCTGCCTTCGCGCATGAACTCCGGGTTGTAGCAGACGGTGAAATCCTTGCCGCATTTCTTGCCGCTCTCGCGCTCCAGGGTCGGCACGACGAGGGTCTCGGTCGTCCCTGGCAGAACCGTGCTGCGCAGAACAAAAACATGCGGCGATGATTTCTGCCGGATCGCCGCACCGATCTCTTTCGCGACATTCTCAATGTGGCTGAGATCGAGCTTGCCGTTTTTCAAGCTCGGCGTGCCGACGCACACGAACGACACTTCGGAATTCAGGACGGCTTCGGTGGCGTCGGTTGTGGCATGGAGCCGGCAGGCTTGGCTGGCCTCGGCGACCAGTTCGCTCATCCGTGCTTCGACGATCGGCGTGCGGCCGGAGTCCAGCATCTCGACCTTGGCGCGGCTCACGTCTACCCCGATGACCTTGTGGCCCTTGGACGCAAAGCACGCAGCCGAGACCGACCCTACATATCCCAACCCGAAAATACTGACGGCCAAACCCAAGCAGACTCTCCCTGGAGATGCGGAATGTGACTTCTGACTATACCAACCCAATAGAACGGAACAGCAAGCGGCTCGCCAATGACCGCGGAGACTCGCCCATCGCGCCAGTGTAACTATCGCACAATCATAAGGTTAGGGACCGTCGATCCGCATCATGAACGCTGCTCGGACCGCACCGGCAATAAGTGGACAAGATTTTCCCACCGGTGGAAACGACATGGGACAGTTTGGGGATGATTTGCCCCAGACCCCGTCAGCCCTGCCCAATCCTCCTGCTCCGACAGGACTTAGCAGCGGCGATTTCGTCGCTTGACGGCACTTGTTGGCAGCAGCCTTGCGGGCTAGAGAGGTAACGCGGCGGCGCGCCCCCACTCTCCGGCCACCCCTCGCACGCATGTAAGATAAGGAAACCTGTGGCTTCGGGATGGCACAACAAGCTGGCGCGCCTGTCTCAGATGACCTGGGACGAAGTTCGCACGCGCCTGTCGCAGGAAGCGCACAAGCGAGCCGACCTTCTGCTCCACCACGTCGGGCGACAACCTGCGGACGTTCCATTACACTCGGCTCCGTCCCGGAAAAGTCAGTTCCTGTTTTCGACGAGCGAGATTGCTGCACGCGCGGAGTTGTTGCGTGTCTGCCTTACCTCCGAGACGGCTGAGATCCTGCGCCAGGCAGAAAATGTTTGCAGGCATCGTTTCGAGCTGCTTGGCTACCAGGATCTCGACTACGGCGCGGAGATTGACTGGCATCTTGATCGCGTTCATGGCAAGCGGGCACCGGTGGTTCCGTGGTTCCAGATTCCCTTCCTCGAGTTCGCCGCCGTCGGAGACCACAAAGTCACCTGGGAACTGAACCGCCACCAGCATCTGGTCACGCTAGCCAAGGCGTGGCTGCACAGCAACGATGCGAAGTATCTCGACGAGCTCCGCCGCCAATTTCGCAACTGGGTGAAGGCAAATCCATATCCGTTGGGGATCAACTGGGGCAGCACGCTTGAGGTCGCGTTCCGCAGCCTCTCCTGGATCTGGGTGGATCATTTGCTGGCCGGTGCGCCCGGTCACGCCGAATTCCACGCGGAACTGTTGCCGCAGCTCGCGTTCCATGGACGCTACATCCAGCGTTACCTGTCTACATATTTCTCGCCCAATACGCATCTGCTGGGCGAAGCGGTGGCGATGTTTTTCATCGGCACGCTCTATCCGCAGATTGCTGCGGCGGATCGCTGGCAGCAGTCAGGGTGGAACATCGTTGTGCACGAAGCGCAGCGCCAGGTACGGCCGGACGGCGTCTACTTCGAGCAGTCGCTCTACTATCACGTTTACGCGCTGGATTTCTTCCTGTACGCGCGCGTGCTGGCCGCGCACAACGGATTGCAGATTCCTGCCGAGTTCGACGCCACTGTGCTTCGCATGCTGGGCGTGGTGCAAGCTCTCTCGCAAGCTGGACCACCCGAAGGATTCGGCGATGACGATGGCGGCCGCGTGTTCAATCCGCGACGCAATCGGACCGAGCATATGACCGATCCGCTTGCGATCGGTGCCGTGCTCTACGACCGCAACAAATTCTCTGCTGCCCGCCTGACGGAGGAATCCATCTGGCTGTTTGGTCAGGCCGCCGTTACAACCCTTCTCCACCCAAGCGCAGATCACGACTTGCGCTCTGCCGCCTTTCCCGACGGCGGCGTTTACGTGCTGGCTGACTCAAAGCCTCACCCGTACGAGTTCGCTCTTGACGCCGGTCCGCAGGGCGTGGGCCGCTGCGGTCATGGCCATGCCGACGCGCTCAGCCTGCGCCTGACGATGGACGGCAATCGCTGGCTGGTTGACTCCGGTAGTGGCGTCTACATCTCTGCCGATTCTGCCGACCGCAACACTTTCCGGGGAACTGCCGCTCACAACACGATGCGGGTGGATAGCGTGGATCAGGCTGTGGCCGGCGATCCGTTTTCCTGGACTCAGATACCAACCACCAGGGTCGATAACTGGAAGGCGGGCGAAACCTTCAGTTACTTCTCCGCGAGTCACGACGGCTATTCGCGGCTTGCCGATCCGGTGATTCACTCGCGTTCCGTAGTCATGATCACTGATGGACCCTGCCTGGTGCGTGACATTGCGCTCGGCAAACAAGCGCATGACCTCGAGGTCCTGTGGCACTTTGCGCCTGATCTTCAAGTCGAGAACGCCGACACTGAGATGCTGAGAGCGTCACGACCGGGCTGCGCATCGCCTGCGACGACTGTTCTAGATCCTGCCCAGGGTGCTGTTCTGAACCTGATGCTGCCTGAGGAAACTCCCTGGAAGCTGGAAACGACAAGGGGGCTGATTTCACCAGCCTATGGCAATTTTCACTCAGCCCCGGTCGCACGCGCGCACACGCGACTCACGCTTCCAGCTGAACTGGCAACACTCTTGACGGCGATGAATGGCCGTCGCCAGAATGACCTACCCCGTCTGGTCAGCATGCGGCATCCGGCGGTCCAGGTGTACGAACTCGCCGAGGCTGACGCCAATCATGGGTTCTGTTTTGCCTTGGACAAGCGTCCCTGGAATTTTGGGCCGTGGTTTTCTGACGGAGAATTCCTGTATTGCCGCATCGAAACGGATAAGCTGGTACATCTGGTGGTGATTGGGGGAACCTACGTTTCGTGGCAAGGCCAGCCATTGCTGAAGGCCGCCGGACCGTCGGACTTCTTCGAGTGGCGCAAACGCGGGGCCGTGCTCAACTCCGAACCTGCCCGTTTCACGCTGTCGCCTTTGTTCCAGGAGTTAACTGGCACGAATCGTTTGACTGAAGCCTCCGACGCCACTTCCACCTTCGCGGAGAAACACTGAATGTGCGGGATTGCAGGTATCCTCGAATTCGGACGTGACGCCAGGGCTGACGCCGCCTCGCTGCGCGCCATGTGCGGCGTCATGGCACATCGAGGCCCCGACGACGATGGGTTCTACAGCGACGGTCCAGCGGGCATTGGCATGCGCCGCCTGGCCATCGTTGACCTCAAGACCGGACATCAGCCCATCTCGAATGAAGATGGTTCCCTCTGGATTGTCTTCAACGGGGAAATCTACAACCATCTCGCGCTGCGGGAACAGCTTATCGCCCGTGGACACGATTACCGTACCCACAGCGATACCGAGACGATCCTCCACCTCTACGAAGAGTATGGCCGCGATTGCGTGCAGCATCTGCGCGGCATGTTTGCGTTTGCTATCTGGGACCGCAACAAGAAAACCCTGTTCATCGCTCGTGACCGGCTCGGCATCAAGCCGCTCTACTTTCACCTGACACCGGATCGCCTGCTGTTTGGCTCTGAAATCAAGGTAATTCTGGCACACGGAACGACGCGGGCAGAGTTCAATCGTTCCGCGCTGCCGGAATATCTAGCTTTTGGATATCTCTCCGACGAGCAGACCTTTTATTCCGGCATCCGCAAACTGTTGCCCGGCCATACGATGGAGATCGGCGCGGACGGTCAGCCGCAGATTCGGCAGTACTGGGACCTCGACACATCTTCGCCGCACGAATCGCACGACGAGGGTTACTACGTCCGCAGTTATCGCGAACTGCTGGAAGGCGCGGTCCAGAGCCATCTGATGAGTGACGTGCCGCTCGGCATGTTTTTGAGCGGCGGCCTGGATTCGAGCGCGGTCGCGGCGCTCATGACCAGGATTCGTCGCGAGCCGATCGAGACGTTCTCGGTCGGCTATGGTGAACAGAGTTACAGTGAGTTGCCGTATGCGCGAATTGTCGCCGATCACATCAAGTCCCAGCATCGGGAAGTCGTGGTCAGCGAGCAGGATTTTTTTAATGCCCTGCCGCACCTGATCTGGCACGAGGATGAGCCCATGGTCTGGCCATCTTCCGTCTCGCTGTATTTCGTGGCCAGGCTTGCGCGGGAGCGCGTAACCGTCGTCCTGACCGGCGAAGGCAGCGACGAAACACTGGCGGGCTACACGCGCTATGCCTTCACACTGAAGAACGCCGCGCTCGATCGGGCCTACAGAAGCTTTGTCCCGGATAAGCTCCGTCGCGGTCTGCGCAATACGGTGGCCTCGTCCTCTTTGCTCGGCGCCACGTTGCGTCGCAAGCTGGAACACACGTTTCTAGCAAAGGATGGCGCGTCGTGGGCTTCGTTTTACTTTGACAATTTCTTCTCGGCATTCAGCGCTGCCGAGCAAAACAGCCTTCTCACTCCGGAATTCGCCGCCGCGTTCGCTCCGGCTCTCGCCTACAAAAATGTGCTTCAGTACTGGGAACACTCTTCCGGCGAGATGCTGCAGCGGCTGCTCTATACCGACATCAAGACCTATCTCGTCGAGCTGCTCATGAAACAGGACAACATGAGCATGGCCGCGTCGATCGAGAGCCGCGTTCCCTTCCTCGACCACGTGCTGGTCGAGTTCGCCACACGCATCCCGCGCGAGGTACAACTCAAGGGCCTCGCAGGAAAAACCATCCTGAAGAAAGCAGTGGAAGACGTCCTGCCTCATGAAATCATTTACCGGCCCAAGCTGGGATTTCCGACTCCGTGGAGCGGCTGGCTCGCGGGACCCCGACTGGAGACGATCCGCGACATGCTGCTCGGATCGCGGAGCCTTGATCGCGGGTATTTTCGCCGTGACGCAATCGAGCGCCTGTTCGCCGAGCACCGCGGGCTACACCGCGACAACTATGACCGCATCTGGCGCCTCTTGAACCTGGAGCTATGGCACCGGGTTTGCCTTGAGGGCGAAGCGCATGGCAATGCCACGGAACCGGAACTGCGGATGGTATCGAGCCGCTAACGTCTCCGCTCGGAGAGTTCTCGGTACGCTGTCACCCACTGATCGCGAACAACTTGCCAAGCGTACTTGCGGGATTCGGCACAAGCGTTCTGCGCCAGCCGGGCGGCCAGAGCAGGATCACGCAACAGTCGGATCACGTTCGCCGCCAGTGCCTTCTCATCGCCGACGGCTGACAGCAAGCCGGTGCGCTCATGTTCGACGAGGTAAGGAATCGATTCCGGCGAGGTTGTCACCACTGGAGTGCCGGCGCCAAATGCCTCGATAATCGAAACGGGCATATTGTCGAGCCAGGAGGCGTTGATGAAGATGTCGGCGTCATCATAGTACTTTCCGATCGAGCGCCGCGAGGCCACACCGGTGAAGGTGACGCCCGTGAGTTTTAGGTCACTGACCAGTTTGCGGACATCGCCTTCGAGCGGCCCACCGCCAACCAGATCGAGTTGCGCGTTCGGGTATGTTTTCTTTACGTCGGCGAATGCGCGCACGACGACATCAACGCTGTAGTAGGTGGAAAACCCGCGGGTGCAGACCAGATGAGGTCGCAGCGGATTGCGCTCGCGATAGCGGAACTGGGAAAGATCGACCAGGTTTGGCACGACGCTCGCGTTGAGGCCGAACTCATGGAAGACGTCGACGAGATAGCCCGACGGAACGACGATTTCGTCCACACGGGACAGTACGAACATCCCAGAACGGAAGCGCCGTACGTGGTCTCGTGCTTCCCCACTGTGATAGTTGATCAGTGTCTTTGCGCCACAGACGCGGGCGAAGAACCATGCCGGCGCCGGCGCGAGCAAAAAAGACCAGTAGGACGCTGAGAAAACGTGCGCGACGTCGATCCCTTTCAGCCCACGCCATAGATGCCAGAAGTAAATGGGCTCGCGCAGAACTGTCCGCAGGCCTGGAATTCGTTCGGCCCATCCCAGCCAATTGGGCAGCGGTGGATCGACTGCAATGAAGCTGATCTCGATTCCCGGATCGTCCTGCCACAACCTCATGAGCAAGTCGGCCTGCACTGCCTGACCACCGACGTAGCGCAGGCTCGGTGCGACGATCGCGACCTTAATCCGCTTCGGGATTGCGCCGTGCGGGGCAGTCATGAGAAAGAGTTGCCCAGCTTTCTGCGCAGGAGGTCCTGGTACAACTCCTGATACTGGTTGCGCACCTGTTCGAGGCTGAAATGCTCGTTCACGAAGGTTCGGGCGTTGCCCCCCAACTGTTCACGCAGCATAGGCTGAGTGAGCAAGGCAATCACAGCGCCTGCGAATTCTCCCTCGTTGCCGGGCGACGCGAGCATTCCGCGCTGCTCGTTGATCAGTTCCGGATTTCCGCCGCCGCGGTAGGCGACGACCGGCAATCCTACCGCCATGGCTTCGAGGATCACGTTGGACAAGCTCTCGGAGTCGGAGGTAAGGACGGCCACATCCATGGAAGCGTGTACCGCGTTTATGTCGCGGCGGTCGCCGAGGAAGATGACGGAATCCTGCAAACCGAGGTTCTGCGCATCCTGCTCCAATTCGGGACGAAGTGGACCGTCTCCGGCGAGCAGGAATTCTACGTTCGGCAACTGCTGCCGGATGCGCGCTGCAATACGCAGGAAGCCAGAATGATTTTTGTAGTGAGCATTCATACGAGCGACCATGCCGACTCGCGTCACTCCCGGCCGACGTGGCACCGCCGGGTCAACAGTGGCGAAGACCTCGGCCGGAAGCGCATTGCCGATCACCACCAACTTCTCGCGCGAGACTCCGTGCTCGACCAGTCGATTGGCCGCGGCGTGCGAATTGCAGACGATGGCATCGCAGAAGCGAAATGCCGCTAGTTGTACGCGGAACTGTGCCGGCGTCATGAGGTCGCCGATCTGGCGGTGGCTGCCGATCACGACCGGAACCCGTGCCAGGCGCGCGGCCGGAACCAGCGTCATGTTCGTATAGAAATCGAAGGCGTGGGCAACCTGCACCTGATGCTGGCGCAGGTGCGATCGCAAACGCCAGCGCGCTCGCAAGGCTCTCCAACCGAACAGGCTGCCGCCGAGACGAAACTCAGGTGCGTTTCCGCATATTTCGGCGAAGGGACCGCTGGCGCGGATACAGCCCAATTGAATGCGGAATTTATCCGGACTGAGGTTCTGGGCGAGCACCACGAACTGGCGCTCCGACCCGCCGGTCTCAAATGTGTTCACCATCAGAAACAGCCGGATGGAGGCAGGCGCGGATGAAACCGGTGCAAGGCTCGTGGAATCGGCGGTCGCCACGCCGTCATTCTCCCACGGGGGCGGCCGCCAGGGCGGGTACCGAGGTTTGCACCTTGCGCCGCGAGTCGGCGAGCAAGGGAAGGGACGACAATCCCGCGGCGCTGACGTATTTCTCCAAGAAGTTGCGGTGCCAAAGTTCGAACATCAGCAGGCGCCAGAGGCGTCCGGTCATGGTGCGGCCGCGATGCAGATGGTCGTCCATCAGTCTGCGCACGCCGTCGGCGACGAAGTATCCGCGCTGGAGAGTGCGCGGTTCGACGAGGATCATCAACATGTCGCGCAGCTCGTTGCGCATCCAGTGGACCAGCGGCAGAGAGAATCCCTGTTTTTCGCGATAGAGCACCTCGCGCGGCACGCCAACGCGCTCGGCCAGCTTGCGCAGGATGTATTTTTGCTTGCTGCCGCGCAGCTTCCAGTCCGCGGTCAGGCTTGCGGCCAACTCGACAAAGACATGATCGAGGATGGGCACGCGGACTTCGAGCGAGTTCAGCATGCTCATGCGATCGACTTTGGTCAGGATGTCGGCGACCATGTAAGTTTTGGTGTCGACATAGAGGATCTGGCTGACCGGATCTTTGGTCGGAGCTTTGGCAAAGTAGCGCCGCAGAACATTGCCGGGATCGTCGCTGTGGCGGAGAATGTCGCGGAAACCATCGGAGAGCAACGGCGTGTCGCGCTCGAACGCGGGCAGAAAGGAGAGGCCGTCTACGTAGCGCTCCTGCCAAGGAAGCGAAATGTTGTAGCTCAATTTGCGGCCCTGCATGCTGTTGGGCAGGCGCGGAAACACCCGGTTGCGAAAAAACTTGCGTGCCCATTCGGGCACGTGCTCGAAAATCTGCCGGTTGGAATGGATGCGATAACGGTCGTATCCGGCAAACATTTCGTCGCCACCGTCGCCGGAGAGAGCGACGGTCACATGGCGCCGCGCCATCTGCGAGACATAGTACGTAGGCAGCATCGACGAATCGCCGAAGGGCTCTTCGAGCGAACTGGTTAACTGCTCGACCGTTTGCACGACGTCGGGCTCGAGGATCATCTCGTGATGATCAGTGCCGAACTTGCGGGCGACGAGGCGAGCGTGGTCGGCCTCGTTGAAGTCGTCTTTCTTGAAGCCGATGGAGAAGGTCTTGACCGGACCGGAACTGGCGCGCGCCATCAGCGCCACGACGGTTGAAGAGTCGGTTCCTCCGCTGAGGAACGCGCCTAGAGGCACGTCAGAAATCAACCGCATCTTGGTCGCTTCAAAGAGCCGACGCTCCAGCTCTTCCAGGCACTCTTCTTCGGTCCTCGGCGAATGCGTGCCGAACTCAGGCAGATCCCAGTATTGACGGACTCGAACTTCGCCATTCTGGAATTCCAACAAGTGCCCTGGCGGAAGTTTCTGAATTCCAGTGAACGCGGTTATGGGATCCGGAACGTAGCCGTAGTAGAGGTATTCGAGCAAGCCCTGCGAGTTGACTTCGGCGAGTTCCGGCGCAACCGCGAGGATGGATTTGATCTCGGAACCGAAGTAGAGCTTGCCGTTGTGGAGAGCGTAGTGCATCGGCTTCTTGCCCAGGCGGTCGCGCGCCAAAAGAAGCTTGCGCTTGTTCTTGTCGTAGATGGCGAGGCCAAACATGCCGCGCAATCTCTGCACGCAGTCGGAGCCCATTTCTTCGTAGAGATGGATGATAACTTCCGTGTCACTCTTCGTCTTGAGGTGATGGCCGTGCTTTTCCAGATCAGGGCGCAAGTCCAGGAAGTTGTAAATCTCACCGTTGAAGACGATCCACGCGCTTTGGTCTTCGTTGAAAATCGGCTGATGCCCACCGGAAAGGTCGATGATGCTGAGGCGCCGCATGCCGAGTCCGGCGCCATCGGCGACGTAGATGCCTTCATCGTCCGGTCCTCGATGAATAATCGGGTCGCACATCTGGCGCACGAGTGCTTCCGTGATGTTGCTCTCGCGCGTGGCACTGACGACTCCGGCAATTCCACACATGGTTCTCTGACTATCCTTTCACACTTACGTGGGGCGCATTCCACTTGTCGTCAGTTACCGGCAACGTGGCGATCGATTTGAGACGATAGTCGCGATACTGCCCAGGATTCCCTTCCCTGCCGTCGCAAGCCGCGAGGATGATGTTGGTCATCTCGCGTGCCGTTACAAAATGCAGAGTCTCTTTTCGATCTGCGGCTCCGGAGACCAATTTTTCAAGAAACAAGCGGAAGGAATCGCCGATCACTGCATCTTTCTGTGTCGGATCCATGCTGTGGCAGTGCAGCTTGATGAAGAGCCAGTCGGGACGGCCCCACACGGAGATGCGCGCCTGCTTCCACTTCGATAGGCGATGCAGATTCATTGGATTGTGACGGGTAATGGCACTGGTCTCGAACAGCAATCGTGGCGAGCGTAGCCCCTTCTTCCAATCGGCGAGCAACGGACCTTGCACGATTAAAGGAAAAGTGTGCGGTGCGTGTCCCACGGCCAGATCCCGTCCGGCGCGGTGGGGCGCAGCATGGTCCAGAGGCAGCCCGCATTCGTAGAGCGAGTTCAGCTTGGCGATCTGCGCCGCATGATGGAGTCCGGCGGGTAGAGTAAAGTCGGCGTAGCACCCTGTCTCGGCCAGGACCTGCATTTCCGAATCTACACCGCAGAACTTTCCGCCGTAGGAGTTGGCCAAGGCAAAGTCTCCGTGCACAAAAGCATAGCGCGGCTGATCGCATCCCTCTTCCAACGCGAGGCAGCGATGGCGAAAGGCTAGGCGGTCGCGAAACTCGCTCAGCACATGCCCGGTGTTTTCGGCCGTATCCGGTTGGTTCACGCCGTGGTGCAGGTGAACTTCAACTTCTCCCCAGCCTGCGTGGCAATGATGGGCCAGAACTTGCAGCAACCCTTCGTCGTATTGTTCCGCCGGATAAAAGTACGTGTGGACGAATGGCCGGCCATCAGAGTCGCGCCAGCAATCGACGGCTTCCGGATATTCTCCAACCCACCATTCGAGGCGCCGTTCCTGCTCCGAACGGGCCACGCGCCTCTGACCACCTTCCGGGTGAATCGCGGGTTCGAAATGATCGGCGAGCGCGATCATGAGATGTACCGGTCCACGCGGTACCGCGCCCAGGGAGCGCATGGCAGCGCCCGGAAGGACCTTCGCACCGTACGTGATTTTCTTCTTCAGGCCCATGATGATCTAATCGTTCGGTTCAACCGCTAGGTGCGCCGCTCCGGCTTGCGTCCACGCACAGCAATAGAAACTTCTCCGATGTCCAGATCTTCCATACCCATGGTTCGGTACCAGTTGAAGACTTGCTCATAAGTGTGCTTCGACTGATAGTGCGGTGAGTACCAATCAAACGTGTCGAGCATGCGCGCTTCCGGATCCTTCTGCCGATTGACCGGCAATACGTGATGAACGGCGCCGCTCATGGAGCGTCCGACCAAGGGGATACGCCGCAGGCCCTGTTCGAGGTTGTAGACGACCGGTACGGCAACTTTCAGGATGCCGTGCAGGGTCCGCGGCTTCATCTTCGATGTGAACCGCCGGTAAAAATCGCTGAAGCGGTACCACTTGTTGTAGCCGCTGTAGAGCCACACAGCGAGGATCCCGCCCGGCTTGAGATACTTCTCCAGCGTCTTGACGGCGGCTTCGCAATCGGGGGTATGGTGCAGGACGCCGACGCTGTAGATGACATCGAAGCTTTCAGGCGCAAAAGGCAGGGAAAACACATCTGCCTGGAAGGCGACGAATTCGCGATTCAGGAGATTCTTCGCAGCTACCTCCGCGGCAGCGCTCAGATCAATGCCCACGACGCGGGCTCCCCAGCGGGTGGCTACCTCGGCGAAGCGTCCCATGCCGCAGCCTACGTCGAGAACCAACTTACTTTTCAACTCTTCAGGACGCAGGGCCGTCTTCACCAGAAAATGGCGCTCGGACTCGCGCACTTCGTCGTGGTCGAACTGGGTCTTCTGGTAACGGTGCCACTGGAATCCAAAACTGGCGGCGTAGTGCTGGGCGTCGACAAAGCGTGCGATGCCATTGACAAACGGATACGCGCGCTTGCAGGCGGGGCAGACGTAGCCTCCGGTCGCGTCGCTTTCAAGCTTTGCGCCGCAGTTCAGACAGCGCAGAATTGCGTGCAGGTCATCGGACAGAGGTGACTGCACCGGTTCTTCTTCCATAATCGGCATAAGTCTCCAGGAAATGGCGCGGCTTTTTCGGCGGAGGGGCCGGAGCGCCGGGCTCGAGTTGTTCTCGCTCCTTCACGGTCTGCAGCAGGGTGGATGTAAATGCCACCGCAAAATAGGGGAAGAACTGGTAAGCCTCTGGCGCAAACAGCGCTCCGACGATAAAGCCGATCAACGAACTGTGCAGTGCTCCCACAAACAGCACAATGTCAGGATCGAGGTTCTTGGTTCGAAGAAGAATTCCGAGATTTTTGAAGCCTCGGCCGAAGAACATCAGATACAGAATCAGGCAAGGTATACCGCCCTCGACGCAGATCTGCAGATACGTCATGTGCACTTCATGCCAAATCCCCGAGTACGTCACGAAGTTGTTGACGCCCAATCCAAAGATGGGGTAATGCTCGATGCCATTGAGCGCGCGCAGCATGAGGTACTTGCGATCCTCGTACGAACCGTAGGCCGACTGCTCCGTCGCGCTGTCGCCTGACAAGGCGGTGAAGCGGTCGTACAGTTTGCCGCCGACGGTTACCATCAACAAAACGGTAAGGAAGGCCGTAGCCACGATCAGGTAGTAGCGCTTTCCGCGAACTCCGAAATGCCACAGCGTCACGGCGCCGCAAAGGATAAGGTCAATGAAGCCGGCGCGTGACGCGGTGAGAAAGATGGCCGTCATCATGCACAGCATTCCGCCGAGCCAAATGACTTTGACGAACACGCTTTTCGCCGTCAACATGAACGCGAGGGCGAAGGGGATCGTCAGCACAATGGCAAAAGCGAGATCGTTGGGGTTGGAATAAATGCCGCCCAGAACGCCTTCCAGGCGCGGCATGTCATGGCCCTTGATGATGGAAACGATGCAGATGACGACGACCGATGCAGCCTGAATGAAAATGATCCTGCGCAGACGGTCGAAGGTGGTGATCAACAGAAACGTAAGCGCCCAGGCAACGAAGACCTTCGAAATGTCGATGGTGCGAGAGACAGCGCCGCCTTTCCAGATCGGCGACAGAAAGCCACCAACGTAGAGCAAGCCGATCATCGCCAGCAGATACTTGCCTTCCTTGGGTATGTCTTTGAAGGTGCGCTTGGTGCGTCCCAAGCTGGAAAACAATCCCCACATCGCCAGGATGGCGGTGATCTTGGCGAGGGGAACGTACTTGAAGCCGGGAATCCAGTCGCCAGGCCGCGCGCAGTAGACGAAGAAGAACGCGCTCAGCCAGAAGAAGGCGCCCTTGGTGGCGTCGACGACCAGAGCGGTCTTTCGCCGCCCCAGGATGTCGGTCGTAACCGCCGTTCCGTTATCGCCGATAGCCACTCAGTGCCTCATTTCTCATAATCTAAGCCATGCGCGCCGCTGCGGGGCGCAGGTCCGAACTCTGTTTCTCGACCACGGATTGCAGTACTTCGCTAAAGCGATCGCCGATGGCAGGCCAGCCGTACCGTGCGGCAGTCTCCCCGGCCGCTTTTTCATAACGGCGGCGCAGTTCGCGATCCCGCAGGAGCATGATGACTGCCTGCGCAAACGAGCGCGGATCGTCGGCTAGCACAATGTCCCGGCCATGATGAACGTCCAGACCCTCGGCTCCAACGGTCGTCGAGACCACTGCCTTGGCAGTCGCCATCGCTTCGTAGATTTTCAGACGCGTTCCGCCGCCGATTCGCAATGGCACAATCACCACGGCGGATTGCTGCAAATGCTCGACGACAGACGGCACCCGGCCGGTGACTTCAATCGACTCCGAGGCCCACTTCAGGACCCGCTTGCCGGGATTGCGGCCCACGATGCGGAATCGTACCCCCGGCACTTCAGCTCTAATCGCCGGCCAGATGTCGTTGCAAAAATAGTCGACGCCGTCTGCGTTCGGTTCCCAATCCATCGCTCCCACAAACGTGACAAGGGGAGCAGGTTGGGGAGCGTTGGAATCGGGCTGGTACGCGCCCAGGTCCACACCGGTCGGCACGACCGTGATGCGGTCGTCCTCCACCCACTGTTTCATCAGGGCGCGGTCACTCTGGGAAACGGCAATCACGTGATGAAATCTACGCACCTCGTTCTGCTCGTAACGCAACATCTTGCGAAATTCCACCCCGTACATCGCTTTCATCGCCGGATTGCGTGCAGTGGAGGCATGGCGCCGCCAGATCTGGCTCTCCACGTTGTGTTGAAAAAGCACGCTGGGGATCGTCAGGCGTTCGGGGAAATTCACCGCTACATCGAGAAAATCGCACAAGGCTACGTCAAACCGCTTCTCGCGAAACCAGTCGGCGAGTTGCCTCTGGACTTTGGAGCTGGCAAATCGGCTCACCGCGTATGGCGCCTGATTCCTTAGGTGGAATAGATAGTCCATCGCGCGCACAGCCCCGGAGAGTTCTCGCTTGCCGGTCCATATCGCGACCGAGCCGGACAATTGCCGATTCAATTCGCGCTCGTATGCCGCGTCCGGATCACCCCCGTAGTAGGAGCAGAACGTAAGCTCATGGCGAGAAGACAGATGCCGCAAGACGTGGTACGAACGGATATTGCCGCCATTTTCGACGGGCAGAAGCTTATCGGCTTTGACCCAGAGGATGCGCATGGCTTTTAGCGAACCCAGACCGCCTTCCTGCCAGTCACGAAGTTGATGAGGGCGACCAGAGCGGCGCAATTGAGGACGACAAAGGTCCGCGCAGCATCGGACAGGCGAGATAGAGGCCCGATCTTCAGGTGCGCCATGCCGGCGAGGCTTAAGGCATAAAACGCAAGTTGCACCCACAATGCTGCCCGATAGAACGGCTGGGTCAAAAAAAGCGAGGCGATCAGCATCGCCACCAGAGCCAGGGGCACAATCAGGCGCGAAAGCTTGTGGCTGACGAATTCAAAGCGAATGGGATTCTTCCCGCTCAGCAGCCATGGAGCGAGTTGCAGGAGCTGATAGTTGCCGCTGAGGGTTCGTACCTTGCGCGAGAATTCGCGGCTTTCTCCCAGATCGGGAGAGTCCCACGCCCTGGCGCGCGAATCGAAAACGACTCGAAATTGCTTTCTTGCAACCCGCATCGGCACCAGAACGTCGTCCAGGATCGTTCCCTCCGGCAGAGGGTCCAGAAGGTTTTTTCGCGCGCAGTAGATCGCGCCCGTGGCGCCAGCGACGGAACCGGAGGCCGACTCCAATTCGCGAATCCCTTTCTCGATGCGCCAGTACAGCCCCATGCCGTTTCCGGTTTCCCCATTCCGCGGATCGCCCAGCATGAGTTCTCCGCTCACGCAGCCGACTGCGGGATCGGCAAAGTTCTCGATCATCAACCGCAATGCTGCCGGTTCGATCCTCTGGCGTGCATCGGTGAACAGAACAATGTCGCCGTCAGCCTTCTGCAAGCCGTCGTTCAACCCGAGCGCCTTTCCCTGCGAGACTGGTTTGATCACGGTTCGCACTCGCGGGTTCGTCCTGTGTCCACTGAGAATCCCCGCTGTCTGGTCGGTCGAGCCATCCGAGACGACCACTACATTCAGCTTGTCCGGGGGATAATCCAGCGTCAGCAGGTTCTTCAGCTTGCGCCCGATGACGGCTTCTTCATCCCGGACCACCATCACTGCCGATACTCGCGGCTCGATCGCCCCCCGGCGGATCGGACGCGGCGACCAGCGGCTGCGCCACCATAACCATGCCGCATATCCGATGTAGGAATAGGCAGCGATGGCGACTGAAATCCAGAACACCCATCTCATTGCGCGCCCCGGCGCAGCAAGACGGTCTTGATGGTCTGGAACATGATCAGCAGATCAAGACCAATCGAGGCATTCTTGATGTAGTAAAGGTCATACTGCAGTTTCTCGCGCGCATCTTCCACGGTGCTGCCGTATTTGTATTTGATCTGAGCCCAGCCCGTCAGTCCCGGCCGCACCATGTGACGCACACCGTAGTAAGGGATCTCTTTCGAGAGCCACTCCACGAACTCGGGGCGCTCGGGCCGGGGGCCGACAAATGCCATGTCGCCTTTGAGCACGCACCACAGCTGCGGAATCTCATCGAGGCGCGAGGAGCGGAGGAACTTGCCCACGCGGGTGATGCGGGGATCGTTTCGGCCAGCCCACTGAGCACCGTTGACTTCCGCGTCCTGACGCATGGTGCGAAACTTGATCACCTTGAAGGCGGAGCCGCCCTTTCCCAGGCGCTTCTGGGTGTAGAAGGCCGGACCTTTCGAATCGAGTTTGACGACTAGCCAGACCAGAGGAAACAAAGGAGCGGACAGGATGAGTCCAGTCAGCGAGATCGCGATCGAGAGCAAACGACGAACCGCGACGAACAGGCTGCTTCGGCGGAATCCTTCGGAAAACACCAGCCAACTCGGGTTGAGATTCTCGACCTCGATCTTGCCCGACATCTTTTCCAGCCACGAGGTCGCCTCTTCAATCTTGACTCCCACCAGTCGCAGTTCGAGCAACTCCTGCATGGGGATGGTGTTGCGCCGGTCCGGCATGGCAACGATCACCCGATGCACCTTCTGTTTGTGGGCCACCTCCATCAGGTGGGCCGCCACCGATTCGCGCGTTACCGCACCCTCCAGTTTTCCGGTCCAGCTGGCAACTTCGATCCCCAGTTCGGGATTCTTGCGCAGGCCTTGCACCAAGCGCTGCGCTCTTTCGCCCGTGCCCAGCACGTAGATGCGCTCCACCAGGATGGGGAGTTGCACCAGCCAGCCAAAGCCGATGCGCCAGCCGATCAGGGCGGTCGTAAGAATCAGCAATCCGAATTCAGATGATCCGTTCTTGAGCAGGTCTTCATTGGGTCGAAAATAACTTACCGCGGCCAGTGCGAACGCCAGCACAGCGGGCACCAGCAACAAGCGGAAATACAATTCGCTCTTGGTGTTGACCATCGCCGTGTCGTACAGATCGAACCAATGGGAACACAACAGGACCAGGATGGTGGCGACCAGGATCTTGATGTATCCGCCCTCGTAGTTGAGGACGATGTAGTAGTCATCCGGATGCGCGAGGAAAGCACCGAGCAGAAGCGAGCTCCAGACAATGAGCGCTTCTCCGATCAGCAAGATCAACTTGCGGATCGGGTAATAGACATTGAAGAGCCGGATCACCCATTCCCTCAGTTCGTTTAGGCAGGGCTGCTTACTGCCTCGCCGTAGTAGTACTTGGATTGCGGAAGCTGGTCGGCGGCAATGCCGTTGAGAACAACGCCGAGCAGCAATTTGTCCTGGAATTCCTCGCGAGCACGGCGCGCCAGATCCGAGGGCGTCGCGTTGGAGCGAACGACCATGAGGACGCCTTCGCAGAAATTGGCGAGCAGGGTCGAGTCGGCGACCGGAACTACCGGCGGCGTGTCGAGAATGATCCAATCGAACAGCGGCTCGACACGCTGCAGGAAGAGTTTCAGGCGACCATTCGCCAATAATTCCGGAGCGCCCGAGGCGACGCGGCCGGCAGGAACGAAGAACAGGTTCTCCATGGGTCCGCGCTGCATGATGGCGAACTCGTCGCATTCGCCCAGAAGATAATCCGACAGGCCCGGCGTCTGACTCGTGCCGAAATGACGATGCATCCCGGGGCTGCGGAGGTCAGCATCGATGACCAGGACGCGGCGTCCCTGCTGTCGCACAATGACCTGAGCCAGATTGGCAGCGACGAACGACTTGCCCTCCTTGGGCAGGGCGCTCGTGACCATCAGGCGCTTGAGGGGCAGCTTCTCGCGGATCTGGTAGAGACGGGAGCGCAGCGTGCGAAATTCTTCGGCCCCCTTGCGGTTCTGGTCCTCCTCGAAAAACAGCATGGTACGGGAATCGGGCTCCCAGCGAGTTTGCGGGCAGCGCGCCAGAAGGGTTTCATAGCTCAGGCCTGCAACGCTGGACGGCATCACTGCGGTGGCGGCATGCACGGGTTCGGGCCTCTCCACCGGTTGCAGTTCTGGTGGTTGCAAGGCAGGCTCGACGTGCCCCCCTAGTGAGGATGCTCTTTCCTGTTCGGCGCGTTTCAAAGCGTCATGGATACGACTCATAGTTTCCTTTCCTTGGGGAGCTCTTGTTCGGACTGGCGCAACCGGTCAGCCAGCGTTGCCAGAGTCCGGAGTGCATCAACGAGATCGAACTTTTCCGGCGATGTCGGTGGAACGACGGGCGCCAGCGCAGCGGCCGCGGTGCCATCGCTGAGATCAAAGTCTTTGGCCACCGAATCGACGATGTCCGCGGCGACTGTCTTCTTCTGGTCCACGAACGCGCTCACTAGACAGTGCTCGCACAACAAATTGATCACGCGCGGCACTCCGCCGGAGTAGCGGTAAAGAGCCATCATGGCGTCCTGGTCAAAGATCGCGTCGCCATTCGAACCCGCAATTCGCAAACGCTGCGTAACGTAGGCCTTAGTTTCTTCGAGATTGAAGGGATGGGTCTTGGCGCGCAAGGTGAGGCGCTGACGCAGCTGGCGCAACTGGGGCTGTTTGAGTCGGTGCTCCAGTTCCGGCTGCCCCACCAGAACAATTTGCAGCAACTTCTCAGTGAAGGTCTCCAGATTGGTCAGCATTCGGATCTCTTCCAGAACTTCATCGGAGAGGTTTTGGGCCTCATCGACGACCAGGACGGCTGTCTCTCCCGCACGGTAGCGATCGAGCAGCCAGTTGTAGAGGCGCTGCAGGATCTGGCTTTTCGATTTTGAGTCGCACGGGATAGCAAAATCCGACATCATGAAGTCGAGGAACTGTGGCACGTCCAGACGCGAGTTGAAGATGAAAGCGGTGGCCACCTGTTGCAAGCGCAGCCATTCCATCAGCTTATTGATCAACGTCGTTTTGCCTGTGCCCACTTCGCCAGTCAGCAACACGAAGCCCTTGCGGCTCTGAATGCCATAGGTAAGGCAAGCCAGGGCCTCCTCCGTGTGCCGCGTCAAGTACAGGTAACGCGGATCCGGATTGACGTTGAACGGGTTGGCTCGAAGCCCAAAAAACTCTTTGTACATACGTTTCCCTTAAACCCCGATCTTCTCTCTGCTTTGACCGTCGTTCTCGCGTGTCCAGAAGTGTCGTCGGCCGTTGCCATTTCCATTGACCGCGACTTCTTCCACCTCGTCGGATACCCAGGGAACGGATACGAGCAAGGGCAGGTCCATGGCTGCGGCAGCGTCCTTTTCCGTACGGATCGACTTATCGCGGAGCTCAAGCCAGATGGCAATGACGATTCCCAGGGCCAACCCAGCGCCCAAACCGCCACCGGCAAACAGAAGACGGTTGGGGAAACTCGGCGAATCGGGCAAGCCGGCGGGCTGGAGAACACGCATCTGCTCGCCCTGCTGCTCGGTTTCCATGCTTGCGGCCAGTTCCGAGGAACTCTTCTTGGCCAACAAATCGCGATAGAAATTTTGCGCGTTGTCGTAGTCGCGAGTGAGCGCTTTGTATTGTTCTTCAATCGAGGGGCTCATCGCCGTCCGGCTCTCATACAGCTGGATCTGGCTTTGCAGCCGTTTCTGCTCGGTCGTGGTCTGCGCAATGATGTTTTCGTACTGGTGCACCTGGAGACGGAGCTGGCGAATCTCGGGAGGCTCGGCCGCATTGCTCTTCTGGGTCGTGTCGGTGGCCTTATCTTCCGCGTCATTGATTTCCTTGAGCTTTTTCTGCACCTCGGCGATATCTGCCTTGGTCTTGATGACGTCGGGATGATCATCGGTGTAGCGCGCCTGCAATTGGAGCAATTGCGCCTGCAGGATGTTCAACTGTTGCTCGAGAGTTTGCGGATTGGTGCTCGACCGCGACGTTTTCCAGGACGCCAATTGCTGCGAGAGCAGGCTCTCGGTGTAGGCCTTGTCCTGCTGCGCTCGATTGAGCGTTTGGCTGCTGGCATCCAGCTGCGTATTCAGCGACATCAGGATGCGCATGTTGTTTTCGGCGTCGCCAGGCAGCTGCCCCATGTACTGCTTCTTGAAAGCGGCCAGCTTCGCATCCTGCTCGTCCAGATCGCGCTTGGCATCGTCCACCTGGCGACCTAGAAATTCGGTCGTTCCGCGCGCAGCCGTTTCCCGCATCCGCAGGTTCTCTTCCAAGAGCAGCGAGGTCAGCTCGCTACAAATCTGCTGCGCCCGCCGCGGACTGCTGGAAATGTAGTTGACGTAGAAGCCAGGCAGGGGGGTGCCGCCACCAGGCTTCTTGGTGGACTTGGTCTTCTTCGTGGATCCCGAGGAGGAGGAAGAAGATGACGCCGCTCCGCCCGAGATATCCGTGATCACGGGCTCGATCGACATGTTCGTACGGATCTCCTGGATGACCTCGCCTTCTTCTCCCGGCTTGGCGAGTCCCAACCGTTCCACGACCGGCCGCAAGCGATTTCCGGCGAGCACCTGCTGCTGCATGGTCGCCAACCGCTGGGTAAAGTCAGAGGTGATCACCGGCTGCACGTATTGGTCGGGCACTTTCTGGCCTTCGACGAGAACCAGCGACTGGGAGTTGTACTTGGGCGGAAAAACGTAGGACACGAGGAAGCCGGCCAGGGGCGCCAACAGCGCCGGAATCAGAATCACCTTGAGGCGGCGCCGTACCATCGCCAGGTAATCGTCCATTGTGAGATCGCGATTCTCAATCATGTTCTTCACCATTCCGGCCGCTTCACGGCGGCCACAAGAATCAGTCAATACGAGTGGGCCGTGGATGCCACTCCACTCCGATCGTGCCCATATGCCGTTCCGAGGTTCCATTGCTACTAGCATTCAAATCATTGAACCGGTACGCAACGAATGCCGAATATTCGCGTCCAAGATGCTTGCGCAAGAGCACGCGTACGAATCCGTGATCAAAAGTGTCCCCGGGTAGTCCCTCGAAGAGTTGCTCTTGCAGGCGCCGGTTGTGCGCATACCCGACATCTCCGTACAGCTCCCAGGTACGTGCCAAGGGACGCGTCAGCCCGGCTCGCACAGCCTGGACATCCGAGCCGGCAAAGAAACCGGATCCCGCCGAGGTGAACTTCTCGTAGCTAAGCGCCACTGAAGTCCGCGTGAATCGATAGCGCAATACGGCCCTGCCGTTCCCCGACCAGCGATGCTCCTTGCCCAACACCGGGTCTTCGAATACCAGGTACTCAGGGCCGGCGCCCAGAATCACGCTCATCCTGCCGCTGATGGTGTGGCCCCAGCGGAAATTGATGATGTGGGCGTCAATCTGGCCACCCGCATCCTGCGGGAAGCGAAGCTGCTGAAATCCGTAGACCAGTCCGATCTGGTCACGGCGCCCCAGCATGTAGCTGTACCCACCTTCAACCAACTCACGGTCGCTGTTGATAAGAACGTGCGTGTCGTCAAAGAAATGGGCATTGCTGAATCCGACGGCGAAAGTGAGCGCGGATCGTGGTGTCAGACTCTGTACGACGTCCACGAGGGCGCTATTGGTGATGCGAGGAGTCAGGCCGACCGAACCGAACTGGCCGTTGCCGAAGAAGTGGCTGCCGGGGAGTCCTCCGCCCGCCAACCCCGATGCTCCCGATCCGGTCGCGATACCCAGGCCAGGTACTCCGCCGAAAGCGCCAATGCTGAACGTTCCCTCCGGAAGGTAGCTGAATGCGTCGCGCAGGGTCACCCGACCGGTGCGCCATCGCATGATTCCCATGAACCCCGCTGCGTGCAACTGCCGGAACGTCTCGGTGGAGTTGCTGTAGAAAGCTCCGCCGCCAAGGTATTCGGCAAAGATGTCGGTCTTGGTGTAGAGGCGCTGCAGATCAACAGCACCCAGTAAATGCGTGACCGAACTTACGGTCTGACTGTCGAGTTGGTTGTTGGCGTTGGAATCGGCTGTTTCACTGGCGGACAAACCATAGGAAATGAAGCTGCGTTCGCCACCGCGCATGTCCATGCCAGCTTCGTCAACGCCGGAGACCGGCGGATTGTCGGGATTCAAGATCGGCGTATTCTCTCCGAGCGGGGACACGGGCTCTTTGCGTGTTGAATCGTCCTGGGCGGCGGCGAGCAGGCTGATCCCCAGCACAGTCAGAAGCAGTCGGATTGTGTGCATGGTCGGCATGATCTTACGGGACGACGATCGTATCCCCCGGCTGCAGCAGGTAGTTTTGATCCATCTTTTCGCCCTTCAGCAGCTTGCGATAGTCCACCGGCAACTTCTCCTGCTTGCCATTGTGGGCCCGCAGCACATAGATCTTCTTCGTATTGGCAAACTGTGTCAGACCGGCGCTTGACAGGGCCTGCAGCACAGTCATATTCGGCAGCATGGGCATCGGGCCGGAATGTGACACCTCTCCAGTCAGGTAGACCCGCTTGCTATTGATGGCAGTCACGACCACCGTGACACGGGGATTGGCTACGTACTTCTTGAGCTTTTCAGTTAGCGAGTCGGCCAACTGCATCGGGGTCATTCCGGCAGCCTGGACGTCGTTCAGCAAGGGCAGAGATATCTTGCCGTCGGGACGCACGGGCAGGGTGGCCGTCAGATCTGCTTCCTTCCATACGGCGATGTGCAGCACGTCCTCGGGGCCAATGACATATTCGGGCCCCGCCTGAGAGGCCGGCGAACTGATGGCGGCGTCGGAAGCGGCATTGCCAGAAGGCTGAGCGGGCTCGGCATTTTGCGCGAGTGCCATGCTGCTGATCATCAGCAGGGTCACGGCCGCCGCTCTCCAGGTTGGATTCATATCTTCTTTGTCTCCTTATGCTCCGTACTCTTCGCAACCGATCTGCTTCAGCTTGTAGAGCAATGCCTTGTAGCTGATCTGGAGTTCCTGTGCGGCCCGACGACGGTTCCAGCGGGTGCGCGTCAACACTTGCAGAATCAGCTCTTTTTCCGCCTCACGCGACGCCGCCTTGGCAGCTTCCTTCAGAGAAACCCTTTCTCCGTTGTGGCGGTCGCTACGGCGCAAAAGGGATCGCAGTCCGCTCATCGCGAGCGTCTCATCACCGAGAGCCACAATCGCACGAGCTGCATCTTTCAGTTCGCGGATATTGCCTGGCCAGTGGTACTCCTGAAAGAAACTCCGGGTCTCCGGGCTCAGCACTGGCACACCGCGAGAAAAATCACGAGCGGCTGCGGTGAGAAACCATTCCAGAAGGACGGGTACGTCTTCCCTGCGCTGACGAAGAGGGGGCAGCCGCAAGCACACGCTGCTGATCCGGTAGTAGAGATCCTCGCGGAAGCGGCCAGCCTTGACCTCCGGTTCCAGCTCGCGGGAAGTGCCGCAGATGAAGCGAGGGACCCGGCGGATTTCATCGCTGCTGGAAACGATCTGACGAATCAGTTCCGCCTGCGCTACCGAATCCAGGTCGCCGACCTCCTGCAGATACACGGTGCCGCCGGCTCCTTCGAAGCCTGCCAATAGCTCGTGGGTTGCCCCACTGCCGTGGCAAACCTGAAAGGCGTCTGAAGATCGGCTCGACAAGACATGGATGCGCGCCGCCGCCGCTTTCTTGCCCGATCCCGGCTCTGCGACCACCAATACGGGGACGTCATTCTGCGAAAGTTCGCGGATGACGGCCTCCACCGTTCGCATGCCGGAACTGACGCTCTCCACCCATATGGGAGCGCTGATTGCCGGCAACAGGGCGCCTCTGGTCGCGAATTGAGAGCTTTGGATTTCCATGCTTGTCTTCCGAGGGACGGGGGGCATATGTCTCGGATGAAGCGTGCTAATGCTTATTGCACACTGGCTGCCATCCCGGGAATACGATGGGAAGGCCAACTCATAAACGATCCTATATTTTTCAACGACTTACATTCCAGTACGGCAACCTCGGAGTCGGACACATTACCACCCTTTCGGAGAAATGGGAAACTTTTTTCCCACTTTTCCCAAGGGGAGGGGAATGAACTGGCTTGCCCTGCGCCCCCGACCGTCAGGATGTGATTGTGCCAACGGGCCCGCCAAGTTATTGTTCAGGCATTCGAACATGGTTTGCCACTAGGGACCCTTTCGCTTATCCTCAATCCATCGCGCCATGGGTGACTCAGTGCAAGTGTCCCCCCGGATTGTGGAGAAGCGAGCACAAGTGTTTGCGGACTCGCCCTGGTTGCAGGCTGCAGGTCTGTTGCTACCGGTTGGCTGGTTGTACGCCTCCACGTTTGTCGGCTTAGCCGGGCAATGGTGGCACGACAAGGATGTCGGGCATATACCGTTCGTCCCACTCTTCTCCCTGTTCATACTCTGGCAGAATCGGCAGAGACTGAGGGCCGTGGCATCAGGTCCCTCGTGGACTGGCGCTTTCATCATCCTCTTCGCGATGGCACTGCTGGTCCTGGGTAATTTGGGCGCAGACGTATTCACGTCTCGGGTATCACTCGTCGTGCTGCTGGCAGGCTTCGTCGTCCTATTTCGAGGATGGTCGTTCTTCCGTGCGGTCCTGTTTCCGTGGGCTTTCCTGTTCCTGATGATCCCGATCCCGAAGATCATTCTTCAGAACATCACGTTCCCGCTGCAGATGGTGGCATCGAAAGTGGCGACGGCCTTGCTTCAACTGGCGCAAATCCCCGTTTATCGCGAAGGCAACGTCATTTACCTGCCGGTCATGCCATTGGAAGTTGCGGAAGCGTGCAGCGGTATCCGCTCCCTGCTTTCGTTGATCACTCTGGCGCTCATTTACGGATATTTGATGGACCAGCGGAAGTGGGTGCGAGTGGTGCTCGGGATCTCAGCCATGCCCATTGCGGTCGCTGCCAACGGTTTCCGCATCTTTGGCACGGGCCTGATCGGCCAGTATTTCGGGCGAGACAAAGCCGAAGGGTTCCTGCACTCCTTCCAGGGTTGGCTGGTCTTTGTCGTCTCGCTGCTGATGCTCTTCGCCCTACACGGGCTCATCAACCGCATATGGAAAGAGAGGCCCCAAGCGAAGGGAGAAAGGGATCGTCTCGCGACCGGCACGCAGGTTGGGGCCGAGCCGCGGCGAACGCGGGCTTCCCTGGCGTACCTTGCGATGGCCCTGGTGCTCGTTCTGGGCACAGCGGTCGGTCTGCAGGTCCGCACCCGCACCGAGGTCCTCCCATCGCGAGCAGAACTGAGTTCCATGCCTCTGAATATCGATGGCTGGGTGGGCAAGGACTATGCCCTGGATGACCAAACTCTCGACATTCTGGGGCGCGGGGAGTTCCTGTCTCGTAATTATGTCAGTCAGGGCGATTCGCCTACCGAAGTCGAGATGTTCATCGCGTATTATCCGTCGCAGAGAGTATCGGAAACGCCACATTCTCCCGACCACTGTTTGTTCGGGGCTGGTTTTGTACCTTCGCATCGTGATATCGTCCAACTCCCCGGCCCGGATGGGCGGCCTTTTCCCGCCAATCGATACGTGGTTTCAAAGGCTGGGGAGCGATTTCTCGTTCTTTACTGGTTTCAGGCCCACGGCCGGGCGATTTCCAACCAATACTGGTCAAAGTACTATCTGATCGCGGACTCCATCCGCATGAATCGCAGTGATGGCTCGCTGATACGTCTGATGACCCCCATGAATAAGAAAGAGTCGCCCGAAGCAGCGCAGGCGCGTCTTTGGACCTTCGGCTCGAAGATCGTGCCCCTTCTTGATCGGTATATTCCCCTCTGATGGGCGTTTGCCTGTTTCTTAGGCGTGAAGGCGGACTTCGTCGGCGCCAGTCTTCTGTGCAGCCGAGAAGGCTGCAGGGAGGAATCGCACCAGATCCGTGGCCACCAGGCTGTGCTCACCTACCTCTTGGCTGGCGAGGTCGCCAGCCAATCCGTGAAGAAAGACCGCCAGTGCGGTTGCGGCCACCACGTCCTGCGGATGCTGAGCCATGAGTCCGGCCACCATTCCGGTGAGCACGTCTCCAGTGCCACCCGTGGCCATGCCGGGATTGCCCGTGGGATTGACCCATATGGTGCCGTCAGGCGACGCGATTAGCGTGCGGTGGCCTTTCAGAACCACGATGAGCTGATGCTCGTGGGCAAATCTTCTCGCGACTTCCAGGCGCTTCGCTTGAATCTCCGCCACACTCAGGCCTGTCAAGCGTGACATCTCGCCGGGGTGCGGCGTGATGACGATCTGCCGCTCGTTACCTTTCAGGCCCTCGCTTATGCCTTCGAAGGCATTCAGTGCGTCGGCGTCAAGCACCATCGGCGTGTCGTATTTCTGCACTACCTTCCGCACGAATTCTGCTGTCTCCGCGTTCCGTGAGATCCCCGGTCCGAGCGCCAGGACGGTCTTGCGTTCGACGAGCGAATCCACGCGGCTGTGCTCCAAAGCGTGGAGAGAAATCGTCGCCTCCTCCGTCTCTTCAAGCGGTGCTGTCATCAGTTCCGGATGGAATCCGGCGACGGTCGGCACGACCGAATGAGCCGTGGCCACGGTGGAGAGACCCGCACCCACTCGCAGCGCCGAAAAACCGGCCATTGCTGCCGCTCCCGCTTTTCCCAGCGAACCACCGATCACCAGGACGTGGCCATAACTGCCCTTGTTGGCATCGCGATGCCTGGGCGCCAGGAGCGAAACGAAATCTGACGGGGTACTCAGGTGCAAACCAAGCTGCGAGACAATCGTCTCTGACGGCGAGCCGATGGGAGCAATGACGGTGGGCCCTGCTGTCAGTGGTGCGAAGATATGCGCCGGACGCGGCGCCGTGAACGTCACGACGCCATTGGCACGCGCGACCCGTTCGCTCGGAGTTTGCAGGCTATCGGCATCCACGGCCGAAGGGATGTCCACCGCAATCACCGGAGCGCGGCTTCGGTTCATCCTGGCGATGGCCGCGCCATACAGCGCGCTCACTGGCGGACGGAAGCCGGTGCCGAGAATCGCGTCGACGATCAGGTCAGCGGCGAAGATCGGCGCCACTTCTTTTGAGTCGAGCGCGTCGGCTTCACGAATCACCTGGGGCAAAAGCTCGAGCTTCCGGAACATGTCGGCGGCATCGCCGTGCAGCTCCTCAGCTCCGCACAGAAGCAGCACCCGCACCACGCGGCCCGACTCTGCCAACTGGCGAGCCACTACGAAGCCGTCGCCGCCGTTGTTTCCTTTTCCACAGATCACGCTAATGCGCTGCACCTGGGGATAATCCGAGAGAATAAAACGGGTGACGGCAGAGCCTGCGTTCTCCATCAGGGTGAGGGAGGCCACACCAAAGCGTTCGGAGGTCGCGCGATCAATGGCGCGCATTTCCGCCGCGCTCACGATTCTCATACGGTCGATCCGGCCATCTGTTCGAGTTCGCGCAGTTGTTGCGGCTCACCCATGGCGATGAGGAAGTCTCCGGCTTCGATGATGTCGTCCGAAGAGGGATTGAACCTCATCCCGGCTTGCCGCTTGATGGCAAGAATAATGACTCCGAGGTCCTGACGGACGCGCGAGCTCTCGACAGTCTTCCCCGCGAACTGACTCCGAGAAGTGATGGCGACTTCTCCGATTTCAAGGTCCATGCCGAGATGGGTGGTTGCCGTATCCAGGAAACTCACGACGTGCGGCCGCAGGAACGAATGGGCGATGCGCTGGCCGGCAAAAATATACGGTGAGACTACCGAATCGGCTCCAGCGCTCAGCAGATGTTTCTCCGCCATTTCTTCACTGGCGCGGGCGATAATGCGCAAGTTGGGATTCAGGCTGCGTGCGGTCAGCACGATGTACAGATTCGTGGCGTCAGTGGTGGTTGCGGCGACCAGGCCACGAGCCTGATTGATGCGGGAGTCGCGCAAGGTCTGCTCCTGGGTAGCGTCACCGATGTGCATGAGCCAGTTCTCAGAAGCGAACTTCTGCGCCTTGACTTCGTTGTGTTCGATGATCACGAACGGCACCGGGCGGCGCGCCAGTTCTCGGGCGGCGCTGCGACCGACCCGTCCTGCGCCGCAGATAATGTAGTGATCCGTCAGACGGCCGATTTCGCGCTCCATGCGCCGCCTTCCAAAGAAGTGTTGCAATTCGAATTCTAGCAAAGCCTGCGTGAGCGACCCGATCGCGAGGAACACGAGCGCGACACCGCAGACGATAACGCCCACGTTGAAGACTCGTCCGGCATGCGACAGTGGATGGGTCTCCTGATATCCAATCGTGGTCAAGGTCGTAATGACCATGTAGAAGCCGTCGAACCATGGCCATCCTTCGATGTAGTGGAAACCGGCCGTACCAATGGCGATCACGAGAGCGAGAGCGCCGGCAAGAACTTTGAGATTGCGGAGAGTCTTCATCAGAGCGCTAGCGAACCGCGGCCATACTTCCTTCGAGAACATGCGAGTATAGCTCGACAAACGGTGGGTAGCGAGTCAGGGCGAACCCGCGGCTGCTTTTCCACGCTCATGTGAAATGAAACTAGGTCAGAAACGCTTGCACTCGCTCCCTCTGCCTCGCTGCTGCTACACTGCGGCCACGTTACCATGAAGCTTTCGGTCGTCATGCCCGTGTACAACGAGTGCGCCACGCTGCGCGAAGTCGTCGGCAGAGTTTTGGCGGCGCAGGTGGACGTCGAACTGCTGTGTGTGGATGACGGGTCGACTGACGGGTCCCGCGAGATACTTGCGTCGTTTCAGAATCAGTTCCCTCAGACCCGTGTTCTGCTGCAACCGAAAAATATGGGTAAAGGCGCCGCGCTACGACGCGGTATCCAAGAGGCCACCGGCGATTTCATCATCATTCAGGATGCTGACCTTGAGTATGACCCGGCCGACTATCCGCATCTGCTCGAGCCACTCATTCAGGGGAAGGCTGACGTTGTATATGGATCGCGTTTTTTAGGTGGACGCCCCCATCGCGTTCTGTACTTCTGGCATTTCGTCGGTAACTGGATTCTGACACTCGTTTCCAACTGCTTCACCAACGTCAACCTTTCCGATATGGAAACCGGCTTCAAGGCTTTCCGCCGGGAGGTCATTCAGGCCATCCCGATTGAAGAGGACCGCTTCGGTTTTGAACCGGAAATCACGGTGAAAGTGGCTCGCCGTAACCTGCGCATCTACGAGGTAGGCATCAGCTACTGGGGCCGCACCTACGAAGAAGGAAAGAAAATCGGTTGGAAGGATGGCGTCCGGGCGTTGTACTGCCTAGTGAGGTACTCCCTGAAAGAACCAGGGGCCAAGGCTGCAGCTGCAGCCTCGGCCCCGGACAAGTCTTCAACTTTCGGATAGGAGTGGGACAACTCTAGCGGTGAGATCCTTTGTGCCGAAGACGTCCCTTCGTCTCGTTTCCACCCTGTTTTCCCTTACTCCCCTTGGACCCGCTGCCGGTGGACGCAAATTGAATCGGTGGATTTCGTTCTTGCTTCTCCGATTTCAAGACAGGTCCAGTGCGCGCAGCTTTGCCCTGCGTCCGGTTCGGCGTCTTGGCGCTGGATTGTTCGAGACGATGCAGTTCCTGCTGAGACGAACTGTGATTGGAGGGCGGCCGCACGGCACGAGCCGGACTCTTGGCTTCTTTTTCTTCACTGTACGACGGCTTCGCCTTAGGCTTCTGATGTTTCTGCGCTGTGGCATTCATGGCCAGAGCCGCCAGCAGCGAGCATAGAACCAACGAGAATCTCATCTGTCTCCCCTACAAAAAGGAACTCCCTCGGAACCGAGCACGCCGGGTGCCAACGATCATCCAGGTCGTCGCTAATACTAACCCGTCCGGCGGGAAAGCACTCGCCGGAATTGCCCTTATTTCCAGACAGATGGGGACTGCACCTCCAGCTTCGGGAGGCTTTGCCGCAAGACCTGTCCATACGCAGTCTGAGTAGGAAATTCTTTTCACACTCCTGGACCGTCTGGCTAGCCCCTGGCAGTCCGGCCCTGGGGTGCCTTTTTCGACAAAGATGCACTTCCGGCACCTAGCCAGCATCCGTAGGCCAGCCGACAATTCCCTGTTTCGATGGTGGTTGCGCCTGGATTCCCCAGAAGGACATGTCCGGCAGGACAGGACTTGCAGTGTCCCGCCGACGCGGATTTCACGCTGCGGCGTGGGCTCCGGGCACAGAACTGGCGCTCGAACGATGGTGATCGGTCCGATTCGCTAGGAGGCATAGTCCTTTCGCCATCTACGAGTTCGCCGTTCTGCCGACCACAATGAGAGAGGTTGGAGCGAAAGGTTCGTCAGGCTCCAGCGACCTGAATCCCCCGCCGTATGCGGCATGTACGGCTTATCGAGGTCGGTAGCCTTGAAAGCTAATTCGACGCGCGCCACGTGGATCGGATGCCTCCTCGTCATTGTTGGTCTCGCACTTCTCACCGGCTGTCAGCTGCTGGGCAACAACCAGACGCCTGTCAATAACAGTGTTGTCGTAGGCAGCGCCACGATGGATTTCGGTAAAGTTGCCGTCGGCAATAGCAAGTCGATGCCGAACACGCTCACGAACTTCAAGACCTCGAGCGTGACGATCGTCTCGATCGCCGGACTGGATAGCAATTTTCAGATCGACGGCATGGCCCTCCCCCTGACGCTGCCTCCGGGCCAGGAGGCTCAATTCACGGTGCGCTTCCAGCCCTCGCAGATCGGCACTCCTGCAAAGACGGTGCAGTTTGGGGATAACGCCGAATTCGTTGCTTCCATGGCGGTGAGCGGCGACGCAGTGGAACCCGGACAACTGGTGCTGAATCCGTCCTCGGTCAACTTCGGAAACGTCAAGACCGGATCCAGCCAGAACAGCACGGTTACGGTATCCAACAGCGGCGCTACTGATCTGACGATCGATGCGGCCACGCTGAGCGGCGCCAGCTTCTCAATGAGCAATCTCTCTTTGCCTCTCACGCTGGCTGCGGGAGCATCCACATCTTTCACGGTGACCTTTGCGCCGACGGGCGTGGGAAACTTCAGCGGCAGCGTGGCGTTCTCCTCGTCCAGCGCCTCGCAAGCGCAAGGGAAGCGTAAGGCGACAGGCCCAAAATTCAAGGCAGCCGCGGATGACGTCACCAACCTGACCCTGAGCGGCACAGGGATCAATCCGCCTGGCACGCTAGCGGCGAACCCCACCAGCCTTGCGTTCGGCAGCGTGCAAGTCGGCGCCAGCAGCAGTAAAGCAGAGACCATCACCAACACGGGAAGTGGACCAGTCACCATCTCTCAGGCGAATGTTACGGGAGCAGGACTCTCGGTCGTGGGCCTGACTGTGCCGACGACCCTGACGGCGAATCAAAGCGTCAACTTCACGGTCAAGTTTTCGCCGACGTCTGCAGGTGCCGTGAACGGCAACCTAGCCGTTGTTTCTAATGCAACCAACTCGACCCTGAATGTCGGCTTGACCGGAACAGGGGTCACGCAAGGCCAACTATCGCCCAATCCAGCCAGTTTGAGCTTTGGCAACGTCGTCATTGGAAACAACAAGTCTCTGACGGAAACTCTGACCAATACGGGCGGATCGAGTGTGACCATCTCGGCCGCATCGGCCAGCGGCACCGGGATCAGCATGAGCGGCCTGACCGTGCCTCTCACCCTGAACGCCGGCCAGAGCACATCGTTTACAGTGAAATTTGCACCGGCCTCGGCAGGAGCGGTCAACGGCAACGTCACCATCACATCCAACGGTGCCAACCCGACTCTCGCAATCCCTGCCTCAGGGACCGGTGTGACAGCCGGAGCACTTTCTTCGAATCCAGACAATTTGTCGTTTGGCAGCGTCCAGGTCGGCAACAACGCTACATTGTCGGAGACGTTGACCAACACGGGCGGCTCGAATGTCACGATCTCGCAGGCGACGGCGACGGGCGCAGGATTCACCATCAGCGGGCTCAGTGTGCCCGCAACCCTCACGCCGAACCAGAGCGTAACCTTCAACGTCAAGTTTGCGCCAAGCGTCGCAGGCACCGTCACGGGCAATGTGGCGATTGTGTCCGACGCTTCCAACTCGCCACTTGGTATCGGATTGTCCGGCGATGGACTGGCGCCGGGATCATTGACTGCTAGCCCCAGCAGCGTCAGTTTCGGAAACGTAGTAATCGGCAACTCGAAGACGCAGGCGGTCACGGTCACCAACAATGGCGGAACCAGCGTGTCGATCTCGAACGCAGCGACGACCGGCAATGCCTTCAGCTTCACCGGTCCGACCCTGCCGCTCACTCTGAATGCCGGTCAGAGCGCGACATTCAATGCCACCATCACGCCGCCTTCTGCCGGAAACAAGAACGGCACCCTGACGATCACTTCGAACGCAAGCAACCCCACACTTACGGTTCCACTGCAAGGCACGGGTGTGACGCAGGGACAACTGAGCCCCAATCCCGCCAGCCTGAGTTTCGGCAATGTGGTGGTCGGCAGCAATACGTCGCTCAGCGAAACGCTCACGAATTCGGGCGGGACGAGCGTTACCATCTCCGCCGCTTCCGTCAACGCGACCGGAATGAGCCTGACTGGATTGAGCTTGCCACTGACTCTCAATGCGGGACAGAGCACGACCTTCAGCGTGAAGTTCGCTCCGGCTGCGGCGGGGGCAGTCAGCGGCAACGTTACCGTCACATCTGACGGCGCCAACCCCAGCCTGACAATCCCCGTGTCCGGAACCGGCGTCACCCCGGGTACGCTCTCGGCCAACCCGACGAGTCTCTCCTTCGGCAGCGTTCAGGTGGGCAGCAACTCCACCCTGTCCGAGACACTGACCAACACCGGCGGATCCAACGTCACGATCTCGCAGGCAAATGTGACCGGCGCCGGGCTCACGATCAGCGGGTTGACCGTGCCTGCAACCCTCACACCCAATCAAGGTGTGACGTTCTCCGTGAAGTTCGCGCCGGCAAGCGCCGGAGCGGTCAGCGGAAACCTGGCGATTATTTCCGATGCCTCCAACTCTCCCCTGAATATTTCCCTGGCCGGAACAGGTGTAACCCCGGGCCAGCTCACGGCCAATCCAACGAGCCTGAGTTTCGGAAATGTTCAGGTGGGGAATTCCAAGAACCTCTCTGAGACCTTGACCAACTCGGGTGGATCGAGCCTGACGATTTCCGCGGCCACGGTTAGCGGAAGTGGCGTGAGCCTCAGCGGACTGTCGCTCCCGCTCACTCTCAACGCAGGCCAGAGTACGTCGTTCACTGTGCAGTTTGCTCCGACAGCCGGCGGGGCGGTCAGCGGGAACGTAACCATCACGTCCAACGGCTCCAATCCAACATTGAATATTGCAGTCAGCGGAACCGGCGTCACTCCTGGAGCCCTGACACCAAACCCGGCGACCCTCGCTTTCGGTAATGTTCAGGTGGGCAACACCGGCAGCATATCGGAAACACTCACCAACAGCGGCGGGACGACGGTCAACATCTCGCAAGCGAACGTCACGGGGGCCGGGTTCTCCATCACCGGCCTCACGGTACCGACCACGCTGAACGCGGGCCAGAGCGTGACGTTCACTGCAAAGTTCGCGCCAGCAACCACTGGAGCAGCGAGTGGCACATTGGAGATCATTTCCGATGGGTCGAACTCGCCGTTGGATATCGGCATGACGGGCACGGGGACGGCGCAGGGACAATTGTCCGTCTCGCCAACGACGCTTGACTTCGGCAATGTCGTGGTCGGCGCCAATTCGGCACTCACCGGAACCCTGAATGCGACCGGCGCTTCCGTCACCGTGTCCTCCGCTAACAGCACGAGCAGTGAGTTCGCACTGTCCGGGATCACCTTGCCGAAGACGATTGCCGCCGGTGGATCGGCTACTTTTACTGTAACGTTCACGCCGAACGCCACCGGAGCCGCCACTGCGAATCTCACGTTCCAGAGTAACGCTTCGAACGCACCAACCGTGCAGGCCCTCACCGGCAACGGCCAGGCGCCTCCGTCGCACAGCGTGGACCTGAGCTGGGTTGCCAGCGGTTCGTCCGGTGTAGTTGGATACAACATCTACCGGCGCAACTCGTCTGGCTCCTACGGATCGGCACTCAACTCGTCGCCGAACGCCAGCCTGACCTTCACGGATAACACGGTCTCTGCGGGCAAGACATATTTCTACGTGGTTCGGGCCGTCGACGGGAACGATGTCGAGAGCGCCAACTCTAACGAGGTACAGGCGATCGTTCCGACGCCTTAGGGATTGGTGAGTCCGCGCTATAGTCGGTGCGGAAGGACTCTCCGTGAGTCCTACTCAGGCAGCCCGTTTGGCACCATGGGCAATGAGCGCAGCCGTTTTCCGGTCGCGGCAAAGATGGCGTTGCCGATCGCCGGAGCAAGCGTCATGATCGGAGTCTCGCCCGCCCCCGCCGGAGGCAGATCTGTCCGGTTTAGCATTTCAACTTCAACTTGTGGCATGTCGCTAAAGCGCGGCACCCGATAGACGGAAAGCCGCGGGTTGAGGATGCGACCGTTGTCGAAGTGGATCGCCTCGAACAGTGCGCCGCCAAGTCCCATGATGATGGAACCAACAATCTGATTCTGCAGACCGGCCGGATTGACGATGGCTCCGCACTCGAAGGCTTCAGCCGCACGCACGACATGAACGTCGCTGTCCTTGCTGATCGCGACCTCGACACAGGTCGCGACATAACTTCCCTTCTCCGTGCCACCGGCAATGCCAAACCCGCGTTTCGGAGCGCTCTTCTCGCGGCCCCAACCGAACTTCTGCGCGGCAGCTTGCAGCACGGCGCGGAGACGCGGATCGGTCGCGTTCTTCAACCGGAATTCGAGAGGTTCCATTCCTACAGCGAGCGCGAGTTCGTCCATGTGGACTTCCCGGGCAAAGTGATTGGCGGGGCCTGCCAGTCCTCGATACGAACCTTGCCGAAGCGGCGCGTCAGCGGGGTGGAAGGTAATCCTCTGATTGGCGATGGAGTAGGGCGTTCGTATCGCGGCTGGACCGGAATTATAGTTGTCGCACTGCCAAGCGGTGATGGTGCCGTCGCGACGGACGCCGCTCTTTACCCCGATCACGCCGGCCGGGCGAAAGTACGCCCAGGTAAATTCCTCCTCTCGCGTCCATACGAGTTTCACCGGCTTGCCAGCGGCTTTCGCCAGGCGCGCAGCTTCGATGGCCGCATCGGCCGTGTGTTTGCCGCCGTATGCGGAGCCCGTATCCGGCACCATGACGTGAATGTCTTCGAGAGGGATCCGAAACGCCTCCGACAGTTCCTCGCGAACGCCAAACGGACGCTGCGTTCCCGTCCAGACAGTCAACTTGCTATCCTTCCATTCCGCGACGGCGGCTCGTGGCTCCAGAGGAATGTGGGCGATGTAGGCAACGGTATAGGTCTCGTTCAGGCTGCGGTCAGCGGCGGCGAGTCCTTGCTCTATCGACCCTGACTGGAAAATCGTCTCGGCCGACTCCCCAGCGGCGGATGCCACTGAATTCTTCAGGTCCTGAAACAGAGTCGCTTCGGAGGTCTGCTGTGGCGCGCTCCATTCGACTCGCAGTGATTGAAGAGCTTTGGTCGCGTCGGCTGAATCTGGGGCCGTCACGCCCACGAAATTGCCGTCGTGGACGACGATGATCCCGGGCATTTTCTGCGCGTCGTCAGCGGTAAGCGCTTTCAACGTCGCCCTGAACTGCACCGGCCGCAGCACCTTGCCGTAGAGCATTCCGGGCCGAACCACGTCCGACGCGTATTTGTGTTCACCAGTGACGAAGGCGCGTCCATCGACTTTAGGCGCGGGCGTCCCGGCGATTTTCCATTCCGATGGAGACTCCAGCACAGGAGCATCGGCTACCAGCTTTACCAGTTCCTGACCTTTGGTGAGCTCACCATAGGTGATTGATTTGCGCGCTTGCAGGTCCTCGACTTTTCCATCCGTGGCGACAAGGCGCGATCGATCCACCTTCCAGTTCTGTGCCGCCAGGTCAATCAGGTTCTCGCGCGCCGCAGCCGACACTCGGCGGAGTTGCGGCCCCATCGTCGGCGTGGTGCGACTGCCGAACGTGCCCATGTCGTAGGGGACGAGCGCCGTGTCCCCCATGATGAGCTGAATGGCCGTCAATGGAGCGCGTAGTTCTTCAGACACGTGCTGGGTGAGCGAGGTACGAATGTTCTGACCCATTTCGACCTTGCCGGTGAAGACGGTGATGCTTCCGTTTTCGGCGATGTGCAACCAGGCAGCGATCGCGGGCGGCGACTCTTCCCCGCGATTGAATCGCCTGCCGGACTCCTGCGAAAGCAAGTCGCCCACCGACAAAAAAACCATTAGCCCGCCGCCTAGCAACTTGCAAAACTCGCGGCGCTGTAGCTCAAAGTTGAAGTTGTACTTTAATCGTGAAGTGGCAAATTGCTCCCAATCCTCGATTAACTCGTCGTGGCCTCTGTCGACATGCATACTGTCAGCCTGTCTGAGCCCGGGAAGCGGAACGGATTGCTTCCAGAATGCGCGGGTACGTCCCGCAGCGGCAGATATTACCCTCCATGGCGGCCATGATCTGCTGGTCGGAGGGATGAGGAGTCTTGTTCAGCAGAGATACCGCAGAGAGGATTGCACCTGACGTGCAATATCCGCACTGGAAGGCTTCTGCGCGGAGAAACGCTTCCTGGACCGGATGCAGATTGCCCTCGTGCCCCAACCCCTCGATCGTGGTGATCGTCTTTCCGACTGCGGACACCACCGGACTCATACAAGAGCGGGTCGCTTGACCGTTGATCAGCACCGTGCAGGCGCCACACTGCCCTTCTCCACATCCGTACTTCGTGCCCGTCAGACCCAGTTGCTCTCGCAGCACGTAGAGGAGTTTCTGCTCAGGAGCAGCGTCCACCTGGCGCTCTCGGCCATTGACTTTCAGGGTGAGAGACATGACGACCTGACCTCTTCCTGTGGTTGCGATTATAGCGCTCGCACCGCGACACCAAGTGACGGTTCGAATCCGCTCAGACCAGGACTTTCGTTGCGCCGGCCTTACCGGGTCATCAACTCTTCCACTTCCCTTTCAATCTGACTGATGGCGACCGGCGTAACATTCGCGTCGCGTAACTGCTGGTTCAGCGTCGGCAGCTTCGTCCGTTTGAATGCATCCCATTCACTGATCGATGCCTTCACCTTGCGCTTGGACTCCTCATACAGGGCAATGGCCTGCGACGGCACATCGCGATCGCCGGATTCGACAACTCGCAGAGCCGAAGCGAGTCCGAGGTAGGAGTTCTGCAATCCCGGCCCTCGAGAATTTGCGTCTTCCTTACGTTTAAGGATTTTGCCAAGGCTCACTTGCGCTTGCGCCAGAGCTGACACGAGTTGCTGTTCCGGCGAGCTCAGTGTCGCCTGCAGATCGGAGAGTTGCTTCTGCACCGAGCCGATCTCGGCCAGGGCGCGCCGCGCGTCCATTGTGTCGTCGAAAATCTGCCGTCCCAGCTGCAACTGGCGCGCCAGCACTTCGGGTGTCGCAGAGGAGCGCGGATCCATGACGATCTGCAAGGGCGCGTTAAAGACCGTCCCATCGACTGTAAGTCGAACTTGATAGATTCCCGGTATCACTTGGGGACCCTTTGGGTTGTGGGTATCAGCATCTTCGTCTGCGGCCGGTCCTCCGGAACTTCCCCAATTCAGGCTCCAGACGAATCGATGCATCCCGGCCGACTTCTCCAAAACCTCCGGCTTGGGAAACCAACGCTCCGCGACCGGCAGGGGGGCGTGCTTGGCGCTCGGGTCGTCCGACGAAAATTTGCGAACCACATTCGTCTGAGCATCAACGATCTCAAGCTTGATATGGTCAGCCGGAGTTTTCAGAAAGTAATCAATGACGGCGCCGTTCGGCGGATTCTCTGCGGCTGGCTCCTCAGGCGGAAGAGGCGTGCCGACAAACGTATCGTTGTCCACGCGCACGGCCGTCGCGGGGCGATAGAGCCACGCAGACCTGGCTTTGGCAACTTCAGCGGTCTGGCGCAAAGGCGACATGTCGTCGAGAATCCAGAAAGAGCGGCCGAACGTCGCCACGATCAGATCATCATCGTGGATGGTGAGATCGCGAACTCCGGTGACCGGCAGGTTGAGCTGCAGAGATTGCCAGTGATCGCCATCGTCGAACGACGCGTAGACAGCAAACTCGGTTCCAGCGAACAGCAGTCCCTTCATCGCAGGGTCTTCCCGGACCGCTCGCACGAAGGAAGGCGCGGCAAGGCCGTTCTCCATGGGCTGCCAGGTGGCCCCGTAGTCGCGGGTGCGATAGATGTACGGAGTGCGATCGTCGAGGGCGCTCCGGTCAACCGCAGCATAGGCAACCGCGGGATCAAAGTGCGAAGCCTCGATCATTGACACTCTGCTCCAATCGCTAAGGCTACCGGGCGTTAGGTTTTTCCAGTTCTTTCCACCGTCTCGGGTCAGATGGATCAATCCGGTGTCGGTCCCGGCCCATATGAGATCGCCATTGAGCGGCGATGGCGCCAGCGTAGAGACGACACCGAAGCCGCGCTGCTTGGCATTTGCAGCCGTTGGCGGCCCCTGCGATGCATAGCGCACGTGGGCGTCGGCTCCTGTCAGGTCGGGGCTGATCGTCTCCCAATGGAGTCCGCCGTCGTTCGTCTTCATTACGAACTGAGTACCGAGAAATAACGTCCGGGGTTCCTTCGGCGACGAGACGAGAACTGGAGTCCACGGCGCGCGATATCTGCGCTCGTTCGTCTCCTGATCGAACAAGAACAATGGCCACGGAGTGATGTCCTGGCTGAAACTGGTGCGCCGGTTGTAGCGCACGACACTGCCATAGGGTCCGGTCAGATACAGAATGTTTGGGTCATCCGGATCGAGCGCAATGTATCCGCTCTCGCTGGGGCCTGCGGGAAACCAGTCTCCGGCGCTAATCTGCCCGTGGTCAGTGCGGCTGAAGACGGCCGCACTGCCGCTGTCCTGTTGCGTGCCGTAGACAACATACGGGAACTGGTTGTCGGTGATGACGTGATACATCTGAGCAGTCGGCTGGTTGTACCAGGTGCTCCATGTCTGGCCACGATTGAGGCTGATCGTTGTTCCCTGATCCGTTCCCAGTACCATGCTCGAGGAATTCCTGGGATCGATCCAGAGATCGTGATAGTCGTCGCCACCAGGGGCACCGCGAACGACTGAAATCGACTTTCCGCCATCGTCCGAACGGTAGAGAGCAATATTGGGAATGTAGACTACATCGGGGTTGTTGGGATCAATCGTCACCCGATTGAAGTACCAAGCCCGGCTGGTGAGACGCGAGTCGGCGTTCGCCAGCACCCAGGTGTTGCCGCCGTCGTCGGAACGGTAGAGTCCGGCTTTCTTTGCCTGAATCAACGTATAGACACGCTGACCGTCGGCGGAAACAGCGACTCCGACCCGCCCCCAATCGCCGTCGGGTAAGCCGCGGCCCGTGAGTTGGGTCCACGTCTTGCCGCCATCCTGCGAGCGAAACAAACCGCTGCCCGGTCCGTCCACCGTCGCGTACGTACTCCACGGGGGGCGCCAGGTGTGCCATGTGCCGGCAAAGAGAAGGTCAGGATTGCCCGCAGAAATCGCCAGATCGGAAACGCCCATCTCTTTTCCCTGATCGAGAACCTTGGTCCAGTGCGCGCCGCCATCGGTAGACTTGTACACGCCGCGTTCTTCGTTTGGGCCATAGGCGTGCCCGAGCGCGCCTACGTACACGAGATTGGCATTCTTGGGATCGACAACGATCCGGCTGATCTGGCGAGTCTCGTCCAGTCCGATGTGCGTCCACGTTCGGCCCGCGTCGGTTGACTTGTAGACACCAGTCCCTGACGACAGGTCGGACCGGATATCGCTCTCGCCTGTGCCGGCGTAGATCGTGTTGGGATCGGATGGAGACACGGCGAGGGCGCCGATGGAGGCAACGTTCTGGCCATCAAATATTGGGCTCCAAACGACACCTGCGTCGGTCGTCTTCCAGATGCCGCCGTTGACCGAGCCGAAGTAAAAGGTCTTGGAGTCGCCGGGTACTCCTGACACGGCGACGACGCGGCCGCCGCGAAACGGCCCGATCAGGCGCCATTTGAGTCCATTGAAGACTTCCGGCGGAACCGACTGGGCAGAGGCTGCAACGGCGAACGAGAGAAGAAACGAACAGAAGACACGTTGGGTTAAATACCCGGCGGATTTAGGCAAGTTTCTGGTCACCCCACTCCTGCCATCCAGTCTAGCGGAAGATGCTCTCTCCTGAAGCGCTCGTTTGCGCCGGAGTGTTTCACCCAGGATCACGGTGATGACTGCGGTCAGAAGTGATGGTTTCCGGTCATAAGGGCTCGTGATCCTCATCACAGACCCCTGGGTCACACAACGGGAGAATCGAAGAGGTATTCGCGAGAGATCAGGAGAGAGTGTATGGCTACCGCGAGCTCCGTTCAGCCAGAAACGTTGCGCACACTGCCGTCCGACACAGCCCGCCAGGTGCAGTGGGGATTCACCGACCGCTACGACCTGCAGTTGCTCGTGCAGTCGGCCCGATCGGTAGCGCGAGGACCGGTCGCGCGGCTCGTCGCCAACGGCGGCCGCAACTCACATGAGTGGACCGAGGCCAAGGCGGAGTTGTTGGAAGCCTTTGACGGCTCCGGCATCACGGCCGTGTTCATGGAACCCGAGCACGGTGGACTGTTCGCCGGACCCAAAAACCTGGCTCTTGCCCTAGTGGCGTTTGAGCTGGCGTGGGTAGATGGCGGCGCCGCGACCGCGAGTCTGGCGGGCTGTCTCGCCCTCGCCCCGATCCACGAGCGCGGCACAGTCGAGCAGCAACACCACTACATGAGCCTGGCCGCGCCTCCGCAGCCAGGAGAAAACCGCCAGCCGTGGCGGGGTGCGTTCTGTCTGACCGAGCCGATACCCTACGTCGGCGTTGACACCGGCATGCTCAATGGCAAGGTTCGCATTGTCGATTGGAAACCGGGCGCCGAGCCGCTGCTGCAGGTCGAAAAACGCGGACGGTTTATCACCAACATCGGCTTTGCCAACTTTGTTACCGCTGCGGTCGATTCGGACGACGACCGCATCAAGGGCAGCTGCATGGTAATCCTCGAGGAAGGTGATCCCGGGATCTTTGACCGTGGGACGCCGACGCGAAAAATGGTTCATCAGCTATCGTCGACCGGCGACCCGATTTTTAACTTGCGCATTCCGGCGAGTCGGATCGTTGGCGGCTATGACATCAAGGACGGCGTAATCGTCCCTCGCTATAGCCACAGCGAAGTCATTGAAGCCGTCTTCCGCCGCACTCGCGTGACCGTCGGCGTGATGACCGCCGCCAAGTTGCTATCCGCAGTCGAGCCCATCGTCCGCTATCAGCGAGGACGCTTTCGTGGCTCGGAAACCGCGACGCCGGGATCGGTGCGGTACGAAATGGGACTGCAGGCACGGGAAGATGCGTTGCACCGGCTCGTCGATGTGTGGGCGACCGGCGAGGCTAGTGCTTCCCTTGCCTTCGCCGCTGCTCGCGCATTTGACGAACTTGATCCTCTGGAGAAAGAAGTAGAGCAGTTGTATGCCGATCGCGGCGTTACGGGCGCGAAGGCTAAGTCGAAGCTCCTGAAGGAAGCTTCCGATCAGGCGGTCACCCTGCTGCAGTTGCCGGTCGGCGACTCGAACCGGCAAAAGCTGGACTCTGACTTGCTGCTTCGTTTCCTCACGCTCGACTCGCAAGCTGACGTTCTGTGCCCAGCCGCGAAGCTCTGGAATACGGGATGGGGCGCGCAAATGATGCGCGAAGCCGTCAGCCTGATGGGCGGCTACGGCATCACCGAAGACTGCCCCGGCTTTCTCGGCAACAAATGGATGGACGCGCAACTCGAAGCTACCTACGAAGGCCCGGAAGCTGTGCAGCGGCGGCAACTCTCCGTGACGTTGACCAATCCTGTGTTCCTCGCCCAGTTCCGCGGCTGGATTCGCGAGATGCGCGGCATCGCCTCCGAGCATCCAGGAACCGGCGCCTGTGCGCTTGCGACCGCAATGACCATGTGGCACTGGACCCTCAATCACCTGCAGCACAGCAAGGATGCAGACGGCGGCAAGCTGTATCAGAGTGCACGCCAGGGCGTGACGTTCCCGCTCGCCGACGCGCTGTGCTGGCTCCTGGCCGCCCGTTGCCAGATTCTCGACGTGTTGCGACTGCAGCAGCAGGGCTCTGAAGACGCGGCGCTAGCTGAGGGGCTACCTGGCCTGGTGAACTTCCTGACTGATCTGTGCCATGTGCAGTCAGCGCGCGCCAGCGGCGAAGTGGCGCGCATCTGCGCTGAGCTCGTGTTTGGCTACGATCGCCATCCCGCCTGGGACGAGGCGGGCGTTCGCGGTTGCTGGCACCAAGACGAACTCGACGCCATTGAAGGGCTGATCCCCGGTTTCAATGCATACGCGCTCGATGTAATACAGAGCGACGGTTCGCATCCGAAGAAAGCGGGTCCCTGCGTGAAGTGTCACGACGCGCAGCCTTTTCTCTCCCTGCATACGAAGCTTGATGGGTGTTTGACTGGTTCTCGGCTGGCCAAAGACCGGGCCGCTGAGGCCATTTCGAAACTCATGATTCCGGAGGCGCTGGACTATCCCGCATGAGCGATTCTTCTCCATCGTCTTCGGCACAGGTCGAACGGCAGCAGATGTTGGTCGACATCGCCGGGGTTGGCTTCGGGCCCGCCATGGGCGGTTTCCTGACCGCACTTTCGCGCAGTCTACTGAACGCCGACGGCACGCCGCGTTTGGACAGCGCGGTCGCGCCGGGTCTGCCGCTGCAGGTGATCTGCTATGAGCGCGCCGACGGCTTGGGATTCGGGATCTCAGGCGCAGTGACACGGGCACGCGGAATTCGTGCCAGTTTCCCGGGGGGCGATCTCACGCAGATTCCGATGGCGACTCCGGTGACGGAGGAAAAGCTCGTCTATCTGCTCGATCCTGTGGGAGCCAGTCGCCGTTCTCTGGCACTGCGGGTTGCAGATCGCGCAATTCGCACCCTCGGGCCGATCGCACGCCTGAACAACCACGCCGTTGAATTACCGTTCACTCCGAAGTTCATGCGCAAGCACGACGGCATGATCTTCTCTTTGGGACAGTTCAATCAGTGGGTGAGCGATCAGATCGCGAGTTCCGGACTGGCTCAGCTCTGGCCGGGAATGCCGGTCGCCGAAGCGTTGATCGATGAAAATGCGGTCACAGGCCTTCGCCTCGCCGATCAGGGTGTAGGCCTCGATGGCGCGCCGAGCGGGGGGTTCCTGCCCGGTATGGACGTTCATGCGGCCCTCACCGTGGTGGCTGACGGTCCCGTTGGGGCCGTGGGTCGCCACATCGACGCGCATTTTGGAATGCCTGAGGGAAATCGTCAGTGCGAGTGGGCGCTCGGTATGAAGATGGTAGTCGAGTTGCGACAAGATTCCGGCCTCGAAGCTGGAACGGTTCTGCACACGTTGGGTTTCCCAGAACCAGAGGTTTTTGGATTTCTTTATGTCCATCCTGACCGTCTGGCGTCAGTCGGGATCTTCATTCCGTCGTGGTTTCGCAGCCCGGTTCGCACTGCCTACCGATACCTGCAGTACTTCATGCTTCATCCTTATTTGTGGCAGCACTTGCAGGGCGGAATATTGAAGTCGTGGGGCGCGAAATCCCTGCAGGAATCGGGCCGACATGGCGAGCCATTCCTTGCCGGCAACGGCTACGCGCGGATCGGCGAGGGCTCGGGCAGCACGAATGTGCTCGCCGGGTCGGGCGTGGACGAGGCGTGGACAACGGGTGTCCAACTGGCCGAAGCTGTGATTGAACTGCTCGAGCACAAGAAGCCCTTCACACGCGAAAACCTGGAACAAGCCTATGTTGGCCGCCGTCGCGCAAGCTGGGTCGATATTGAGTCCAAGATCGCCGCCGATTCGCGCAACGGCTTTCGGCAGGGCGTCGTCACCGGCCTGATCGGCATGGCGGTCGCTGGCCTGACACGCGGCAGGATTTCTCCGGCGGCACCATCACAGCATAGCTGCGTGCGCACTGCGGCTCTCGAACAGATTTATGGATCGCGCATTTCGCCGGCAGAACTGAAGCAATTGCAGGAAGAGTGTGCAGGCCGCGGCGAGGCTCTCCACGATCGCATCATGGAGCGCTGCGGCTGGCCCGAGATTCCGTTCGACGGCCGGTTGATGATCTCGCACCAGGACGCCCTTCTCATGGGCGGGAGCGTGCAAGCGCCGCCAGGCTATGCCAATCACGTGGTCTTCGTGCGTCCGGAGCTGTGCCGGGAGTGCGAGCCGAAACTGTGCGTCGAGATGTGTTCCGGACAAGCCATCATGCACGGCGAAGATGGCGTACCGGCGTTTGATCGAGAGAAGTGTGTGTACTGCGGCGCGTGCCTGTGGAATTGCCGCGCCAGCACCGACGGAACAAACGGAAACGTCGAATTTCGTGCCGGAGCTGGCGGATTGCATTCCACGCTGAACTAACCGTCGTCTGGGAAGTCACTATGAACACATATCATGTTGTGGTTTGCGCGGGTATTGTGCCGGATCCACTGCAGACGCTGGAGCCGATCACAACCGTCAGCGGTCCCGCGTTGAAAAACGAGATGATGCTCCCGGCTGTACTCGATCCCTGGGCCGGGCACGCACTCTACGAAGCTGCCAACCTTGCCGCGCACGCTCCGGGCAGCAAGATATGGCTCGTCAGTGCGGCGCCGAAGGCGAAGCTGCAGCAGGTCATGATGAATGTCGCGCAGAAGGCCAGCTTCGAGCTTGTGCCCGTCGATGCTCAGGCCAGCGGCTTCTCTGATGCTCACGCCGTCGCTGGAGTGCTGTCAGCTGCGATCGAGTCGATCCCAGGCCTCGACCGTTCACGACTGCTTCTGTTCGGGGGCTGGGAATCGGCTTCGCGCGGGGCAGGCGTGACCATGCAACTGGTAGGCGAGCAAATGGGCATTCTCGATCAGTTCCAGGGTGTCGACCAGCTAACGATTCAGCCCGACGGCTCGCTCGAAATTCTGGAGCGGGTCGAAGGTGGACATCATATGGTTTCCATGTGTCAAGGGCCTCCAGCGCTGTTGGGATGGGCAACGGGCAACTTGCCAGAGCCGAGAAACAATCCGCAGATTGGCATGGCCAATATGCGCACCGTCATGCCGGCGCTACAAAAGGCCAAGGCCACTGCTTTGCCCCACGACGTCGTGCGCTACCTGAGTGTCACGCCGCCCAAGCAGCAGCGGCAGACTCGGATCGTGAAGGATCGTCCGGCGGACGAGATCGCTGCTGAACTCATGGAGTGGATCTCACGGGACTAGCGAAGCCCGGTTTAGCTTGCGTCCGGTTGAAGGTCGAGGAAGACATGGCACAAAACATTCTGTTTCTTGCGCACCTAGACGAGTCTGGCTCAACATTGCCGAAATCAGCCTACGAAGTGCTGGGCGCCGCCTTAGAAGTGGCCCGGCAGCTCGGGGGCACGTTGACGATCGGGCTCATTGGAGAGAGTGTTCAAACTGCTGCGGAATCGGTTGCAGCGGCAAGTGCGAGGATCCTCGCCGTGTCTGGCCCCGACTTCGCCCACTCCCGTTATGCCAGCGATGCGGCGGCGGTCGAGGCTGTCTGCCGTGAGGCCTCGGCGCAACTTGTCATGGCTCCCGGGACGTCGCGGTTCCTACGCGTGTTGCCCGGAATCGCACATCGACTGAATGGTCAGGTGGATACACACGTGACCTCGATCGACGTGGCCGACGGTACACTGACTGCGAAGAGGTGGTTCTACCGGCAACGCCTTGAGGCAACGATCCAGCGTGAGGCGAGACCCTGGATTCTCCTGTTGGATTCCGGGTGCTACCCGCCATGGGCAGGATCACCAGCGACGACAGAGATTCGGACAATTGCTGTACCACTACCTGCCGAGGCCAAGCGAACGAAATATGCCGGCGTGCGAACGCCCAGCAGCGACGCCCAAACGATCCGTCCCGATGCGAAGTTACTCTTTGTAGCGGGCGCGGGCTGGTGCAAGAAACAGACGGACGGCAAAACCCACGCAGCCGAGGCAGAGGCGACCATCCTAGAATTCTTGCGCAACTCGGGCGCATCGCTCGGCGGAAGCAAGTCGCTGGTCGATCAGGCGGGCGAGAATCAGGCAGTACTTCCCTTCATGACTCACCTCAACCAGGTCGGCCAAACCGGAGCGACACCGCGCCATCCGAAGGGGCTCTCAACCTGTTGCCATGGCGAAGAGCCGCACGTGGTGGGATGGCGCTTCATCAACGAACGACGCGCCATCAACCTTGATCCCAACTGCGGATGGGCACGTGGTAAGGCCGACGTCCTCTACGTGGCCGACGCATTCCAGGTAATTGCGAAGCTCAATTCGCTCCTGGCCGGCCATGCGGAACCGAAGGATGAGCCTGTTCCCGTGACAAGCGCGTAACAACAGGAGGGCACGTTCGAAGATTCTATCCGGGCACTTCTTTCTCAACGTAATTAAGAGTCCCCCCTTGCGGAAGTGGAACTATCCGGCCAAAATGTAGTTCGATGCCAAGCTGCGAAACGCGGCGACCTGATCTTCCTTTGTCGTTTGGCTCCATCTCAGCTCGGGCGCCATCAGATTCGCCACGGCAGGCGCCATCTCCGAGGCGGCGCGGGCATTCAAAAAGAGTGCTCGCGTGCGCCGGGCTAGAACGTCTTCCACGGTGCGAGCCATCTCGTGATGCACCGCCCAGATCACTTCCGCGTTCACGTACGGCAGCGTCGCGTGCAGAGGTTTGCCAAGTTGAGCGTCGCTCTCAATCAGCTTCCGAATTTCGTGTGCGTCAGAGCCATAGACGGCAAGCGAGTCTAACTGTTTTGCGGCTTCGTGGAAGCCATGAATGCGGAGGTGGTGCGTCACGCACGGCTTCTCGGGCAACTGCGCGAGCGTTGCGGCCTGATCGACGCAGTCCTCGGCCATATGCCGGTACGTTGTCCATTTTCCACCCGCGATAGTAACGAGGCCAGACCGATCGATGTGAATCACGTGATCCCGCGACAGCGCCGCTGTGCTGGCCACGCCCGTGGTACGTACCAGCGGCCGGATGCCGGCAAATACGCTTAGCACATCGCCGCGTGCAGGGGCCTTGGTCAGGTATTGCCCTGCGGTCGCAAGGATAAATTCGATTTCCTGTTCCATCGCAACGGGCTCAAGCGTTGCAGCCGATACAGGGGTATCGGTAGTTCCCACCAGGGTGTGGCCGTGCCACGGAATCGCGAACAGCACGCGGCCGTCGCTGGTGTGCGGAACCATGATCGCGCTGTTGCCTTGCAGGAAACTCGAATCGAAGACGAGATGAATGCCTTGGCTCGGAACGATCATCGCTGAAGCCGCAGGCTCCGCCTTGAGCCGTAGCAGGTCGCTGAAAGCCCCAGTCGCGTTGATCACAACTTTGGCGGCGGCGCGGAATTCGTGCCCGGTCTCAGCGTCGCTGGCGATCACCCCGTCCACGAATCCCTGCGAGTCCTTGGTCAATCCAGTGACTTCGACGTAGTTCAGCAATGCGGCGCCCTGTTCGAAAGCGGTGGCGACCATATGGATGAGCAGCCGGGCATCGTCGAATTGCCCGTCGTAATACACCGCACCTCCGCGGAGGCCTTCGGTCTTTAGGGTCGGCAGATGCTGGAGCGTCTCTTCCTTTGAAAGGATGCGTGAGGTGCCGAACCCGTACTTGCCGGCCAGGAGTTGATAGAGCTTCAGTCCGAGCCCGTAAAACGGGGCCTCCCACCAGTCATAGTTGGGCACGACGAATGCGAGATCCCGCACGAGGTGGGGCGCATTCTGCAACAGAAGTCCGCGCTCCTTAAGCGCGTCCATCACCAACCCGACATTGCCCTGCTCCAGATAGCGCACCCCGCCATGAGCCAGCTTCGTGCTGCGGCTCGACGTGCCTTTGCCGAAGTCGCTCTGCTCCAGCAACAGCACATCGTAGCCGCGCGACGCCGCGTCGATCGCGACTCCCACTCCTGTGGCTCCGCCGCCAACGACAATCATGTCCCAGGCCTTGGGATGCCCATCAACGCGGCGCCACGTTTCACTTCGATTCATGAGGGATGTTCCCAACGATCCGTCAGAAAGCGACTCGCATCACTGAATGCCCACTCCCCTGACGATGGCAGCGCCAATCCCACCCGCAATCAACGGCCCCACGATCGGCACCAGCGCGTATCCCCAGTCCGAATTTCCCTTGTCGCTGATCGGCAGGATCGCGTGGGCCATGCGAGGGCCGAAGTCGCGAGCCGGGTTCATTGCGTATCCCGTGGGTCCGCCAAGACTCAGTCCCAAAGCCCACACCAGGACCCCCCACAGCCATGGCCCGAATCCTGCCGGAAGGCCAGTGGATGACAGAGCCTTGCTGCCAAAACTGAAGCCCACAACGATCAGGCACGTGGTGGCTATGATTTCGGTGAGAAGGTTTGCGGGAAGGCTGCGGATAGCGGGCGCAGTACAAAAAATTGCAAGCTTGGCGCTGGGGTCGGGAGTTACTTTCCAGTGTGGGAGGTATGTCATCCAGACCAATGCGGCTCCGGTAAAACCTCCAAGAACTTGCGCGGCCCAGAACAAGCCGACATTGGACCAGTTTCCCGATAGAAAGGCGACGGCAAGAGTGATCGCCGGATTGATGTGCGCACCGGGACTACCGCAGGCAATGGCAGTGAAGATGCCAGCGACGACAGCCAATCCCCACCCGGTAGCGATCACGATCCAACCGGAGTTCTCACCCTTGGATTTTTTCAGAAGGACGTTGGCAACGACACCATCGCCCAGCAAGATCAATACCAACGTACCCATGAATTCGCCTAAGAACGGTCCATGCATCGTTGCCGGCCTCCATTGATTTCGACGACTCGTTCAGTCGTGATTTCTTCCAGGTTGCGGGAGTCCCTATCTATGCCGACTCCACCCAAGCGAATGAGCGGGTCACGGCTTTCTTCCAAAAGTGATAAAGACGATCTCGAGATTGCGGGTCCATGCACGGCTCCCATCGCCGATCGACTCCCCAATTGCCAACAAGTTCGTCGGTGCTCCGGAAGAAGCCGACCGCTAGACCGGCAGCGTAGGCCGCACCGAGCGCGGTAGTCTCTTTCACCATGGGGCGAAGAACAGGCTTCTCCAGAATGTCGGACTGGAATTGCATCAGCAATTCATTCATCACCATGCCGCCATCGGTCCGCAGCACGTCAAGCGTAATGCCCGAATCCTTGGCCATGGCATCAACCACCTCGCGCACCTGGAATGCAGTGGCCTCGAGTACGGCTCGGGCAAGGTGCCCCTTGTTCACGTAGCGCGTCAAACCGGCAATCACGCCGCGCGCGTCGTCCTTCCAATAGGGCGCGTACAAGCCGGAGAAGGCAGGCACGAAGTAGACGCCCCCGTTGTCGGTGACCGTTCGAGCAAGCGCTTCAATGTCAGGACTCTGCTGGATAAGTCCGAGATTGTCGCGGAGCCACTGGACCAACGCGCCGGTGATTGCGACACTTCCTTCGAGCGCATAGCATGCCGGTTTTGCGCCGAACTTGTATGCCAGAGTCGTCACCAGCCCGAAGGAGGACTGCACAGCTTTCTCGCCGGTGTTCATCAGCAGGAAACACCCGGTGCCATAGGTGTTCTTCGCCTCTCCGGGCTTGAAGCACGCCTGACCAACCAGTGCGGCTTGCTGGTCGCCCAGGTCGCCACCGATGGCAACGCCAGCGATGGCCGGCAGTTTCGCGCTACCGTAGACTTCGCTGCTCGAAACAATCCTGGGCAGCATCTGAGCCGGAACGCCAAAGTCATTCAGGATGTCCTGATCCCACTGGAGTGTGGTGAGATTCATCAGCTGGGTGCGGCTGGCATTCGTCACGTCGGTGAGATGGACGCCCGCTGCGGGTCCGCCGGTGAGATGCCAAATCAGGAAGGTGTCGACATTGCCGAACAGAAGGTCGCCAGCCTCAGCCTGTTCGCGCGCGCCCGCAACCTCTTCGAGAATCCAGCGAAGCTTGAGGCCACTAAAATACGTCGCCAGCGGGAGCCCCGTCTTGGCGCGATAGCGGTCTTGGCCGCCGAGCGCGGCAAACTCGGCAACCGCCGGAGCAACGCGCGTGTCCTGCCAGACAATTGCGTTGTAGATCGGCCTCCCGCTCTTCTTGTGCCATACGACAGTAGTTTCGCGCTGATTGGTGATACCGATTGCCGCCAGATCTTCCGGCCGCAACCCTCGCGCTGCCATCGCTTCCTGAACCACAGCACTCGTGCAACGCCAGATCTCCTCCGGGTTGTGTTCGACCCAGCCGGGTTTGGGGTAGATCTGTTCGTGCTCCTGTTGAGCCGAACTCACTATGCGCCCTGAACGATCAAACACGATGAAGCGGGAGCTAGTCGTTCCCTGGTCAATGGCGGCCAGATAACTTGCCATCGTTTGGCTCTCCTTTTATGGAACATCTCGACCGAGCAAACTCCGAATTCTAGCCTTCTCGAGGTCAATCGTGCAGGATACGCGGTTGACGAAGATCACCTTTCAGCAGCAAGCCCCGGTGACCGCCAGGTGTTTCATCCTGCAGGCTATTACAAAGCCGTCGACTTTGAGCTTGTGTTCCGCGCGTAACCGACTGAGGTTCGATCAACACGCTCGTCTTCACAAGACAGGGGAAACACAGCCAACACTCCCCGAACTTCACTGTCCATTCTCGGACACCGATGTCCGGATGGAGGCAATAGAAAGGTCATAACCACTTGTGTCCGTACTCGTATCCCACTTGTTTATATCCATATACCGCTGCTGGAAGTTTGGTGCTCAAGGTGCCCATTCGCGAGTGATGGACATCGCTCGGCCCGAGTTCAAGCAGCAAAAGCGTCGACGCCAAACGATCATCGTCATTGCAGCTGTGGTTGTCGTCGCCCTAGTGTCGGTTGGAGTGTCGCGGCTGAAACCGGCCGCCCCAACGGTTGAGCGCGGCACGGTTTGGACAGACACGGTTAAGCGCGGCTCGATGCTGCGACAAGTTCGGGGGCTTGGTTCGCTCGTGCCCAGTCAGGAAGCAGTACGGCAAATTCCGGCGGAGACTGAGGCCACGGTGGTTCGCATTCATATGCTGCCAGGATCGCTGGTGAAAGCCGATACGATCCTGCTCGAAATGAGCAACCCTCAGACCGAACAAGCAGCGGTCGATGCGCAACTGCAACTGAAGGCCGCCGAGGCCGAATATCAAAGCCTTCGGGTCAAGCTCGAAAGCGATCTGATGAACCAAAAGGCAGCAGCAGCCACAGTGAGCGCCGACCACGCCCAGGCGCAGCGGCAGGAAGAAACGGATAAGGCGCTTTACGGGCTGGGTGTCATCTCCGGTCTCGCCTACAAGTCCTCGAAGGACAAAGCCGACGAATTTACGACCAGAAACGATCTGGAAAACCAGCGGTTAGCCGCTAACCAACGGGCCATTGAGTCGCAGATGGCGCAGCAGCAGGCCAAAGTCGATCAGATGCGCACTCTATCGCAGCTGAAGCAAAAACAGCTGGACGCGTTGAAAGTTCGCGCCGGGATTGACGGCGTGCTGGTGGACCTTCCCCTGCAAGTCGGCCAACATGTCCTGCCGGGCACGATGCTCGCCAAGGTGGTCGAGCCAGACCACCTGATGGCGACGTTGAAGGTGCCCGAGACGCAGGCCCGCGACGTACAGATCGGCGAACCCGCCTCCATCGACACCCACAACGGAGTGATCGCCGGTACGGTCATGCGTGTCGATCCGGCGGTACAAAACGGAACTGTGACCGTCGACGTCAAACTCACGGGTGAACTTCCCAAGGGTGCTCGTCCCGACCTGAGCGTGGATGGAACGATCGACCTGGAGCGACTGGGGAATGTTCTGTACGTGGGGCGTCCGGCATTCGGGCAGGAAAACAGCACGATCAGTCTCTTTAAGTTGAACCCGGCTGGCCAGGAAGCCACGCGAGTTCCGGTGAAGGTCGGACGAGCATCGGTGAACTCGATTCAGATCATTGAAGGACTTCACGAGGGCGACACGGTGATTCTTTCCGACATGTCGCGCTGGGACAACACGGATCGAGTCCGTCTTGAATAAACCGCAATCCGACACAAGGAGCCAGGCATGACAGAAGCGGGGCAGCCACTGATCCAGATCGAGGATCTGACCAAGATTTTCTATACGGACGAAATCGAGACACATGCACTCTCGGGCATTCACTTGTGCGTCAACAAGGGCGAATACGTGGCCATGTCGGGGCCGTCAGGTTGTGGTAAATCGACGTTGCTCTCGATCATTGGCCTGCTGGATACGCCAACGGCGGGACGGTATTCCCTGAATGGAAAGACAGTCGAGAATCTCGACTTCGCGGAGCGTTCGCGCATTCGCAACCAGGAGATCGGCTTCATTTTCCAGAGCTTCAACCTGATCGGCGACCTGACGGTGTATGAGAACGTCGAACTGCCGCTGACGTACCGCCAAAAAATGCCGGCTGCCGACCGCAAGGCGCGTGTGATGGAAGCACTCGAGCGGGTCGGCATGGCCCACCGCGTTCGGCATTACCCGTCGCAACTCTCCGGAGGTCAGCAGCAGCGTGTGGCCGTAGCTCGCGCGTTGGGTGGCAAGCCTTCGATTCTGCTGGCGGATGAGCCCACGGGAAATCTCGATTCCCGCAATGGCGAGGCGGTCATGGAATTGTTGCAGGACCTGCACCGCGAAGGCGCCACCATCTGCATGGTGACGCACGATCCCCGCTTCGCCAAGCACGCCCAGCGAGAGGTTCATCTGTTTGACGGCAAGGTCGTTGCCGAAGAAGAACTGAAGAAGTTGATGGCGGAAGTGCACGCATGAGCGGAGTGCTCCAAGATCTTCGTTACGCGCTGCGGCAGTTGCGTAAGAGCCCAGGCTTTGCTGCGGTGGCCGTGATCACGCTTGCGCTGGGGATCGGGGCGAACACGGCCGTGTTCAGCGTCATGAATGCCGTTCTGCTGCGCGCGCTGCCAGTAAGGGATCCGCATCGTCTCTATTACCTGCGCATGGCTAATGGGCAGAGCCAGCCCCCCTCTGCGTCGAATACGGGTGACTCGAATACGTCTTTCTCCGAGCCGGTATTCGAGGCTCTCCGCGAGCGCCGCGATGTCTTCGAAGACCTAATCGCATATGCTCCCCTCAACATCGGAAAAGTGGCCGTTCGCTATGGAGAAACTCCAGAGGAAGCGGAAGGAGACGAGGTCAGCGGAAATTTCTTTACGGGGCTGAGTGTGCCAATTGCCCATGGCCGTTCCTTCACCTTGGATGACGAGAAGAACCACTCACCAGTCGCTGTGATCAGCTACAGCTACTGGACTCGACGCTTTGCGCGCGATCCCTCGGTGCTCGGCCAGACGCTCCACATCAAAGGCGTTCCATTCACAGTGATTGGCATCGCCGCAAGAGGGTTCCGCGGGGTTGATTCGGCGGGCTCAACGGATTTCTGGATTCCCCTGCAAAGGCGCCCCGAGCTCAATGCCTGGAGCAATCCGCCGGAGACAAGTCTCTACGGAACGCCCAAATGGTGGTGCCTTCCCCTTCTTGCTCGCCTGCGCTCAAACGTTACGCCGGCAGAGGCACAGAACGCGCTGCAAGCTACGTTCGGTGAGGCGGCAAAAGCCGGCGTCGGCACGATCGATCCCAAACACTGGAAGCCGCTCTTAGACTTCTTTCCTGCTCGCGGAATTCAGGGCTACAACGAGCAGTACCGGCAGCCGGTGCAAATCCTCATGGGCCTGGTTCTGCTTGTTTTGCTGATCGCCTGCAGCAACGTCGCCTTGCTGCTGATGGCACGCAACGAAGCCAGACAGCGCGAGTTCAGCCTGAGACTAGCGATCGGGGCGGAGAAACGGCACTTGTTTCGCCAGCTTCTCACGGAAAGCCTGTTGCTCGTCGCTACCGGGGCGGTGCTGGGCTGGGCATTCGCCGGTATCGCAACAGACGCTCTGGCGAGTTGGTCAGGAATCGAGTCGGACTTACGTCCTGACCGCACAGTGCTCCTGTTTACCGTTGGCATTTCCGTTGCCAGTGCGCTCGCGTTCGGTCTCGCTCCTTTGTGGATGGTGCTGCGGGCGCCTGTCTCCGGGGTATTGCGAACCACCGCCAGCAATCTTACTCCCGATCGGCGCCATGCCATTGGTGGCAGGCTATTGATGTCAGGCCAAGTGTCGATTTGTCTTTTGCTGCTGGTTGCCGCCGCGCTGCTGCTGCGGACTCTTCGGAACTACCAGACGCAAGATCTCGGGATGCGTACGGAGGGCTTGTTGGTCTTTGGAGTAACTCCGCAGCGGGCGAACACCACCCAGCAGACCTCGGCTTTCTATCGTACTCTGCTCGACCGAATTCGCAATCTGCCGGGGGTTCAGGGCGCAACCCTCATGGAGAATCGGATTGGATCCGGCTGGAGTAACAACAACGACGACGCACTGGACGGAGTTAACCTCACCGCAAAATTTGGCCCAAGCGCCTCGGTGCGCAGCAATAATGTCGGGCCTGACTATTTCCATGTGCTCGGCATTCCCATTCTTCAGGGCCGGGATATCTCTGATTCCGACACTACGGGTTCTCCCCATGTCGTGGTTGTGAACGAAACCTTTGTACGCCGTTTTCTTCCCGATACGAATCCCCTCGGCCACAAGGTTGGCGACAATCGAATGATCGTGGGTGTTGTGAAAGACAGCAGGTACACCAGTGTCGGTGAAGACCCCAGACCCATGGCCTATTACGCCGGCTTTCAGACGCTCAGTGCGGGAGCAACGATGCACGTGGAGGTTCGCACCCAGGGACAGCCGCTCAATCTGTTGCCAGCGATTCGACAGCTTGTGTTGAATATCGATCCCGACGTTCCGCTGCAAAGTCCAATGTCACAGCAGGCGCAATTCGAGGAATCCTACGCGCTGCCGACAGTGTTTGCCCGGCTGGGGGGATTCTTCGGAGGACTGGCGGCGCTTCTGGTCGCGACAGGTCTCTACGGCACTCTGTCCTATCGCACCAATCGCCGCACTGCCGAGATCGGGACGCGCATGGCCCTGGGCGCTCAACGCAGCCAGGTGCTGTGGATGGTGATGCGGGAGAGCCTGCTGATCAGCGCCCTCGGCGTCGGTGTCGGGTTTCCACTAGCTCTTGCCAGCGTGCACCTGCTGGGTTCGATGTTGTACCAGCTATCGCCCATCGATCCGATGAGTTTTGCGATCGCAATCGGTTCCGTCGCGGCAATTGGGAGTTTTGCCGCATTCTGGCCGGCGTGGCGCGCCGCCGGGATCGATCCTATGGTGGCATTGCGATACGAGTGAGAAGTCAAAGATGAACGCACTCAGAACCGATTCGGTGGCCCTGCGTTACCAGTAGGGAGCGTGAAATGAACGCATTGTTTCAGGATCTTCGCTTCGCACTTCGGCAGCTTCGCAAAAGCGCCGGTTTCACCGCGGTTGCTGTGATCACGCTCGCACTCGGCATTGGGGCCAACACAGCCATCTTCAGCCTGGTGAGTGGGATCCTGCTCGCGCCTCTTCCCTATTCCAACCCTGACCAGTTGGTGAGTGTGACCGGCACGTATCCTCGCGGCGGATTAGTGGCGATGCGTGAGCAGGTGCACACCATGGAGGTCGGCGCGTATGCGGAAGGTCACGACTTCAACTTGACCGGGCTGGGAGAGCCGGTCCGCCTGACAGGCACCCTGGTGTCGGCTGAACTATTTTCAATTCTGGGCGCGCGCCCGGAAATGGGAAGAGTCTTCCTCGCCGACGAAGACCGTGCCGGGGAGGACAATTTCGTAGTTCTCAGCCATGCCCTTTGGCAGGAGCGTTTCGCCAGCGATCGCAA